>WNFG01000870.1_pt1 | contig 40722 bp, 36 predicted proteins | sample 5400431 | NCBI WGS metagenome assembly WNFG01 (sample SAMN13153346, study PRJNA577476) | soil metagenome | isolation source: 120 cm saprolite under Douglas fir tree site 2 hole 3 replicate 2 | place: USA:California | collected 2015-04-18
CTCACGTGACCGAGGCGCCAGTCCCCACTTGCCCGTCTCTTATTACGTAATGAACAACTACACAGAATTCATTAAGCCGTCAAGGAATAGAAGACCGCATTCGCCACTCAGGTAATCACCCGAGTATTTCGATGACGGTCCCGACGCCGCCGGGGCGTCAACTTGAACCTTCTGCAAGTGCCTCTGCGAATGCGGGGGAGGGAGGCGTTATGGTTAACCGGTACAGACCGGGCGCATCCTGACAGAATGGACCGCCTGAAATGTTTCAGCGGCTTAACGTTTGGGTGCTTGCCTGCTTCGCTAAAAAGCGGATCAATGTTGTCCCGCCGCGCGCACAGGCTTTTCGTCGGAAGGTTCGCCTTCGCGGATGCCGCCATACCGGCGCTCGCGCTTTTGAAACTCGAGCAAAGCCTCCAGCAATTGCGCTCGATGGAAATCCGGCCACAGCGTTTCGGTCACGAAAATCTCCGCGTACGCAATCTGCCAGAGCAAAAAATTACTGACGCGCATTTCTCCGCTCGTCCGGATCAGCAAGTCGGGATCGGGCAGCCCGTCCGTATACAGGTGACTCGAGAGCTGCGCCTCGGTCACTTTGTCCGGCGCTCCGTGCCCATTGCGTTCCGCGAGAATGGCGTTCATGGCATCTACAATTTCCGCGCGGCCCCCGTAATTCAGCGCCACGCACAGCACCATGCCGGTATTTCCCGCGGTTTTTTCCATGGCGTCCCGCACATCGTTCTGCACCCCTGCAGGAAGCTCTTCGATGCGTCCGAGAAAGCGCACCCGGATATTGTTTTTCTGGAGGAGCGGCATCTCCTTGCGGAGGTATTCGCGCAAGAGCTGCATCAGGAAGTCGATCTCGGACTTGGGTCGCCGCCAATTCTCCACCGAGAAGGCATAGAGTGTTAGCGCCTCAATTTTCAAGCGCGCACACGTCTCGATGCTCGTACGCGCGGATCTGGTTCCCGCGCGATGCCCGGCAATCCTCGGCAGGTGGCGCTTCTGCGCCCAGCGCCCGTTCCCGTCCATGATCACGGCCACGTGCCTTGGCAGTCTCGTCAAATCAAGCTTTTCAAGTAGCCGGGACTCTTCCGGGGTCACCGGCCCGAGCTCGCTCGGAGTCGCGAGGTGCAGGGTTTTATTTGATTTCGTCGGCGTCACGGCGTGTATTCGTCTTTGAATCCAATTCTTCTTTACGCCGTAAAGTTAACATACGCTTCCGCTCCTGCGCAACGCTGCGGTGCCGTGTTTAGCATCAGGGCGGCGGGGGCGTACCCTGTTGAAAAATGGCGGTGTAGGTTAGCACCAGGGTCAGCGCGATCATTGCAACAGCCGTGACCCAGGCAACGACGTTAAACGTCGCGCTGTTCACGTACTCGCCCATCAAATCGCGCCGGTTGACGAGCAACAGTATAAAAATGACCACCACGGGCAGCCAGACTCCGTTGCCCACTTGGGAAAAGATCAAAATCTTCCACAGCGGAGCATTGGGCAGCAAGACCACTCCCGCGCCCACGACAATAAGAACGGTGTAGAGCCAGTAGAAAATTGGAGCTTCCTTGAATTTGCGGTCCAGCCCAGCCTCAAAACCGAGACCCTCGCAGATCACGTGCGCCGTGGACAGCGGCAGGATGGAAGCCGCAAAGAGCGAAGCATTGAGCAAACCGAACGCAAACAGAACGCCTGCGCCCTTCCCCGCAAGGGGTATAAGCGCCTGCGCCGCCTGCGCGGCGTCGGAAATGTCGCGATGCCCGGAGGTATACAACGTCGCCGCGGTACAAACGATGATGAAGAAAACGATCATCATGCAAGTCACGCTGCCAAAGAGGACGTCGGCGCGCGCTTGCGGATATTGGCGGGGACCGACCTTTTTCTCGACGAACCCCGCCTGGAGATAAAAAAACTGCCACGGAGCAATGGTGGTTCCGACAAGGCCGGTCAGCATGATCAGGTATCCCGAATTGAACTGAAGATTCGGAATTACCGTGTGCTTAGCAGCGATAAGCCAATCGGGCTTTGCCAGAAACGCGGAAAATACATAAGACAGGTATAGGACGCAGGCAAATAGAAAAATGACCTCCACCTGCCGGTAGGTTCCTCGAATCACCAAAATCCAAACGAGAATCGCCGCGATGGGCACGGCGACATATTTGCTGATGCCGAAGATCTGCATGGCCGCTGCGACCCCGGCAAACTCCGCCACAACGTTGGCCAGATCCACGAAGAAACCCGCGATCATCACAAAAAACGTGGACCGAAATCCAAACTCCTCGCGAATGAGATCTGAAAGCCCTTTCCCTGTGACCACTCCCATGCGCGCGCACATCTCTTCGGTGACGTACAGCGCGATCGTCATCGGTATGAGCGACCACAGCATCGCATAGCCGTATTTCGCTCCCGCCTGCGTGTAAACGGAAATTCCGCCGGCGTCATTGTCCACATTGGAAGTGATCAGCCCGGGCCCGATCACCGCGAGCAGCAGCGTGAGCCGCCGGCGCAATCCACGGATCTTCTTCTGCAAGTCCGTATCGCCCGTGCGCACACGGTCAAATCTCGCGGAGATGGCGCCCCAATTCATCGTTCTGAAGAAAAGCCTTTCCTAGTCTTTCACCAGCCGTGACACCACATCGTCCACCGTGATGGCGCCAATGGGCCGGCTTTCCGCGTCGATTACCGTCAGCATACGCAAGTTGTACTTGTCGAACAGTTCGAACACTTCCTTTTCATCTGCGTTTCCCGGCAGGCTGAGCAGCGGTTCCATCCTTAGCTCGGCCATCCGTTGGTCCGGCGCTGCCAGAAGCAGCCGCGCCACTGACACCGTGCCGGAATATTGTGCGTTGTCATCCAGCAACACAATGGTGTCCAGCTGGTCCAGGTTCAGTTCCTGATCGCGCATCCACTCCAGCACTTCGTCGCGCGGTGAAGTCTCGCCCACAAACACGAAATCCGGGTTCATCATTCCGCCTGCCGTGGAGGGATCGAATGCCAGCAGTTCGCGCACCTCATCCGCTTCCCGTCCCGGCATCTCATCCAGGACTTCTTCGGAAGTTTCCTTCGGCAAATCGGCCAGAACATCGGCTGCGGCATTCGGTGCCATTTCCTCCAGGATGTCCGCGGCCTTTCCTGGGTCCATTTTTTCCACGATTTGGGTCGTCAGTCGCTCATCCAGTTCCGCAAGGACCGCCGCAGCGGTCTCTTCGTCCAGCGAGGCGATGATTCCCTGCCGCTCGGCAGCGGAGAGATCCTCCATCATCTCCGCTACGTCGGCCGGGTGCAGATCCTCAAGCTTCTCGTGCGAGATGCGCAGCTTCACTCGGCGCAGCGGGTCCGGTTCGATCAGGTTCACAAATTCCCAGCGGATGGACTTCTGCGGCAGCTGGCTCTGCAGCCTCCGGATCACAGCCGGCGGCACGACGCCCTGAAGGAGCCGCCGCACCGCCCCCGGCAGTCCCACGTCCACTTGCGTCAGCCGCAACTCCACGTTCCCATTAGCCTTCAGTTCTGCCAGGTCCACATCGTTCACGCGCACTACCTTCCGTCCTCGCGTGTCGATGATCTGCTGGTCCATGAGATCCTTCTGCACCGCCAGCCAGGACTCGTTCGGCCGGTACAGCTCCAACGCGCGCTCCCCCACGTTCAGTTGCAACTTTCCTGCGGATACCGATGCAACTTGGTTATGCTTGGCGACCAGCGGCTGATAATTCCCGCGCGAGAGCAGGTAATGCGACACGCGATTTGGCGCCTCCGCCGGTTCGAGGAAGAACTCGCGGACCCGCCCGACGAAATTCCCCTCCGAGTCGTAAGCCCTTGATCCCATCAATTCCGTGGCATAGAGTTCCATAGACTTCTCCTTCTCGTGCGAACGGGCCCACGTTGAAACTGCACTCGGCGCATTCGCACCTTTCGGGCAACAAAAAAGCCCGCGCACCGATGAACGTTGGCCGCGGGCAAGTGCCTCACAAATATGGACTTACCGTTAGCCGCTGGTGAACCCTCCCCACCCGACCGCCCGAGCCATGGCCTGCAGCTCGCCCCAGATCTGCTGGACACCCAAACTGCCTACGCGCTTTGGGTTCCACTCTAGCCCCTTCCCACTAGGGCCAGGTTCGACTTCGCTCCTCGCACTCATCGAGAGAGAATTCACTCCGTGGTCTTCGACCCCACCAATTTTTGGGGTCTCACGTGAATTGATAAACTGCACGCAACAGAATGTCAACAACAAAGAGCGATTTTTTCGACTAGAAGGCTACTTTAAATGACTTTTCTGTGTCGGAAAAAGCATGTGGGTAGGCTGTTCACCCTTTCGGCGGCATTCTTCCATGTACAACACGAGATAGTTCTTCAAGACATAGTCATTTTTTGAAAATCCAAGCTCCGCCGCTGCGCGATCGATCGCTTCGGCAGGCCCCTCCAACTCCACGAACGCCCCGATCGGCGTTTCATCGAGTTCGATCAGCAGTCCCCGGGCCCACGTTTTTGAATTGGGCAGCCGAAAGGTGGATCGATATTTTTCATAACGGAACCACCCGCTCATTCCCAGGCCTTCAAAGATTCGTGTAAGATTGCCGGCGTCGCTCACTTCGAGTTCCGTTTCATCCCGGACTTTAAATTGCCCGCGCCGCAGACGGCGGGACGCTCCGGCAACCGCCCCGGCGATCGGCTGTTTGAACGTCAGCACGACACGTTGTTTCGAATCCTTCGCTTTGGCCTTTCCTCGTGTCTCCAGCGACTCCGTTCGAATGCGGAGTAACTGCCCGTGCTTGGCCAGCCCGCCTTCCGGCGTATCGAAAATTACATTTTCCTCGTGGACTCGCTCCGATCCCTTCCCTGCGGGGCGCGCGCCGATGCGCTTCAGGGCGCGGTGGAACGCCCGCACGTCGGCAATTTTCAGCTTGATTTCCGTCTCTTGCGCCATCTTGTTGCTTTCGCTCCTGAGGCCGCTGCTTTCTCCTGCCGTCGACTTCCGCTAGTATAGCGGACGCACGCAAAGGAATACTCGGCGCACGCGAATCTACGGCGCTCGAACTAAAGAGATAAATGAATCCTGACGCCAGAACAGAGACGGCAGCCTCGTCACGCGACGCGACAATGGACACTGTCCTCCAGCCGCCAGTAGCGCGGCGCGAACCCCTAGAGCACGTTTTACACGGCGATCGCCGCATCGACCACTACGCTTGGCTCCGCCAAAAAGCAAATCCCGATGTTATCGCCTACCTGGAAGCCGAAAACGCTTACACGGATGCGATCCTGCAGCCTACCGAGCAGCTTCAAGAAAAGCTCTATCAGGAAATGCTTGGCCGCATCCAGCAGACCGATCTTACGGTTCCCTACCGCCTGCGCGGCTATCTCTATTTCACCCGCACGGAAGAGGGCAAGCAATATCCTCTGCACTTCCGCCGGCGCGAGCCGGAGGGTTCCCCGGAAGAGCTCTTACTGGATCTGAATCAGCTTACGGCAGGCCACTCCTTTTTGGCGCTCGGCTCGTTGGATGTCAGTGATGACGATGGCCTCCTGGCCTACTCGCTGGACACGACCGGATACCGCCAGTACATGTTGCAGGTGAAAGATTTGGTCAGCGGCGCACTATTGCCCGAGAGAATCGAGCGCGTCACGAGCGTGGCGTGGGCGGCTGACAACCGCACGCTTTTCTACACCGTCGAGGATGAAACCACCAAGCGCTCGCATCGGCTCTACCGCCATGCGATCGGCTCGAAGGAACCGGATTCATTGCTTTATGAAGAAGCCGATGAGCGGTTTCACCTGGAAGTCGAACGCTCTCGCAGCAAAGATTTTATTTTCCTTACCATCGCTAGCCATACAACGAGTGAAGTCCGCTTTCTCTGCGGAGATCAGCCGCATGGCGATTTTCAAACAATTGCTCCGCGCGAAGATAGCCATGAATATTATGTTGGGCATCATCCGGACGCCGCAGGCGCGGCGGTAGGCGGCGTGTTTTATATCCGCACGAATTCTGGTGGCCGGACATTTCGCCTGATGTCCGCGCCCGTTTCCGATCCGCGACGTGAATCCTGGCGAGAAATCATCCCCAACCGGCCGGAAGTCATGCTCGCAGCCGCCGAGGTCTTCCGAACGCATCTTGTTCTTTTCGAACGCGAAGGCGGTCTTCCCTTTCTTAGGATCGTGGATCTATGTTCTGCCGCTCCTACATTTCTCGAAGCCTCGCACCGCATCGAATTCGCGGAGCCCGCTTACAATGCGTCCATTGGTGAAAATCCGGAATTCGACGCCACGCACTTCCGTTTTCAATATGAATCCTTTGTAACGCCTCGCTCCATCTTCGACTACGACGTCCGCACGCGCGGGCGCCTGCTTCGCAAGCAGCAGCCGGTGCTGGGAGGTTACGATCCTACGCAATATGTCAGCGAGCGGCTGCACGCTACGGTTTCCGACGGCACGCGAGTGCCTCTCTCAGTCGTCTATCGGCGCGACACGCCGCGCGACGGTTCCGCCCCGCTCCTCCTTTACGGCTACGGCAGTTACGGCATCTCCATGCCGGTCCATTTCAGTTCGAATCGTCTGAGCCTCGTGAATCGCGGCGTCATCTTTGCGGTCGCCCACATTCGCGGCGGCGGCGAACTTGGAAAACCCTGGCACGATGCCGGGCGGATGAAGCAGAAGCGCAATACCTTCAACGATTTTGTCGCTTCCGCAGAGCATCTCATCGCCGAGCGATTCACTTCGCCGCGGAACCTCGTCATCGAAGGCGGCAGCGCCGGTGGACTACTCATGGGCGCGGTGACCAATATGCGCCCCGACCTCTTCCGCATGGTCATCAGCCACGTCCCCTTCGTGGATGTTCTCAATACCATGCTGGACGCTTCGCTGCCGCTGACCGTGGGCGAATACGAAGAGTGGGGCAATCCGCAAATTGCAGAACACTACTTTGAAATGAAATCCTACTGTCCCTACACCAACCTGCAGCGGAGGACGTACCCGACCATGCTCGTGAAAACCGGGCTAAACGACAGCCAGGTGATGTACTGGGAGCCCGCAAAATATGTGGCAAAGCTGCGCACGCTGAAAACCGATGCGAATCTTCTGCTTCTGAAAACCAACATGGGCGCGGGGCATGGCGGCGCATCCGGCCGTTACGACTATCTCCGCGAGATTGCGCTCGACTATGCCTTCTTGCTGACGCAGCTGGGAATCCGCGAATGAGAATGGCCGACGAGGCATGAGCGAGCCGACAACACCGCTGATGCAGCAGTATCACGCCATCAAGGCGCGCTATCCGCACGCTCTGTTGCTCTTCCGCCTCGGCGATTTCTACGAGCTTTTCTACGAGGACGCGATCATTGCCACGCGCGAGCTGCAGATCACACTCACTTCGCGCAATCGCGAAAAAGGCCAGCCCATTCCCATGTGCGGCGTTCCGTATCACGCCGCCGAAGGCTACATCGCGCGTCTGATTCGCGCGGGTTTCAAAATCGCCATCTGCGACCAGATGGAGCAGCCCGGCCCGGGCAAAAAACTCGTCCGACGCGAAGTTGTTCGCGTGATCACGCCCGGCACGGCCACCGATGTCGCCGTGCTCGACGCCCGCGAAAACAATTTTCTCGCCTCCGTCGCCCGGCACACCTCGGGCTCGCCCATTGGCCTCGCGTACGTCGATCTCTCCACCGGCGAATTTCAAGCCACGGAATTTTCCGGCCCTCGCGCCGATGAAGCGCTCCGCGACGAGCTGCAATTGCTTCACCCGCGGGAAACGCTGCTTCCCCGGCCCCAGCAGCTCTTTGAAACGGCGAAGACCTCACTCCTTGAAGGCGCCGGCGGCGTGGAATCCCGCCTCGAAGATTGGATCTTTCAGCGCGACTACGCCGAACGCATCCTCCGCGACCAATTTGGCGTCGCCGAGCTTACTGGCTTCGGCCTCGATGATCATCTGCAAGCCCTCGCCGCAGCCGGGGCTATCGTGCATTATCTCCGCGAAAACGCCGCCTATAGTGCGGACCGCAGCGAGACCACCAGCAAAGGTGCGTCCTCCACCGCCGAAGCCCTTCAACATCTCGACCGCGTCCACTACTACGAACAGCGCGACGCTCTGGTCCTTGACCCCGTGTCCGTCCGCAATCTCGAATTGCTTGCGCCCATCTTTATCGAGGAAACGGCACGTGCGGCTGCCCCCACCACGCTGATCGCTGCGCTGGACGTCACGGTTACCGGCATGGGCGCGCGTCTCCTGCGCTCCTGGATGCTACGACCACTGATTGATCGTGAGACGATCGATGCGCGCCTCGATGCGGTCACGCACCTTGTCCAACAAACCGTCGTGCGCGGCGAAATTCGCAAAGAGCTCAAAGGCATTCTCGACCTGGAGCGCCTCACCAGCCGCATTACACTTGGCCTCGCGTCCCCGCGCGAACTCGTGGCATTGCGCAAATCTCTCACGCAGCTTCCCGTGCTCAAAAATTTCCTCACCCCGCAGCCCGCGGGCGGCAGCGAGCTTCTTCGTCATCTCCACCAGGAGCTCGACGAACTCGCCGACGTCCGCGAGCGCCTCGAGCGTGCTATCTCCGATGACCCGCCGGCCTTGGCCACCGAACCCGGGATGATCCGCAGCGGCTATCACGGCGAGCTGGACGAACTCCGCAACCTGAGCCAGCACAGCAAGCAGATCATCGCCGCCATGGAAGAGCGCGAACGAAAACGGACGGGGATCAACTCACTGAAGATTCGCTTCAATCAGATCTTCGGGTATTACATTGAGATTTCGAAAGCGAATCTGCATCTCGCGCCCGCCGATTACGAACGAAAGCAAACGCTCGTCAATGCCGAGCGCTTCACCTCCACGGAACTCAAGGAGTATGAACGCAAAATTCTCGCCGCCGATGAGCGCATTGTGGAAATCGAACGCCAGCTTTTCGTGGATATCCGTTCCGGGGTTGCCGCAAACGCCGCGCGCCTGCGCTGCACCGCCAGCGCGGTTGCGCAACTCGACGTGCTCACGGCGTTCGCAAAGCTTGCCGCCGACCGCGGCTACACGCGCGCAGAATTCAATTCCACAGGCGAATTGCTCATCATTGGCGGTCGGCATCCCGTGATCGAAGAACTTTTGCGTCAAAAGGGCGAGCGCTTTGTTCCCAACGATTTATATTTCGAACCCGGGCGGCAGCAACTTCTGCTGATCACCGGCCCAAACATGGGCGGCAAGTCCACTTACCTTCGCCAGTCCGCGCTCATCATTCTCATGGCCCAAATGGGCTCCTTTGTTCCCGCGCGGCAAGCCAAACTGCCCATCACGGATCGCATTTTCACGCGCATCGGGGCCAGCGACAATCTGGCGCGCGGCCGTTCGACCTTTCTCGTGGAGATGAGCGAAGTCGCCGCCATTCTGAATCACGCCACGCCCGCGAGCCTCGTTCTCCTCGACGAAGTCGGCCGCGGTACCGCCACGTTCGATGGCCTTTCCATCGCGTGGGCCGTCGTCGAACATCTTCAGAAGCACACCCGTGCGCGCACGCTCTTCGCCACCCACTATCATGAATTGACCGAACTCGCCGAGCTTCTCCCGGCGGTGAAAAACGTCCACGTCTCCGTAAAAGAGACGCCCAGCGAGATTATTTTCCTTCGCCGCGTCGAACCTGGCAGCGCGGACAAAAGCTACGGCATCGAAGTCGCGCGCCTTGCCGGACTTCCCCGCAGCGTGATCGAGCGCGCCCGCGAAGTCTTGAAAAAACACGAGCAGAGCGAGCACGAACTCAGCGAAACGCTTTCCCCCGGCGCCGCCGATCCCGCGCACAAAAACGGCAACCAGCAAATTCTCTTCACCGCTCTCGACCGCGAAGTGCTCGAGAAACTGCGCGATGCCGATCTCGACCAGCTGAAACCGCTCGACGCCCTCAATCTTCTCGCCGAGCTGAAGAAACAAATCTCATGAGCAAGAAGCCCATGCTCGTTCTCGGCATGATGTCCGGCACGTCGGCCGATGGGATCGACGTGGCCCTCGCGCGAATTTCCGGCGCGCCTCCGAACTTAAATGCCAAGTTGCTCGGCCACACTTCGGGGAAGTTCCCTCCGGCCCTGCGGCGAGAAATTCTTCGCATCGCGGAACAGCAATCGATCTCTGCCGGCGAACTCAGCCAGCTCAATTTTCGACTGGGAGAGCTCTTTGCCGCCGCTGCGCTTTCTGCCTGCCGCACATTTCGCGTGCCGCCATCACGCGTTGCACTTATCGGCAGCCATGGGCAGACCATCTTCCATCAGGGCCGCCCTATTCCTTATTTCGGTTCGCCAACCGCCTCCACGCTACAAATCGGCGAGCCCTCGGTCATCGCCGCGCGCACGGAGATCACCACTGTCGGCGATTTCCGTCCCGCAGACATTGCGCTTGGCGGCCAGGGCGCGCCGCTCGTCCCTTACGCGGACTATCTTCTGTATCGCCACGCAAAGCTAGGTCGAGTTTCACTCAACCTCGGCGGCATCGCCAACATCACCGTGCTTCCACGCGCAGCCTCACCGGGGAAAATCTTCGCTTTTGACACCGGCCCGGCGAACATGCTCATCGACGCCCTGGTTTCGCACTTCACGCGCGGCCGCCGCCGCTTCGACGAAAACGCACACTTCGCTCTGCAAGGCCGCAGCATCCCCGCGCTCCTCAACGAACTTCTCCGGGATCCCTATTTGAAGCTCCCTCCGCCAAAATCCACCGGCCGCGAATATTACGGCCACGCTTACGTGAAAAAAGTTCTCAGCCTCGGCAGCCGCCATCGCGTCAAGTCGAACGATCTCATCCGCGTCGCGACGATCTTCACCGCACTCTCCGTGGTCGACGCGCTCCATCGTTTTGTTCTCCCCAAAACCAAGATCCACCAACTCGTGGTCTCTGGCGGCGGCGCTTACAATCCGCTCATTCTCGCTCAGCTCTCCGCCGCTCTTCCGGGGATCGAAGTCCTGCCATCTTCGCAGCTCGGCATTCCCGAAGACGCCAAGGAAGCTTTCGCCTTTGCCCTGCTCGCGTACGAGGCCTTCCACCAGCGCCCGGCGAACCTCCCTTCCGCCACCGGCGCGTGCGGACCCGCCATTCTCGGTAAAATCTCTTATGCCCCACCGCGCTAAACGTCTTGCGTCGAAGCTCCGATTTTTCTTTACCTCATTACTTCCTTACGTCATTGCACCTTTCGGCCTCGTATCCTGTTCAAGCTCATCTCACAGCGATCCCTCTTCCCTCACCTTCCTCATCGAATCCAGCTCCACCAACCTCGACCCGCGCTTCGCCACCGATTCCCAATCCCAACGCATTGACGGCCTGCTCTTCGGCGGCCTACTCGAGCGCGACAATCAAATGAATTTCCACGGTGACCTCGCCGAATCCTGGGAGACGCCCAACCCGCTCACTTACGTCTTCCACCTCCGCCGCGATGTCCGTTTCCATGACGGCCGCCCGCTCACCTCCGCCGATGTCAAAGCCACTTTCGAATTCATCCGAAACCCTGCCAACAAATCACCCAAGCTCGGCGCTCTTCGCATGGTCGCTTCCATCGAAGCCCCTGACGTCGCCACCGTCATTTTTCATCTCAGCCAGCCTTACGCTTCCTTCACCGGGAATCTAATCCCCTCCGCCATCGGCATTGTTCCCGCAAACGCCGGCGCGGATTTCTCGCGGCACCCCGTCGGGTCCGGTCCCTTTCGCTTCGTTCGGCAATCGCAAGACGAAGAAATCGTCGTCGAACGCAATCCCGAGTATTTCCGCGGAGCGCCGCAACTCGACCGCGTCCGTTTCCGCGTCGTCCCCGATGCCGTGGTCCGCGCGCTCGAACTCCGGAAAGGATCCGCTGATCTGGAGATGAATTCCCTTTCGCCGGACATCATCCCGGTCCTGGCGCGTCAGCCCGATCTCGCCGTCGCGGAACGCTCCGGTACGAATCTCACGTACCTCAGCTTCAATCTCGAGGACCCCGCGCTGGCCCATCGCGAATTCCGCCAGGCGCTCGCCTTGGCCACCGATCGTGAAGCGCTGATTCGCTATCTTCTCCACGGGCAGGCCAAGCTCGCCGCCGGCGTGCTTCCGCCCGACCACTGGGCCGCCGAAGCGAATGTCGCGCAGTATCCCTACGACCCGGCCCGCGCCGGAGAACTTCTCGATTCCGCCGGCTTTCCCCGCAAACAAAATGGCGTGCGCCTCCACCTCACGCTGAAGTGTTCCACGGAGGAACAGGCTCGTCTCATCGGCGCGGCTCTTCAGGAACAATGGCGTCGCGCCGGCATTGAACTCGAACTTCGCCCTCTCGAGCTTGCGACGCTCTTCTCCGACGTTGCGAGAGGAAATTTTCAGATCTCCTACCAGCGCTGGGTTGGCGCCAACACCGATCCCGATTTTTTCGAATTCGCATTTTCCTCCAAGCGATTCCCGCCCGACGGCGTCAACCGCGGACACTACCGCAATCCGCGTCTCGACGCGCTCACTGATCAGATTCGAATGGAAATGAATCAGGAAAAGCGAAAAGCCCTCTGCAGCGAAGCCCAAAAAATCCTGGCCGAAGATCTTCCCTATCTAACGCTGTGGTTTAACAATGTGGTCTCCGTCCACCGCCGCTCGCTGGGAGAGCTCCATCTCTCTCCCACCGCGGATTACAATTTCCTAGGCGTTCTTCGTCCCGGCGGCAGCTAGCGCCGCGCCAACTCACTTCAATGCTCTCTCAATTTCCCCAACGGAAATGGCTCCCTCGCGGCCAATTCTCCAACTATCGCCATTCAGCTCCACAATCGTGGACGCCAGTGTCGCCCCGCTTTCGCCACCATCCAGAACCAACGGCAGCCGCGTTCCCAGCTGCTTCATGACCTGCGCCGCGCTCCCGCACGAAGGGAACCCGGAAATATTCGCGCTTGTTCCCGTCACTGGGCCGTCAAACTCTTCGATCAATTTTTCTACAATCGCGCTCTTCGGCCAGCGCAGCGCCACTCTTCCGGTGTTCGCCGTCACCTTGAGCGGCACGCGGCTGGCCGCTTCCACTACCAGCGTCAGGGCTCCCGGCCAGAATTTGTGCGCCAGCCGCAGGAAATGCCGGGGCATGGGCTCCATCACGCTGCCTTCAAAAATGCGTTCCCGCGAAAGCAGAATCGCCTGATCAACGGAATTTACGAGGATGGGCAGCGCCCGGGCCTCGGGGCGGCCCTTGACGCGATAAATTTCATCCACCGCAGCCAGATTGAAGGGATCCGCCGCCAGCCCGTACACCGTGTCTGTGGGAATCGCGACCACCGCCCCGCGCGCAAGAAAATCCGCCGCGTAGCGCAGTAAATCCGCTTCGGGAGTTTGCGCGTTCACACACAGCAGTTCTGCCGGCAACTTTTTGGCCTTCGGCGAAGTCGTGATGCCACCTCGCAGCGTTCCGCCACCGCTGCCCTTATTTGGGCGACGCTACCATACCGCCGTAACCCACGCAATAAGAGCCTGTTGCCCCTCACCCCTGGGGTTGAAACGGGCGCGCCCCCTCAGGCTTGACGCAAGTTGGCAGCTGGCCTATGGTTTTGCGCGCAGAAGAGCTGAACTCGGCAAGCTCCGGAAAGCGGAGATTTCGGAAACTGTGAATAGGAACAAGGCGGAAATGGAAACCAAGGTTTTTCATATCGACGCGTTGCGCGAATTTAGTATTCGCGTCTTTCTCCACTTTGGCGTGCGCGGGGAAGACGCCGCGCAGGCTGCCGATGTACTTGCTTCCGCGGATCTTCGCGGCATTGATTCGCACGGCGTCGCCCGGCTGCACACCTATTTTGACCTGCTCATTGAAGGCCGCATCAATCCCAAACCTCAAATCAAGACGATCCGCTCAACGTTGAGCACCGCCACCGTCGATGGCGACAATGGCCTCGGCCTGGTCGTCGGCCCGCAAGCGAATCGGATTGCTATGGACATGGCGGACAAAGCCGGCTCCGGGTGGGTCAGCGTGTGCAACACCAACCATTTCGGCATCGCTGGCTACTATGTTCTTCAAGCCTTGGAACGCGATCTGATCGGCTGGGCCATGACCAACTCCACCAGCATCGTCGCGCCCCTTTGGGGTATGGAGCGCATGCTGGGCACCAATCCTATTGCCATCGCATTCCCTGGCAAAGAAGAGCCGCCCATTGTGATTGACATGGCTACCTGCGCCGCCGCATTCGGAAAAATCGAAATGGCTCGACGCAAGGGTGAAGCCATCCCATCCGGCTGGGGCATTGACAGCCAGGGCCGCGCCACAACAAATCCCGACGATACTGTGAACGGTGGGGCACTCCTACCCCTGGGCTCCGATCGCGAACGCGGAGGCCACAAAGGCTACGCCCTGGCCATCATGGTGGACATGCTGAGCGGCGTGCTCAGCGGCGCAAATTGGGGCCCCTTCGCTCCGCCGTTCGCTCTTCGTTTGAAAATCCCGGGCCGCAGCGTTGGCAAGGGCATCGGTCATTTCTTTGGCGCCATGCGCATCGACGGCTTCATGGACCCCGATGCCTTCAAGCGCCAAACCGATGACTACATTCGCGTTTTCCGCGCCACCAAACCAGCCCCCGGCACCACCGGCCCGCTGATTCCCGGCGATCCCGAACGCGAGGCGGAAAAATTGCGCCGCGAAAAAGGGGTCCCACTCATTATGCCCATCATCGAAGACCTGCGGGACATCTCCCGCAAAACCGGCATTCCGTTCGACTGATTGCTTCTCCCACGTCTGTATCCCGCGAAAAGCCCAAAGCATCCAACTGGCTATGATCCCCTTTTCTATTTTGGACCTTTGTCCCATACCGCAAGGCGCGACGGCCTCCGACGCTTTGCGCAACAGCCTCGATCTCGCCCAGCATGCCGAGTCCTGGGGCTATAACCGCTATTGGCTCGCCGAACACCACAACATGCCCGGCATCGCCAGTGCAGCGACGGCGGTTGTAATTGGCTATGTTGCTGGTGGCACCAAGACCATTCGCGTCGGCTCCGGCGGCATCATGCTGCCCAATCATTCTCCGCTCGTTGTCGCGGAACAGTTCGGCACGCTGGCCTCGCTTTACCCGGGCCGCATCGAGCTTGGCCTCGGACGCGCTCCCGGAACGGACATGCCCACTGCCCGCGCCTTGCGCCGCGATTTGGTTTCCACGGCGGACAATTTCCCTCAGGATGTCCAGGAGCTCATCTCCTATTTCGAGGAGACGACGCCCGGCCAGGAAATTCGCGCCGTTCCCGGAGCAGGCCTGCGCGTTCCCATCTGGCTGTTGGGCTCGAGCCTCTTCAGCGCGCAACTTGCGGCCATGCTTGGCTTGCCCTTTGCTTTCGCATCACATTTCGCGCCGGCGGACATGATGGAAGCGCTCGATCTCTATCGCTCCCGCTTCAAGCCATCCAGGCAACTCGATCGTCCCTACGCCATGGTGGGGCTGAATGCCGTCGTTGCGAAAACCGACGCGGAAGCGCAGCGGCATTTCACCTCCCTGCAGCAGTCCTTCACAAATCTCCGTCGCGGGAGGCCCGGGCAGGTTCCCCCGCCGATTGACGATATCGATGCGTTCTGGTCTCCTGCTGAAAAAGCTTCGGCCGGCATGACGCTGCTGGTTTCTGCGGTGGGTTCGCCGGAAACCGTCGAGCGCGGATTGCTGAAATTTATCAACGTGACTCAACCCGATGAGATCATCGCTAGCGCTCACATCTATGATCACGGTGCCCGGCTTCGCTCCTTCGAGCTCCTTGCCGACGTTCATTCGCGGCTCGCGGCCCGCGAATCCAGTTCAGGCCTTGAAAAAACTGCTCGATCCAAGGCGGGCGGCGTTACGGCCTAACGATGCGGACTTGCCTGTTATAGGAGATTCAACTGGATTCGATTATGCTTCGGACATGGACCCGATCATAAAAGGCGCGATCCCCGTTCTTCCTGCCGCCGACACAACCAAGTCCCTTCATTGGTGGACAGAGGTCTGCGGCTTCAAGGAAACCTTTCGCGACGCCACGCCACCGTCTTACGTAGGAATCAACCGCGGCGAGGCCTACCTGCACATAGCCGGAATGAGCGACAAAGAACTGGCGCGCAAGGTCGGCGACCAGACCATGGTGCGCCTCGCCGTAAAAGGCATCGAAGCCCTGTACGTCGAATACCAACAGCGCGGAGGCAAAGTGCATCCCAACGGCCCACTCCAAACCAAGCCCTGGGGCACGAAAGAGTTTGGCGCGATAGACCCCAACGGCGTCTGCGTGACGTTTCAGGAATAAGTGCGACATTCGGGAAATGGCATCCGCAGCACGAAGTTTGCTACCCTCCACGGTGATGGCCACGCCAGGAAAAGCCGCACGCAACGCCCGCCCTCCAGGTGAGCCCGCGCTCCTTACCAGCCGCGACAATCGCTGGCTCAAGGAGTTCCGCATGGCGCTCCGCGGCGGTTTGCCCACGGAAAATGGATTTGTTGGGGTCGAGGGCGCCCGGCTCGTCGAGGAAGCGCTGGGTTCCGGCTGCCGCATCCAGGCCGTGCTCTTCAGCGAATCCGGCAAACGCCATCACCAGCGTCTCTCTCCCATCATTGACCGGCCAGAGATGGCCTTTCCCACGCTCTACACCACCGACCGCCTTTTCGAGGGTATCGCCGATACCGAGCGCCCGCAGGGTGTCGCGGCACTCGTCCATCCCTGCGAGACTTCTTTTGACGACCTCGTTCGCGCCCCGGCTTCCGCGTGCGCCCCTTTGCTGATCGTCCTCGCGGGAGTCCAGGATCCCGGAAACGTCGGCACCATCCTGCGCACCGCCGCCGCCTTTGGCGCTACCGGTGCGGCCACCGCCGCTTCCGGCATCAGCGGTACGGCCAGCCCCTTTTCGCCAAAAGCGCTTCGTGCCTCGGCGGGAGCTGCGCTTCATCTTCCCATTCTTGCCGGGGCCTCGCTTGCGATCCTTCTCACTCAATTCAAGGTGGCGGGAATTCGCACGCTTGCTTCGAGCGTACACGAGCCTCGCGACGGAGAGCAGCCGCTTCTCGCTCCCTGGGACGTCGATTGGTGCGAGCCTGTGGCATTGCTCGTCGGCAACGAAGGCGCCGGCCTTCCCGAAGAAATCGAGCGCAGCGCCGACGCGCGCATTCGCATTCCCATGGCCAGCGGAGTCGAATCGCTCAACGCCGCGGCCGCGGCCGCCGTTCTTTTCTATGAAGCCGCCCGCCAACGAAACTCCTTGCCGCAGCTTCCAAGACAACCGTGAGTCTCTTCTCTCATTTTCCGAACGCCGCCGAGCCGGACGTTCCTGCCGCCAATCAGCCGCTGGCCGAGCGCATGAGGCCGCGCACGCTCGATGAATTCATCGGCCAGGAAAAACTCCTCGGCCCGGGCAAATCCCTGCGCGTTCAAATCGAAAACGACAACCTCGGCTCCATGCTTTTCTGGGGACCGCCGGGCTGCGGAAAAACCACGCTGGCGCGTCTCATCGCGCGTCTGACGAGTTCTGAATTCGTCTCCTTCAGCGCGGTTCTCGCGGGCATCAAGGAAATCAAAGAAGTCATGGCCGTCGCCGAACAGAAATCTCGCAGCGGCCATCGCACCATCGTCTTCGTTGACGAAGTTCACCGCTTCAATAAAGCCCAGCAGGACGCCTTTCTTCCCCACGTCGAAGCGGGTCATATCATCTTCATCGGGGCGACCACGGAGAACCCCTCGTTCGAAGTGATCTCTCCGCTTCTCTCGCGCACGAAGGTTTACGTTCTCGATCCTCTCACGACGCCGCAAATCGCAGAGCTACTTCGTCGCGCCCTCAACGACAAAAAACACGGATTCGGGAATGAATCCATTCAGGCGTCTGATGAAATCCTCTTCCGCATGGCATCATTTGCCAACGGCGACGCCCGCGCTGCTTACAATACGCTTGAACTCGCCGTGCGCAGCACTCATCCTGATGAAAAAGGCCCGCGCGTCATCACTCCCGAACTCCTCGAAGACGTCCTGCAAAGAAAACTCCTCCGCTACGACAAGGCTGGCGAAGAGCATTTCAATCTCATCTCCGCGCTGCACAAATCCGTCCGCAACTCCGACCCCGACGCTGCCCTCTACTGGCTCGCCCGCATGCTCGAATCCGGCGAAGACCCGCTCTATCTCGCCCGTCGCATGGTTCGAATGGCCAGCGAAGACATCGGCCTCGCCGAACCCGGCGCTCTCGCGGTCACGCTCGCCGCAAAAGACGCTTTCGATTTCCTCGGCACGCCGGAAGGCCATCTCGCGCTCGCGCAAGCCGCCGTCTATCTCTCGCTAGCGCCAAAATCCAATGCGCTCTACATCGGATACGGCACCGTCCTCGAGGACGTCCAAAAGACTGAAGCCGATCCCGTCCCGCTCCATCTCCGCAATGCCGTCACCGGCCTCATGAAAAACATCGGCTACGGCGAAGGCTATAAGTACGCCCACAATTTCGACGAAAAAGTTACCGACATGTCCTGCCTCCCCGACAATCTCGCCGGCCGCACCTACTACAAGCCCACCGACCAGGGCTTCGAACAACGCCTCCGGCAGCGCCTCGACGAAATTCGTAAGATCAAATTGCGCGCCGCGCCAGGATCTTGAGGTGCATCTATGAAGCGATCATTCTTCGCGTTCGCTGTTCTCTTAGGTTGTCTTGCCGCCTCCGCGAGCCATCCGCTCATGCGCCCGCGCATTTACATTCTCGGCTCAGTCCGCTTCCGCGTCTTGGACCTTCAGAAGTCCCGCGACTTCTATCAGAAAACATTTCAGATTGGGGCTGTCCGCCAGGACTGTTTTGGAGTCAATACGCTCTGTCTTGAAATCAATTCCGCACAGCGTATCGAACTGATCCAGAGAGAGAACTCCTTAGGGCGGGACTTGGTTGAACAAGTCGGTTTCCGAACCTACAACCTCGACGGTCTGAGGCGCTATCTCATCCAACGCGGCGTGAAACCAGGAGAGATAACCAAGGACAAAAATGGAAACCCGTCGTTTTCCGTATTAGATGCGGAGGGGCATGGTGTTGTGTTTCTTCCGCCTCCTCTACCTGGCTCCTACTTCTCTTGGCCGGGACAGGTTAGCCGTGACATTATCCATGTCGGCTTCGTCGTCCACAACCGCGCTGCCATGGACCGCTTCTACAAAGACATCCTCGGATTCCACCTCTACTGGCAGGGTGGAAGGAAAGACGACGAAACTAGCTGGGTAAACATGCAGGTCCCCGACGGCACCGACTGGATCGAGTACATGCTCAACGTCCCAGACAATGCGGACCATCACACGCTCGGCGTGATGAACCACATCGCGCTGGGCGTCTCCGACATCAAAGCAACACAGGAGCAACTCATTAAGAACGGATGGAAGGCCGGCGAAGAACCGAAGATCGGCCGCGGTGGCAAATGGCAGCTTAACGTCTACGATCCGGACGAAACCCGCGTCGAATTTATGGAATTCACTCCCGTTCAAAAACCCTGCTGTTCGGACTACACCGGGTCCCATCCCGGATCCAAACAATGATTTGCCCCTGCTCCCGCAGCCGCTTTCACTGGGTCCGCCAGCTCTGCTCGCTGATTTGCCTCGTTGCCGGGTGTTGTTCCCTGCCCGCCGCTCGCGCGCAAAGCCTCGACAAACCCTTGCAAGCCATCGACGAAGACATCACCGCCTTCGCCTACACTCCTGACGGCCGCATCGTTTATTCCGTCCACCGCACTTTCAAAACCAAGCTCTACGACCTCGAACACGACGACATCTGGTTGCAGGACGCCGGGGGCAAGCACCGCCGCCTCCTCGAAGGCCAGAAATTCAATCGCGGCAACCAGCCCTTCAGCTACATCGGAAATTCTCTCCGCTTCTCCGCCAACGGGCGCATCATCCTCGCCGAGCTGCTCACCACCACCGTGGTCGACGAAGCCGGCAAGACCGAAGACTCCTTCCAGACGCTTCTCCTCGACGACAGTGGCAAAGAAATTCGCATCGCCAAAGGCGACAGCATCATTCCCGACGCTGCCGGCCCGTTCTTCCTCCCCGACAACGTCACGATCAACTTCCTCTCCGAAGCCGTAAAACCGCGTATGCTCTTCTCCCTCAAAGCCACGCGCCTCGATACTGGCGCGTTCAAGTCACCTCATCAGGACCGCACCTTCCGCGACGTCCTCCCTTTGCCCGGAGTGCATTCCGCCATCGCCGTGGAACAGGACCACGCTATGACTGGGCCGTCCCGCCTCCAACGACTCGACCTGTTCAGCGACGACGACAAAGAGCTCGCCACGCTCGACGGCTATGAAGGCGGCCTCAGCGTCTCTCCCAGCGGCAAAAAAGTGGCCTATTTTATTGACAAGGAAATTGTGGAAGTTCGCGACCTCGCTTCGCCTAACCTTCTTGCGCGCCTTCGCGTCGGCCTCGGCGTCTTCCGCTGGTCACCCGACGAATCGCGCATCCTCCTCAAGCGCGCCGTCGAGAAAAAATCCGGCGACCTCGTCTGGATCGACCTCCCGCCTCTCAGCGCCCACTCTCCCGGCCAGGACATCCCCATCACTCAGCCCGTCCCCGTCCCCATCCTTCATAGCCTCACCTTTCGCGACTTCGCCATCTCGCCCGACGGCCGCTTCCTCGCCGTCATCATTCCCGGCAAGCGCAGCCTCCTCGTCTTCCCACTCCCACAGCGCTAATCGTCCGTGCCTCTCCGTCTCTCCGTACCCTCTGTGCTCCCATCTCTGTGTCCTCTGTGCTACTGCTTTTTTAGCTCGTGTGCAGGCGCAAAGCAAAATGACCCGCGCAGCCTACTAACGCGGGCCAATTGCAAAACTCCAATCACAACCCTTACTGCGCGAACCGCCTGAAAAAACTCTCGGCCTTCCATCGCGGCCGTTCCGTCTCATCCGCCACGCGCATCGCCAGCTTCCCGAGAATCGCATTGAACTGCGCCGCAGCCGCCTGATCCACCGGCTGATTCACGTCATCTGCCGGCCCGTGATATCGCTCCTTGTACCAGTCATTGAATTGTTTCTCTTCCGGCGTCCCCGGCACCCACCCAAACTTGAACGCCAGCGACGGCACTCCCTTTCGAATGAAACTATACTGATCGCTTCGAATGAAGCGGTTGTGATCCGGCTGCTTGTCTGCTTGCACTTGCACTCCCGCCTCCGCGCAAACCGCGCGAATATCTTCCCCCAGCGTCGACTCATTCAGACCCTGCACTTCCAAATACTTCAGCGGAAACAGCGGTAAGTACATGTCCATATTCAAATCCGCTACGATATTTTTCCGCTCCACCGTCGGATGCTCGGCAAAGTATCGCGACCCCAGCAATCCCTTTTCCTCGCCGGTTACCGCCAAGAACAAAATTGATCTCTTCGGTTTCTCGCCCGCTTCCTTGATTCCGCGCGCAATTTCCAGCAACGACGCAATTCCCGACGCATCATCCATCGCCCCGTTATAAATCTTGTCGCCGTTCACCGGCGCCCCAATCCCTAGGTGATCCAGATGCGCGCTGACCACCACGTACTCCTTCCGCAGCGCCCCATCGCTGCCTTCCAGCACACCCGCCAGATTCACAGATTTCACTTTCCACTTTCTCATGCGCAACCGAGTCTTCACTCTTGCCGCCAACGCAAAATGCGGCAACGGCTTGTCTGCATCCATCGCATCCAAAACCTCCTGAAAGCTATGCCCGCTGCCCGCAAACAAGGCGTCCGCGTACGCCGGATTGATCGCCAGTGCCACTTGCAAGCCATTCTGCTTTCCCGCCGCCTTGTCGCTCAACTCCATATCCGGCTGCAGCCGCGCCGCCGCCGTTCGCGACCACGGCACCTCCGTTGCTTTCGGATTCGGAATGTCCACCACGCCAATCGCCCCCGCTTTTCGCAGCGCCTTCCGCCGTTCATCGCCGGACTGATAATGCGCCTTGATCTCCGTCGACATCGTCTTCGGCCCGCCCTTCAGGTATACGGCGATCTTTCCCCTCACATCCTGCTCCGCAAAATCGTCGTAATTCAGCTCCGGCACAGTCAATCCGTAGCCGACAAACACTGCAGCGGCCTCCGCCGTCGCCGGCAATTCCGAATGCACCAGCTCAAAGAAGGCCTCGTCGCCCAGTTTCACCGGCGTACTTTTTCCATCGCGAACCAACTCGATCGACGACCCGCTCTCCTCAATCTGCATCACATTAAACTCGACGCGTTGGCCGTAACCCGTCTCGCCCGCCGGCTTCAATCCGATCTTTCGAAATTGCTCGGTGACATATGCCGCTGCCTTCTCAAACCCTGCGCTTCCCGTGTCGCGCCCTTCCAGCTTGTCATCCGCCAAAAATTGCACGTGCGCCCACCACCGCTTCCCCGGCGCGTCCCAATCCGGCCCCGCCGCCACCGCCGCGACCGCGCTCAACAACCCGTAACACACCAGCAACCGCCCGAAAACCTTCATCGATTTCTCCTCAAACAAAATGTCGCGTGAAATGGTAACAAACTCAGGAATTCAGTTGTCGCAATCTTTTCCGGTGCTCGATCAAAATGCACGAATCTTCCACTACCGCCAGCCCGGCCGCTCGTGCCCGTTCCGCCGCGGCCTCATTCCCCACGCCGAGTTGCATCCACACAGTTTTTGCGCCTACGCGAATCGCACTTTCCACCACCGCCGACACTTCTTCCGCCCGACGGAAAATATCCACGATCTCAATCTTCTCCGGCACGTCCTCCAGCCGCGCGTAACTCTTCTCGCCCAGAACTTCCGTCTCGTTGGGATTCACGGGAATAATCCGGTAGCCCGCCGATTGCATGTATTCCGTCACGCCGTAGCTCGGCCGCATCGGATTCGAAGACAATCCCACTACCGCGATGCTTTTGTATTTTCGCAGGATTTCAAGAATCGGATCCGCACTGCCCACAGCGTTATCCGGAAGCAGGACTCTCATCGCGTGGCGAGTTCGCTCGTACCAGCCCGCTTCGCCAGCACTTGACCTAGCGCTGCCAGACATTTTTCATTTTCTTCCGCCACGCCCACGGATATGCGAATCGCTTCCGGCAGTCCCATCCATCCGAGCGGCCGCACGATCACTCCCAGGTGCAGCAGCTCGTCGCTGACCTCTTTCGCGTCCGGCCGCACCGGAACAAACACAAAATTCGCCTCGCTCACCACCGGCCGCAATCCCAGCTTCGTCAAGCCGTTGCTCAAGCGCTTCCGCTCGGTCGCATTTGCGGCGATGCACCGCTCCACGTGCTCTTTATCATCCAAAGCCGCTAGCGCCGCCGTCTGCGCCACTCCCGAAGTATTGAACGGCGTCCTGAGCTTGTTCATCGCCGTAAGCAGTTCCGTCTTTCCGATCGCATAGCCAATCCGCAGCCCCGCGAGTCCGTACACTTTCGAAAATGTCCGCAGGATCAGCAAATTCTTCCACTTCCGGTACGCTTCCACAGAATCGCGCAATCCCACGCTCACCGCGTAATGAATGTAGGCTTCGTCCAGCACCACCAGCACGCCGTCCGGCACCTTCTCCAGAAAATCTCCAAACTCTCTCGCCGTGAACGCGCTTCCCGTTGGATTGTTCGGATTCGCCAGGTAAATCACCCCGGTCTTCGGCGTAATCGCTTCCGCCATCGCACCGAGGTCAAACGCATAGTGGCGTTGCGGCACGAGAACCAGTTCCGCGCCGCTCGCGCGAATCGCCACCGAAAACGGCGCGTACGTTCCCTCCGACGTCAGCCCCTGAAGCCCTGCGCGCAGCAACACTCGAGATGCCAGGTCAATAATTTCGCTCGAGCCCAGCCCCACAAAAATCTCTTCCTGTAAAACTCCGTTCCGCTCCGCCAGCGTTTGCCGCAGCGCATGCGTCCCGCCATCCGGATACCGATTTGCGCCTCCGAGCGCCGCATGGGCCGCTTCGATTCCCTTGGGCGACGGCCCCAGCGGATTCTCATTCGAAGCGAGCTTCACCGCCTGAATCTTCAGCTCGCGTTCCACTTCTTCAATTGGTTTTCCCGGAACGTAAACAGGTAATCCGCGCAGGTAATCCGGTATCAGCTCTTCAATCGTCCGTGTCATCATTTCTATTCTACTTCTCTCTCTGCTTTGCAGCCAGCTCTCTGCCCTCGTGTCGTGCCATTCTCGCACGGCTACAAACTCTTCAGCTGCTCCACTTCCCCCTTCGTCAACGGACGAAATTTCCCCGGCGGAACATCCAAAACCAACGGTCCCAACCGCACCCGCCTGATCTTTTCCACGTTGAATCCCACTCGCTGAAACATTCTCCGAATCTGCCGATTGCGTCCCTCGATCAGAATTACCTCGTACCAGGGATTAGCCCCACCTTCCACGAGGCGAATTTTCGCAGGCGAAGTCTTCACCCGCTTCCCGTCCTCCAGCTCAATCGTGATTCCCGCTCGCAAACGCTGGATGACCTTCTCCCCCGGTTTCCCGCTGATTTTCACCAGATACGTCTTCGGCACGTGCGAACCCGCCTTCATCAGCTTCTGCGCCAGCGCTCCGTCGTTCGTCATCAGCAGCAAACCTTCGCTGGCATAGTCCAGCCGCCCCACCGGATACACACGCTCCGGACAGTTCTTCATCAGCTCCATCACCGTCAAGCGTCCCTCCGGATCGCTGACCGTGGTCACGTACCCCTTCGGCTTGTGCAGCAGAAAATAAAGAAGCCGCTCCGGTCCTTTCAGCGGCTTTCCATCCACGCAGATCTGGTCCCGCTCGGCATCGGCCTTGGTGCCCGGCTCCGTCACCGCGGCTCCGTTGAGTGTCACTCGCCCCGACGCGATCATCTCCTCCGCCTTGCGACGCGACGCAACCCCGCAAGCCGCCATGATTTTCTGCAATCGTTCGGTAGCCATTTCTGCGCGGATTCTCCAGCGTGGAGCTGTAGTGGCCGGTATTCAGACTGATTCTGTTCTCCGCTCAACCCACATCGTCATCCCGAGCGAAGCGAGGAATCGGGTTTTCTCTTCCTCTGCGTTAAATCCTTTTCTTCTCCTTCCGCATCTCGACTTTCCTCTTTTCCTCGCCGCCCTTCTCAAACTTTCCCAACTTCTGCGCTTCCTTCTGCTCAATCAACCGGTATCTCCCCCGCGGTATTCCCTCCACCGTCAACGTCCCCAGTCCAATCCGCTTCAACTTCTCCACTGGATGCTGCTCCTTGACCAGCGCGCGCCGCATCTCCTCCTTTTTCGAATCGCGCATTCGAACTTCGTACCAGAAATTTGCCGCGCGTCCCCGTGAGGCGTCCGGCTGCCTCACCGTTTGCATCCGTACGCCAATCTCTTTTCCCAGCCGCTCCAGGTCCGGCAGCGTCAGCATTCCTTTCACTTTGACGTGATAGACCTGCTCCAGGTGCGCCCAATTTTTCAACATCTCCGCCGTGCCCCATACTCCAGATTCCCCACAGGAAACACGCGCTCTGGCAATCCCCGCAAAAAATTTCGCAGCGTCTTTCGCCCTTCCGGGTCCGCCATCGCCGAGACCACTTCCGGCGGTTTGTTCAACAAAATGTACACGCGCCGCCCCTCTTTCGCTTCGACGGCTCGCCCCGCCGCCTCAATCCGGTCTTTCGCCGCGTCCGCCTTCGTCCCCAGCTCCCGCACCACACGCCCGTTCACCTTCACCTGTCCGCTGAGGATCAGCAGCTCCGCATGCCGCCGCGAAGCAATCCCCGCCCGCGCAATAATCTTCTGCAGTCGTTCTTCCATTTTCGTTTTGTCTTTTCCGCGGCTGTGTTTTGGCTGATTATGGAGCGGCAGGGCTTGCCTTGACGGTCTTATTGTTCAAGCGTCACGTCCTAAATCCTAGCCGTTCCTGCTCGCCAGTTCCGAAACCGAGCGTAGACCGCTCCGATAGCCGCATAAAACAGAAACTTGATCACCCCAGCAATCAACCATATGAGGGTGAACCTTGGCATTTGCATCTTGATAGACACGGCCACGCAAACGGGCTAAACCCAGAGCACAGTAGGAGGGCGGCCCCGATCACCCAAATCGCCAAGTGACCATCCATCATCGGCTTTGTTTCAACAAAATGGAGAATGGTCCGCCAATCTCTGCTCATAACATTTCTGCGTCACTACGACCGATGTTCTTCTCTGCGAATCTCCGCGCCCCTGCGTCTCTGCGTTAGATTCTTCTTAGTCCTTTCTTACTCCCCCGCCGTCGCGGCCTTCGGCACCTTGCCGCTCTCCGCCTCCGGCATCCCCTCATTATTAGCCGCCGTCTCCTCCAGCAACTCCTCGCGCTCTTCCATCTTCTCACTCGCCTCTCTGGCGCTTGCCGCTTCCGCCGGCGCAAACCCCTCATCGCTCCCCAGTGCCTCCCGCGCCAGCGCCTCAAACTCCTTCAAGCTCGGGAGCTCGTCCAAATCGCTCAATCCAAACCGCAGCAAAAATTCCTTCGACGTCTTATAGAGGATCGGCCGCCCCATCACTTCCTTCCGCCCCGCCGTGGTAATCAAATGCTTGTCCAGCAGCGTGCTGATCACCCCCGCCGTATTCACTCCGCGAATCTCTGAAATCTCCGGCGAAGTCACCGGCTGCTTGTAGGCAATCACCGCCAGTGTCTCTAGCGCCGGCATGGAGAGCCGCAGCGGTGGCCGCAAGCTCTTGATGAACCGCCGCACCACGTCATGTTGCTGCGGCTTGGTGAAGAGTTTGTATCCGCCCGCCACCTTACGAATCTCGATCCCGCGCTCTTCGCTCGCATAGCTCGCCACCAACTCATCCAGCGAAGCCTGCACCGCCAATTTCTCTTCCCCCAGCGCCCGCGCCAGTTGCTCGATCGTCGCCGGCTCATCCGCCGCATAAATAATCGCTTCCAGTGCCGCTCTTCTCTCTTCGTTCGTCATGCTTGCCTCGCCTGGTGCCAGCCGCCCGTCATTTCAAACGGAGCAGGCCGGCGCTTTTTCTTCCCGCTTCGCTCCTGCGAAGCGGCCGGCTTGCGCAATGAGGAATCTCTCTTTTCTTTACCTCATTACGTCATTGTTTCTTTACTTCAATTATTTGTACTCATCATCGATCTGCTTGATCCCCCCACTCTCATCAAACGCCAGATCAAACATCTTATGTTTCCGCACCACAATCTCGCCAAACTGCTTCTCCTGCGCCAGCGCCACTGCCTGCAGCTTCACCATCTCTAGTACCGCCAGAAACGCCACAATCATTGCGTGCCGCGAAGGACACGCCTCAAAGAACTGCACCAAATTCACCGAATTGTCCGCGCTCGCCAGAATCTGCGCCCGGATCTGCGCGATCATCTGCGCCACGGTGAACTCTTCGTGCCGCAGCTCGATTCGCGAGACTTCCTTCCGCCGCTCCAGCACCTGCTGGAACACTCTCACCAAATCCACCAGTGAGACCACCAAGTCGCCCTCGGTCCCTTCGTCGTTATAGAGCGACTTGTCTGGCTTCGACCACACGTTCTCTTCAATCTGCTGCTTTTGATACAAAAGCTGCGCCGCATTCTTGAACTTCTCGTGCTCCACCAGGCGCTGCACCAGGTCCGCGCGCGGATCTTCTTGCTCTTCCGGCCCGGCCAGCGGGTCCGGCGGCAGCAGCATCTTCGATTTGATGTAGATCAGCGTCGCCGCCATATAAATGAATTCCGAAGACACATCCACGTCCAGCTCTTCCAGCTTGTGCAGGTAATCGAGGTATTGCGCCGTGATCTTCGAAATCTGGATATCGTGAATATTCATTTTCTGCTGTTTGATCAAATCCAGCAGCAGGTCCAGCGGCCCCTCATACATCGGTATGTTAATTTTGTAAGGCGTCGCCATTCTTTTCCTTCGTTACCTCGTTCCTTCAGTACCTCTGATTTCGTCTCGTTTTTTCTCCCACCCAAAAACCGCTTCCCTCACCCTCTCCATCGTCCCCTTTGCCACCTTCCGCGCCTTCTTCGACCCTTCATCCAGAATCTCCAGCGCACGCCCAGGATGCTTCTCATAATCCACTCGTCGTTCCCGCACTGGCGCAATCCACTCAATCAAATGATCCGCCATCTTCGCCTTGCACTCGATACATCCAATCCCCGCGGTCCGGCAACCCTCTGCCGCCCATTTCAGCGTTTCTCTCGTCGAGAACAGTTTATGCCAGTCATACACCGGACACACGTCCGGATTTCCAGGATCCGTCCGCCGCTTCCGCGCCGGGTCCGTCACCATCACCTTGGTCTTCGCCCGTATCTCTTCATCCGTCTCGCTCAGCGTAATCGCGTTCCCGTAACTCTTCGACATCTTCCGCCCGTCCGTCCCCGGTATCCTCGGCGTCAGCGTCAGCTTTACTTCCGGCTCCTCTAACACGGGCGCAAATTTGACCATTTCGGCCACTGCCCCGGCCTTTAGGTGTTCAATGGCGTTATCAATCCCTATTTCCAATATGCGTGCTCTCACGCGCGAGACAAACTCGGCCCACTTCTCCGATCCCAGCGGAAAATCGAGCATGGAGAGCGTGTTCCCATGAATTCCCAGGGCCAGACAGAAGTTTCCGCAAAGGCCCGCCGAAGTCTTGCTCCGCAGAGCCTCGTCCAGTTCGAATCCGTAAAAGAGGTTGAACCGCCGCACAATTTCGCGCGAAATCTCCACATGGGAGACCTGATCCTCGCCGACGGGCACGACCAGCGGCGCCCCGGGCTTGCTGTAAATCACGATGTCTGCCGTCTGCAGCACCGGATACCCCAGGAACCCGTAATTGTGCAGATCCTTGTCCTTAACGTTCTCTAGCGCCTCTTTATACGTCGGCACCCGCTCCAGCCACCCCAGCGGCGTCACCATCGACAGCAGCAAATGCAACTCCGCATGTTCCGGAATCACCGACTGCTGAAAAATCATGCTCTTCTGCGGATCCAACCCCGCCGCCAGATAATCGATCATAATTTGCAGCGTATTCTCCGCCACCGCGCTCGTATCCGCGTAATCGCTCGTCAGCGCATGCCAATCCGCAATAAAATAGAAGCACTCATAACCCGGATCATTCTGCAGCCGGACCCAATTCTGCAGCGCCCCAAAGTAATGCCCTATATGCAGCCGCCCCGTAGGCCGCATCCCGCTCAAGACTCTGCTTTTCCCCTTAACCGCGGTTTCCAATTCCAGGCTCCTCGTCCTCGTCGCTTTTGTTTCTGTCCTTCATCTCCGCATCAAATCGCTCTTCAAGGTCTCGTACGAACTTGATCTGTTCGATCGCTTGTTCGCCCGTTCCGGCAAACTCGTGCGTTTGTAACTCCTTCTGTTTCTCCCTTTCGAAAACTGCTGGGTGTATACCAATACTTCCCACTTTGGGACGCTACACCGTGCCCCCACCCCTCAACTCGCTTTCCCCAGCAGCTCCCGCGCAATAATCATCCTCTGCACCTCGCTGGTCCCCTCATAGATCGTAATCACCCGCGCATCTCGGTACATCCGCTCGACATCCGTCTCCCGCGAATACCCCGCGCTCCCATGCACCTGCACCGCCTTGTACACCACGCGGTTTACCATCTCGCTGGCGTAAAGTTTTGCCTTGGAAGCACTTGCGCCCACTTTAGTGGGATGCGCATCCTTCAACCAAGCCGCGTAATACACCAGCCCCCGCGCCGCCTCGATCTCCGTCTGCATGTCCGCAATCATCCACTGAATTGCCTGAAACTCCGCAATTTTCTTCCCAAACGCCGTGCGCTGCTTCGCGTACGTAACGGCCTCATCCAGCGCCCCTTGCGCCAAGCCGACCGCCTGCGCCGCAATCCCGATGCGTCCGCCATCCAGTGCACTCAGCGCAATTTTCAATCCCTGCCCCTCTTCGCCGAGCCGGTTTTCCACCGGCACCACGCAATCATTCAGCAAAATCTCCACCGACGGCGACGACCGCTGCCCCATCTTGTCCTCATGCCGCCCCGCGCGAAACCCCGCGAATCCCGGTTCCACCAGAAACGCGCTGATGCCCTTCCCGCCCGCGTCGGGATCGGTCTTCGCGAATACCAGAAGCACTCCGGCGACACTGCCGTTCGTCACCCAGGTCTTCGTCCCGTTGAGTTTGTAGCAATCGCCAACGCGCACCGCGCGCGCTTGAATTCCCGCGGCGTCGGAACCTGCAGCCGGCTCCGTTAGACAAAATGCGCCAAGCGTTTCTCCCGTCGCCATGCGCCGCAAATATTTCTTCTTCTGCGCCTCGGTGCCAAACAGCAGCAGCGGCGCTTGCACCGCCGAATTCGTCACGCCCAGCGCGGTAGACATCGCCGTGAACACGCGCGCCACTTCCTCCAGCATCAGCACATAGGAAACAGTGTCGAATCCCGCCCCGCCCCACTCTTCCGGCACCAGCATGCCGCAGCAGCCCATCTCGCCAAGTTTCTTGATGGCCTCTGCCGGAAATTTCTCTTCCTTCTCCAATACCTTGACGGACGCGCGCACTTCCGCCTCCATGAATTGCCGGACGGTATCGCGAATCAGTTTTTGGTGGTCGTTAAGCGAAAAATCCATCGTGTCCGTGCACGCGTCACGCGCCTTGGGCTTGCCATGAAGCAGATACGCACGATGCTAGCACACTCCGCGGGACACCCCGTAGCCGTGGTCTTCAGACCGTGGGCTTTTCTTTGCTTTACCGCAGGGCTTCAGCCGGCATCTTCTCTGCTCTCCGCCGGATGGCCCGCAGCCACATCACGCGAATCAGCGCGCTGCCGGGATATATCGTGCGCCAATACATCGCGAATTTCCTTCGCACCGAATCATCGGTCGCATAAACGCGTGTTTCCGTTGTCACCACGGTCTCGCCGTTTGATGGGTCCGCAATGCGAAAATTGATCGCCGCTACCGCAAAGCCGGGGGCGTGCAGCGTTTTAAAAGCCTCCGGGGTGGGCTTCTTGCCCGCATTCGGCCGCCACCCTTTGGGGGCAGCCACCAGCGTTCCCAGGACGATCTCCCGCTCCGGCTCTTCTGCCAGGAGCAGAAAACTTGTCCGGGTGGCCACGTCGAGCAACGGCGCGTTCTCCGGGGCGTTCAAAATGCTCTCGGGCCCGCGCCGCCCGAAACGCCGGATCCACGTCAGCATACGGAACAGCGCAATCTCATTCGCAGGCACATCGCGGATCGCCCGGTACACGCGCTCGCGCGGTGCTTTGACGCGAATGGTATGAAACTCGGCGAACTGGTACGCGGGCACAAAATCGTCAAGAATCGTTGTCCGCCCTTCGATTTTCTTCTCCGCCGCCGGCAAATTCAAGCCAATCAAGAAAACTACAACTCCGCACAACAGCACGACAATGCCGCGCGGCCGGCTGACGATCCCCATGAATTTTAGCGGGCAAATCATGGAGAGGCCCCCAAGCAGCATCGCGGCGAGGGCCGCATACACGAGAATCGTGCCGATGAGATTCATGAGAGGAGACTTCGAGCTACAGTTTGAACAGTTCGCGCAGGCGGCGGATCTGGGCGCGGCTGACGGGAATTTCGGTTTGCTTCTTGTCGTTCATTTTGAGCATGTAGCCGGATTTGAACCACGGCACGACTTCCTTGATGTGGTGAATGTTCACCAGATACGAGCGGTGCGGGCGCCAGAAGGATTCGGAATCGAGCGCGGCGTTTAATTCTTCCAGTGTGCGATAATTCGAGGTGCCTTCGATTTCGCGCGCGGACACGGAAATCAATCCATCCTGGATCGAGGCAAACACCATGTCTTCGCCATCCACCAGCAGCAGTTTTTGTTGCGACTTCACTAGCAGCTTCACCGGCGGGGCGGACGTCTGCTTCCCCGCTCCGAGCTGCAGCACCAACTGTTCCAAGCGCTCCGCCGGACTCGTCTGCGCCTCGATTTCGCGGCGCGCACGCTGGATGGCTTTCGAAATGCGCGCTTTGTCAAACGGTTTGAGCACGTAGTCGACGGCGTTCACGTCAAACGCCTGCACGGCGTAGTGGTCGAACGCCGTCGCAAAAACCACGTGCGGCACTTTCATTTTGCGCTCGACGAGTTTTTTCAAAACGCCAAATCCATCGAGCCCCGGCATCTGCACATCCAGAAATACCAGGTCCGGCGAGTGTTCCTTGATCAAGGCAACGGCTTCCACACCGTTTTTTCCCTGCCCGATCACGTTGATCTCCGGGAAGCCTTTCAACAGAAATGCCAGTTCTTCGCGCGCCGGCTTTTCGTCATCCACGATGATGGTGTTTATCGGCATCTCGGCTTGCTCGCGTTCACGCGGGGTTCCCGCCGGGCTCCAGCAAGTTACAGTAGCACACACTTCCATGTGTGTTCTTCACTTCGTCTTCGGCTAAAATGCCACTGATCACCAACGAGGAGCTATGCCCATCAAACTGCCGCGTGGCGTTAGAATTCTCAGCAGCAAAGTCATCTATGATGGGAAGATTTTTGGAATTCGCCGGGACGAAATCATTGAGCCCAGCGGCGTGCGTACAACGCGTGAAGTCATCACGCACCCGGGTTCCGTCGTGGTGCTCCCCGTTTTGCCGGACGGGCGCATCCTGATGATTCGCCAATATCGCCATGCCGCGCGGCAGTACCTCTGGGAATTGGTGGCTGGCCGAATCGATGCGGGCGAGAGCCCTCGCAAGGCCGCCGCCCGCGAGTTGATCGAAGAAACCGGGTACCGCGCCCGGAAATTGCGAAGTTTTCTGGGCGTGTTTCCCACCCCAGGCTTTCTGGAAGAACGCATGTTCATCCTTCTGGCGGAGGGGCTGACTGCCGGAGTCGCCGAACCTGAGGAGGATGAGAAAATCGTCTCTCGCGCCTATAACCGCAAGCAACTGGAAGAGATGATCCGGCGGGGCAAGCTGCGCGACGCAAAATCCATTGCCGGGATTCTCTATTATTTCCGGTTCCTTTCCCCGCTGAAACGATCTCCTCGGTGAAGATCCTTTAATCGATTTTGTACTGACATTAGTGAGCACTTATCTTTGCTATAAAACAAGAATGTTCTCTTGACTCGCACTTCGATTCTGGTAGACTCCGCGCAATTTGATTTGATAACGGCGCTGAGAATGTCCACTCGCCGCCGTGGGACGAAAATTCATGAATGCCTGTCAGGAGGCAAGTGAAGTGCAAGGAACTGTAAAATGGTTTAATAATTCTAAAGGATATGGCTTCATCGGGCGCGATGATGGCCCAGACGTTTTCGTTCACTATTCCGCAATCACCGGGGATGGATATCGCACTTTGCAAGAGGGAGACACGGTCGAGTTTGAAATTGTCCAGGGGCCCAAAGGTCCCCAGGCGGCCAATGTTTCGAAACCCGGCGGTTGAGAGCGCCGGGAATCATTCGGCCGGCAGGGAGCGCCCCTCTGCCGGCCATTTTTTTGCACGTACAGGAGTTTAAGGACGTAAAGGAGGTGGCGGGCCCGGAAGATAATCACGTCGCCGGCAGTGTTCGCTTAGTCGAGAGTTGCCCAACAGGTTGGCTTTCCTTTACTTCCCTTTCACCTATACCTCATTTACCTCCTACATCCGGGCTTATAATATCGTTCCATCATGGACAACAAACAGATCGCCCGTATTCTCCGCGAGACCGCGCAGCTTCTGGAAATCGATGGCGCGATCATCGGCCGGTACCGCAGCTATGAGAAGGCCGCCGAACTGATCGACGGTCTGCCGGAATCCATCGAACAGTTGGTCAAGGAACCGGAGAAGCTCAAGGAACTTCCGGGTATCGGTGACCGCATGGTGGAACATCTCCAAGAAATTGTGAAGACCGGCGACTACTCGCTGCGCAAGAAGCTGCTGAAGAAATATCCCGCGACAATTTTGGATTTGCTGCAGTTGCAGTCGCTGGGCCCGAAGAAGGTGGCGTTCCTCTGGTCGAACTTCAAAGCCGGCACGGTGGCCGATGTGGAACGACTCGCCAAAGAGGGCAAACTGCGCGACCTGCCCGGCTTCGGGGAAAAGAGCGAGCAGAACATTCTCAAAGCAGTGGAAGTGTTCAAGAAATCCTCGGGGCGCTTTCATTTGGACAAAGCGGAAGCGGCCGCACACAAAATCGCGGTGCACATCACGGCGGCGGGCAGCGCCGTGGATTCCGTGACGCCAGCAGGGTCTTTGCGGCGCGGAAAAGAAACGGTGGGGGATTTGGATCTTCTTGTCACTCTTGCTGACAGGCATACGTCGCAGAAGCACGTGGACGCGCTGGCGAAGCACATCCTTACATTTCCCGGCATCGATCAAACACTGGCGCACGGCGAAAACAAGGTCAGCTTTACGCTGCAGGACGGATTGCAAGTTGACGTCCGGCTGCTGGAAAAGGAAAACTTCGGAGCGGCGCTGCTCTATTTCACCGGTTCAAAGGAACACAACGTGTCATTGCGCGGCCGCGCCAACGACATGGGCTACACGCTGAACGAATACGCCCTGGCGACTCTGAAGGGCGAGAAGCGCATTGCAGGCCGCACGGAAGAGGAAATCTATTCAAAGCTCAAGCTGGATTTCATTCCGCCGGAACTCCGCGAGAACACCGGGGAGATCGCAGCCGCGGAACATCATAAGCTCCCGCCTCTGGTCACGCTGAAAGATATGAAGGGCGACCTGCAGATGCACAGCACGGCCAGCGATGGAAAGAATTCCATCGAAGAGATGGCCGAAGCTGCGCGAGCGCTTGGGCACCAGTACATCGCGATCACGGACCACTCGAAAGCGGTGACGGTAGCCAACGGGCTCGACGAAAAGCGCATGGCCGCGCACATTAAGAAAATCCATGCCGCAAATGACAAAGGCCTCGGTATCCAGGTGCTGGCAGGGGCCGAAGTGGATATCCTCAAGGACGGTTCCCTCGACTACTCCGACGAAATCCTGGCGCAGCTCGAGGTGGTGGTCTGCTCGATCCATTCCTACTTCAATCTCGATCGCGCCGCCATGACTGAGCGCATGCTCGCGGCCATCGAGAATCCGTACACACAAATCATCGCTCACCCCACGGGGCGGCTGCTCCTGCGGCGCGATCCCTTCGACTACGATATGGAAAAGGTTCTTGGGGCTTGCGCCAAACATGGAGTGGCCATGGAATGCAACTCCTACCCCGACCGCCTCGACCTCAAGGACGTCTATCTGCGCATGTGCAAGGACCGCGGCGTCAAGGTGGTCATTTCCACCGACTCCCACAGCACCGGAAACCTTTCTTTTATCCAGTATGGGGTAACCATGGCACGCCGAGGCTGGTTGGAAAAACACGACGTCATCAATACCCTGCCCACTGCCGAATTCCTGGCGGCGCTGCGCGCAAAACCAGGTACGGCAAGAGAGAGGGCCATACATCCGAAGAGGGCCGCAGCCAAGCGCTGAGTGGCGGCGTGAAGGACGGCTCGCTCCGAGTCCAGGCACTTTCTTCGTTGACCGTGAATCGCTAAGATACTCGCCATGTCTTATCAACTCGATCGTCGCAGCTTTATCGTCGCCGGCGGGCTCACCGCGCTTGCCTCAACCCGAGTCCTCGGCGCCAACGACACCCTGCGCGTCGGAGTGATCGGCGCTGGCGGCCGCATGGGCGGCCTGCTCAATGCCGCCGACCACATCGGCCCCTACCAGATCGTCGCCGTTAGCGACGTTTATGGGCCGCGACGCGACGCCATCAAACTACGCTCCAACGGCATCGCCACCACCCACGTGGATTATCGCGAAGTCCTGCAACAGCAGATCGACGCCGTCATTATCGCCTCGCCAGACCACTGGCATGTGCGTATGGCGGTCGACGCCCTGGCAGCCGGCAAAGACGTCTACCTTGAAAAGCCGGTCACGCACACCATCGAGGAAGGCGCCGCCCTCAGCCGTGCGGTCCGCTCCAGCAAGCAAATCCTGCAATGCGGAATGCAGCAGCGCAGCTGGAGCCACTTTCGCGATGCCGTCGATCTCATTCAAGGAGGAAGCCTGGGGCGCGTACCCCAGGTCAGAACCTATTGGTGGCAGAACTATCAAGTTTTCTTGGCGCCCAAACCAATCGATACCCAAGTCCTCGATTGGAAACAGTGGCTCGGCGGCGCTCCCGATCAGCCTTTCAGCGAAGAAAAGTTCTACCGCTGGCGCTGGTTCTGGAATTTTGGTGGGGGCGCCATGACCGACCTCTTTACCCACTGGATCGACGTCGTGCACTGGGCCATGAAAACCGATCAACCTCGTGATGTGCAGATGCTCGCCGACAAATACATGTTCAAGCAGTGGGATTGTCCCGACACCGTTCAGGCGTCTCTTCGCTATCCCGGCGTCGATGTCGTATACGAGGGCATGATGGCCTCCTCGATCGACGACGGCGGCCTCGAGTTCCGCGGTACGGACGCAACCCTGAAGCTCAACCGCAGCGGCTTTGGCGTCTATCACGAGGGCGTCCCGGCCAAGGATAATCCAGTCGTCAGGGCAGACAGCTTCCGTGACGGTACCATCGACCACATGCAGAATTTCTTCGATTGCATCAAGACCCGCAAAGAGCCCAACGCGCCAGTCGAAGCCGGAGTTGCCGCAGCCCGTGCCGGCCAGATCGCCAATCTGGCCTATCGCGGCACGGGTCAGATAGCCTGGCCGGCGAAGAACCTGGCTTGAGCCTTCTTGCGGAATTCGCCCGGAGCACTTGTCCGACAATCCGACGCAAGTGGAATTACTTCCGAGCAAGGGACGGCGTTTTGCGCCGTCAGTGATGACCGGAGCAGACAACCTAGCCGGTTTGTTTCCTGGAGAGTGGCCCGTTATTCGGGAATTGGCGTCAAAAAGGCGAAATAATAGGGCGGTTACTCCCTAGCTGCCTCTGATTGTCTTGCGGCGAAGTTAGATCGAAGGCTAGGTCGGTAAGGAGTAAACATCGCCTCCGGGTGATAGCGACTTTCCCTTGTAGGCATTTGTGAAGCGAACTCGGAATAGCCAGAAAATCAGCAATATGAGTGGCAAGATCGCCGGGACAAAAAATAGGTTTGTTTTGCGTAGTGCCGTTGTTGGAGTTTAGTTAGGGGGATCTGCTAATGCGGTATCACCGTTTCAGCAAGACTTCGCGCCGCGAGTTCATGCGAGGTGCCGTGGGCCTCGCCTTGACGGGGCCCGTATTGCCGCGCGTCGGGAAGAACCAGACAAGTCAAAAGATGCGGTCGGTTCTGGCTTACGTCGGTGCTTATAGCTCTCCACAAGGTCCGGAGGGTAGCATCGGTCATGGGCAGGGAATTTATCTTTTTGAGATGAATCCAGCGACTGGGGCTCTCTATCAACGCGCAGTCTTTCCGAGTGATTTCAACCCGTCATGGCTGGCCCTCGATCCTTCCCGAACGCATTTGTACTCAGCGAATGAAATTTCCAATTACAACGGCACTAACTCCGGTTCCGTGAGCGCCTACTTGATAGACCCGGCAACAGGGCATCTGACGTTATTGAATACGGTTAGTTCCGAGGGAGCGAGCCCTGCCCACATAAGCGTACATCCCTCTGGCAAGTACGTGTTCGTAGCCAACTACCAGGGCGGAACGGTAGCAGTACTACCGGTGCGCTCGAACGGTGAACTTGGCGTCGCTACTGATGTCAAACACGACAGCGGTACGATAGGTTCCACGCGCGCAACCAGCGGGCCTCCTGGAAGCTTTGCCATCAGCGGCCATGATAAGCCTCACGCACACATGATTCAGGCTGATCCCGCGGGTAAATTCGTCCTGGCGAGCGATCTTGGATTGGACCAGATCTTCATTTGGAAATTTGACGTACGCACGGGCAGACTCTCTCAAACCAATCCGGCAAGTGTGCCGCTGCCTCCTGGCGACGGGCCGCGCCACTTCGCTTTTTATCCCAGCGGCCAATGGTTTTACTCGCTTCAGGAGGAAGGCTCAACATTGGTAACGTACGACTATGACGCCGCAAGCGGAAAGCTTACAGCGAAGCAAACGATTTCAACTTTGCCAAAAAACTTCCAAGGGACCAATTTCACGTCGGAGGTTATGATCTCTGCGGACGCAAGATTTCTCTATGCGGCGAACCGGCTGCATGACAGCATCGCTTGGTTCGCGATCGGTGAGGGCGGAATACTCACCTTTGCTGGAGAGGAATGGACCCGAGGCGACTATCCGCGCAGCTTTAATATCGATCCCACGGGGAACTACCTCTACTCTTGTAACCAGAGGGCGGATGCAATCACGAGTTACAGAATTAACCGGGAAACGGGCGCGCTGTCGTTCGTCGGGCAATACACCGCCGTTGGTACCCCGGCGATTATTGTTTTCCTCGCTTAAACTGGCTTCTCTGTGTCTGCTCGGCAGCGATTCATATTGTTAACGCCAGTGGCGGTCCCAAGTCTGCGCGATCGCATAAATGAACGCGAGAATTGCATGCTGCATTCGTCCATTTCCTCGCGGATTTTGCGAGGCTCTCGAGCTTCATTCATCTTCAATACCCTTACTGACCCGAAATACGTGCCCGTCCGGGTGCCGCACGTGCATTTCGCGGACGCTCCAGGGCATGTCGGTCGGTGGGAAAGTGACGTCCAGCCCGGCAGCCAAGCACTGTCTGTGGATCTCGTCAACATCATCCACCCACACTGACATCCACACACCCTTGTCCGCCGTCTCGTCTCCGGTTGGTCCAAACGTCGCGGTGTTCGCCCCCTTGCCGCGGTTCCCCTGACCCCCTTGGCAAAGAAAAATCTCGCATTCTCCCGACCCGACCGCCCCGAAAGTCGGAGGCGATCCCCAGTCCCAGCACTTCCTCCAGCCCAACTTCTCAAACCATGCGAAGCTCGCGGAGATGTCGGAAACGTTCAAGATCGGGGTGACGTGTTTCGCATTCATTGCGGAGAAGATAACTGAATCCGGCACACGTGTCGAATCGCTTGAATGACGAGCTCAGGTTGATCGAGCTGGATGAAATGCCCACTCTTTTCAGCGAGCCGAAACTCCCCATGCGTTGAGCGCTTCGCGAGGTCCTCCTGAAACTCTCTCCAAACGCGATCCCACGCGGTAAACTGCTCTTCGGTCATTCGGTTCGATTGCAAGTCGCTTCCGTCACGCGCCTGGCGTTCAAACGGCGTTCCGCGGCCGAGCACGATCGACGGCAGCTCCGTTCGCCCATTCCAGCCGGTCACCCGGTTTCACATAAAAACCAAGCCGCGCGGTCACATCGTCCAGACCCAGCCCTTGGGGATCGAGTTCATGCAGCCGCAGCGCCTGTTCTTCATGCGACGAGTCCACGAACACCAGCCCGGCCACTTCGCGCGGATATCTTGTTACGAAGCGCCGGGCATAGAACCCGGAGATCGAATGACTCACCAAGATGAAAGGCTTCTTCTCGCCCGACGCTTTGACCCATCCGTGCAGATCGTCTACGACTTCATCAAACGATTGCAGTTTGACAGGTCCCTTGTCGCTCTTGCCAAAATTGGCGTGATCATAACTGCACACTCGCGTGAAGCTCGATACGGCAGGCTGGATCGTTGCCCAATCCTTGGCTGTTCGCCCGCCGGCCGGAATCAGTACCACCGTTGGTGAACGCGCCACCTCGCCGTCGCAATAGACGGACAAGCGACGATCTCTGACGCTGATCATCTTTTGTTCGCCGAATGCTGCAACTGAGGTGGCCAGCAGGCCAGCGCCGACGAGGAGAGTGAGTCGGAGCATGCCTGCAGTTATAGCACAGCCCATTCGCTGGAGGTACTCGGATGTCGGCCATCGCATGCAACGATCTGTCTGCGACACCACCCTAGTGCCTTACAGGCTAGCCGTGAGGGAGTTTCCCTGTTGATTCCAGGAGGGGAACCTTTTGGTACGGGCTGTCGTATATAGTCTTAGAAGGTGATTTACGGAGGGATTTGCCTATGAATTTGCTACATAACCGCGTAGCCGTTATCCGGTTGGGGATCGTCTGTGCGGCGCTGCTGGCCTCGGCGGTGATTGCGTCCCGGGTCCGGGCTGAAGAGCTCGTCAAGTCCTACACCGTGGGTGGCCGAGCCAGCGTACAGGTGAACACCAATGACGGCGGAGTTCGCATCACCACCAGTGATACTAAACAGGTCGAATTCCGCGTTGAATATCATGGTTTCGAGCTGGGCAAGAACCTCACCGTGGAGTCCCGCCAGAATGGCGACACTGTGGAATTGACCGCTCGCATTACCGGTCATTGGAATTGGAGCTGGGGCAAGAATACCAGGGGATTGCACATTGAAGTCCGGATGCCGCGCGAGGCGGATCTGAAGGTTGAAACCGGCGACGGCGCGGTTCAGGCGGATTCTATCCATGGAAATGTGTTTATCCACACCGGGGATGGTTCCGTAAAAGCGAATTCCTTGACCGGGAGCATTGATCTGCATACGAACGACGGCAGCATCACAGTAGACAGCTTGAAGGGCGACATTCGCCTGCGCACCGGGGACGGGAGTATCGAGGCGCGCGACCTGGACGGGAAAGTGGATGCCGACACGGGGGACGGCCATGTCCGTATTGCAGGACGATTTGACGCGTTGAACGTGAAGACCGGAGACGGCAGCGTGGACACGCGTGTCCTGCCGGGCTCGAAAATGGTTTCCAGCTGGACGATTCGCACAGGTGACGGGAGCGTGGACCTCGTGCTACCACCCGACTTTCAGACGAATATTGATGCCAGCACCGGAGACGGGCACATCAGCCTGGGCATTTCGGTAACCGTCGAGGGCACATTCAGCAAATCTCAAATCCACGGCAAGATGAATGGCGGCGGCCAGCCTCTAACCATTCATACTGGCGACGGATCCATTCGCCTGAGCAAGAGCTAGCAAGAGGCGGGTCACAAGCTAAAAATAGCAGGTCCCCAATCCGTCCGTAAGGTGCTGCTGACGAGTATGCGGTGGCCTGAATGCGAGTTGATGCGAAGTCAATTCGCTGCGAGAGCCCGCCTTTTGGTCGTTGAGCAAAGCGTGTAGGTTTGTGAGGTCCATCGGGAGGCC
>WNFG01001946.1_pt1 | contig 40637 bp, 26 predicted proteins | sample 5400431 | NCBI WGS metagenome assembly WNFG01 (sample SAMN13153346, study PRJNA577476) | soil metagenome | isolation source: 120 cm saprolite under Douglas fir tree site 2 hole 3 replicate 2 | place: USA:California | collected 2015-04-18
AGCTCCGTCACGATCACGGCGGCCAATGTCACGGGGATCAACTTCACCGCCTCGTGCACGGCACCCACCTTCACCATCAGCGGCAGCGCCGGCACCTCGGGAGCCACCGTCACCGCGGGATCCTCCTCCACCACCAGCGACGCCTCGAACAACTACACCATGGCAGGCTTCGCCGCCGGCACCTATACCGTCACGCCGAGCAAGTCCGGCTGCACGTTCTCGCCCGCCTCGAGCTCCGTGACGATCACTTCCTCCAACGCCGTAGCGAACTTCACGGCAACGTGCGGCACCGGCGACACGCAGCTCACCAGCGGCGTCGCGGTGACCGGCCAGAGCGTGGCGCTGAACGCGTGGAAGTACTACTACATCACCGTCCCGGCCGGCGCCACGAACCTCACCTTCGCGACGACCAGCGCCACGAGCGACGTCGACATCTACACACAATTCAACGCAAAGCCCACCTTGACCGCGTACATCTGCCGGCCGTACACCTCGTCCGGTAACGAGACCTGCTCGGCGACCAACCCGGCCGCCGGCACCTGGTGGGTTGGGGTGAATGGTTACACCGCCGGGAACTTCACCATCACCGGCACGGTGACTATGCCGGTGGCCACCTTCTCGATCTCCGGCAGCGCCGGCACGTCTGGCGCAACAGTGACCGCCGGATCGCAGGGGGCGACGAGTGATGCCTCGAACAACTACACCATCACCGGCCTCGCCAACGGCACCTACACCGTGACCCCGAGCAAGAGCGGCTGTACGTTCTCGCCGGCGAGCAGCTCGGTAGCGATCGCCGGTGCGAACGTGACCGGAACCAACTTCGCAGCCAACTGCAGCGGTCCAACGACGCTCTTCTCCAACGGATTCGAGAGCGGCACGGGCTGGGCTACCGTACAGGTTTCCGGCACTGCCGGCGCCTGGACCATCGTCACCGCCGGCACGCATCCGACGAACGCGCCGCACGGCGGCAGCAGTCTGGCGAGATTCAACTCATTCGATTCCGCGAGCGGCTCACAGACGCGGGTCTATCAGACCACCGGCTTCGCCATCCCGGGCACGGCCACCACGGCCACGCTGACGTTCTGGATGTACCACGACACCGGCTATTCGACCGACGCTGACCGTGTTCAGGTGCAGGCCTCGACCGGTACCTGGGCGAACGTCGGTACCGCCATCAACCGCTACGACGGCTCGACCGGCTGGAAGCAACACACCATCGATCTGACCGCCTACAAGGGAACGACCGTCCAACTAGGCTTCCTCGGCATCAGCGTATTCGGCAACGATGTGTACATCGACGACGTGATCGTCACCACGCCCTAGCGCCGGATTACTTCTCAACGCAGATTTGGGGGAGGGCTCAACGCCCTCCCCCTCGCCTGCGAAGCCCAGCGTTTCGTCCTGCCTGCTTCGAGTCTCCGCGTGCAACGCAACGATGAGCTGCGGGGAGTCCTTCCGCGCATCCGCTATCGGGACTGAGACTCGTCCGGTCACGCCGCTGCTGGAACGGAACGCTGGCTGCGATACCATTCGCCTTCATGCGCCTTACCGCGGGATGGCTGCTGTTCATGAGCATTGCTCTGCTCTTCGCAGATGCATATACGGCCGTGCGGATGAGGAGCGATTGCTGCTGCGCCGGCATGTCGAATATGTGCCCGCTCAAACATCCCGTCCGGCATTCCTGCAACGACGGACGCACATGCTCGTTCGAGAAATCCGACGCTGGAACGGCCGCCCGTTACCTGCGCACGCTCGATGAACGCGACCCGTCCAGATTGACCGAGAATCCCTCTCGCGTGCTGCTACCGCTAACCGCCCGCTCCATCTGATTCGCGCCCGAGCGCGTTGAATACCCCGCCCGAGATCCCTCCTCCTCGAAGCGTCTGAATCTCGTTCTGTCGACACCGAGATTCCGCCGGGGAGGTCTCTCATGATTCCCTCATGCTCGCGCGTGAGCGCGCGACGTTCCCTGTTCTTCATCCTCATCGTTCTGCTCCTGGCGAGCAGTGCCTCGGCCACGATATTCGGGACGGTTCACGGCGCTGTGCGCGATGTCCAGGGTCGTCCCGTGGCCGGAGCCGCGGTGATGCTGCAGTCACAAACAACGCAGTGGAGCGGCGCTCTGAAGACCGACACGAAAGGGTCATTCTCATTCGCCGCCGTGCCGTTCGGCTCCTACAAATTGCTGGTGCGGGCCGCCGGCCTGGCCTCCTCCGCACGCCAACTCGTCCTCAACTCGGGAGCGGTGCTCAACGTGCTTATCGATTTGCCGCTTGCGGCGGTGACCGAGGAAGTGAACGTGACGGCCGCGACGGCCGCTGTCGATCCGCGCTCATGGACGACACAGAGCACCGTGACCCGGCAGGCCATCGCCCAGATGCCAGGGGCCGACCGCTCGAACAGTCTGTCCATGATCACCGACTTCGTTCCCGGTGCGTACATGGTCCACGATCAACTGCATATCCGCGGCGGCCATCAGGTGGAGTGGATGATCGACGGCGTGCCGGTGCCGAACACGAACATCGCCAGCAACGTCGGCCCGCAGTTCGACCCGAAAGACATCGATTCTCTCGAAGTGCAGCGGGGCGGCTACTCGGCCGAGTATGGCGATCGTACGTATGCGGTCTTCAACGTCATCCCGCGCTCCGGCTTCGAGCGCAGCAACGAAGGACACGTCCTCCTCGGCTACGGAACCCGGAGAAGCACCAACGACCAACTGAACCTCGGCAGCCATACCGAGCGCTTTGCCTACTACGTCAGCGCCAATGCCAATCGGACCGACGCGGGATTGGAGACGCCGGTCGCCCGGATCATCAACGACAGCGCAAGCGGCTATGGTGGTTTTGCGTCCCTCATTTTCCTTCCCAACGCCGTCGATCAGTTTCGCCTGGTCACCTCGGCCCGCACCGATCGCTACAACATCCCGAATGACGAAGATCTTCAGGTCTCGGGGGTGCGTGACCGCGAACGGGAACAGGATACGTTTGTCAATCTTTCGTGGGTGCGCACGCTCTCCCCCGACTCGTTGCTCACCGCCGCCCCGTTCTTCCACGCGAACGCCGCCCACTTCGATGGCGGCGCGGACGATCCCATCGTGACCACGGATCACCGCGCCTCCCGCTACGCCGGCGGGCAGTTGCGTTACGCGCTCACGCGCGGCAGCCACGAGACCCGCATCGGCGCATTTGCATTCAGCGAACGCGATTCCACGCTCTTCGGACTGCGGGCGAACGACGGCAGCGGCGGTGTGGCGCTATCGCAGAGTCAGAAGGTCAGCGGGAACGTGGAGTCGCTGTTCGCCGAGGATGAGTACAGCGCCTCTTCCTGGCTAACGGTGAGAGCGGGAGTGCGCATCACGCGCTTTCGCGCGGGCCTGCATGAGTCGGCGCTCAGTCCGCGCGCCGGTGCATCGATCCACCTGCCGGGCACGAATGCTGTTCTTCGCGCGTCGTACGGCTCCTACTATCAGGAGCCGCCGCTTTCGACCGTCTCCGGTCCGCTCCTCCAGTTCGCGCTCGATCAGGGGTTCGGGTTCCTACCGCTGCACGGCGAGCGCGATCGTCAGGCCGAAGTCGGGATTGGAATCCCCGTCGCCGGCTGGACGGTCGATGCAGCGGCATTCCGCACGAACGCCCGCAACTTCTTCGATCACGACGCCCTCGGGAGCTCGAACATCTTCTTCCCGCTAACGATCGACCGCGTCTTCATCCGCGGCTTCGAGGCGACGGTGCAGTCTCCTTCACTTGCAGGCCGCGCCCGCGTTCACCTTGCCTACTCGCACCAGACCGTCGAGGGCCAGGGCGGCGTGACCGGCGGACTCACGGACTTCACGGCTCCGGAAGAAGGGCGCTTCTTCCTCGATCATGACCAGCGAGAGACGCTCAGCGCCGGTGCCGCCGTGCAACTGCCGCGCGGCTCCTGGATCGGCGGAAATCTCAACTACGGTTCCGGCTTCCTCAATGGCAACGGCCCCGATCACCTTCCGAGCCATACGACGATCGACCTCGCCGCCGGCACTCGTTGGAACGACTGGTCATTCAAGCTGACCGCCGTCAACCTATTCGACAAACGATACCTGCTCGACCGGAGCAACACGTTCGGAGGGACACACTACAACGAAGCACGCGAGATATCCGTCCAGGTGGATCGCCGATTCGGCTATTGACCGCAGCCGGGTAAGGTTGAAAGCCTGAGGATGTGACATACGGGCTGGCTGACCACCAATTCCGATGAATGCGGGGGTACCCCTGGAGTCCAATCATGGCCTCCTGGAGCCCATTCATGGCGTCGTGGAGCCCATTCATGGCGTCGTGGAGCCCATTCATGGCGTCGTGGAGCCCATTCACGGCCTCGTGGAGCCCATTCATGGCCTCGTGGAGCCCATTCATGGCCTCGTGGAGCCCATTCATGGCCTCGTGGAGCCCATTCATGGCCTCGTGGAGTCCATTCATGGCCTCGCGGAGTCCATTCGTGGCGTCGTGGAGTCCATTCATGGCCTCGCGGAGCCCATTCATGGACTCGCGGAGTCCGCCGACTTACCAGTTTTGGCCGTTCCCGTTTCTTCCATGGCCGGCGTAGGAACTGAAAATGCCTCACTCGCGCCCGCGATCGTGTCGATTCAGCGTGCTCGCCGGACGGCTTACCGCGTGATCCGGGTGACTCGCCGCGGTCCTCAGCGACTCAGCACAACCGCGTGCTATCGTCCGAAACGCTCCCACCCGAGGAGGCGAATGGGGTCTGGTGGCTCCCGCGGTCTTCAAAACCGTTGTTTCGGCGCGGAAGCGTCGAAGGGTTGGTTCGATTCCGACGCGCCTCCGCCAGGATGGGCCGGGACGGCTGCGGCGTTGGCTGCCCTGGGATCTTCTTCCACCGCGAACGTGAGTTAATGCTTCAGGTTGCCAGCCGGTGGCCTCACTTGTGATGATGTCGATCACATCAGTCAGGATTGACACCATCTGAATAGGCAATGAACCATAAGCCTTTGCGGCTCTCTGGAGGCAATCGATGCTACTTCAGCGCACTGTCCGCCTAAGCGTATATCTGCGGTCGTCGCCGATAGCCCTAACGATCTTCCTGGCTGTGTTTGCGACGCTGATATCAGTCGCACCTGCTGCTGCTACGTGCACCGCGTCGCTGACGTTGACAAAAACCGACAACGGCTGCGTCAATCTCAACATCGTGGGCAGTTCCGGATCGTGCCCCAACAGCCCCCTCGAGCTGTTGCTTAGCTTCGATGGTGGAGGATACGTCGGCCAGCTCAATTGCCCCACCTCGCCATGCTCGCAGTCGCTGAGCGGTAATTGTTTTCCGTGTCTGCAGGGGACGCACTCATGGTCGCTCGAGGTGACGTGCAACAAGACCGCTCCGGGCAGTCAGGCGGGGGCGTGTGATACCGCGGACAACCCCGGCTTCGATACCAAGACGTTTGATTTCGACCACACACCGTCGATCACGGGCATCGACGCGAACACCGACAGTGGTGGGCCGGGTTTTGTTTTCGGTACCGTCTCGTATCATGTGCCAGACGCTTGGACGGACAACGGGCTCTCCGTCGAGTGGCTCGGTGGCTCGTCGGCTCCTTCATTCTTCTCGTCGAATGGTGGGGCCGGGCCCGACTTTCAGGCCGGCTTCAGCGCTGGCCCTGATGGTTCGGGCGCGACGATGCTTTTGCTGACCGTGGAGGCTTGCAGCGACAGGAAGGCTTCAACGGTCATCAACGTCCCTGACGATGACTGCGGCTTCCCGATCGACAGCGGTGCACCCTCCGGCGTACTCGGCCGCCCATCGTTCAGCCCTTCGGGCTCAGGACCGGCCGCGTGTGCAGGAAAGCCGATACGGCTCGCCAGCGGAAATGTGCGAATGACGGACATCGATCCGTTGCCTGGAAACGAAGCGATCTCACTTGCCAGAACGTATGACAGCCGAGGTGTGCCCGGCTTCTTCGGCAAAGGCTGGACCAGCCTCTTCGACGCCCGGCTGCGCACCTATTCTTCGCAGGTGCTCGGCACGACATTCCTCGAGTTCAGAACCGCGTCGAATTCGAGATATCTCTTCCAGAATGTGGCCGGCGGTTGGCTCCAGATGTGGCCCAAAGGTACGACACCCGCCGTCCTGGTTCCTGGGGCGGGCATCTACACGCTGCGTGAGCCGCGCAGCGCGATGGAAACCGTCTTTGATGCGTCGAGCGGCCGCGTCCTGCTGTCTCGCTCACGAGCGCTCGGCCGCGAGGCCGGCATTTCGTATACGAGCGGATTCCCCACACACGTGGTCGATTCGTGGGGGAACGTTTCTGGACGATCACCCCGGATGCGTCGAACCGCATCAGCTCGATCACCGTCGACGGTACCTCTCTCGTCTGGACCTACATCTACGATGGCAGCGGTAATCTCGTCACGGTCACGGGACCTTCCAGCGCCGCGTGGCGAAGCTACAGCTACAGCAGCGATGGCCTGACCGCGGCACACGACGCCCCGGGCAATCTGATCGAATCGCACAGCTATACGTTTGCCAACGGGGTGATGCGAGGCGGATCGTCAATTGCCGACCAGGACGACATCACCTCGGTCTCCTATCTGCTGCCCGGCCGCGACAACTTCGAGAAGATCACGCGAACGACGTCTGGTACCGGTGCGACCACCGACTACTACACGCGCGTCATCGCCGGCCGTCCCCGTACCGCCCAGGTTGTTGGGCATTGCGCAAGCTGCGGCACGAACGACGCGGTCTATGCGTATGACCTTGTGAACGGGCATCTGCTTCGCGAGCAGGACGCACGCGGCTTCATCACCGTCCGCACATTCGACGCCGGCGATCGGGTCATCTCCGTCGCCGGTCCTTATCAGCCAACCGGATGCAATCCCCTAACGGATTCCAATCATTGCCGGCAGACGCCGGCTTCGCTTCAAGACGTGGCTCTGACGCCGACAGCATCGACCTTGATGGCTACCTACGCGTACGGCGACACGAACTGGCCGGACATCGCCACGTTCGTCTCGACGACGAGCGTCCTCGATCCGAATCAGTCCCGATCAACGGCGATTCAACTCGATCCGGCAACCGAAGCGGTGACGCAGCAGGTGATGAGCGGCCTGACCGGGGAACCAGCGCACGTTGCGCAGTACACTACGACGACGATCCTCTATAACGGCAGCGAAGGGGCGGCCTTCAACCCGGGCGGAGCATTCGATTCGGCCTGGATGTCTCTTCCCCAGCCTTCAGGTCTCCGCAAGAGCTCGGACGGTCCGCGTACGGACGTTACCGACTTCACCACATGGGTCTATTACCCGATCAACAACGCTGTCCCTGCTCTTCTGCGCGGGCATCTCGCCGCTGTCCGCGACGCAGCCGGGAATGTCACCCGCTTCGAGAATTACGACGTCTTCGGCAGTGCCGGACGAACGGTCGACGCAAATGGCGTGGCCACCGAGTCGACGTTCGACTCGATGGGGCGCGTGCTCACGTCGACACTCAGGGCCGTTGCGGGCTGCGATACCAATGCAGATCCTCTCTGCGCCACGGATCTGGTCAGCTCGCGCACCTATCAGCCGGCGCTTGGCCCGTTGGCATCTACGACTAAACCCGGCGAAGGCGTGACGACCTACGAATACGACAGCCGCGGACGGACATCCGCGACGACGCGGCAGGTAACCTCGACCGCATATGAACGGATCGAGTACGATTACGATCCAGCCACCGGCCGCAAGTCCGCCGAGCGCTATCTCGCGGTCATCCCGGCTCCTGGTCCATCAACCGTTCGGATTCGTTCCAGTACGACACGTTCGCCCGGCTAAGCGAGATCGATCACCCGGATGGCAGCAAAGTGGTCTACCACTACGACGGCGCGAACAATCTCACGTCCGTTCAGGACGAGCGTCACTCCACGGCCAACACGGCATACGCCTATGACCCGACGAATCGACTGGCCTCGGTGACCCAGACGCTTTCGACCGTCTCCAGCGGCCGGATCGTTACCTCCTACGTCTATGACGTTCACGGCAATCTCACCTCGGTGACCGATCCGAACGGCAACACGACGACCTATCTGTATGACGATTTCGCCCGGATTCTGCATCAGGTCAGCCCTGTCAGCGGTACGACGACCTACACCTACGACCCGGCCGGCAACCTGACCAGCACGACCGATGCGAACGGCGCCACGACCGCGCGAGCGTATGACGCTCTCAATCGCGTTACATCCGCCACATCGAGCCGTTCGGGTCTCGATACCGAGGTTGTCACCTACGCGTATGACGAAACCAGCGGAGGCTTCGGCCTTGGCCGGCTGACCACAATGTCCGATCCGGTTGCTGTGATGAGTTACCGTTACGACAGGCGCGGTCTCCTGACGACATCGACCGATGATATCGGCAATTACATGACGACGTTTGCGTACGACGCGGACGGCAATAGGAGAAGTCTGGGCTATCCCTCGAGCCGCAACGTGCAAACCACGTTTGACTTCGCCGGCCGGCCGGTTACGGAATCGTCGAATGGCACCTCGGTGATCACATCGGCGTCGTATCTGCCGTTCGGTCCGATGACGTCGATGGTATACGGCAACGGCACGACGAAGACTATGCTGTTCGATTCCCGCTACCGTCCGCAGGAAAACAAACTCACGACCGCCACCGCGGTGATTGCCGACTACCTCTACCAGGAGGACGCGGGCGGGAACATCACACAGATTCACGATGCGACCAGCGCCGCGTACAATCGCGATTTCGCTTACGACGATCTCAACCGGTTGACCACGGCGAACAGCGGTACGTCGCTGTGGGGTAATGGCAGCTATCAATATGACGCGATGGGCAACATGACGACGCAGCATGTCGGTAGCCGGACGCTGTCATTCTCTTACGTCGGTTCCACTCCTCGCATTCAAACCGTGACCGGCAGCAGCCCGGCATCGGTCGCGTATGACAATTCCGGGAATGAGGTACAGCAAATCGGAAATGAGGCGCTGGGAAGCACCTACGGCCCTCGCAATCTCCTTCTACACGTAAGCGGCGATCCCGGCAGCGACCATTTCGATTACTCATACGACGGTCGGGGAGTTCGCATATTCTCGGCCTGGACTTCCGGCGGACCAGGTCAGCCGTGGGGTTTTACGAGGACAAGAAAATCGATCTACTCTCCCGAACTGCACTTGATCGGCCAATCGGATTGGGAAGGCCTCACGATGGATGGTGTATTCAATGGCACGGAGTACATCTGGTTCGGAGATCAGCCCGTGGCGCAGACCTTCACCGATCCATCATTACCAACGCGCTACACCTTTACCGATCACCTCGGCACGCCGCTGCTTCAGACCGATTCGACCGCGACAGTCGTATGGAGAGCCGAGTATGAGCCGTACGGCGGCGTCTACACCTACCGTGTCGGCGACGAAAGCGATCCGCAAGCGCTTCGCCTGCCGGGCCAGGAAGCCGACCCGGTACTGGGCGGTCAGAAGTACAACATCTTCCGGTGGTATCGGAGTGAGTGGGGAAGGTATACGCAAGCTGATCCAATAACGAATTTTGAGCGGCGCCGGCTGTGGAGCTACCGCGATCCATCAAGTGGTATTCGTGGCATCCCACGCGATTCAATCTTGCTCGGCGAGAACGAATATGGATACTCTCGCGGAAATCCTCTAGTAGTTACTGATTCGCTGGGCCTGTGCTCCTCATGCAGCAGCTGCCCGTCACCTCCAATACCTGCCTCGGGTTGCCCGTGGCAGACGCCGTACGGTCCATCAGTCGCACAGGCGTACGGCAACGCAATTGGTGGGCCGTTCAATAACAACTTGAATGGGGTCAGTAAGACCTTCCCAAACGATGCGTGGTCGAACTGTGTTCGAGGGTGTCTGCTCTGCGACTGGAATCCCTGCAAGAAGGAATATCGGAGTGGGTTCTATGTCGCGCATGCACGATGCTATGCCGTGTGCGCTCTCGCTTTCGCGGCTAACAACTACACGCCACCGTTGCTGTCATTTTGATCATGAGGAGCCGAGCATGCTGGCGCGATGTCTGTCGGCAGTTACAATTTTGCTTTGTATACCGCTGTTCCTTACGTATCCGATTAAGCACACACTCTTTCGACCAGGATATCTCTTCGTCACGCTGTATTCCGCAGGCCTGCTTAGCGTACTAATGGTGCCGGTGCTTCTGGTTGTGGAGTTGGTGTTCTTGATGTTGTCATTTCGTCAGGGAGGGCGGGTTGGCGACAAGCGATGGCATTTTGTGGGCGTCGTGACCGCGTTGTCAGCCGAGGTCGTGTTCCTGATCGGACGTCAGTTGTGAGTCGTCGAAATAAACTCCTTCTCGCCGCGCCATTCTCGACAACGCAAACCGGCCCGGAGGTGCCGTTGGCACAATCGCGCTGAACGGCTTCAACGACCTCCGCGAAATCGAGCTGGGAACGGACCTCGTGGGCGGCCTCGTGGTGATGTCACAGTCATCCGCGGCAGGCGAACCTTTACATAACCGCATCATGGCCACGCTCGACGACATGGTGACCGCTGTGCACCGGATCTCTTCCGAGCTGCGGCCCAGCGTACTCGACGACCTCGGCATCGCCGCTGCCATCGAAGCCGAGGCTTCGCGGTTCGAACAACGTACGGGCATCGAATGCGAGCTCTCGCTGCCGGAACATGGCGGGCTGCACGTCGGCAACGCCGCCGTCACCGCCATCTACGGCATCGTGCAGGAGGCGCTGACGAAGGAAGGATCAAACGGGGTCGGGCCTTCGGTTCTTGGCGTGCTGTAAGCAACTGGTGCGAGAGTACTTACAGCGTCCTTCCTTTCTGCTTCCGAGCAGTGTAGTTATTCGTATCCATTCACCGACGCTCGCAAGAATCACGCAGTCCCTCGGGATTCGTTCGACACAGCAGACGATGTTTGACCTCGCCGGTCGCTTGTCAGCGGTTCCATGGGGAGGAGGCGAATGGGGTTCTGATCGCTCCCGCGGTCTTCAAAACCGTTGTTTCGGCGCGGAAGCGTCGAAGGGTTGGTTCGATTCCGACGCGCCTCCGCCAGCCAAGCCGGGAGAGGCAAGTCGCCGCGAACGCGGGGGATGAAGTGAATGGGAGCGCTCCCATCGGAGGATGCCTTGGCCCTGCTCGCACGAAAAGCAGCGCGGGCCTGGGTGACTGATGATAAAGTTATACTCGTCTTTAATCGCCGTTAATCCTTTACTACGGAGACTTGAACATGCCGCTGCAAGGCGCGACTGTGTCGAAGTCTCGCATCGCCTTTTGATTCATTCATGTCTTCAAACTCAAGGACGAACACCATGAAACGCACCCTCCAGGCAGTGCTTCTAGCGTTGATGTTTGTATCGGCTGTCAGCGGCGCCGTGACCAAGAAGGCAAAGGGCGAGACGGACAAGAAGCTCGTTCCGGCGGCCTCAACCGAGGCTGATCAGCAGGCGGAGAGTAAGAAGGTTCCGGCAGCGGTGAGCAGCGCCAGCCTTCCGCACATCCCGTTGATCCCGATGATTCAAACTCTGGGGGACAACGACAAGTATGACCCCGACCTCCCGCAGCACTTGCAGGGAAAGATCGACAAGGCAGAGTACCTTCGCCTCCGCGACGAATACCTCGGCATTCTTCGCGGCATCGACCCGGATCCGGCGTTGCCGTTCGACATCGCCAGGCGCAACGTAGCCATCCAGACGATGGAACACCAGGTTCCCACCCGGCCGGGCAATGTGCCTTTCCCCGGATGGATGGCCCTCGGCCCGTCGCCGGTTCCAAACGGTCAGACGCAGCAGTTTCCGACCGTGGCGCCCGTGAGCGGCCGCGCGACCTGCGTCGTCGTCGATCCTACGAACTCCAACAAGGTTTACCTCGGGACCGCCCAGGGAGGCGTCTGGCGGACGCTGAACGGCGGGGCGACATGGACGCCGATCTTCGATACGGCGCAGTCGCTGGCCATTGGCGCGCTCGCGCTGGCTCCTTCCAATTCCACCATCCTCTACGTTGGAACGGGTGAGCCGAACAATTCAGCGGACTCATTTTTTGGGGTCGGTGTCTACCGGATCGATAACGCCGACACGACGGCCGATCTCGTCGGCCCGATCAACCCCAGTATTACGACAGGCACGACCACGGCTCTTACGTACAACTGCTTCAACGGCCGTACGATATCGAGGATCCTCGTCAATCCCATCGATCCGGCAAATATCTTCGTCTCCACCGCCGCGGGCGTGTCAGGGGCGGCCGGAAACGCCCTCTCCAATACCATTCCCCCCCTCGCCCTCCGCGGCGTCTACCGCTCCACGAACGCCACCGCGGCCGCGGGGGCGGTGACGTTCCAGAAGATCATCGTCAATACCGACGGCAGCCTCGACAATCCTGGAACGGGGAACACCTCGATCTTCGACATGGCCCTCGAGCCCGGCAATGCGAACAACTTGCTCGTGTCGACTTCGGGCGCGGCGACGGGCGGCGCCATCTACCGCTCCACGAATGCGCTGGTGGCCACGCCGACGTTCACGCAGGTCCTGTTTCCGGGCTTCAACGGACTGGTCATGCATCTTGCGATCAACAAGGTCGGCGCGGTAGTCACCGCGTATGTAGCCTCGAACGAGCCCTCCACGGTTGCCGCATGCTCGAGCATCGGCCAGGCCGGCCGGGTTCGGAAATCAGTCGATGGCGGCGTGACCTGGAGTGCTCCGCTCGTCGCCGCGGAAGGATACTGCGGTGGTCAGTGCTCGTATGACAATCCCGTGGCGGTTGATCCAAACAACGCAAACATCGTCTACATCGGCGGGAATGCGCGCGGCACCTGTTCCGACGTATTGAAGCGCTCCGCGGACGGCGGGACGACCTTTACCCGTGACGATACGGGCCTCCATGCCGACTCGCACAGCATTTTCATGGATCCCCTTACCGTTCCGACGACTGTCTGGTTCACGAATGACGGCGGCGTGTGGAAGCGTCAGGATGCGGCCGCCGGAACGGCTTGGCTGAACCAGAACACGAACGGCCTCAATACCATCCAGTTCGTCGGCCTGGCGGTCCATCCCACCGACCAGTTCCTGACCATCGGCGGGACGCAGGACAACGGCACCGAAGCGATGCAGGCGTCGTACGGCAACTGGGTCTCGGCCGAGAGCGGCGACGGCGGCTTCGCCCTCATCGATCAGAGCTCCACCGACACCACCAACGTCACGATGTACCACACGTTCTTCAACCAGACGAACAACTTCATCGGATTCGACCGGACCAATCTCGGCACATGCCTTCCGCCTCCCGATCCCAACAAGGACTCCTGGGAGTTTCGCGGCGGCGGCTTCGCCAACGACCCGACTCTCTCGTGCGACGGAACCGCGTTCACGCTCTCGAACGGAATCCTCTCCGCCGATACAGTCCTCTTCTATGCGCCGATGGCGCTCGGACCGGGCACCCCGAACACCCTCTACTTCGGAACGAACAAGCTCTATCGCTCGACCGACCGCGGCGACACGATGACCATCGTCAGCCAGAACCCGATTGTGGCCGGAGTGGCCGTCTCCGCGATCGGCATTGCTCCGGGGAACGACAACATCCGCATCGTCGGATTGAGAAACGGGAAGGTGTTCGCGACCACGACCGGCGCGAACCCGCTCCTGGACACCGGCTTTGTGGCTCCGACGAATGCCACCGCCAGCGCGACGAACAAGCACGTGGCACGTGCCGTCATCGATCCGCTGAACAACAATACTGCGTACGTCACGCTCGCGTACTACACCAACCCCTCGACTGCCGGACAAATCTGGCGGACGACCAATCTCAATGCGGTCACTCCGACGTGGACCTCGATCGGAAACACCGGCGCGGGTCTTCCGAACGTCCCCGTCAACGGCTTCGTGGCTGACGGCGGCGATCCCGGCTTCCCGGGCGTCACCATCCTTTATGCGGGCACCGACATCGGCGTCTTTGTATCGACCGATAGCGGCGCGACGTGGAATCCGTTTGGGAATCCGCTGCTGCCGCGCGTCGCGGTCTTCGACCTCGTCCTGCAGCCGTCCTTCCGGATTCTCCGTGCGGCGACGCATGGCCGAGGAGCCTGGCAGATCGGTCTGCCGGGGAGCAACTGCGTGCCGATCCCGCCAACGCCGACGGTTACGCCCAGTGGCCCGACGACGTTCTGCACCGGCGGCAGCGTCACGCTTACGTCGAGCAGCGCTACCGGCAATCAGTGGTACGACGGAGTGACCCTCCTGGCCGGTCAGACGAATCAGACCTTCATCGCCACAACGTCCGGCAACTACAACGTCGTCGTCACCGCTCTGTGCCCGAGTGCCCATTCGGCATCGACGGCCGTGACCGTCAATCCGCTTCCTCCCACGCCGACGATCAGCGGCACGCTCGTCTTCTGCACCGGCGGCAACACGACGCTGACCTCGGACAGCGCATCCGGCAACCAGTGGTTCGTTGCTAACAGCCTCATCGCCGGCGCGACGAACCAGACGTTCCTAGCCACCGCCGCGGGCAGCTACACCGTTCAGGTGACCGACGGCAACGGCTGCGTCAGCGCAATGTCCGCTCCGGCTGTCGTCACCGTGAACTCACCGCCGCCGACGCCGACCATCGCAGGTACGACCAACGGTACCGGCACACAGGACCAGGCCTGTCCCGAGCAGCCGCTCACACTCACGGCCACCTCTGCCGGCGCGACGTCGTTCCAGTGGTTCGAAGACAACAGCCTCTTGTCCGGCCAGACCAACTCGACCTTTACTGCTACCGGCGCTCACAGCTATACCGTCACCGCCACAGCGAACGGCTGCACCTCGGCGCAGTCGGCCGCCTACGTCGTCCAGAACCCGACGTCGCACACGCCGGTCGTCACCCCCGGCGGTCCGACTACGTTCTGCGCCGGCGGCAGCGTGACGCTCTCGTCCAGCAGCGCCACCGGTATCCAGTGGTTTCTCGACACCGGTTCAGGCCCGAGCGCCATCGCCGGTGGTACGCATCAGAACTTCACGGCGACGGTAAGCGGTAGCTATACCTGCATCCTCAACAACCTCGGCTGCCACAGCAATACCTCAAATGCGACTGTGGTCACCGTGAATCCGCTTCCAGCCACGCCGACAGCCACACCCGGCGGACCGACCACGTTCTGCGCCGGCGGCAGCGTCACGCTGACCTCCAGCAGCTCGACGGGCAACCAGTGGTTCAAGGGTGGCAACGCGATCGGCGGTGCGACAAACCAGAACTTCGTGGCCACCCTCGCCGGCGTCTATACCGTCACCGTCACCGACGGCAACGGCTGCCTCAGCTCCTCCTCCAACCCGGTAACCGTCACCGTCAACCCCATCCCCGCTACACCGACGATCAGCGGCACCGCCAGCTTCTGCACCGGCGGCAGCACGACGCTGACGTCGAGCAGTGCCTCCGGCAACCAGTGGTTCCTCAACGGTAACCCGATCGGCGGCGCCACCAATCAGACCTTCGTCGCCAACGCCGCGGGCAGCTACACGGTGACCGTGACGGCGAGCGGCTGCACCAGCGCCGCCTCCGCGGCCAAGGTCGTCACCGTAAATCCGAACCCGAATGCAACCATCACCACGCCGGCCAGCACGGCCACCGGCTCGACCGGCAATATCGCCTCGGTCGCCAACGCCGGAGTCGGAGCCACATTCGCCTGGGGCATCACCAACGGCACGATCACCGCGGGAACCGGAACCAACAGCATCACCTACACGGCCGGCGCAGTCGGCACGCTGACTCTCAACGTCACGGTGACCACCGGCGCCGGCTGCAGCGACGCCAAGTCAGCCAACGTGAACGTCGTCCTTCCGGCCGTCACCGTCACCTCGGTCTCTCCGACCGGCGGCACCATCGCCGGCGGTTCGGCCGTGACGATCAACGGCACCGGCTTCCTCAGCGGTGCAAGCGTCACCTTCGGCGGCTCGGCAGCCACGAACGTCGTGGTCGTCAGCGCCATCAAGATCACCGCCAGGACGCCGGCCCACGCGCTGGGCGCCGTCAACGTGACCGTAACGAATACCAATACCGCCTCCGGCACGCTCACCAACGGCTACCTGTACAAGGCCCAACAGTTCGATCCGAACAACGACGGCACCATCACTTCGGCGGATATCTTCTATCTGGTGAATTTCCTGTTCCTCGGCGGTCCGCCACCTGCCGGAGCAGCCGGGATGTTGTCGGGCGACGCGAACGGTGACGGGGTCGTCACTTCGGCGGACATCTTCTATCTGGTGAACTTCCTGTTCCTCGGCGGCCCGAGGCCGAACGCGATCCCAACGCTTCCGCGGGTGACCACCTCGACGGAAGGAACCGCCACTCCGGAGATCGCAGGGTCGATCGTTCTCGGCAAGCCGGTCCTCCGCGCGGGCCGTTACGTAGTGCCGGTCGTCATGACCACCAGACCGGGATCGGCCGTGCCTCAGGCGATGTCGCTGCGGATTCACTTCGACTCCGAGGTTGGCAATGTGACGATCGGAAAAGCCGGAGCGGCGAAGGATCTGGCGACGCCGTTCGAGATCACCCGCCGCTCGGGCAACGATGTGTCGTATCTCATCTCGTACGGTGGTCTGGCGCTCGGCGAGGCGCATTCGGCGGTCGTCGCCGAGGTCGAGGTCGCCTCGGTGGAGGGAGCCGTCGAGATCAGCGTCGATCCGCGGTTGACGATGCTCAGCGATCAAGCCGGCCTGACCAGTGCCACGGTAGAAAACGGAAAACTCGAAGTAAAGGGCACGGCCATCAGGAGTGTCGAGCCGCGGCCGCGCACACCCGATAACAACGTGAACTAGGCGCGAGAGGAACGAAATGAAAACAGGGACAAATCATTTGAAGACTGTTCGCGCCGCGCTGCTGATCGGCGTCGCCGGTCTGCTTTCAGCGCCCGCCATCTGGGCCGGCATCGTGACCACGCCCGACGTGGTCACGGTTGCCACCGTCAACGGGCCGCAGTTCACCGTGGTCGACGTGCCGGTCTCCATCCGCGACCGGTCGGGGACACCGCTCGGTCTCGATCAACCGCCGGGATCGCACATTCAGGCGTACAGCATCAAAGTGAATTACGCGCCGGCGTCGGCCGTGCAGTCGATCACCTTCACGCGCGCCGGCATCACCACATCACTGACGCCTGCATTTGAGAACAGTCCGTCCAGTGCCGGATCAATCTCCCTGATCGACTCATTCCAGGAGTCGACGAACCCCATCCCGTTCACTCTCAATGGTGCAGCGCCGGGCAATCAGGTGGCGGCACTGCACGTCACTCTTTCCCCGACGGCGACGCCAGGGACGGTCATCACGCTGACGCTCGATCCGATACTGACGACGCTCTCGAACGACACCGGCACCACGAGTGAGATGGTCAGCAACAGCGCCCTCGCGCTCGTCAACGGTTCGATCACCGTCACCCCCTCGGTGCCGGCGCTCGGGCACGTCGCACTTCTGGTGCTGGCCATTTCGCTGGCGAACCGGGCCGGCTGTTCCTCTCGACCAACCCTGAAGTCCTCCACGCCTCGAATGGCCCGGCCGGATCGACATGGTAAAATAATCAATTCTGGCCCACGTCCGAGTCCACATTCCCAACAACTCTTTCTTTGCTGCCACGCGCCTGACGAGCGACTGTTTCCATCGATGAACGATCCGATAAAACGCACACTCCTTTTGCTGGTCCTTTCGCTCCTGGCCGCTTCGATGATCTCCGCGCAGACAGCCGGGAAAACGCCGGGTAAGCATCCGAAAGGAAAGCAGACGGCGGAGAGAGTGCTCACCGCCGAGCCGGGTCCGGCGGTCGCTGTCGTGCCCTCCTTGAAGCCCGTGACGAACCGGATGGGAGTGCGATCGGCGTCGGAGGGTGAGATCGTTTCCAAACCGGGTCCGGTAACCGTGGGGCCTCCGATCGAGATCGCCATGAATCGCGCCGCGAGCGTCAGGCTCGATTTGCGCCTGCTGCCGCAGACGCCGCCGGTGCGCCAGGACCGGCCCGAGCGCGAGGACCCCATCGTCACGCCGCACGAGATTCAGGGGATCGTCACCCCGCCCTCACCCAGCTTTCTGATGCCGGCCATCAGCGCTCCCGCGCCGTCGACGACGGCGAACTTCGCCGGACTCGACTTCGCCAGCTTTGGCGCCGGGCATCCGCCCGATACCGTCGGCGACGTCGGCCCGAACCACTACATCCAGGCCGTCAACACCTCCATCGGCGTCTACAACAAGACCGGCACGCGGCTCGCGGCGTTCACGTTCGACATGTTCATGAGCCAGGGCCACTTCGGAAACCTCTGCGACACGAACAACTTCGGCGATCCGGTGGTCCTTTACGACACCTTTGAGGACCGCTGGGTCATCACCGACTTCGCCTTCAAACTCGACGGTGGTGGCAACGTCGTCAGTCCGCCCGGCTCGTTTCAGTGCTTCGCGGTTTCCAGGACCGGAGATCCCATTGCCGGCGGATGGAACTTCTACTCCGTGCCCATCACCGACGCTCTGAACGACTACCCGAAATTCGGCATCTGGCCCGACGGGATCTACATGAGCGCCAACATGTTCGGCTTTCCCGCGACCGGGTCATTCCAGGGGACGCGCGTGTGGGCGCTCAATAAGGCGCAGATGTACGCCGGAGCGCCGAACATTCAGGTGGTCCAGTTCAACCCACCGTCGGCTGAATTCACCCTGCTTCCCAGCAATGCCCGGCTTCAGGCAGGAACGCCGCCGGCGGGCTCGCCGAACTATTTGGCCACCGTTTTCAACTTCACGAATGCCATCTCCACCTACAAGTTCCACGTTGACTGGAACAGCATCTCTCTTTCCAGCCTGACCGGTCCGTTCCTCACCATCGCGCCGGCCAACTGGAACAATCCGCCCAACAACGTGCCCGCGCAGGGCGGCAACCCCAACGACACGCTGGCCATCCGGCTGATGATGCAGAACCAGTACACGAACCTGGGCGGGGTCGAGTCGCTGTGGCAGAGCCATACCGTCCGCAATCCCACCACGGCCGGCGTTTCGGCGGTCCGGTATTACCAGACAGACGTAACCGGCGGCACCGTGGCGGCGAATCCGACGCAGGCCTTTACGCATGCTCCCGATACGACCAACCGCTACATGCCCAGCGTGGCGGTCGACCGCGCCGGCGACATGGCCATCGGCTACAGCGCCTCGACCGCGGCGCTCTTCCCGGCCATTCGCTACGCGGGACGCCTCGCCGCCGACCCGGTGAACACGCTCCCGCAGACCGAGACATCGCTGATCGAGGGAACCGGCTCGCAGACTTCGAGCACGCGCTGGGGCGATTACTCGGCGATGTCGGTCGATCCTAATGGCTGCACGTTCTGGTTCACGAACGAGTACTACATCGCGGTCGGCAGCAACTGGCAGACCCGGGTGGGATCGTTCGCCTTCCCCTCCTGTGCTCCCGTCGCCACCGGCGCCGTTTCGGGCACGGTGACGGCCACCGCCGGCGGCGCTCCCATCACCGGTGCCACCATTTCCTTCGGAAGCAGAACGGCCACCACGAACGGCAGCGGCATCTACCAGTTTCTGTCGATCCCATCCGGCACGTATCCGAGTATCACGGTCACCGCTCCCGGCTTCAATCCGGGCGCGGCCACGAACGTCGTCGTCACCGATGCCGTGACGACGGTCAAGGACTTTTCTCTCACCGCCTCGCCGGCGAACGCCTGCCCCGTGGACACGACCCAGGCCGACTTCCAGCTCGGCATTCCGACCAATACCGACTTCACGGCCAGTCCGGGCGACGTCATCCTGCTGAATCCCCCGACTCTCGATCAGCAGAACACTACGCTCGGCAGCAACGGAATCCCGATCGATACCGTGAACTGGGGCGGGCAGACATTTACAGCCGGTTTGACCGGTCAGTTGAGCAAGGCCGATATCAATCTTTTCTGCTCCGGCTGCACCGGTGGTACGTCCCCGAATCTCACGCTCTCGGTGAGAGCCACGAGCGCCAACCTGCCTACGGGTGCCGATCTCGCCACCGCCACGATTACCGGCGACCCCGGTGGAGCCTCGAGCTATTTTACGGGCACCTTCACCACTCCTTTGGCAGTGACCGCGGGTACGGTCTACGCCCTCATCGTGCGTTCCGTGGCAAACCCCTCGATCCCCGGTAGTACATACGCGCTGACCCGCAGCTCTTCAAACGTCTATGCGAACGGCCAGCGAGTCAGTTCCGGCGACACTGGCGGGACCTGGAGCGGTCAGACCACGGACGCCGGATTCCGGGTCTACATCGAGCCTGGGTTCGTCACGTCCGGCGACTTCGTCTCTTCACTGAAGGACGCCAACCCCGCTCCCGGGCTGACGCCGGTCTGGACGACGCTTTCCTGGACGGCCACGACGCCTGCCAGCACGGCGCTCCGCTTCCATGCAGCCGGCAGCAACGCGGCGGCCGGCCCGTTCAACTTCGTGGGACCCGACGGAACCGCGGCGACGTTCTTCACTACCACGGGTGCGTCCCTCGCCCAGTTCTACGGATTCCGTTATCTGCAATACAAGGCCTACCTTTCGACGACAGACACCGCGAAGACACCAACGTTGAATGACGCGACCGCCTGCTTCACCAACCTCGATTGCAGCGGCACCATCACGATCACCGCCCCGGGACCGGTCTGCGGCAACTCCACCGGCAATACAGCAAGCGGTCCCGCCGGCGAGACGAGCTACGCCTGGTCCATCACCAACGGCACCATCGTCGGCAGCACCACATCGCAATCGGTGACCTACACAGCGGGCGTCTCCGGCACCGTCAATCTGTCCCTGAACGTCGTCGAGGCGGCCGGCTGTCATAAGTCGGCCTCCGCCAGCGTCACCATCAACCCGTCCCCGGCGACGCCGACGATCACCCCCGGCGGTCCCACGTCGTTCTGTACCGGCGGCAGCGTGACGCTCACCTCGAGCAGCGTCTCCGGCAACCAATGGAACCTCAACGGCAACCCGATCGGCGGAGCGACGAATCAGACGTTTGCCGCCACCGCGCCGGGCAACTACACGGTGACGGTCACAGGCGGCAATAGCTGCTCCGCAACCTCGTCCAGTACCGCCGTTACGGTGAACGCGTTCCCCGCCATGCCGGGAATCACGATCAGCAACGTTCAGACCGTCACGGTGACGGGCGGTTCGGGCACGTTTGCTCTCACGTTCAACGGCCAGAGCACCTCATCGTTGGCCTTCAACGCCACCGCCGCCGCGGTGCAGAGCCAGTTGAACGCGTTGCCGACCATCGGCGGCGCGGGCGGCTCGGTGAGCGTCAGCTTGTCCGCCGGCGTTTACACGGTGACGTTTGCCGGCACCCTCACCGGTTCTCAACCACAGATGACTGGATCAGTCGCCGGCGGCGCGGCGGTCACGGTGAGCGCGTCTCCCGTCTGCGGCGGCTCGGCCGGGAATCAAGCGAGCGGCCCGGGCGGTGCGGCCGCGTACGCATGGAGCATCACCAACGGCACGATCACCAGTGCGACGAATATCCAGACCATCACCTATACCGCGGGAGCCTCCGGCAACGTCGTTCTGAACCTGACGGTGACGAATGCCGCATCGTGCAGCACCGCGAGCGCCCCGGCGAATATCCCGATCAACAGCTCACCAGCCACGCCGTCGATCTCCGCCGGCGGCCTCACGACCTTTTGTACCAGTGGCAGCGTGACGCTCACATCGAGCAGCGTCTCCAGCAACCAGTGGAACCTCAACGGTAACCCCATCGGCGGAGCGACGAATCAGACGTTTGCCGCCACCGCGACGGGCAACTACACGGTGACGGTCACCGGCGGCAATAGCTGCGCCGCCACCTCGTCCAGTACAGCCGTTACGGTCAATCCGATCCCGGCCACGCCAACGATCACTCCCGGCGGGCCGACGACGTTCTGCACCGGCGGCAGCGTCACGCTGACGTCGAGCAGCGCCACCGGCAATCAGTGGAATCTCAACGGCAATCCGATCGGCAGCGCCACGAATCAGACGTTCAACGCAACCGCCACCGGCAGTTACACCGTCATCGTGACCACGAGCGGATGCGCCAGCACTCCGTCAGCCGCGACATCGGTGACCGTCAACGCGATCCCCGCAACACCGACGGTCACCCCCGGCGGCCCGACGACCTTCTGCACCGGTGGACCTTCAGCGCGACGGCGGCCGGCAGCTACACCGTGACCGTGACGGCGAGCGGCTGTTCCAGCGTCTCCGCGGCAACGGCGGTCTCGGTCAATCCCAAACCGAATGCGACCATCACTGCAGCGGCCATCGCGGCGGCCGGCTCGGCCGGCAACGTCGCATCCGTCGCCAACGCCGGGGCCGGCGCGACCTACGCCTGGAGCATCACCGGTGGCACGATCACCGCGGGAACCGGAACCAACAGCATCGCCTACACGGCCGGCGGAGTGGGTACGTTGACGCTCAACGTCACGGTAACGACCGGCTCAGGCTGCAGCGACGCCAAATCGGCCAACGTGAACGTCATCGTCCCCCCGGTGACCGTCACCTCGGTCTCGCCGGCCGGCGGTTCCATCGCGGGCGGTTCGGCGGTGACGATCAACGGCACCGGTTTCCTCAGCGGCGCAAGCGTGACCTTCGGCGGAGCGGCGGCCACGAACATCGTGGTCGTCAGCTCCATCAAGATCACCGCGAAAACGCCGGCCCACGCCTTGGGTGCCGTCAACGTGACCGCGACCAATCTCGATGCCACCACCTGGACGCTCACTAACGGCTATCTCTACAAAGCCCAGCAGTTCGATCCGAACAACGACGGCACTCTGACCTCGTCGGACATCTTCTACCTGGTGAACTTCCTCTTCCTTGGCGGCCCGCCACCAAAGGGGCCGGCCGGTATGTTGTCCGGTGACGCAAACGGAGACGGCGTCGTGAACTCGTCCGATATTTTCTTCCTCGTGAACTATCTCTTCCTCAACGGTCCGAGGCCGAATGCCGTCCCGGTAATCCCCCGCGTTACGGTCACCGCCGCCGGAACGGAGAGTCCGGAGATCGCCGGTTCGATCGTTCTCGGCAAGCCAGTCCTGCGCTCGGGCCGCTATGTCGTGCCGGTCATCATGACCATCAGACCGGAATCGATCGTGCCGCAGGCGGTGTCGCTTCGGGTCCACTTCGATAGCGGCGCGGTCATGGGAGAGGCTACGGTGCGGAGAGCTGGTGCCGCCAGGGATCTGTCAACGCCGTTCGAGATCACCCGCGGCTCAGGCAACGATCTGTCGTATCTCATTTCGTATGGTGGCCTGGTTCTTGGCGAGTCGCGTTCAGCGGTTGTTGCCGAGATCGAAGTCGATTCGGTTGACGGACCCGTCACGATCAATGTCGATCCGCGGTTGACAATGCTCAGCGATCAAGCCGGGCTGATGAGCGCCACGGTAGAGAACGGAAAACTTGAAGTGAGTGGCACGGTTATCAGGAGTGTTGCGCCGCGTCCCAACACTCCCGAAAAAGACGTGAATTAAGGTATCCCAAGGACACCACATGAACTCGAAGCAAGCCCTCTCACCCTCTCTTCTCCTGATTCTATTGGCATTAGTCACCGCCGTGCCTGTCACCGCGCAGGATGCGGTCACCGTTGGTACCGTCACAGCAAGCGGCAACACCGTCGACGTTCCGGTCTATATTCGCGATATTTCCGGCACCGCCCTCGGCCGCGATCAGGCGGCTGGCTCGAAGATCCAGGCCTTCACCATCGAGGTAAATTACGCGCCTGCGGCGTCGGTGCAGTCGGTCACGTTCACACGAGCCGGTATCACGGCGGGATTGACGCCCGCATTCGAGTTTTCACCGGCTTCGGCGGGCTCGATTTCCTTGATCGAGCAATTCAATGAATCCTCCAACCCTATACCCTTCAACCTCAATGCGCCCGCTCCCGGCGATCAGGTCGCGCATCTTGTCTTCACCCTTTCAGCATCCGCGGCGCCGGGCTCCTCGATCACGCTCACACTCGATTCAGCGACAGAGCTGTCGAATCAGGGAGGAACGACCACCGAAGCGCCGCCGGGCTCCCTCACCCTCGTCAACGGCGCGATCAACATCCCCCAACTTTCGCTCAACATCCTTCCCGGCAACCGCACGGTGACGATCGGCGACACGACCACCTTCACGGTGCAGACGGACAGGAATGTCGCTGCCGATACGACGGTGTCGCTTTCATCGTCGAACCCGGGTATCGCTACCACTCCGGCCTCTGTCGTCATTCCGGCCGGATCGGCGGCGGCGAACTTCACCGTTACCGGCGTCGCTGCCGGTAGCGCGAACATCAATGCTGCACTACCTCCGGCCAACGGCGGCGCGACCGCTTCGGCGTTCATCACCGTCAACGAGCCACCGCCGCAATGTGCCACGCCAAATGCGCCGGTGATCAGCGGCCCAGCCACCGCCGAGGTGGGGAAGGCCTATGCCATCACCTGGGCGGTCGTCAGCGATGCCACCGGCTACGTCGTCGAGGAATCGACCGATGCAAACTTCGGCACGGTCGTTACGAGCACGCCGACGACCAACGGCGCCTCGTTCACGCATGCAGCCGCCAATCGCTACTACTACCGTGTTCGCGCCCGGAACCTCAGCACCGGTTGCAGCACGTCGTCGGCGCTCTCGAACGTCGTCTCCGTGCTGGTGAGCGTCACGCCGGTAGCCCAGACGCGTTTCATTCCGGTGGTCGGCTCGACGCCGGGCAGCTTCGGCTCGTTCTTCAAGACCTCGGTGCAGCTTTACAACGCCAAGAGCAGCGCCATCTCCGGCAAGATCGTCTTCCACACGCAGAACGTCTCGGGATCGGCGGCCGATCCTTCTCTGGCATTCTCGATTCAGCCCGGAAAGTCGCTTTCCTATCCCGATCTCCTTCCGGCCATGGGCATCGCCAGCGGCCTCGGAAGCGCCGATCTCATCGCTGACGCCGGCTCTCCCTTCCCGGTCGCCCTGGTACGCGTCTTCAACGACGCGGGCACCGCCGGGACGACCGGCCTGGCCGAGGAGCCGATGAACGCGGGCGACGCGCTGCAGAACGGCGACACCGGTGTGGTGATCGCCCCCGCCGACCAGAAGTTCCGTCTGAACATCGGCGTGCGCACGCTGGAGCAGGGAGCATCGATGACCTTCACCGTCCGCGACAAAGACGGCACGCTCGTGAAGACGTCCACGAGAACCTACGGTCCAACGTTCTTTCAGCAGGTCGGATCGGCCGCGATTCTCGACGGCTACGTCCTCACCGGCGGCGAAACGATCACCGTCCAGGTCACCGCCGGCAGTGCCTTCATCTACGGCTCGACGACGGACAACACCACGCAGGACCCGAGCGTCCAGTTCGCGCGGAAGGTGGAGTAAGGCCAGAAGCGAATGTTAAATGTTGAATGTTCAATGTCGGCCATGGCGCGCCCGAGCATCTGTGATGTGAGGGCGTCGCGGAGCGCTTTGGCGTTGGCCAGTTTCAGCGTGTTGAGATAGATGCCGTCGGTGCGGACGGTGATGACGAGCTGATTCTGCTCCGAGGGGGGCGGTGCTCCGGTCACTTCGACCTTCGGCGGCACCTCGACGTCGAGACCCATCTGCAGGATCGGGGTCGCCACCATGAAGATGATGAGTAGCACCAGCACCACGTCGACCAGCGGCGTGATGTTGATTTCCGATCGGACTCCCTGGCTGGAGCTGGTGGACATTGACATGTGGTTACCTCGCGAGTCGATCAGTGGATTAGTAGATCAGTGGATTAGTAGATTCGATGAATGGCACTCGTCTAATCTATTGATCCACTAATCTACTGATCCACTGATCCACTTCCTCTTACATTCCGTGTTGTTGCACGATCTTCCCGCCGGCCATCTGATTCTCGGTCAGGAAGGAGACGGCGGTGAAGTCGGCGTCGTTGGCGGCTTTCATCACCATGCGTACTTTGCCGAAGTTGATGCGTTTATCGGCTTTGATCATCACGTTGCGTGTGGCGTCTTTGTCGTGCTCCGCCTTCATGTAGCGGGGCAGATCGCGGTCGGGAATCCAGTCCTGGCCGATGAAGACCGTGCCATCCTGCTTGATCGACACGATCAGGTCGGACTCTTTCCCCGGCTTCTTCTCCGAGTGCGGCCCCTGCGGCAGCGCGACGTCGACGCCGGACTGCAGCATCGGCGTTACCACCATGAAGATGATCAGGAGCACGAGACAGACGTCGACGAGCGGCGTGACGTTGATGTCTCCTTTGACTTCGTCGGGGCTTCCGCCCCCGGCGCCGAATGCCATCCTCGACTCCTAGCGGACCGCTGCCGCGTTGGCGCGGACGCGCGCCTCGTTCTTGATGAAGTAGTCGATCAGTTGAGATGACGAGTTCGACATCTCGACCTGGAAGCGCTCCACCTTGTTCAGAAAGTAGTTGTAGAGCCAGACGGCGGGAATGGCCACGAAGAGGCCGAACGCCGTCGTGACCAGCGCCTCGGCGATACCGGCCGACACGGCGCCCAGTCCCCCGGAGCCGCTGATGGCCATGCCCTGGAAGGCGTGGATGATGCCGGCGACGGTTCCGAAGAGGCCGACGAACGGCGCCGTCGTCGAGATCGTAGCCAGGTTGCCGAGGCCCTTCTTCATCTCCGCGGTCGTCATCAGCGACTCGCGCTCGATGGCGCGCTGTCCTGAGGCCACGATATCGAAATCGTCGGGGAGCGCCTGGGTCGTCTCGTACTGGAACTCGGTCAGTCCCGCGCGCAGCACACGCGCCAGGTGCGAGTGGCGGTAGCGCTTGTCGCTCGTCAGCGTGATCGCTTCCTCGAGCTTGTGCTGCTTGAGCAGCGGCGTGACCCCGAGGGCGATGGCAAGAGACTCGCGCTTGGCGCGCTGAAACCGGAGCAGCCGCTCGATGGCGATCGTCAGCGACCAGATGGACATGAGTGCCAGCACGAGCACGACGCCGCGCGCGATCCAATTCATGGTCCCCAACATCCCGAGGAGGCTGAAGCTGTTGTTATCCATGCACTTCTCCTTTGCGTCTCGTGATCAGTAGATCAGTGGATTCGTCGATTCGAACGGCATCCACATCTCGGTCCTGATCCGCTGATCTACTAATCCACGTTCATCATTGCAGTTGAAAATTTACGGTGAGCGTAAAGATAACGGGAACAGGCTGCCCGTTGAGCATTCCAGGTTTGAATTTCCAGCGTTTTATGGCTTCGAGGGCCGATTGATCGAGTCCGAGGGGGAGACCTTTGAGGATGCGCGCATCGGTGACGTTGCCGTTTCGGTCGATAATCGTTTCGATGATGACCACTCCACTGATGCGAGCCTTGCGCGCCACGTCGGTGTAGACAGGCTCGACACGTGTGACGGCAATGGGGGGCGCAACGTCACCGCCCACCCGCATCGGCTTGTCACCGGTGCCGCCGAGCTGTCCTCCGAGCTGTCCGCCGAGGGTGCCGCCGAGCGTTCCGCCGACGACTCCTCCCACCACTCCGCCGACCACTCCACCGGCCTGGCCGCCAACAACGCCGCCTTCCTGGCCGCCGGCCGTGTCGGTCGGGACGTCGACGTGGGGCACTTCTTGCGGTGTCCGAGTCGGCTGGTGGAAGGTCGGATGGGTTTGCGGCGTCTGCTGCTGCACGTGAGGCGTCGACTGCGATGCCGCCGGCGGTGGGGGAGGCGGCGGCGGGGGTGGGGCCGAGACGACGAACGCCTGAATCGGCTTGGTGATGATCTCGGGGTTTTTCTTGACGTACAGCCCCGCGGCGACGACCGCGCCGATGATGATGATGTGGAGGAACGCGGAGATGAGCACCGTTTTCCATCCACCTTTTTTCTTGTCCTTCCCCGCGGATTCGATCAGGACATCATCAAACATGGCTGTTACCTCGTACGGATACGGCTGTGCTCTTCAGGGATGATGCCAACCTGGGCAGGAGAAGGCCCTGCCGCCGTTCAAAAGGCGCAAGGGCTGCTTGGAAAATTTACACGGGGCGGCGCGGATTCGCGCATATAACCAACCGGATGTCTTCCGTAATCGAGACAGAAGCAGCCGCCGAAGCAACGACAACCGAGGTTGTCCCGCTGCAGGCGGTTCCTCTGACCGTGCCGCTTTTCGATCGTGAGCTGAGCGCGCTCGCATTCAACGAACGTGTCCTGGCCGAGGCCAGAAATGCCTCGGTGCCTTTGCTGGAGAGGGTGAAGTTCCTGAGTATCTGCGCTCTCAACCTCGACGAGTTCTTCATGATCCGGGTCGGCGAGATCCGTGACCTCATCGCCGCCAATGTTCCCGCCGATCCACGCGGACACGGCCTGAAACGCCTGCAGGCCGTGCGCGAGGGTGCCCGCTCGCTGCTGCGCCACATTTACCGTTGCCTCGGGGAGGATCTGATCCCGGCACTTCGCAAGGAAGGGATTCGCATCGAACGGGTCGCCGACCTCGGCAAGAAAGAGCGCAATTTCGTCGAGGAGTACTTCTGCCGCGACCTCGAGCCGATCCTGACGCCGCTGGCCATCGACCCTGCCCATCCTTTCCCCTTCATCGCCAATCTTTCGCTCAACCTCGCGCTGCAACTGGAGTCGGAGCGCGGCGAACGGCATGTGGCCATCATCAAGATCCCGGAGTCGGTTCCGCGCCTCGTGCCGATGCCGGAGAAGACGCGCTTCGTGCTGCTCGAAGACGTCATCTCCTCCCACCTCCATCGCTTTTTCCCCGGCCTCAAGGTCCTGCGCTCGGCGGCCTTTCGCGTCATCCGCAACTCCGATCTCGACATCAAAGAAGAGGACATGCAGGATCTTCTCAAGAGCATCGAGATCGAGTTGCGGCGCCGGGAGCGGCGTGAGGTGGTGTGGCTGGAGATCGAGGAGGGGGCCGATGATCCGCTGGTGGCCCTGCTCGCCAATGCCACCGACTCCTCGCCGGACGACATCTTCTTCGCTCCCGGTCCGCTGAAGCTCGGCGACCTCCAGCAGGTCTATACGCAGATCCCGAACGCGGCGCTGAAGGAGGTGCCGTTCAATCCGCGCATGCCGGCCGAGCTGGCGACGACCGACGACATCTTCTCCATCATCCGCAGAGGCGATCTGCTGCTGCACCGGCCGTATGACTCGTTTACAGCCGTGATCGAGTTCGTGCAGACGGCCACGGAAGACCCCGACGTCGTGGCCATCAAGCAGACGCTCTACCGTACCGATCCCGGCTCGCCGATCATCGCCGCGCTCTCCGCCGCGGCGCGGGCGGGAAAGCAGGTTACAGCGATTGTTGAGCTGCAGGCGCGCTTCGACGAGCGCAAGAACATCACCTGGGCGCGGACGCTCGAGGAAGCGGGCGTGCAGGTCGTCTACGGAATCGTCGGGTACAAGACTCATTGCAAGGTCTGCCTCATCGTCCGCCGCGAAGGGGGCGAGCTGCGCCGCTACGTCCATCTCTCGACCGGCAACTACAACGCCGTCACGGGGCGCCTCTACACCGACGTCGATCTCTTCACCTGCAATCCCGATTTCGGCGCCGATGCGGCCCAGTTGATGAATGTCCTTACCGGTTTCAGCGTGGCCGGTGTGCAGGAGCTGGTGGAGTCGAAAGGATCGACGTTGAAGTGGCGCGAGTTCGTGGTCTCGCCGATGGATTACCTTCGCTGGACGATCCGCACGATCGACCGCGAAACGCAGAACGCGTCCGAAGGGAAGCCGGCCTTCATCGTGGCCAGGATGAACGCGCTCGTCGACCCGGGTGTCATCGAGGCGCTCTATCGCGCCAGCCGCGCCGGCGTGCAGGTCGACCTGCTCGTTCGCGGGATCTGCTGCCTCGTGCCCGGCCTGCCCGGCATCAGCGAGAACATCCGCGTAACGTCGATCATCGATCGTTTCCTCGAGCATGCACGCATCTTCCGCTTCGCCAACGGCGGCGCGCCGGAGGTCTGGATCTCGAGCGGCGACTGGATGCCGCGCAATTTTCTCCGGCGGATCGAAACGACGTTCCCCATTCTCGACGATGCCGTTGCCCACCGCATCAGCGATCAGATCCTGCCGATTGCGCTGGCCGACAACGTAAAAAGCTGGACGCTCGACGCCGACGGCTCCTACCGCCGCCGGACGCCCGGCGAGCAGCGCCCGATGCGCAGTCAGGAGACGTTCATCACCATCGCCCGCGCCGATTCGGTGAGCGTCGGTCCGTACGAGGAGAGCATCCGCCACCCGGCGTCATTCCGCCGCAAGGCCAAGAAGAAGAAAAAGCACTGAATTTTCCTCTTCACCGCCGCCGCAGAACCCTCGGCGGCAGCATCCACTCCAGACACGCGGTGCCATCGTCGAACACGCGCAGGCCGTAGCAGCCGCCCTTCTTCAGCTCGATCGGACCGTCGGCGCTCATCTTCGTCAGAGCGAGCATCGCCGTCGAGAGATCCGACTCATGCCCCACGAAGATGATCCGGCGTGCCTCGCTGCTCTTGAGCAGCGCACGGAAGTCATCGACGCCGGCGCCAGGCTTGAGCGCGTCATAGGTCTTTACGACGATCGACGACCCATAGCCTTTCTCCACCCACTCCGCCGTCTCGACGCAGCGAATGAGTGGACTCGAATAGATGACTTCCGCCTTCGGGAAGCGTTTGGCCAGTCCGCGGCCGATCTGCTTCATGCGCCGGTTGCCGGTCTCGGTCAACACGCGGGCGTCATCATCGGTACGCGCGCCATGCGGCTCGGCGATTCCGTGACGTAAAAGGACGATGAACTTCTCGTTTGGCTCCATCGCTTCATCCTCCAATCACATCGCCTCGACGACCACTTCCACATCAAACAACTGCGCAAAATACTTTGCTCGCTTTCGGGCGCTTGCGATTTCCACCGACGCATCCGAGCGCGTGCGGATCAGGAAGCGCGCCTGGTCGCGGCGGACGCGTACGGCGACGTCGCGCACCGAGGCGCGGTGGCCGCGGTCGAGGGCCTCGGCGATGCGCAGGATGGCGGCGAGCTTCTCCACGTCCTGCTGTTGTGTCGGAGTCAGTTCAGAAAAGTTCGCGTGCGAGATCTCGGGCGACGCCTTCCGGTAGTACCGCGCAACGTTGGCGATGATGAGGATTTCCTCGTCGGTGAAGCCTCGCAGGTCGGCGTGGCGGATCAGGTAATAGCTGTGTTTGTGGTGGGAGCGATCGCTGACGTGCAGCCCGGCTTCATGCAGAACGGCCGCCGATTCGAGCAGGCCGGTCATCTGCGGCTCGAGCGCGTGCAGAGGTTTCGTTTGATCGAAGATGCGCGAGGCCAGCTTGGCGACGTGCATGCCGTGCTTCAGGTCGCAATCAGTGCGTTGCGCAAGCGAAAGCACCGACGACTGACGCAACGAGCCGCCGCTTTCTTCCGACTCTTCGAGCGCGGCCACGCGGCTTTCCAGCATCCCTTCGCGCATCGCCAGCGGACAGGCCAGCAACTCCTCGATGTCGAGTGTCCCAAGAAGGACATCCAGCACGATTGCGCCGGCAAGAACGCTGGTGGCGCGCGGCACGTCGAGGCCGAATCGCTCGGCCCGCCCGGCTGTCGTGAGTGAGGCAAGGATCGGAATGAGCTCGGCGACCCTGGCGCGCTCCAGGCGGCGTAAGCCGTGTGCCGGCGCCGGGGCATCCGAGGGCGAGGCCATCGTGGCCAGGGTCTGGATCGTGCCGGACGTGCCGATGCATAGATCGACGCCGAGCCGGACGATGCGGCGGCGAAGCTTCGCCACACGATCCTGGACATGACGCCGGCATTGATCGACTGCCCGCGCCGTCGGGCGCTCGACGAGGCGGAAGCGTTGGGCGAGGCGAAGGGCGCCCAGCTTCTCGCTGCGCGTGAAGTACGTCTCATCGGAGGTGCCGACGATCAGCTCCACGCTGCCGCCGCCGATGTCGATGCAGAGCGCCGTCTGCACCCCCACCTCGACCGCCGAACGCACGGCCCGGAAGATGTAGTCGGCCTCTTCTTCGCCGGAGATGATGCGCACCTTCACGCCGGTTGCTTCTTTCACGCGGCGAAGAAAATCACGGCGGTTGGGTGCCTCGCGTACCGCGCTCGTGGCCACGGCCACGATCTCGTCGACATTCCATTTCGCCGCGATCTCCGCCATCTTTCCGATCGTGGCCACGCCGCGCTCGATGGCATCGGCCGTGAGCGGCTGGCCGTCGAGGCTGGACAGACCGAGCTGTACCATCTCCTTCTCCCGGTCGACGACGCGATAACCGTGCTCGCGCGTCTCCGCCACGATCATGTGGATCGAGTTGGTGCCGACGTCGATGGCAGCGATCCGTTTTGGTTTAGCCATGGTGGGACGAGCAGTATCCGCGCTCTCATTCTCCGGCGGTGGAGGGACTATGCAAAATGCAGGTGAAGTGTGGCCCAACAGGAGGAGAATCGCACCATGAATACGAACGTCCATCGCGTCGAACCCGGCAGCAAGGTCCGCATGAAAGATTTCGACCCCGACGCCACGCCGCTCTGCGGCGACAAGGCCGACGGCAAGGAGAAATCTCTGAAAGTTCAGCAGCGGCTGGGCGAGCTACAGGAGCTCCTGTACGCCGGGCACCGGCACAAAGTGCTGATCATCCTTCAGGGGATGGATACTTCGGGAAAGGACGGGACGGTGCGCCACGTCATGAACGGCGTCAGCCCGTCCGGCGTGCGCGTGGTCTCGTTCAAGAAGCCGACCGAGGAGGAGCTCGATCACGATTTTCTCTGGCGCGTGCACGCCAAGACGCCCGGCAGCGGCGAGATCGCCGTCTTCAACCGCAGCCATTACGAAGACGTGCTCGTGGTACGCGTGCACAACCTGGTCAAGGAGAAGGTGTGGCGCAGGCGTTACGAGCAGATCAACGCCTTCGAAAAAACGCTGGCCGCGAGCGGCACGCTGATCCTCAAGTTCCTCCTCAACATCAGCAGAGATGAGCAACGCAAACGCCTGCAGGAACGGATCGACGATCCGAAGAAGCACTGGAAGTTCCAGCACGGCGACATCGAAGAACGAAAGCTGTGGGACGACTACATGGACGCCTACGACGACGTGCTGGAGAAGACGTCGACGAAGCACGCCCCCTGGTACGTCATCCCCGCGAACGCGAAGTGGTACCGCAACCTGGTGATCGGCAACGTTCTCGTGAAGGCGCTCGATTCGCTGAAGATGGAGTACCCGATCGTCGATTTGTCGGGGGAGGTGGTGGAGTAGGGGGCGCGCGTCGCCGATCGGCACGTGGCGTACCATGCTCCCGTGGACGGAAAGGCCGAGGCGGCGGCCGCCATCGAACGGGCACGGACGGAGCTTGATGAAGCGCTCGCGCGCCTCGCGGAATTGCCCTCCTTTAATGCGGATCGCCTGACGTATGCCGCCCATGGATTGGGCAATTACCTCATGGTCGTTTCCACGACCACCCATCTCCTGACGATGGCGCTCAATCAGCGCACGGACATTGACGTCCATGACCGGCTCGATGGGCTCCGCCATGCCACGAAGCTGATGAAACAACTCGTCCGGCAGCTTCTGGTTCACCGAGGAGACGAACAGCCCGATCTGCTTTTCGCACCGACTGACATTGCCAAGCTTGTCCAATTTGCCTGCGATGAATACGAACCGATTGCGGCGGTCAAGAACATATCGTTGGATCGCGATATCTGCGGGGAGGCCGTGAGGGTGTGGACCGATCGCGTTGCGGTCGGTGCCGTTCTCGACAACCTGCTGTCGAACGCCGTGAAGTATTCAGCGCCGGGCGGGACTGTTTCGGTGCGCGTGTTTCAGTCCAGGAACGAAGGAATTGTCTCCGTCGCCGATGCCGGGCCAGGCATCAGCGACGCGGATGCGCCACGCGTTTTCACGCGAGGAGGAAAGCTCTCCAGCCGTCCCACTGGCGGCGAGAGCTCCACCGGTTATGGCCTGGCGATCGCCAGGGACCTCATCGATGCCCTCGGCGGACGGATCTGGTTCGAGAACGAGCCCGCGGGCGGAGCAAGATTCTTGTTTGCCATTCCGATAGACAGCGAAAGCTCTTCGGCAGGTTGACGGGGCGTCGGATCGAAAGAGAACAACTGCTCTGCGAGGTATCCGGCCCTTCAAGAAGGCTCTGAACTAACTGTGGCCGAATCGGAGCAGTACCACCAGAAACAGATTGACTACGAAGAGGACGTGAAAGCAAAGATGCAATAGATTGGGGCGAGGGTTATTTCCGCGAGGCGGAAGAACCTGACGTGTCCCCTCATACATTTGCGCGTACAGCCGCTTGTGCTGATCATCAGCTCCGAAGAAGTACGGCACGTACCACATCGCGATCGCGGAGAGCACGGTAATGGCGCAATACACGACCCAATAGTCGACCACCAACAACGGCCGAGGCCTGCTCCACCAGTAGATCGCCAATCCAGCGGCCGCTCCCGGGAAAACAGCGTTGATGAGCGTCGCCAGCCACAACTTGCGGCGTCCGATGACTGCCTGAACCTGAGAGCCGTGCGTCCATCCGGGGATGTCGATCCAGTCGTGTGAGACGACGACGACAAACTGCAGGAGGAGAAGGGATGCGAAAACCGTTTGAACGCTCATGGTGTCCCTACTCTTCGTGCGGTCCCAGCCTCTTCGCCTCGGCCTGCGGCTTCCTCTCGATCGTGACGGTGTTGCGTGGGGCTTCCAGCGCCAGGCCTTCTTTCAGCGCGAAGTCGGCCAGAGCCTGATCGGCGAGCGCTTTCTGTTCGTGCTCCTGCATATCGATATCCGCCGAGTGCAGTGAGTCGCGGGCTACGCGGGCGCGGCCGGAGGCTTGTTCCCGCTCCTCCTCGACCATCTCGTGCAGGCGGTTGAGCGTGTCGCCGGAGCCGCCGATCTGCGAGATCATCCCCGAGGCCATCTCGCTCAACTCCGCGGTGGCGCGCTTGATCTTCAGATCGTTGATGCTGTGCTTGAGCGACTCGAGCTTCACCTGCGCCGCCTTCACCGAGACGTCGCGCGCGCGCAACAACTCCTTGTAGGTCGCCTCCGCCGATCCGAGCTGCGTCCGATTCTCGACGAGCTCCCGCTGCACCGTCTGCAGCCGCAAGGCCTGCTGGCTGGCCAGATCGTGGTTGCCGGCCCGAAGATTCGCGGCGGTCTTGGCCCGCAACTCGCGTTCTTCCTGCTCCAGCCGCTTGACCTGCGTCATCAGCCGTTCGCAGAGACCGGCGTGCGCGGCCAGCCCCTGGTTGTAGTTGGCGATCTGCCTGCGGAGGTTCTCCTTCTCCACTTCCAGCAGCGCTTCAGGATTCTGCCGCTCGAGGCCTCCGATGAAGAGGCTCAGGAAGCCGCGGAAGAGATTGGCGATTCGTCGGAACATGGAAAGTCTCCTATGTGGGTACCCGGGAGTCGGGGGTCGGGGTCGGGAATCACAGAGCTCAGGTGAACCTTAAGCTTTCTAATTCTCCGACCCCCGACTCCCCACCCCCGCGTAGCCCAGATCGTACCGCTCATTCACATCGAATTTACTTCCGCCTCAAGCAAATTGGACCGTATACGGCCTACGATCGCACTGCCAACAAGGAGGCATCGCATCAATGAGTTTTCTCAAGACGGCAGCCTGTTTCCTCGCCGTGGCGGCAATCGCCACCGGCGCCTTTCCCCAGGTCACACCCGCCGCCGGTGTTACTCCGCCGGATGACACGCCGAAGGTCAATGTCGGGGCCACGATCTATGGCGACTACACCTACGTCGATTCCCCAACGTCGAAGGATTCGGATGGCAACACGATCCACAACAGCGCGTTCAACATCACCCGCGCCTACCTCAACATCACCGGCAATCTGAACCACATGATCGCCTTCCGCATCACGCCGGACGTCTCTCGCGAGACGAGCACGGGGCCGTCGCTCAGCGGCAGCCAGATCTTCCGCCTGAAGTACGCGTATGCGCAGCTCAACCTCGATGACTGGACGACGAAGGGCTCGTGGGTACGCTTCGGCCAGCAACAGACGCCCTACCTTGACTACAGCGAGGGCATCTACCGCTACCGTTTCCAGGGGACGATGTTCGCCGAGCGCGTCGGGTTGATCTCGTCGGCCGATGCCGGCGTTTCCGGTCACTACAGTTTCAACGGCAACTACGGCGACGTTCACGCCGGCTTCTACAACGGCGAGAACTACAACAAGGCCGAGGTCAACAACGAGAAGGGCTTCGAGATCCGCGGCACCGTCCGTCCGATGCCGCTCGGTGGCCCATTGCTGAAGGGTCTGCGGCTCACCGGCTTCCTCATCGCGGACCACTACGTTGAAAATGGCAAACGCGAGCGGATGATCGGCCAGGTCACGTACGAACACTCGATGTTCAATGCCGGACTCGATGTGCTGCGTGCGAAGGACCGCACCTCGGCGACGAAGGCGCAGGTGAGCGAGAAGGGGTGGTCGGTGTGGGTCACACCGAAGCTTGGCACGACCGGCTGGGAAGCGTTGATCCGCCATGACAACTACCTTCCGAACGATGCCATCCATTCGCAGAAGCAGAAACGCGACATCGACGGGATCGCCTACTGGGTCCCGAATCTCAGCGGCAAGACGGCCGCCATCCTGTTCGACCGCGATTCGCTGAAGCGCACCGGTCTCACTCCCGCGGCTCCAAACACGACCAATTTCGAAGTGAAGATGCTCGTCAACTTCTAAGCCGGCACGGCCGGCGGCGTTGGTCGCCAAAGGCTCCGCCCACATACCTTGCAAGTGCTCAACCGCGTAGATTCTTAAGGAGAGACAAATGAAGAAGCTGTTCCTCGCGGCCATCGTGCTGCTGGCGACTGCTGCATCCGCGCAGACCGTACAGATCAACGGCGCCGGCGCGACGTTTCCGTACCCGATCTACTCGAAGTGGTTCGACGAATACCACAAGGTCCATCCGAACGTGGAGATCAACTATCAGTCGATCGGTTCGGGCGGCGGCATCCGTCAGCTTTCCGCCGGCACGGTCTTTTTCGGCGCGTCGGATGGGCCGATGACGAACGATCAGATCACGGCCGCCGGTTTCCGCATCCTTCACATACCGACCGTTCTCGGAGGTGTCGTCCCGGTCTACAACATCCCCGATGTGAGTGCCGAGTTGCATTTCACCGGCGCTGTGCTGGCCGACATCTATCTTGGCAAGATTACGAAGTGGAACGATGCGGCGATTCGAAACCTGAATCCAGGCGTCAATCTCCCGGCGTCGGAGATCACCGTCGTCCACCGTTCCGACGGCTCCGGCACGAGCTACATCTGGTGCGACTATCTGTCGAAGGTCTCGCCCGAGTACAAGAAGACCGTCGGCGTGGCCACCTCGGTCAACTGGCCGGTCGGTGTTGGTGGCAAGGGCAACGAAGGGGTGGCCGGTCTGGTCAAACAGACGCCCGGCTCGATTGGCTATGTCGAGTTGATCTACGCGCTGCAGAACAAGATCTCGTACGGCGCGGTGCAGAACCAGGCCGGCGAGTGGGTTCGCGCCTCGGTCGAGACGGTCTCGAACGCGGCGGCGGCGGCGGCGAAAAACATGCCGAAGGATTTCCGCGTCTCGATCACGAACGCGCCGGGACACGATGTTTATCCCATCTCGTCATTCACGTGGCTCCTGCTGCAGGAGTCTCCGAAGGATGTGGCCCGCTCGCGAATCATGGTCGACTTCACCCGCTGGGCGCTGTCCGGTGGACAGGGTCTGGCCCCGCAGCTCGGCTACGCGCCGATTCCGAAGGAAGTGGTGACGCTGGAGATGGAAGCGTTGAAGAGGGTGAAGCAGTAACGAGTTCAAATCGTCGCCGAGAGGTTAAGAGTGACCGGAGGCGGAGAGCGGGCGTCTCGCCTGCTCCCGCCGTGGCGTCTCGCCCGGCGGTGGGTCCTTGCCAACAGCAGGGTTGAACCTGAAACACGCGGACGGTGCCATCGCCGTGTCCATGCGACATCTACGTGACGACTTCGTCCCCACCGCTGGGCGAGACGCCCGCCGGGAGCAGGCGCGGACGCCCGCTCTCCTTTCGAAGCGAATCGGAATGGCTGTGCCACCTCTCTTCACGCCGAATTTACATCCCCTGCATCGCCCCTACCACCGCCCACCCGTACCCTGCGCGCCATGAAATGGAAGTCGCTCGTAGTGTTTCTGGTGGTCGCCCTTGCGGCGTGTCAACCAAACGAATCGAAGACGCAGACGGCGGCGCCCGCCTCCGGGGGCTCGCTCACCATCAACGGCGCCGGGGCCACCTTCCCGTATCCCATCTACTCGAAGTGGTTCGATGAGTATCAGAAGACGCATCCGAACATCAGGATCAATTACCAGTCGATCGGCTCGGGTGGTGGGATCAAGCAGCTCACGGAGCAGACCGTTTTCTTCGGCGCCAGCGACGGGCCGATGACCGATGCCCAACTGCAGGGCGCTCACGGTGCGATTCTGCACTTCCCGACGGTGCTCGGCGGCGTCGTGCCGGTTTACAACATCGAGGGGGTCACTGCACCGCTGCGTTTCAGCGGCTCGCTCCTCGCCGGCATCTACCTCGGCAAGGTCACCAAGTGGAACGACCCGGCCATCGCACAGCTCAATCCGGGCGTGAAGCTGCCGGCCAATGACATCGCCGTCGTCCATCGCTCGGACGGATCGGGGACGACCTACATCTTCTGCGACTTCCTCTCCAAGGTCTCTTCCGACTTCAAACAGAAAGTCGGTGTGGCCACATCCGTCAGTTGGCCGGCCGGCGTCGGTGCGAAAGGGAACGAGGGGGTCTCCGGCCTGGTCCGTCAGACGCCCGGTGCGATCGGCTACGTCGAGTTGATTTACGCGCTCCAGAACAAAATCACGTTCGGAGACGTGCAGAACAGCGCCGGCAAGTTCGTCACCGCGTCGCTGGAATCGGTAACCGCGGCCGCAGCGGGCGTGACGATGCCGGACGACTTCCGCGTTTCGATCACGAATGCTGACGGCGCTGACGCGTATCCGATCGCCTCGTTCACCTGGATGCTTCTCTATCAGCATCCAACCGACAAGGCGCGAAGCGCGGCCATGGTCGACTTCCTCAAGTGGGCTCTGAGCGACGGCCAGAAGTTCGCTCCCGGCCTCGGCTACGCCCCTCTGCCGCAACCGGTCGTGGCGAAGGAAATACAGGCGCTCGCGAAAATTCAATGAGACGCTCTTCCGACGACCGCAAGTTCCGTCTCGGCACGGGCGTCTTCGCGGCGCTCGTGCTGCTGATCGTAATCGGCATCGCCGTCGAGCTGACGCGGCAATCGACGCTGTCGATCGCGAAGTTCGGTCTGAAGTTCTGGACGACTTCGACCTGGAATCCCGTCTCCGGCGACTTCGGCGCCCTTCCCTTCATATGGGGGACGCTCTATTCGTCGATCCTGGCGCTCGTGATCGCCACGCCGATCGCCCTCGGCATCGCCATCTTCATCTCCGAGCTCTCGCCGGGCAAGCTGCGCCAGCCGCTGGCGTATCTCACCGATCTTCTGGCTGCCATTCCTTCGATCGTCTACGGCCTCTGGGGGGTCTTCGTGCTGGTCCCCTACGTCCGAAAGCTCGAAGTGGGGACGCCGGACTGGTTGAGGAAGATTCCGTTGTTCAATGGTCCGCCTCTCGGCGTCGGGATGCTCTCCGCCGCGCTGATTCTTGCCGTGATGGTGATTCCCTTCACCTCCTCGGTAGCGCGTGAGATCCTGAAGAACGTCCCCTCGGCGCAGCGCGAGGCCGCCTACGCCCTCGGCGCGACGCGATGGGAAGCGATCAAGGTCGCCATCGGCTTCGGCAAGAGCGGCATCATCGGCGCGGTCATGCTTGGCTTCGGCCGTGCGCTCGGCGAAACGATCGCCGTGACCATGGTGATCGGCAATTCGCCGCAGGTATCGGCATCGCTCTTCAAGCCGCAGTACACGATGGCCGCGGTCATCGCCAATGAATTCACCGAGGCCGCGGACGAGCTATATCTGCACGCCCTGATCGAGATCGGCCTGCTCCTCTTCATCATCACGGTCGGTGTGAACATGATCTCGCGGCTGCTGATCTGGTCGATGAAGCGCCGTGTGGTCGTACCGATCACCGCGCCGATCGTGCCGGCCGAGGAGGCATTGGCGTGACCGCAAACCTCCGCCGGCGTAAGCTCTTCTCACGCCTCTTCGAAGTCCTCTGCGCCCTCGCTGTCGTGATCGCGCTCATCCCTCTGGCGATGATCCTTTTCTATGTGATCAAGGAAGGTGCAGGCGCACTGAATTGGGACTTCTTCACCAGGATGCCGAAGCCGGTCGGGGAGAGCGGCGGCGGGATGGCCAATGCCATCGTCGGAACGCTGATCCTCATCAGTATCGCGGCGCTCTTTGCGGTGCCGGTAGGCGGCATTTGCGGAGTCCATCTGGCCGAGTATCCATCGACGAAGTTTTCTTCCGTGGTTCGCTTTGCCGCGGACGTTCTCAACGGCGTGCCGTCGATCGTCGTCGGCATCTTCGCCTATGGCCTCGTGGTCCTGCCGGTCAAGCGCTTCAGTGCCCTCGCCGGCGGCGTGGCTCTCGGATTTCTGATGATCCCGATCGTCGTCCGGACGACGGAAGAGCTGCTTCGACTGGTCCCTGGCGGACTGCGCGAGGGCGCTCTTGCGCTCGGAGCGACGCGCGGCCGGGCGGTTTTCAGCGTCATCGTTCCGGCAGCGCTGCCGGGCATTCTCACCGGGATCCTCGTGGCGCTGGCGCGGGTGGCCGGCGAGACCGCGCCGCTGCTCTTCACCGCCCTCGGCAACCGCTTCTGGTCGACGAGCCTGACGCAGCCGATCGCGTCGCTCACCGTGCAGGTCTACACCTACGC
>WNFG01000688.1_pt1 | contig 40532 bp, 43 predicted proteins | sample 5400431 | NCBI WGS metagenome assembly WNFG01 (sample SAMN13153346, study PRJNA577476) | soil metagenome | isolation source: 120 cm saprolite under Douglas fir tree site 2 hole 3 replicate 2 | place: USA:California | collected 2015-04-18
CGCCCGGCTCGTAACCTAAATTACACGCAGACTTAATAATATGCGGGTTGTCATCAAAGTCGGCACCAGCCTAATCGCTCCGGGTGGCCAAATCGACGCCAAGCTTCTGCGCGGTATGGTCGACCAGCTCGACCTCTCCGCGCACGAATATCTGATTGTTACCTCCGGCGCCATCGCGGCTGGCATGTCGGGACTGGGCCTGCGGGAACGCCCCAGTGGCGTTCGCGGCATGCAGGCTTGCGCCGCGGTTGGTCAAAGCAAGCTCATGCACACCTACGAGCGGCTGTTCTTCGGCAAGAAAGTGGTGGCGCAACTGCTGCTTTCGAGTGATGATTTTACGTCTCCGGTGCGCTACCGCAATTTGCAGAATGCGCTGGCGGAGTTGCTGGGGATGGGCGTCGTGCCCATCGTGAACGAGAATGACAGCGTGTCGGTGCGCGAACTGGAAGGCGTCTTCGGCGACAACGACGAACTCAGCGCGCTGCTGGCCACGGCGGTTAAGGCAGACTGGCTGTTGTTGCTGACCGACGTCGACGGATTCTTTGTGCCCAACGGACGCAAGCAGCCGAAGTTGCTGCGCGTAATCCGCAAGCTGACTCCCGCGCTGGAAGCCCAGTGCAACGGCACGAGCAAGCTGGGCCGCGGGGGAATGATTTCTAAGCTGCGAGCGGCGAAGTTGGCCAGCGAGGCAGGAGTGCACGTGGCCATTGTCAATGGCCGACATTCTGAGGGCATCAAGCTGGGAATGGAGCGAAAGACCGGAACTTATTTTCCTCCGCAACTGGTGGGAAGTTAATGGCTACGACAATCACCAGCGTGTCCTCCACACAGGAGAAACTTCTTCGCGCTCGCGAAGCGGCAGCCAAGCTCGCTCTGCTTTCCACCGAGGAAAAGAATGCGTTGCTGCTTGCCATGGCGAATGCGATTGAATCGAATGTTCAAAGCATTCTCGCCGCCAATGAGCAGGACTTGGAAAGTTCTGGCCTCGCAGGTGCGATGCGCGATCGCTTGCTACTCAACTCAGATCGAATCAAGGAAATGGCGCGCGGCGTGCGTGACGTTGTGGCGCTGTCCGATCCAATTGGCGAAACCCTGGCGGAGTGGACGCGGCCAAACGGTCTGCGCATCCGCAAAGTGCGCGTGCCGCTGGGCGTGGTGGGAATCATTTACGAATCGCGCCCCAACGTTACCGTCGATACGGCTGTGCTCGCGCTCAAAACTGGCAACGCAATTGTGCTGCGGGGCGGCAAAGAAGCGGCGCGGAGCAATCAGCGGCTGGTTGAAATTCTCGCCCGCGTGCAGGGTGTGCCGGAGGGGGCGATCGAGCTTCTCGATTCCACCACACGTCAGTCGGTGCAGGATCTGATCAAAGCGCGTGGGCTGGTGGACGTGATCATTCCGCGCGGGGGGGCGGGCCTGATTACATTCGTTACGGAAAATTCCGCAGTGCCCGTAATCGAAACCGGAGCAGGGAACTGCCATATCTTTGTTGATGAATCCGCCGATTTCGAAATGGCCGATCCCATCGTCATCAATGCCAAGACGCAGCGGCCTTCGGTATGCAATTCGGCGGAGAAACTGCTGGTGCACGAACGGATCGCCGCGGAGTATGTCCCACGAATCGTCAAGAAACTCGTCGAGGCGGGCGTGGAGGTTCGCGGAGACGGGAAGTCGCGCAGCCTTGCAACTGGACTGAACGTAGGATCGGCGACCGAACAAGACTGGTACGAAGAATATCTGCGACTCTGCATGGCGATCCGCGTAATTACGAACGTAGATGAAGCGATCAGTCACATCAACCATTACTCTACGAAGCATTCCGATTCCATCGTCACGCGAAATGAAGCGAACGCCCGGAAATTCCTGCGTGGTGTGGACTCGGCTGCCGTCTATTGGAATGCTTCAACGCGCTTCACCGACGGCGCAGAATTTGGCTTCGGCGCCGAGATGGGCATCAGCACTCAGAAGTTGCACTGCCGCGGACCGTTTGCGCTCGCGGAACTGACTTCTTCGAAGTACGAGGTTATTGGGACCGGGCAGGTGCGGTGATCGCGAAGTTATGTCATCGAAGTTATGTCATTGCCGAAAAAATATTCATTGGCGTCGCGGTCCACTTGGTTCTTCTACGGCGCTTTTCGTTTTTGTGAACGGATTTCCTCTTCATCGCCGGGAGTTCGATCGGGCTTACATCGCTTGGCTAGATAATCCTAATCCGCAAACAAAATCCCTGCTTCACGCGCAAAGCCGCAAGACCCTGATGATTCAGCTTGAGGACACAGCGGCAGCTGCTTTGGTGATATGGGTTACAGGATTCACGTGCTACGGAGTCATTCGCCGCTTGCGTCGCCCCTCAGACAGCCTCAGCGCCAAACTCTGACTCGCATCACGTCAAAATGATGGTCGTACGTCCACACTTCCAACCGCAGACGAGCAGCTAGAATCGCCACAGTCGCGTCGAATAATGTGATAGGTTGGTCGGCAACCGCTCCAATTTTCGCAATAGCACGTCGGTAGTCCTCGGGCGTGGGATTGATCAGAGCCGTATCAACCATATCGGCGAGCCAACCTGAGGCTGCGCTTCTGCCAAGCCGGCCACGTACCATTGCATGGGCCTCAAGCAGGATCGGGTATGCCACTACGACCCTTCGCCTCTCGCGAGCCAGTTTGCGAATCTCCGCGACCGCCTGTTCGTGAAACGCATCGCGCGGATCGACAGCTGCATAGAGCGGTCCGGTATCCGCCAACACGGCATCCATCATTTCTTCATGCCCGTCAAGTAAAGGTCATGGTTGATGCTTCCGTCGCTGCTCCCGCTCCCGTGTTTGGCCGGCCTGATTTTCAGTGGCCGGTAGGGCTGGAGAAATCCCCTTTCGCGCAGGTACTCTCGCAATGCCGCTTGAAGAACGGTCGTGAGCGCAGGGGGAGCCTCCTGGGCCTGGAGATAGTTGTCCATAGCTTCGGCTAAGTCGTCCGGAAAAGTCACGGTGGCTCGTTTCATGCAATAAGTATAGCACCGATTGGTGAAGATGGTGAAGTTGGTGCATTTGGTGAAGTTGGGGTTCCGTAAGTGCATGCCCACTCCTCGCGTTGCGAGCACTCGACAAACGAGCGCCTCGCGACCGAGCTATCCCCATTTCCGTTGTGCTACCTTACTAACTTTCACCGTGGGAGCTCGATGAAAGTCATTTCGGCAATCTTTGTTTCCTCAATCATCCTATTTAGCAACCTGCCAACCAGCGTCAGCGGCAATGCGCCAGCGGCCAACGATGCAACTCAACGCATTTTCGGTTTTCGCGACTCCGCTGCCGAGAACGCCGCCGAGGTACGCTTCCTTGCCGTCCCTGACCCCAAGCTGGCGGAAGAGCATTTGCGCACGCTGACTCAGGCGCCGCACATGGCCGGCACTCCAGAGGACAAGGCCACTGCCGACTACGTGGCCCAGAAATTCCGCGAGGCCGGGCTCGACACCGAGATCGTCGAATACAAAGTGTGGATAAACTATCCGTCAGAAATTAGCGTGGATATTACCGCGCCGGCCGGCGTCGAAATGCATGGTCCAACGCGCGAGCACGTGGACGGCGATGCTTATCAGGATGATCCGCGTGTGGTCATGCCATTCAACGGGATGTCGCCTTCCGGAGACGTCGAAGCCGACGTGGTATATGCCAATTACGGCGCGCCGGAAGATTTCGAGAAGCTGGAGAAGTTGAAGGTCGACGTGCGCGGCAAGATCGTGCTGGTGCGCTATGGCCAGAACTTCCGCGGCGTCAAAGTTTTCGTGGCGCAGGAGCACGGTGCGGCGGGCGTAATTATTTATTCCGATCCGTTCGACGACGGCTGGCGGCGCGGCGATAAATATCCTCAGGGACCCTGGCACCCGGATACAGCCGTGCAGCGCGGGTCGGTGGGATACATGTTCGAATTTCCCGGCGACCCGACGACGCCCGGAGTCGCCTCGGTGCCATCTTTGCCCGAGTCGCAACGAATCTCTCCCGAGAAGTCGGGGCAACTCCCCAAGATTCCGGTCACGCCACTTTCCTATCATGACGTCCGCCAGGTTCTGGAGCACCTGGGCGGGCCCGACACTCCGCGCGAATGGCAAGGCGCGCTCCCTTTCACTTACCACGTGGGTCCGGGTCCGGTGAAAGTGAAGATGCACCTCAAACAGGATTATCAATTCCGCACGCTGTGGGACGTGATCGGCCGCGTGCGCGGCAACGAACTGCCGGACGAGTGGGTGGTCGCAGGCAATCATCGCGATGCCTGGGTGTATGGCGCAGTCGATCCGAACAGCGGCACCGCCGCCATGCTTGAGACGGTGCATGGAATCGGCGAGTTGTTGAAGTCAGATTGGAAGCCCAAGCGCACGCTGGTCTTCGGCAGTTGGGATGGCGAAGAAGAGGGCTTGATTGGCTCCACCGAATGGGTGGAGCAGCACGAGTCTGAGCTGACGACTGCCCCGGCGTATTTCAACGTGGACGTTGCCGTCTCGGGCCCCAAGTTCGGGGCGTCTGCAGTGCCGAGCCTGAAGCAGTTTCTGCGCGACATAACCAAAGCCGTACCGAGCCCCAAGGGCGGTACCGTGTATGAGGCTTGGCAGAAGTCGAACCAGGACGACCGCACGAGTCAGGAGGAGCCAACTGCAGTTACCTACAAACCGCCCGCCGCGCAAACGAAGTCCGACGTGCCCGTAGGAGATTTGGGCAGCGGCTCGGACTACACGGCGTTCCTCCAGCATTTAGGAGTGCCTGCCACCGACATTGGATCTACCGGCCCCTACGGCGTGTATCACTCGGTGTTCGACAATTTTGCGTGGTTCAAAAAGTTCGGCGATCCGGATTTCGTCTACGAGCAGCAGATGGCGCGCGTCTTCGGACTCGAAGCATTGCGCATGGCCGACACCGATGTGTTGCCCTACGACTACGAGGAATACGGGAAAGAGATTGCCGCTTATCTGGACGTTGCCAGGAAGAGAGCAGAGAGCAAATTTGGCGATCGTGCACTCGATTTCACCTCGGTGAATGCGGCGGCTCGCCGCTTTCAAGACGCTGGGGCAAAGATCGTGTCGAAGCAAAAGAATCCACCGCGAGATCCGGCCAGGCTGAACCTGGCGCTGCGGGCCGCCGAGCGAGCTCTGCTTGTACCCGAAGGATTGCCGCACCGTCCGTGGTTCCGGCACGCGATTTACGCTCCGGGGGAATACACCGGCTACGCCGCGGTCGTGATTCCGGGAGTGAATGAAGCCATCGACAAAGGCGACGCGGACCGAGCGCGACAGCAGTTGACAGCCCTGACGGCAGCGCTGGACCGCGCGGCCAAAGTGCTGGAAGGTTACCGGTAAGGATAGATTGACTAGTCATCTGACTAGTTGTACCATTGCTTAAACGGAGACCGATTGTGAGTTCCTGGCAACTACAAGACGCAAAAGCGCGGTTCAGCGAGTTTCTCGATGCAGCGCTGAAGAAAGGTCCCCAGGTGGTCACGCGCCGGGGAGTGGAAGCTGCAGTCCTTGTCCCCATCGAGGAATGGCGCCGCCTGCAGCATAGAAGCCGCCCCAACATTAAAGAGATACTTCTCGGTCCCGGGCCCCGTTTTGACAATTTCATTCTCCCCAAGCGTCGCAAGTGGAAGCGACGGCCGCCGATTGACTTTAATCATCCGGATTTCAAGTGATTCGCTATCTGCTCGACACCAACGTGATTTCGGAGTTACGCAAGTCCCGGCCCCACGGTGCCGTGCTGGCGTGGATCGAGAGTTTGCAGCCCGAGCAAATTTTTGTTTCGGCCGTGACGGTCGGAGAAATACAGACTGGAGTCGAACTAACCCGCAGGCAGAACACCCCCAAAGCACGCGAGATTGAAGATTGGTTGAACTATGTCGAGACAGTATTTTCTTTCTTGCCCATGGACCCAGCCTGTTTTCGCGAGTGGGCGCGGCTCATGGCGGGGAAGCCCACCACCTTGCGCGAGGATGGCATGATCGCTGCGACCGCCGCCGTGCACGGGCTGACAGTTGCAACCCGTGATGAAAAGGACTTTAAACGACTGGGCGTATTTGTGATCAATCCCTTCAAGTCCAACTAAAACCCATGAATACCGCCCACGCTCTGGGACACTTTCTGCGCACGCTGCCCGCTTCGGCGGCAGCCACCTTTCTTGCGCTGTTTCCCATCGTCGATCCGTTCGGCGGGATTCCGATCTTTTATAGCTTGACCTCCTCGTGGCCTGCGAAAGAACGTCGGCGTACCGCGCTCAAAACGGCGCTTTACGTTTTCGGAATCCTCGTGGTGTTTTTATTCTTTGGCCGCTTTGTACTTTATTTCTTTGGCATCTCCCTGCCCGTGCTGAAAATTGCGGGTGGCCTCATCGTGGCCAATACCGCCTGGGGGATGGTAACTTCCACCGCCCGCATGACGACGGCTGAGACCGACGAGGCCAGCACGAAAGAAGACATTTCGCTGACTCCATTAGCAATGCCGCTTCTTTCCGGCCCGGGCGCGATCGGAGTCGTCATGGCCCTGGCGGCGCACGTGGATAATCGTTCGGCCTATCTCGGCATGGTGATCGGCATTGCAGGTGTGGCGGTATCGGTCTTGCTCTTCCTCTTGATGGGAGGTCCGCTAGTGCGGCGCCTCGGGCCCAGTGCTGTAGGCGCGATCAACCGAATTTTCGGCTTCCTGATTCTCGCCATCGCCGTCCAACTGGTGTGGGATGGCGTAGCCGACTTCAAGAATTGAACGTGTGGCGCGGGCACTCCCTTCGGCAGGCTCAGGGCAAGCCTTGCCCGCGGGGAACTACCACGGAACCTTCCTCCCATCTTTGCCGTACCACCATCAAGCATTTGTGCGCCTCGGAGGTACTCTATGACCCGAAGAACTCTTGCCGGTCTCACTCGGCTCCAAAATACGCTTCTCTTCTGCCTCTTGTTGGTTCCTTTCTGTGCTGCGTCGGACCACTGGGACTATGAAGAAACCCATACTGACGTTCGAGACTTCGCAAGTGGCGGCATGCTGCATGTGCGGCTGAGCGTGGGCGACCTGCGCATCATGCGCGGTGAGTCGAACCAGATCCACCTGCGATACACGGTCAAGTCACGCCGCGAGAGCCATGTGAAGGATGCGAAGGTGGATTTCGAGGTTCGCGGCCACGACGCCAGCATCGAGTGCCACGCGCCATCCGGAAGCAATACGCAGTTTGACGTCGAACTTGAAGTGCCACCGACCACAAACCTCGACGTGCATGAGAAAGTCGGCGACCTTACCGTGGAAGACATCGAAGGTGACAAAGATCTAACGCTCAACGTAGGAGACATTCGCGTTGCCAACGGACAGACGGGCTATCGCCTGGTCCATGCCAGCACCAGCATCGGCGACGTAAACGGCAACGGCTATGGCGAGACCAGCGGCTGGCTGGGCAAGACCCTGAAGTATCACGGCGACGGCAAGTACGAACTGCATGCGCACGTCTCGGTCGGCGATATCACGCTGGAAGGGAAGTAGTCGCACGCAAGCTGGGCTGGTCTAACTGCGAAATGCCCCGTGGAAATCTCCTGAAGAAATACTCTGGGAACCGCCCTCGAACGCCGTTCTTGAGGCAGTTTCGTTCCGGGAATTCTGAGTTCTTGGGGTATACCCCCCCGCCCCCATCCCTCTGAAAGCCTTGACTGGCGCGGTGTCTGCAGGTAAGAATATAGTTGACTAACCATGAGAAAAACTAATAGATTAGTTCTTGCCGTGACAGGGCGGGTGCCGGAGTTCTATAGGGCGTTGGGTTTCGACAAGCGCAGCTTCAGGGAGTTTGTTCTGTGGCTCAATCCTTCGCTGCGATCCAATCAACGCTCGCCCAAGGGAAGAAAAACGACCCGTTTTGAATGTCCGCGCCAAGGTTGCTCAGGGCGGGGCCAGATAACCAAATCCCACTCTGCTCCACGTTCTTAACAGTGGCGACCATTGGCTTCTGATCTCGAAATTTAACCATTACCGATTTGGTGCTTAAACCGCCAAGAGTTGACATAGCGCCGCGAATTATACGCCAATGAACTCTCTCTCAATGCCAGCCGTCGAACTCCCTGACAATCTGCAAGACTCTGGAGATCGACTGCCGAGTATCAGTCTCAAGGGTTCACCCTCGCAGACCCCAGGTTCATTGATCGCTACCTGAATTCCGAACTTTATATTCTCGTTCACTTTCGAGTGAGGAGGGTCGCGCAAGAGTTCATCGCCTGCCTTCAAAGGGAACGACGCCTTTCGCACGTTCGCCCAGTGCTCCTCGGAAGCGTAGGCTCTACCAAGCCGCTCCATCTGTTCGAGGGGCATGTCGGTAGCGTCGATATGCTGGGTGATACTCCAATCGTCGAGAAAAGCGCCGACCGTGAACAGCAGACGGTGCTTGTCGATGTTGTTAAGGCAATGGAGTCGCCAGAGCACTTCATCCCCTCCCTTGTATGGCTTGGTCTTCCGGATTTTATCTATAGCCTCTTTCCTCATGCCCACTACTTTTCCAGCAAGCGATCCCTCGTATTCTGGGGCGGGAGGAGCATCTTTGAGGATTGGAAATCCGATTTGAGTGGTGATCTTCCCGTCGTTCTTCCGAACGAGAGCGCAAGCCAGATAATCGAGGGCGGTTCTCAGGTTTTGAATAACGTCCCCGGCAAACAGCGCGAAAGTGGCGGGAACTGCGAATGTAGGGCGGAGGCGATAAACCACCTCTTGCGTATGCGGGTCTATCTCTACAGCGACTCCGTAGGCGTCCGACTTGACCCAAGTGCGAAAGAAGTTCTGGAACTCAAGGAAGTGATAGTTGGCCCACTTGATCTTTAGGTAAACGTCGTTGTCAATCGGCGCTATCATAGGGCACATGAAGTCTAAACCAAGTCCCGAGTATCAGAAATTTACTGGCGCACTCCGAACTATATTGCAGGTTTCCAAAAGCGATATGAACCGGATGCTTGAAGAAGAACGGATATCCAAGATAGGCAAAACGAAACCTGGCCCAAAGCCTAAGACTTCGGCTTCGGGCCACGGGGTTTCCGATAGCGATTAGAAACTCTCTGGACTGCCATCCTTGCCAGTGAGTTCCGCGAAGGTCAAACGCCTTCCCGCGATTCCGGGAAGGGCAGCATTAAATCTGTCCGCGTCCGTCATCTTCTTACCGTCCTCGCCCTTGCGATGGTTGTAACGAAACACCTGCTCATCTAAGTAGCGATCCAAGTGAAACGGCTCAACGGCAACGTAAGTTCCTCGCAGCGTTCTCTTGAGGAGCGCCCAGAAGTTTTCAATTCCTTGGGTGTGTACCTGCCCTTTGACGTAAGTCTCGGAATGGTTCACAACATCATGCACGAAGCGATAGCGGACTTCGGAGTACCCGTACCACTCATCGGTATAGACCTTGGAACCGCGCTTAATCGTGGACAGGATTTCTTTTTGCAAGGTTTCACGCTTCACATTGGGAATAACTTTGGCGCGGACCTTGCGAACGTCACGGTCAAGCATTCCCATAACAATAGTCTTGCCCTTCGATCCGGCAATGATGTTGTAACGAGCACGCTTTTCCTTGTGCATGTTCTTGAGATTCCCGCCGATGAAAGTTTCGTCAACTTCGACTGGCCCGGATTCAGTTCCGCCGAGCTTAGTGAAGGAGCGATCTCGCAGAGCGAAGCGCAAACGGTGCAACACAAACCATGCCGACTTCTGAGTGATTCCGATAGCCTTGGCGATCTCGTAGGACGAGACACCGTTCTTGCAGTTAATCAGCATCCAGAGAGCGGTAAGCCACTTGTCGAGCGGGATGGGCGAGTCCTCGAAGATGGTTCCAACCTTGACGGAGAACTGGCGACCGCAAGCCTTGCACTTCCAGCGCTTCTGTGTGGCGAGATAGTAGTGATCCTTGCCGATACATTTCGGACAGGTGGGAATCCCGTCCGGCCAACGAAGGTTGGCAACTGCGTCAATGCAGACGTTTTCATCCGAGAAATACCGGATAGCTTGTTGAAGAGTTTTAACTGTGGCGTCCATGGCAACTAGTCCTTCAATTGCTGAATTAGCGCGTCGATGTTCTGAATCATCACTTCTGTGGTGTGAAGAAGCGGTGTCGTTGATTGATAGTAGGATGGGTTGTGTTCTAGGGCCTTATGTAGTTGAGTATTGTCCTTCACGGTATCGCCCACAGCAACCAGCCATCCAAGCAAGCGAGTCGAAAGAACCGCTTGCTGTTTCAGCATCTCCAGCGCCGTGCAGAGAACCTGTTTTGTCTCTGGATCAATCATGAGGCGACTTTAGCAAACTCCCGTTGGTTAGTCAACTATATTCTTACCTGTCTGCAAAAAGTGTCTGCAAAATCTAGATTTCAAAGATCTTAGAGGTCAAAATCTAGACAACAAAGGGCTTACGCCCTCCGTCGCGGCATTTGTCTTACCGCCTCCGCCTTGACCATAATCAGGTTATTTTGCGGGGAGGGCAAGGTTGGATGTCACACGACGCGAGCGGCTTCTGCGGATTTTTGAAGACTTCCGAGCCGTTGCAAAGAACCCTAAAACATCCTCGGCTTTTCAGCGAAAGGCTCGGGCAGTCCCCACCGGACCGAACCAAGGTAGTTACTCCCATCTCGAGAGCAGCAGACGAACGATGGTGTGATGAGCGCACCACCAATTGAACCGGGCTTCTGGAAAGAGGTCACCCACATCTTATCCAAGATGGTTGACGTGTTCACACGTCCCCTCGATGTCGTATCGAACGCCCTTTCCGGGCGATTGGAAATCCTGCTGAAGCGCAAGCCCCGACTGTATGTGAACTTTCATCCCATGATGGGTCATTGGGGCCTCGCCTTTTCTGGGGAAGCACGAGCCATGCAGGTGTGTTTCATGGCAGATTTCTCGCACGACGATCCCGATCAGACACTTCTTCTGATTGATGCCTACATCAAGGGCACGAAGCCTTGGATTAAGTTCGAGGAGCCAATCAAAATTTCGCCCGGACGGTTGGTCAGGTCGAACTACGTGGAAGACATTATGGTCACACCGATCATTGCGCCACTGGGGAAGAACTGGACGGGAAGGATAATCTTCATCGACCAGTACCATCGACGCTACAGAACCAAGAAGTTCGAGTTCAATTGGACTGGGCCCACGGAGCTACCAACCCAATATGCCCCGAAGTCGGAGGGAAAATGAAACGAGTGTTCACCATCGCTGTAGTTGCTGATCTGCTCATTGCCATCGCAGTGTTGAACTCACAGATAAAGCATTTTCTCTGGGCTCACCCGTGGTGGCACAGCTTTCTAGTCTTAGTGCCCACCATCGCCGTGCCCATTCTTGCTTATCTGGAATTGCGCCACTCTGCCGAAGCAAACGAACTTCGCGCACAGGCGAATACCCTGAGTGACGAAGCCAATCGCTTACGTGCTGACAACATTCGGGTACAGGAAGAAGCGAATGGTCTGCGTAATGAACAAAAAAACCAAATCGCCCGCATCGCCGAATTGCAGGGAGAATTAAACAAGCTGCAAGCTGTCCGCAACCAGTCGCTCGGCAAGATCGCAGCGAACACGCAGAGAGCTCCCACCGAGGCTGAGAACAATGCGGCCATTCTCCGCAAATACATCGGGAAGTATGCTCGGGTGACCGAAGGGCCTAACAGTTGGGGCGGTATGGGTGCGATCATCGCCGAGGTCAACGACAACAACATTCTCACTCTGTTCGTCCCATCTGGCTTCTCATCCTCACAGGCGTTTGGTCAGTGCGTACGCTGCGACAAGCTGCATGTCGTAGAGGAGCTGGTGGGATCAACACCCGTAGAAATCAACATTGTGGAACGCTATGGGAGTCCGGTCAACTATGGTGAAGCGAAGAATTGGGAAGAACGAAACGTCGTGTCGGCCGCGTCTGTTCCGAGAGGGAACAATGTATTCAGCGCAAACTACCGCAAGGACGGCACATCGAAAAAGCGAGGAATCTACGTATACGCTTCGAGCGATGGGAGCCCCAACTACTCGCTCGTAACGTTCGACGATATGCGGGAAACCGCTGCTTGGTATTGTGGCAAAATAGACGTTGAGAAAAAATTTGCAATTCTTCAGATCGAGTGGCTGTCGGATGGATTCCGATATGACGGAGGGGGCGGATCGGGATCGCTCTTCCTTTTTACGAGGTAACTGGCGGGGTCGTCGCGCTGCAGCGGTGGATTGCTGTTCCGGATCACCAACCGGAAACTATGCGGTTGTTGGCTGCGTCGCCATTCAACTCGTTATAGTGGTTCTCGATTAATGCTCAAGCCACCGGCGCAATGCAATTCGTTACCTGTCTTCCCGAGAGCCCACTTCTCGCAAAGGAGGCGAGAAGTGGGGCACCCGGCACTCGGCTACTTCTTCACTATGACGAACTCCTTGAGCACGAGCTTCGACTTCCCTAGCCCTGGCGTACGTTCGGGGAACTGATCATTCAGCCATCCGAGTGGTTCGTGGTTCTGGTTTCGATCAGGCAGGAGAAGCAACAGACCCATATCCAGATTAACGGCCGACAACGCGGCTTTGAACTCTTTGCGATTCAAGGCGCAGGTGTACTTTACGGCCGAACCCTCCGGATAGCGATAGTCGAGCTGGTCGCGACCGAGACAAGTCCACTGATTCAAATCATCAGTCAGCGGCAGTTCGAAGCTTGGCGCTGATGAGTCCAAAGCCTTAGGAAGGAGATTGAGATTAAATACGTAATTGACTATTCGTTGTGGTGCGCTGCTCTCCGGCATGTGTTTGGCCTTAGCGTACCCAATCGCCGAGAGTGCTTTCGGGATCTCGGACTGAAACCAGAAGAGCAGTCTGCCCCCAAGTCGCGCGTCGTATTCATTGTCGTTCTGGTAGTCGAAAAAAATCCTGACCCTGATTGTGGTACCGACCAAGTTTGGCGTGCCGGGGATTCCTGGTTTTCCATGGCTCTGTTGGCCTTTTGTCCAAATGACCGCGGGACCGACCAGGAGGGCGGATTCGACATGGTTTACGTCAAGTAGCCAAGGTCCCTTCGATACCAGCCCGACACCGGGAAGCGGCGTTAAGCCTTCATCCGGAAGGTACGGAGCGGACCCTTCACCAACCCGGCCCCAACCAAACTTCTCTGTTGCGAAGTTGACGTTGTAAGGGGAGCCTGCTTGGGCCGCTATGGTGACTGAACTCAGTATGACGATGAACGTCACAATAGCCTTCATTTTGATCCTCTGCCCTGCAAGAGCAACGAGCGAGCGCAGCCATGAGGCGCCGGCTACTTAATCGACACCAGCCGCTCCACCAGCTCCGAATAATCTTTCTTCTCGATGCCGTGGACCTGCTTGTTGTACTCGTCCACTTTGGAGGAATAATTCATCGAGCAGAATTTCGGGCCGCACATGGAGCAGAAGGCTGCCTCTTTGTAGTAGTCGTCGGGCAGGGTTTCGTCGTGCATGGAGCGGGCGGTTTCGGGATCGAGTGAGAGCGCGAACTGCTTCTCCCAGTCGAATTTGTAGCGGGCGTAGCTGAGGGCGTCGTCGCGGTCGCGGGCGCCGGGGCGTCCGCGGGCGATGTCGGCGGCGTGGGCGGAAATCTTGTAGGCGATGATGCCGTCCTTCACGTCTTTTTCGTTGGGCAGGCCTAGGTGTTCTTTGGGCGTCACGTAGCAGAGCATGGCCGCGCCGTACCATCCGATCATCGCCGCGCCGATGGCGGAGGTGATGTGGTCGTATCCGGGAGCGATGTCGGTGACCAGCGGGCCCAGCGTGTAGAAAGGCGCTTCATAGCAGAGCTCGACTTCTTTCTCGACCTGCTCCTTGATCTTGTCCATGGAGACGTGGCCAGGGCCTTCGATCATCACCTGGACGTCGTGCTCCCAGGCTTTCTTCGTCAGCTCGCCGAGCGTTTTCAATTCGGCGAACTGCGCTTCGTCGCTGGCATCGGCCACGCAACCAGGCCTGAGCCCATCGCCCAACGAAAAGCTGACGTCATACTTCTTGAAAATCTTGCAGATGTCGTCGAAACGCTCGTAGAGGAAATTCTGCTTGTGGTTGTGAGCCATCCATTGGGCGAGGATGGCGCCGCCGCGGCTTACGATTCCGGTGATGCGCTTCGAAATCAGCGGCAGATACTGGATCAGCACGCCGGCGTGGATGGTCATGTAATCCACGCCCTGGGCGGCCTGCTCTTCAATCACTTCGAGCATAACTTCGGCGTTCAGATCTTCGACGCGTTTTACGCGCGAGATCGCTTCGTAGATCGGCACGGTGCCGATCGGCACCGGCGAATTTCGCAAAATCGCCTCGCGGATTTCGTGAATATCGCCGCCGGTGGAAAGATCCATCACCGTATCGGCGCCGTAGTGCACCGCGGTGTGCAGCTTTTTCAGCTCTTCTTTAATTTCCGATGTGACGGCCGAGTTGCCGATGTTGGCGTTGATCTTGCAGAGAGACGCCACGCCGATCGCCATGGGCTCCAGTTCGGGATGATTGATGTTAGCGGGAATAATCATGCGTCCGCGGGCGACTTCGTCGCGTACCAGCTCGGGCGCAAGCTTTTCGCGGTGGGCGACGTAGCCCATTTCTTCCGTGATGATGCCCTGGCGCGCATAGTGCATCTGCGAGAAGTTGCCGTTGGTATTCTCGCGCTTGCGACGGGCTAGCCACTCAGTGCGCGGCTGGGGGACGCTATTACCATTGCTGCCATTGCCGGAAGTGCCATTCGGAGGAGTCATAACAAGGCTGTCCTTCATAATTATCTGATGAGCCTTGATTATACGCGTCTGAAAGGCATGAGCCGCGCCGCCGAGACGCGGAAAAGGATTAGCAAAAAATGCGCTTGCTCAGGTTCGCGAAATTATTGCAGTTGACACTCGGGCATGGTGCATCCTGACGGGGCTTGGGTTCGTATGTTGCCGACCGCGTTGTGGATATGGATGGCCCCCATTGCTGCAGGATACGCCCACCATAGTTTTCGGATGAACCTGTCGCCCGGAAGCCAGGAGTGCGGCCTCTTGATTTCGTAGGCCACGAGCAATTCGAGTGCGTAGAGTGCTGCGTATTTGGCAACCATGTGCTGGTTTGCAGGGACGCTGGTGACCCACGGAGCGCCGGCGGCGAACTCATGGTCGAGCACCAGCTTGCGCGTGGTGAAGCGAAAACTTTCAGCGCCACCGAGCGCACCCATGACGGCGATGAACTTTTTGTCGATGACTCGCGGTTTGGGCGCGTCGGGAAGGACGACCGGTGGAGCGGGATTGAAACTGCCTCCGTCGGCTGCGGCGGTTTCATTGTGCAATTCACCGCGGGTTTCGATGGCCATGGAATTTTGCGCGGCAGCGTGCGCAACAATCAGGAAGATGAGAGCAAGTAAGCGGGTGACCGGCAAATGGAATTCTCCTCGGGCTTATCGTTGCGAGGCCCGGTTACCCTAAGGAAGGCGGCGGACCGCGGGATAGCTGGGCGACTCGAAATGTGCTGAGCCGGACCGTGCACCCTCTGCGCCATTGGAGGGGAACTTGTGTTTCAACGAGATAGGGGTTGTTTTCCCGAATTGGGACGCGTCGCTGCGTGGCATGTGCAAGTGTTTTGACGAGTTCGTCTCTTATTTTTCCAACATTTTTCCGACGTGCGCGTCTCTTGTTCATGGAACCGCGGAAGGCATAAAATCGGCGGTTCCATCTTCTTAGAAATCTTTCTTTAGAAATCGTCACTAGAATAGAGAATTGCGCAGTGAGAGTTCGCGCTCAGGAGATTGCATTATGCGCTGGTTCCGCTTGTTGCTTGTGTTCGTGATCTGCGCCCCCCTCTACGGCTTGGGTCAAACGTCTTCCTCTACCAAGCCCGCTCCCGGTTTCAGCCTCGACACCATCGACAAGACCATCGATCCTTGCGTGGACTTTTACCAGTATGCCTGCGGCAACTGGATCAAGAATTCTGAGATTCCTCCTGACCAGTCGCAGTGGGTCAGCTTCGTGGAACTCCACGAACGCAATCTCGACATTGAGCGCGGAATCCTGGAGAAGGCTGCCGCCGGAGGAGCAAGTCGCAACGGAGTCGACCAGAGAATCGGCGACCTCTACGGCTCGTGTAGGGATGAGAAAGCGGTGAACGCCGAGGGCATTGCAGCGGTTAAGCCAGAGCTTGACCGTGTCGCGGCGGTGCAAGATAAGGGCACGCTGATCGACGAGCTCGCGCATCTGGACGTGGTGGGGGCCGGTTCTCTGTTCAATTTCTATTCAGCCTCTGACCTGCACAACGCCGACCAGGTCATCGCCTACATAGATCAGGGCGGCCTCACATTGCCGGACCGCGACTACTACATCAAGGACGACAATCCGAAGATGAAGGAAATGCGGCAGCACCTGGTGGAGTATGTTACGCAATCGTTTACGCTCGCAGGCCAGACGCCGCAGCAGGCTGCCGATTCGGCGCAAAGCGTGCTCCGTATCGAGACCGCTTTGGCCAAAGCATCGATGGACCGCACCGCGCGCCGTGACCCCAAGAACCGTGACCACAAGATGAGCCGCGACCAGGCGGTTGCGCTTGGTCCTAATTTCTATCTGAATCGCTACTTCACGGCAGTGGGTGCACCCAATTTCTCCCAGCTGAATGTCACGAATCCCGACTTCTTCAAGCAAGTGAACGCAGTATTGGATACGGAATCGCTGGACTCGTTAAAAACGTACGTCAGTTGGCACGCGCTGAACGCCGCGGCTCCATGGCTCTCTCAGCCCTTCGTCGACTCCAATTTTAGATTCCAGCAGAATCTCACCGGGCAGAAGGAAATTCCGGCGCGCTGGAAGCGATGTGTCAACCTTACCGATCGCGAATTGGGTGAGGCCCTCGGGCAAAGATATGTGGACGTAACCTTCGGACCGGAAGGCAAGCAGCGCATGCTCAAGATGGTGGACGCTCTCGAGAGATCTTTGGCCGAGGACATACACGATCTCTCCTGGATGAGCGACGAGACCAAGAAGCAGGCCAAGGTAAAGCTCGATGCCATTCGCAACAAGATCGGCTATCCCGATGTGTATCGCGACTATTCTTCTGTGGCGATCAAGCCCGACGATCTGCTGGGCAACATCGCTCAGGCGAACACATTTGAATCGAAGCGCGAAATCGCCAAGATCGACAAGCCGCTCGACCGCAAGGAGTGGGGTATGACTCCTCCCACGGTGAATGCGTACTATAGCGGCTCGTTCAACGAAATCGTGTTTCCCGCCGGCATTCTGCAGCCACCTTTCTTCGACAAGATTATGGACGATGCCGTCAATTTTGGCGGCATCGGCCTGGTCATTGGTCACGAACTCACCCACGGCTTCGACGATCAGGGGCGGAAGTTCGATCCGCAAGGCAACCTGCACGACTGGTGGACCGAACAGGATGGCAAGGAATTCGAAAAGCGCGCCGCTTGCGTGGCTGACGAATATTCGAAATTCGTCGCAGTCGATGATCTGAAGCTGAATGGCAAACTGACTCTGGGCGAGAACACAGCAGACAACGGTGGCGCGCGCATCGCGCTAATGGCGCTCGAGCACATGATCGCCGATGACAAGACTGGAAAGGAAGGGCAGAAGATCGATGGTTATACCCCGGAGCAGCGTTACTTTCTAGGATTCGCGCGAGTGTGGTGCGAGAAGCGGCGTCCTGAAGTAGCCCGCGTGCGAGTAGTCACCGATCCACACTCACCTGGAAAGTACCGAGTCGACGGAGTAGTGCAGAACATGCCGGAGTTCCAGAAGGCCTGGGGATGCAAAGCGGGGCAGCCCATGGTGGCGGAGAACGCCTGCCACGTGTGGTAGAAGACGTTTGGTAGAAGAAGACAGGACCGTAAGAACCCGGCCCTCGGTCTGCCGAACGGTTCATAGAGCACTCGGTTCCTGCGCGGAAAAACTCAAGAGTTCTAGATACTCAAGGGTCGTAGCCTTGGAGATTCGTATCAGGGTATGCCTTCAGGCATACCGAAGGGGACGCATGTTCGATCGCGCCTTCAGGCGTTGTGGTCGCGTGGTGGTTGCTATTTACGTGACATTACCGGCTGATCCCAGCCCTGCAGCCTTGGCCACCAACGGCGCACGTTGTGGCGGTACTCGTCGTACTCCGCCCCAAACTTCTTGTGCAACGTGGGTTCTTCATAAAAGACGACAAACAGATGCACGCCGAGGGCAACCGCTGCGACCGCAGCCATCACTCTGGGGTTGGCGTGCCCGAAAATTACCCACAACCCAATCCACCCCGCTGCGAAGCCAACGTACATGGGGTTTCGTACATAGCGATAGCAACCCACGACAACCAACCGTTGCGGAGGAGCGACCGGAGCTGGCGTGCCGCGCCCGCCATTTCCACGCTGAAACCGAGCCACTGCGGCAGCAGCCAGAACCACAACGAGAAGAACGCTGCGCCTACTGCCAGCGAGGCGACCGCCGTCAGCCAGCGATTGCCGTGCCCGACCGTCGGACCTCGCGTAGATTGTGCGCCGGTCATAAGTCCCTCCGTCTGTTGGCGATGCTCACACTCCCGGAGTCGCGAGAGCGACGTCAGTTCCCGTTTTCATTTCTGTGCCGCAGGCGAGCGCCGAGTCAACTCCATTTCAATACCTTCCGGCAATACTACCGCTCCCGTTTGCGTCGTCCTTGGTTGAGTCGTCAGGAGAGTCACACCCGCGACACCCGCCGTACGCGCCGCATCCAAGACCTTCACCACGGAGGCGTAAGGCGCCCGTGCGTCGGCCTTGATATAAAGATTCTGCCCGCGAGACGGGCGACCCTTAAGTTTTTCCGCCAGCGAATCGGGCGTGACCGAATCGATCCCGAAATAGAGTCTGCCAGTGGCGGTCACAGTGATAATCAATGCGTCTTGGTTGTCCGCATCGGGTACCGGCACCGCGATGCTGGTAGGCGCTAACTCTACGCTAATCCCTTTTTGCATCGCCTGTGCGCTGCTCCGCGGAGCAGCTGACATCGTAGTTACAACTAGCAGGAGTGCCACTCTCCACACTCTGTTCTTCAGTCTTGCGAGATTTGTTTTAAGCCAACTCATAGTTTTCTCCTCTCAATAGCCGTTTCCGGTTTGTTATTCGTTTCCATTCATTAACTACTGAGCCTTCGCTCCGGCGAGCGATGCGGTCGCGAGGCTTCCACCCAAGCCCATGGTTTCGACTGCGGATGACGGCACGATCACCATCGAGCCGCGTTCCTTGATCGCCTCGTACAGCATGTTCATGGCGCGCAGATGCAGCGCCACAGGATTCTCGGCGTAGGATGCTGCCGCCTGAACAAAACTGTCGGCAATTTCTTTTTCCGCCTGGCCCAGGATGATTCGTGCCTGGCGTTCGCGCTCTGCCTGTGCTTGCCGCGACATCGCATCTTCCAGTCCTTGCGGGATTCGCACGTCCCGAATCTCCACCGATTGCACGGTGATGCCCCAGGGATTTGTCTTTTCGTCGAGGATGCGCTGCAGTTCCCGTCCGAGAACCTCGCGCTCGGTGATCATTTGCGCCAATTCGTGGCGGCCGATCGACTCCCGTAAGGCGGTCTGTGCACTCATATTGATGGCTTCGATAAAGTTCTCCACCTCAAGAATGGACTTCTCCGCGTTCCACACCATCCAGAAAACAATGGCGTCGACGTTCACCGGAACCGTGTCGCGCGTCAGAGTAGATTCGGCAGAGACGTTGGCGACGCGAACGCGCTGGTCCACATAGGAGCTGAGAGTTTCGACGATGGGCACGATGTGGAACAGCCCCGGACCGCGCAGTCCGACATACCGCCCCAGCCGCAGCAGGGCGACCTTTTCCCACTGCTGCACGACTTTGATAGCGAATAGAAAATAGAGACCCACGATGACACCGATGACTGCGGGCGCGGGATGATGAACGACTCCGGTCACCATGATGCCGGCAACGATGCAGATCACGAAGAGGCTGATGGCAACTCCATTGGTGGGAGGAAGCTCGATTTTTGCCATGACATCTATCTCCTTTGCGTAGGATGAGGCAATAACTCGCGCAAACGGTCGAGCAAGTCTTCGACCGTGAATCCGGCGGCTCCCGCGCGGGCCGCGAATTCGCCCGTCAGTTGATTGAGCTGGCGCTCGCGCTCGGCGTTGTTCTTTTCCGGTTTCTTGTTGGCGACAAAAGTTCCCGTACCCTGGTGAGTCTCGATCAGGCCACCCAACTCCAGTTCCCGATACGCTCGCAGAACGGTGTTGGGATTGATGGCAAGGTCTACCGCGAGCTGGCGCACCGTAGGCAACTGGTCGCCCGCGGTCAGCGAGCCTGAAGCTGTGCCCGACCGGACCTGGTCAATAAGCTGGCGATAGACGGGGACCCCACTATGCAGGTCGAGCTTGAACTCGAAGCGAAATCGCTTCCCGACGGTATGGAACCGAGCAGTCATGTAGAACATTAGTGTTATAGATCATTAGTACAATCACGTCAAGCGAGAAAATTGCGCCGCTCCATCGCCTCAGGACCTTTTTGACCTTCGTCTGCCCTGTTCCGTTTCTGCCGACAAGTCTGTGACATACAAATGACTGCGAAATGACTTGAGCGTGACTTCGCGCTGACAAGCGCCGGCGATGCATGCCTTACGCTACGGCAATCGGGCAAGAACAACCCCTGCAACCTGATTTGAAATTGATTTGAGAGCTCGCCTCCACGCGTCGCTTGAGGTCCCGCTCGGCTGGACCGATCGCTTGGGAGGAAGCAGGGAGAAGCTATGACAAAACTTTCTTTGTACATCACTGTCCTCGCGCTGTTCGCAGGAGGCACGGCCACGCTACAGGCTATTCGTCACAATGGTCATCCCACCGCCCCAGTCGTCGAGGCCGATACCGGCCGCGACGCCAGCGCCGCATTTCGTGACGGACTGTATCTCGGGAGACTGGCGGCGGAACAAGGCAGTCCGGTTCGCGTGGCCAGCGGCCGGTGGGCGACGGATAGTGATCGCACTTTGTTCGCCGCAGGATACCGGCAGGGCTACCACGAGTCTCTTGCCAGCAGCGCCGCGAACGGCGTTGCCCGGCATTCCGACTAAGCCCGCGCCTGCTACAACCCACAACATCGGTCTTTACAAACGAGAATTGTGAATCGAGGTGTAGTCATATGAGAACGAAGAAACTAGTTTTAATAACGGCTCTGGTCTTTTCAATTTGCATTTCTACCCAGCAGGCAGTGAAGGCTGGCGGCCCTCCCCCAATCAATGTGAGCAGCACAGCTTCCGTGAAAGGAGTCGCACGCTTTGAAGGCACTGCACCAAAGCCAAAGCCCATCAGCATGGCTGCGGATCCGAGTTGCGCGAAACAGCATCCCTCCCCCGTGTTTTCGCAGGAAGTCATCGCCGACTCGAAAGGCGAACTGGAGAATGTGATCGTATTTGTTTCTGAGGGCCTGGGCGATCGGACGTTTGATCCGCCGAGCCAGCCCACCGTCATCAACCAGAAAGGCTGCATGTACGAACCGCACGTATTGGCAATGCGGGCAAACCAGCGGCTGCAGGTGGTGAATGAAGACCCAACTTCGCACAACATCCATCCCACCCCGGCGAACAATCGGGAGTGGAACAAGGCTGAACCACCGGGGTCGCGGGTTGAAGATTCGTTTTCGCGGGAAGAGATTGCGATCCCGGTGAAGTGCAACGTTCATCCCTGGATGCGAAGTTACGTCGCCGTTTTCAAGCATCCGTATTTCGCCGTGACCGGCAAGGATGGCAGCTTCGATCTGAGCAATCTGCCGCCTGGCACTTATACCATCAAGGCGTGGCACGAAAAACTGGGCACATCGACGCAGACGGTTACGATCGGAGCCAACGAGACCAAGGAGATCAGTTTTGTCTTCAAAGGGATGTAGTGCGCTTCAGGGCTTCCCGTGGATCTGGAAGCCCTTGCGGCGTTGTTCGCTGTAGCGGTGCAGCGCGTCGAGGATGATGGGGTATGCCTCACCTGGGGGGCGTATCTCATCGACCTCGACGGCCTTGCCTTCCAGCAGTTTGTAATCCTGAAAAAATCTACGCAGCATGATCAGCCGGTGCGGCGGCATCTCCGCAGCCGCCTGGTAGGAGTTGAATTCGGGATCTTCGGTGGCGACGGCAATGATTTTATGATCTTGCTTGCCGGCGTCGATCATGGTCATCAATCCAATCGCGCGGCTGTGAATGATGGTAAGCGGCACTACCGTTTCCTGGCAGAGCACGAGGACATCGAGCGGATCATCGTCTTCCGCAAGCGTTTGTGGGATGAATCCATAGTTCGCGGGATAGTAGACAGCGGAATATAGGACTCGGTCGAGCTTGATGAGTCCGCTGGCCTTGTCCAGTTCGTACTTCACGCTCGATCCGAACGGGATCTCGACCACGCAATCGAATTCGTGCGGGAGCTTATCGCCGGGAGTTACGTCGTGCCAGGGATGAATCATAGGGTGTCGGACTGCTTTCATTCTAGCGGAGGGAATCAGCTGTCAGCTTTCGGCTCTCAGCTTTCAGCTTTCAGAAAAACCTCGCACTGACCCGGCTGTGGATTTTCTGGTGTAAATATTGTTTTCGGGCGACAGAGATGAAGTGAGAATTTCGTTCGTTTTGGGGTATGACCCCCTCCCCCCTGAACTATTGCAATCATCGTGGTAGCGGGAATTTATGAAAAAATCTTAGAGCCCCAACAACTTGCGGGCAAAATCTTGTGCTTAAAAGACTTCCGGGCCGCGTTTTTCTAAATCGATATACCGGCTGCCTTCACGATGATGGACTGGTTTTTAGTGAGGTGCAAGGTCAGATGTCACACGCTGGGTGTGGATTTTAGAGAAGGTGACGACACATTCCACTCGTCCCCTTCTCCGGCTTTGTCCGTCCCCGCTTTGTCCCTCACCGTTGAACGATAGGGATACCCACAACAGCACAACAACGGCAGAGTCTTCTTTACTAGGGAGTAGTGAAATGCCGGAGAGGACTCTTAAGGCCGTCGCGCGTGCCGTTACCTTCCATCGAATCGACCGTGTAGTAATAGGTGGTCCGGGGTTGAAGGCCATCGACACGCACACGGAATACCGTGTAGGGATGATTACGATTGAGTCGGACGTGCGACTTCGCGACCTCGTTTAGGTTCTTCGGGTCCGGGCCATAGATCACTACGCCGAAATGCTCGTCGGTACCGCCCGGGTTATTGCTAGTCCACCTGACGATGACGGCAGTGCTGTTAGCCAATTCGAGTGATGGGCCCTGGGTGATGTGGACGTGAGCAGCCTTGCTCATAGGAGGCGGTTCCGCGGTGGCCGTGTAGGGATTCGTCTGACCTGCGAATGGAGTTGAGCACAGCATCGTAGCCAACGTCACGACAACGACTCTCACAAGAAATCCGTTCATGTGCAGAACCTCCGAATCGATTTGTCTCGTGAATAAAATAACGATCGAAGGCGCATGGAGTGTACTCCATGCGCCTTCGTATCCCTCCCTTTGGGTCATCGTGCACCGGCTCCTGCTCGTAACTCCTCTGCTGAAAGGAGCGTGCCGTTACCTTGCGTGGAAGCGTTGCCACCGGTCATACAAGTTCCGGTGTAGGTATTGATATCTGGGTAAGGTGTGGTGAACCCATCGGTGAGTGTTTTCAGGAATGTGACGATCAGGTTCTCTTCGTGGTCCGTCAATCCGAGCTTCCCGACCGTCATGTCTAGGTTTTGCGGGACTTCGGGTGAAGGCCAGCAATTTACTTTCTCAACCGTTCCTGCCGGGCATTGTCCACTCTCCACAGGGAACGGATACACATCCCGCGTGTTGTAGAAGTGAACCAGTTGCTTCAGGCTCTTGATGTAGCCGTTGTGGAAGAACTCCTTCTGGAAGTAAGGCCCCGGAGCTTCAGTTGTCGGACACTGGGGCGGTACCAAGGCCACATCGCGCGCGGTAGAGGTTTGCATCTTTCCATCGGAAGTTGCTGCAAATTGTACCCAACTCGAATTCGGATTGGGAGCAGTCGCGTAACCGCTCCTGAGAAATTCGCCCAAGCCAAAATCGGTATATGTAAAGCCAGCGGGGTTGGGCGTAAATCCGAAGGAATCTGGTGTGGTCTCATAATAAAACGAGTCTCTGGGGTTCTTGGGCAGCCCGAGGTTGGCCGAGCCGAAGCAAGTGAAGACTGGAGTTGTGTCGGCGGCCACACCTGTGTCCACGGCGCCCAAATTGGTTGGAGCAGGGGCGGTTGATCTTCCGTCGAGATGGCAGGAGTTACAGTTTCCCTTTCCACGGAAGAGGTTGTAGCCGGCGCTCTCAGCTGCTGTCAGCGTGTACTTGCCCGCCAGGAAGGCATCGAACTTCGAGGTGAAAGGGCTGATCGACAGGCTGTGTTCGTAGGCGCTAAGCGACTGCGCCCAGTGATCGTAAACATTATTTGACTTGGTGCGGTCGGCGGCGCTCAGCATGACGGGCGTGGCGCTCCCGCCAAATACCGCAGCCCCATTCGGGGTTGCGCAGATCGACGCAGTGTTGGGTGGGAAGCTGATGGCGAACGAGCCCTTGCCCCACACTTCTTCGAAGAGGGGCCGGTACGCAGCCAGCGAGAGCTTGTAGGTGATGCAGGCAGTATCAGGATTACCCATTTCGAGAGGATCGACTGGGGGAAACTGTGACTGCTCACCAGCGGGATCCCTTAACAAATATCCGGTCGCGCGCGAATCCCAGAAATTTCCGCCAAAGAAAGCGCCCTGGGTCGCGTTGTATTGCAGCGGATGGAAATAACTCGAATATGTGTATCTCTGCGCTGTACGCTTGCCGGCCCGAAAATGCTCCGAGCCGGGATACGCGATCATCGTCAGATTGACTGACGGGATCGGTCCGCTGAAACCGGCATACGGCATATGGCAAGACGCGCAGGCGGTATTGTTGAAAGGCGAGATGTTCTTGTCGAAATTCATAAGCTTGCCGAGCACCTCAACGGAGGCAACCCCTGTGTTCTGAAGTATTGGCGGATTACCTGTCAAGGTCGGCTTCGGCAATGCGTGCCATTGCCCGATAGCTTCCGTTTCAATAAGATTCACTTCCCGCAAGACCCTGGCTAGCTCCGAGTTCAAATCAGTCGGCAGAATCCCAGGGGGATATGGGTTGTAGATTGGGGCTGGAACCGCGGTTGCATTCTGTGCTGAAACGCCTCGGGTGCTCATCAAGGCCCCCAGCGCCACTAAGCAAAGTACGCACAGTAGGATAATAGTTGTCCGGCGCATGGTGTTCCTCCTCTGGTTTTGCTGGTTTTGCGGCTCAGATCTCTTTGGTGTTTTAGGAGAAGGCGGGTGGTCGGGCGGAACGCTCCTGCGAGCATAGTGTTCCTCCTCTGGTTGGAGCTCAATCTTTCAGTGATTTGGAGAAAGCGGGTGGTCGAGCCAAATCGTAGAAGGGGCCCACACCAAGAACATCACCCGGACAACACAACAGGAGATGCCACTGGCCTAGAAGATCCAGCGTGCACAACGTAAAGAATACCATTACACGTAGTCCATGAAACTGGTGTCTACAATACGGATCTTGCCGTATTACTCTGCGGGTAATACCATCTGAGTTAAATTGCGTGATGGGACATTTCCTAAAAAAAGAAAAGTGGTGAACGTCCCCCCACTTTTCTTGTCCCCCACTTTTCTTTCTTGATCGCCACCTGGCTCGTCAGGTGCAGACGCCGTTGCATCGTACGTTTGGCATTAAGCTGCCCTCGTAGGCGCCTGGCGCTCGAGTTGTCAGAAGAGATTACGTTGGAATTGCCACTCAGTAATGTTGATTCCGGGCGGGGTGGCGCGTAAAGTTAGGAGTGAACGGGTAGAGCTCGGTCGGAAATTTTATGTCCAGCCAAGGTAAAACCTATCTCAAATTCGGCGCGGCCACGGTTGTGATTCTTCTGCTGCTTGGTTATCTCGCGTACACCGGCGTGCAGGACAGCAAAAGCTACTACGTTACGATCAGCGAACTGCACAAGCTGGGCGATGGTGCTTTCACCAAGCGCCTGCGAGTTGCGGGAAATGTGCAGCCGGGCTCGATCAGGCGCACTGGAACGCACGTTCAGTTTGTGCTGGTGGAGCAGGATCAGTTGCTCTCGGTGGACTATACCGGGGCTGACGCGCCTCCCGATACTTTCAAGGATGACTCGCAAGCGCTCGCCGACGGCAGCTTTGGACACGATGGCGTCTTCCACGCGAAGGCTCTGCAGGCCAAGTGCGCATCGAAGTATGCGCCAAAACAGCCGGGCAACCAGATGCAAGCGGAGCCCGCAAAGAGCATGACGCAGGCGCAGCCTCAATCGAGCGGGATCGCGAACTAGGTAGGTGCCGGTAAAAGGCACGTCTGGGTGAGTACAACGAATTGGATCGATACTAGAGTATCGATACTAGATTGATCGATACTGGATTGTCGCCAGTCGAAGCTATCGGGAGCCGCCGCCAATGAGTTGCTTAAGCAGCCTGCTGATCACTCCCGGAGTTTCGACTGCCAACTAAGTCTTGCCGTAGCCGCTCCATTTGTGCCGCCGCTTCTTTCATCTGTTCCGCATATTCGTGTCCCTGCCGTGGAAGAAACCCTCCGTAATTCTCCAGCAGCAAGCGGGAGTTCGTATTCATGGCGGTGATGTTGGAACGTGCCTCGCCGGAAAGAGCCAACGTCAGTTTTTCCAGCTGCAAATCCCGCACGGCCAGCTGTTGTCTGCTTTGGGCGGCTTCTTCTCCCAGCAGTCGCGCATGATAGCGGATCAGCGCGAACAGACATGCTGCCAGCACGAACAGGCCAAAATTAGCGAGGATGGTTACCGACAATACCTTCTTCAGTGCGGCAATCCTCTCTCCGTCGAATCTCGCGAAATTGCTGGTCTCCGCTGAGGAAAGCGAAGACATAATGCGGCGAACCTCATCCATGTAGTCGTTACCTTCATTTGTATTCACGAGCATGAATGAGCGATGGCGGTAACCATGTTGCCGCAAAGAGATAGAGCGGTCCATCTCAGCCTGCTTTGATTTTGCCAAAGACTCCACCTGCGACTCCATTGATTGTTCGCGCTGTGCACGATTCGCGAGCCTTACACGAAGACCGGCCAAATCTGTCTCGATCCTGCTCTTCGCGTCGGTGTAGGGCTGCAAATAGGTAGAGTCCCCGGTCAGCAGGTATCCGCGTTGACCTGTTTCCATATCGGTCAAGTCTTTCAAAACACCGGAGAGGCCGGCTTGGATGGCGGAACTTTCCAGAGTGAGCGCCGCAATTTTCTGCATCCGTTTTAAATGGTTGACGGCAAGGTAGGCATTCCATGCCATGAGAGCGAGTAGCGCGGGGACTGCTATTTGCAGAGTAATTTTTCGAATCATCCGATTCTGCCGCCCTTCACGTAATGTTCAGAACACCCTCGGTTGTGATGCGACTGGCTTTGCTAATCTTTTCCGCAACCTTGACCGCTGCGTTGCTGCTGTGGACCGGTCCCTCGGCTGACATAACAGAACTGGCAGCCAGGGTGAAAAGCACCGCATCCTCTTGCCTGTCGAAGTAAAGCACTACTTGATTCGCTGCCATGTGGGTGGCTCCTACTCATTGTTATCAGGAATGATAGGCCGATTCAGCATAATAACGAGGGTATCTCTCTTGGTGCGCTTTTTTCTCGGCTACCCTGCATTTTGCAAAAAATCGGGAAAATCCATAGATTCTTTGCTGTGCCCGGGACCACGCAAATTTTTGCGGTTATCTACTCCTTGTGACGAATCCGCCCACAGCGCCCATCGCCGCCTCCGTCATTGCCGTCGAGGGACTCGTCAAGCAGTTCGGCCGGTTCGCCGCGTTACGCGGGGTGAACGCGGAATTTGACGCGGGCAAGTTCCACGTCATTCTCGGGGACAACGGGGCAGGGAAGACGACTCTGTTGCGCGCTCTGGCAGGGTTGGCACATCCCACTCGTGGCACGATTTCAATCCTGGGAAAGAATCCGCACGATGCCTGCAGTGAGATCGGTTACATGGCGCATCCGTCGCTGCTTTACGACGAAATGAGTGGCATGGAGAACTTGCGCTACTTCGCGCGCCTCTACGACATTGCCGGCGACGGCCGCTGCCAGCAGGTGATTCGATCCGTGGGACTTGATCCTGAGTTAACGCGGCCGGTGGGCCAGTACTCGCAAGGCATGCGGCAGCGTATGTCACTGGCGCGGGCGATTTTACATGATCCGAAAATTTTGCTGTTGGATGAGCCGTTCTCGAACGTGGATGTGCACTCGGCGCGGGAGATGGTCGGGTTGCTGAAGACCATGCGCGACGCAGGCAAGACTATTTTCGTGGTCACTCACCAGGCTGCGCTGCTGGAAGGCGTCGCGGACGAATTCGTCTGGATGCGGGGCGGACAGATCGTGGATCGTACACGAAGTAATCTTCGTCTTTTCCTTCGATCCCCTGGCCGAAGAATCACGCCACATTGTCGGTGGCTTGGTTTGGGTGGCGTTCCTGTTTGCCGCGGTGGTTGCCCTCAACCAGACGTGGGCAAGGGAGTTGCGCAACCAGGTGCTCGATGCCTACCGCGTGTCTCCGGCGCCTGCGACTGCACTTTTCCTGGCTAAGGTGCTCGGCAACTTTGTCTTCGTCAGCCTGCTGGAAGCGCTGATGGCGCCTCTGTTCGTGATCTTCTACAACCTGCGCGTGCTCGGCCCGGCATGGCAGTTGATTCCCGTAGCGCTGCTGGGAACCTGGGCGCTGGTGGTGAATGGAACGTTCTTCGCCGCGATGTCCCTGCGGACGCGCAGCCGGGAACTCATGCTGCCTCTTCTCTTGTTTCCTGTTTCCATTCCTGCAGTGCTGGGCATGGTCGCAGCCACCACCAGCATTCTCACGGGAGAGAATCCCGTTCACTTCTACATCGTATTGCTTCTCACCTACGATGTGGTGTTTACTACAGCCTGTATCGGCTTATTTGACACAGTGTTGCAAGCGGAATGAAAAAAGCGTTTCCCATCCTTGCAGTTCTGACGGCGTTTTTTCTGGCCTACGCTTTCTATCAGGCCATGTTCGTTGCGCCTACCGACTTTGCGCAAGGCGACGTCTACCGCATCATTTACTATCACGTGCCATCGGCGTGGACCGCTTTTCTGCTGTTCTTCATCAACTTCATTGCGTCGGTGCAATATCTGGCGAGTGCGAAGCCATCCTCCCAGCGCGCCGTGAAGTGGATTGTGATTGTCTTAGGGATTGTCGGATTCATCGTGCCTTTTGTTCCGCAAGTGCGAGTGCAACTTCCAACCGGGATGTATCCCAGTTCGGTCGCGACCACAGCGTTGATTCTTGTGGGCCTGTATTTTCTGATTGGAAAATACTTTCCGGGGCAGAATCTTGACGTGCTCGCCGTGACCGCGGCCGAAGTGGGCGTTGTTTTCTGCACCATCGTTCTGATTACCGGCCCCATCTGGGCGCGTCCGGTGTGGGGCATCTGGTGGGCGCCAGGAGACATCCGCCTCACATCGACGCTGGTGTTGTGGCTGATCTATGTGAGCTACCTGGTGCTGCGGCGTTTCTCTGACAGCGCCCAGACCCAGAAGTTGGCCGCTGTGTTGGCGGTGTTTGGGGCGCTCGACGTCCCACTCGTTTATTTTTCCATCTGGTTCTTCCGCACGCAGCATCCTCAGCCCGTCATCGGCGGAGGCGGCTCCATGGACCCGCGAATGTTACATGTGCTGCTGATCAGTTGGATGGCGTTTCTGTGCTTCGCATTTCTGGTCTGCTGGTCGCGATTCGAGCTGGAAACGCTGCGCCGCGAGGTGGAAGAGGCGCACGCTCTCGAGTCGTTGCTTGCGCCCGGGGGACCGTCGGTGCGCTCTGAAAAGGCTAAAGTCCCGCTGGGCCGGAGTCCGCAATGAATTCCTCAAGTTCTATCAAATTCCTATACGCCGCCTACATTGCTACGTGGCTTATCCACGCCGTCTATCTCGGAAGCCTGGTTCGCCGCTACGGCCGGTTGCGCCAGCAGATGAAAGAACTGCGGAAATAACCGGCGTCCGGCCTCCGGCTCTCGGCAACTAGATGCACTCCGCCAAAATCCGGGAGGTGAACGCCGGATTCGAACGGCGGATGCCGCGTCTCAGTTCGTCGCTTTCCACTCTTTTTGCAGCGCGCTGAGGAAGTCTGGACTGCCGTTCGATCGCAGGAACTCGTAGTCCTCGATCATGGCGGCGGTACCGATGCGCAAAGAAGGTAGAGGTGACTCCACGCGGATCACGCGAGCGGCGAAGCGAACCCGCACCGCATCCGTGAGGGTAATGTGAGGAGGAAAGGTGAGAGTCACGTCGAGGCGCGTCCCCGAGGCGACGGCCCGATCGAGATAAAAGAAGACTCCGCGCGCGCTGACGTTCTGGGTTTCGGTGTGGAATTCGCCGGCACCGTCCAGTCGAACTGTCGCTGGCAAGCGCATATCGAATCGCCGCATCATCCGCCGTTCCTGGGGGTCCGGTTGCATGTTGAGAGTATTCTTCGAAATCATCTGGTCCATAGAAAACAATCTCTTGCTACTGCAACTCGTGCCTAGGAGAACTCAGACCTGGCTCGGCGGCTCTGCTAAAGCAGATTCTGTAGCCTAAATGTATAGACTTATGAATGGTTTGCAAGAGCAAAAAGCCAGCGCGAACTGACTCGGTTAATGCTTTGCAAGCCGTGAAGCGTGAAACGACTGCCGGTTTCGATCCTGGGAGGACGCATTTTCAGTGCGCAGGGGTCTTACGCTCTTTGAGCAATCCCTCTGCCATCCGAGGCGGGAAGCGTTGTGAAGTTTTTGGCCGAGAATCAGCCACTTCACTGCCCGCTCGGGTTGCGGACGCTCTTGATCCTCGCCCGGCGCGCAACGCTTTGCAGCACGCGTCGACATAAAGGTGCACCACGAAATTTTGTTCACGCCACTTTCGTGCCACGCTCGGCATCTTTCCGGGCGACTCGACGCATCTGACGAGGATTGAAGAGGCGAAAGCGGGCGGAGCCTCGCTTGACAGTCTATGCGTCAGATGTTTAAGTAGTTATTTATTTTTTCCGCCAGTTTAAATGACAAGCAAGCCGCGGGCAGGTTCTACGGCGCGGGGCAGAACTGACCCGTGCGCCGTTTCTATTCTCTCCACTTGATCGGAACAAATCGGAGGAACGCGTGAAAGTAAATTGCCGTTGGTCGGGAACAAATTTGCAACGAGTCCGTGTCCTCGGTGCGGGAGTTGTGCTGCTCGCAGCCGGGTGCTCGGTTCTCCTGTGGGGTTCCCGTCCACGCCAGTCGGCCCAGAATGTTCCTTCGATGATTTCGGGATTCGGAACAGATGTTTCCCCGATCAACTCAGTCGTAGCTTCGGCGCACGACTCAAATCTGCCGTCGGTCACGAGTTTCAGCCATTTGCCGCTGATGTTCGAGCCTAACGTTGGACAGGCCGACCCCCGTGTGAAATTTATCGCGCGTGGCGCTGGATACAGCCTTTTTCTCAATTCCGAGGGAGCGGTGCTCGCATTACAACACGGGCATGATGCGGCTCACACCGCACGAAATGTCGAAACCGTTGCCATGAAGCTGGTGGGCGCGGATTTCGGCGCCAGCGTTCGCGGAACTGACAATCTGCCTGGCAAGACCAATTATTTCCTGGGCAATGATCCGACGAAGTGGCTGCACAATGTTTCTCAGTTCGCGCGTGTTCAGTACGACAATGTCTATCCTGGAATCAACCTGGTGTTCTATGGGAATCAGGGAAGGTTGGAATACGACTTTCAAGTCGCGCCGGGGGCTGATCCTGGTCAGGCGGAATTGGAATTCGACGGATCCAGCGGGCTTGAGCTAAGAGATGGAAATTTGATTCTCCACGCAAAAGGCGGCAGCGTTCGATTGGACGCGCCGCGCGTCTATCAGCGCATCGGCGATCGTGAGCAGGCAGTCGCAGCGCACTTTCAACTCCGTGCTGCGAACCGCGTTGGCTTTGCGATCGAGGCTTATGACCGCTCGCGTGAACTGATCATCGATCCTGTGCTCGACTATTCCACGTATTTCGGTGGCCTCGGTGACGAACATTCGACTTCGATCGCTGTCGATAACGGCGGCAATCTTTACTTAGCCGGGTCGACTACTTCGGCCAACCTGCCTGTTCAGGCTGGCGCGCTTCAGCCGTTTCAAGGCACACTGAAGGGCGCGCAAAACGTTTACGTGCTTAAGGTCAATCCACAAGGCGGGGCTAATGGCATCGCTTACTTGACCTATCTCGGCGGCAGTGGCAGCGATACTCCGGTTGGGATTGGAGTCGATGGCAACGGCAACGCTCACGTTGCGGGAACAACCACCTCGACGGATTTCCCCACAACTCCAACCAATGCTTATCAGGCGCTGCCGAAAGCGGGCAGCACCGGAAGCTCGCACGTCTTCGTAACCGCGCTGAATTCGACGGGTGCCGCCCTGAACTATTCGTCTTATCTATCGGGCACCGGCACTGACATAGCTAGTGGCATGGCTATCGACAATAAAGGTCACGTCTTTGTTACCGGAACCACCACTTCATCCGACACTGGCACCAGCAACGACCAGTTCCCGGCTAGCGCCCTTCCCGAGGGACAGCCCTATCAGGCATTCTCACGGGCTCCCATTCAGTTCTTCGTGACCAAGGTGGACACGGCAGCCTTCGGTATTGCAAGCATTCTCTACTCCACCTACTTCGGGGGCGGAACGCCGAGCAATGCTATCGCCACCGGCGGGGGAATCGCGGTCGATGGCAGCGGCAACGCTTATTTTTCGGGGACCACGAATTTTTTCTATACCGGGTTGAGTCCAGCCACGGACTTTCCCATTCTTAATGCCTACCAGCCATGTCTTGACCAAGCGCCTCCGACCACGGTGGTTAATCCTCCAACCTGCACGAATTCAGCTGTGACAGCTACTGACGCCTTTGTCGCCAAGCTGAACCTGAATCCCAACGTGGCGCCCGGATCGCAGTTGCTCTGGTCCACGTATCTCGGCGGAACGCAGACGGACTCCAGCACCCGCATCGCAATCGATTCTGGAGCGGCGAACGTCTATATCACTGGCACCACCAATTCGCCGGACGTGACGGCTCTCACCACCTTCACGCCTTATCAGAAATGTCTGAACAACCCAAATAACACGGGTACGTGTACCACTCAAACCCCTCCTGCTCCGACCGACGCCTACGTGGCTCGGTTCAGCAATCCCGCCAGCGGCAATATGTCGTTGACTTACTTTTCCTACCTGGGCGGGACAGGCAACGATGCTGGATTGGCGATCACAGTGGATACAGCGAGCGGCGCAGTTCTGACCGGCTGGACCCAGTCGACTGACTTCCCTTTCACAACAGGCGCGATCCAAAGCACTCTGAAGGGCGCGCAAAATGCCTTCCTCGCCCGCATCAACAGCGCTGCAACCAGCGGAACCGGCACCGTGGGTTCGTATGCCACGTACTTCGGCGGCACCGGCATTGACCAAGGCACGAGCGTGGCTCTCGATACAAACCTCAGCACTTACTTCGCGGGCGACACGACCTCTGCTGATATTCAGACCCAAGCTCCGCTGCAGGCCAATAACAAGGGAGCCAGCGATGCGTTTGTCGTGAAGCTGGGCACTGCAGCCGATCTGGCTATATGTGGCAAACAATCGTCGCAAACGAATTGCCTGATCACTCAACCCACGCCGTTCGTCGCGAGCGCGGGCAACCAGGTCACGCTTGTCTATACCGTTACGAACAACGGTCCGGATCTCGCGACAAACATTACGGTCACTGACAACCTGGGTGCGAGCGGCATTCCCGTGACGTTTATTTCCGGGACCGTGACGTCGGGCAGTTGCAGCCAGACGGCAACCGGCAACAATGTTGCGGTTTGTACGATCAGCTCGTTGCAGTCGGGTTCTACTGCGACAGTGACAATCGTGTTGACACCGACTGCTGGCGGTAACTTCAACGGCGGTGCGGTGAGCGTGTCCGCGGCGAATAACACGGATCCCGATCTGACCAACAATTCGGCAATGGTGTCCGGCCAGGCTACCGATTTCACGTTGAGCGTGAGTCCGAGAAACCAGACCATCGCGGCTGCTGGCACCACTGCGGTCTACACTGTCACCTTGACTCCCGTGCCTACCTATACGACGAATATTTCCCTCGGTGCCAGTGGCCTGCCAACTGCGTCAAGCTTCACCTTCACGCCCAGCAGTACGGTGACTGGTTTGCCTGCCGGTCCTTCGACGGCGACGCTCAATATCACGACCACTGCCCGGCCGGTGACAGTAGTGCATTCGAGGACTTCACGCGGGGCAATTTATGCTTTGTGGTTGGGGATTCCGGGAATTACGTTGTTCGGATTCGGGGTGGGAAATAATCGTCGCCGGAAGATTGCGGGAGCTGTGGGCTTGTGCGTTCTATTCGGACTGCTGGCTTTACAACCTGCTTGCGGTGGGACCAAGACTCCTACGGTGGTGAGCGGAACTCCTGCGGGAACGTACACCATCACGGTTACTGCGACTTCAGGCACACTGTCGCATAACACGACCTTGACGCTGACAGTGCCGTAGGATTCAGGGTGTGGTTTCTTTCGCCCCTCTGGGGCTTCTCTATTTCCCCATTTTTCCCACGGCTTGCGGCGTGGGCTGCATTCTTAAGCCGCTTTTCGCGGCTGAAGTACCTGCCGGTTACGCTCCCGCCGACAGTTTATGGTGACTCTTGGCTTCGGCGATGCCGTACTGCCGGATCTTGTAGAGGAGTGCCTTGTAGCTGATCTGCAGATTTGCGGCTGCCTGCTTGCGGTTCCAGTTCGTCTGTTCGAGTGCCTGCGTGATGGCCTGGGCTTCGGCTTCATCCTTGGCGCCGCGTGCCAGTGATTTCAATCCTCCAGTCGACTCTCCAGTTCTCGTGCTTGAATCTCCGCGGGCGCCGCCGGTTCCGTCGTTCTTGGGTTTAATCTCCGCGACCGCTAGATTTTCGTCGCCGAGAATCAGATAGCGCTTCAGGAAATTGTTCAGCTCGCGCAGATTGCCCGGCCAGTTGTGATTGTGGCAGGCCTCGAGCAGTGCGGGAGTGAGGGGTAGCGGCGACCGCGCGTAGCGCTCGGCCATCCGCGTCATGGAGTGCTTCAGTAAAATCGGAATCTCTTCTTTGCGGTCGCGCAGTGGAGGCAATAGCAGAGTGAAGGCGTTCAGGCGGTAGTAAAGATCCTCGCGCAGACGCTTGGTGGCGAGCGCTTCGGCAATATTGATGTTGGTTGCCGCCAGGATGCGAACGTCAACCTTGATTACTGAACGGCTGCCCAGCCGCGAAAATTGCTGGTCCTGCAAAACGTGGAGAAGCTTGGCTTGAAGCAAAGGCGGCATCTCGCCGATTTCGTCGAGCAGGATCGTGCCTTTGTTGCACAACTCGAATTTGCCTGGCTTTGCGTGTGTAGCGCCGGTGAATGCGCCGGGTTCGTAGCCGAACAACTCGCTTTCGAGCAAGTCGGCGGGCACGGCAGCGCAATTGACTTTCAGGAATGTGCGATGAGCGCGCGGCGAGAGTTTATGGATTAGGCGTCCTAAAACTTCCTTGCCAGTGCCGCTCTCGCCCAGCAGCAGAACTGGGATGTCGACGTTCGCGACCAGAGCTGCCTGCGAACGAATCTTGCGCATGGCGGGGCTGGCGGCAATGAAAAATACGTCATCGGTGAGTTCTTCGACTTCGCCGGTAAAGGTCTGCTTGCCCTGATCGAGGCACAAGTCAATTACGGCATCCAGTTCAGCTTTCTGGAAAGGTTTGGTGAGGTAGTCCTGCGCGCCCAGCCGCATCGCCTGCACTACCTTGCGGGTGTCGTTGACGCAGGAGAGCATTACAACTTTTGCCCCGGGCTTCATCTGGCGCAGACGCTCAAGGGTCTCCAGGCCGTCGATACCGGGCATGAGCACGTCGAGCAGGATCAGGTCAGGTTCCAGTCCTTTCTCCACAAGCTGCAACGCTTCTTCCCCGGTCGTAGCGGTTTCGACTTTGTAATCGTCCACTTCCAGCAGAGTTCGGATGTACCGGAGCATTCCGGGTTCGTCATCTACCAGCAAAATCTTGGCAGCTTCGCTCATAGGTTCTTTCCCTGGTTCTTTCCTTTGCTTGCACTCGTGAGGGGCGGGTTGTAGGGGATGAGAAACGAGAATTTGCAGCCCGCTCCCGGATCGCTCTCAACCCAGATCTTGCCACCCATGCCATGAGTCAGCCGGCGCGCAATCGCTAGTCCCAGCCCCATTCCTTCCTGACTTAGATTCGAAGGAAGGCGAAAGAAATCATCGAAAACTTCAAGATGGAATTCCGCCGGTATCCCTGGCCCGGTATCGGAAACGCTTACCTTCACCGAATTAGGTTGCGACAACTCCTGCCGGCGCCGGTCACCCGCGGTCAGAGGTTTAGTGGCGGTCCGTCGGTCCCACATGTGAGGCTCGGCGTGCAGCCAAACTGTTCCGCCCTGCGGCGTGAACTTGAAAGAATTTTCCAGAAGGTTCGAAATCACACGCTCAAGTTTCGGCGAATCGAACGGAAAAACCGGCAAGTGATCGTTGGCCAGAAAATAAAGGGCCAGACCCCTCTCCTGGAAGCGGTTCGACCAGAGTTTGCAGACTTCGGAGAGGCAATCGTTGATGTTTCCCGGCTCGAATTGCATCCGAAGACCGCCGGTTTCGAGCACGCTATAGGTGAGAAAGTCCAGGATGAACTGCTGCAGCCGTTTGCCGCTGGACTGCATATCGCGCACCACTTCACGCTGCCGCTCGCTGAGCGCCCCAAGCTTTTCGCTCTGCAGAAGTTCGATGTAGCCGTTCAGGATCGCAAGAGGTGTCTTCAGGTCATGCGCAGCCGAGGCTAAAGCGTTGGTAGTGCGTTGGAAGCGCTCGTGCAATTCGGCATATTCCTGCACCAGATTGTCAGATCCAGGCAGGTCGACGTCGGGTCGCGTGGCCGGGCTAAGGCCAGCCTCCTGGCCTGCTTTTCCTGCCACTGGCTCGGAAACACACGTATTCTTATGCGCGGTAGTCATCATTCGGGAACCAGATGTTCGACGGGGAGAGGAAATCGGTACTCAAATCGTCAGGAAGAACGCCGATGCAAAATCGTAAGCTACGGTTTTTTGGTTGTCAACGAAAAATGCACGCGAATTACCCAAGTGTAGCAAAACTCTGCACTTTCAAGTATTTTGACCGACCGTAGTTCCGTCCCTGCGCGGTAAATAGAGAACGAAGGGACCACCCTTAATTGGGTGTGTTGTTGCGGGTTTGGGGGGACAACACCTGACTTAGTGCCTCTGCTTCCTGTAGTCGTCCCCCTAACGTACTGGGATTTGGCACATAAGGTGCTTTACATCTGGGATTAAAGCCTCGGGGAGGGGCCTGAGTGAACGTGAGGAGAGGTGCCGAGCGCCGAAAGTGGACCAGACTCCCGTTGGCAATTCCCGTTTTTGTAAGGAGTCGTGACGACAAGGGCAAGGAATTGCTCGAGTTCGCCACTGCCCTTAATGTGAGTGCCGGAGGAATGCTGATCGCAGTCAGGCGTGTCCTTTCATCGTCAGCCCAGATCCTGCTTGAGATCCCGAGCGCCCCGCTCGCGGCCTTAGCCTCTTTGCCTACAGCGTCGCGGAACCTTCGGGCCAAGGCATTGCGAACGACTCACGCTGAGGGTTACCACCTGTTGGGCCTGAAGTTCTCCAAGCCCCTGTTGAACTCGGCCTCGCTCAACGGATCCCGGCAGCGGAAACTTGTTTCTGCTAAGTGAAAATGTTTTCCCATATCGCTGAGGCCTGTAGCGCCCGAGCTTCCCTGCCTAGATTACCAGTTTTCCTTCCGCCAAATCTTTGGTAAGTTGCTACCTTTCAAGAGGATAGGCTAGAGTAGAGGAGTCCCCGGAGAGCGCTCACACATTTGGCTGTCCGGGTGCACTGTAAGGTGCAGGCCTCCCTTCACACGCTCACCGAGATAAATTTTGTGATGACAACAACGGTTCGAGTTAATTCGCTAGTCCAGCCCTTGGGAGAATTTCCGCCGGAGGCCATTATTTTCGGCCGGACAGAGGTGATGCAGGCGGTCCGCCAGCGCCTCACGAAGTTAGCGGGGGCCAACGTTCCGGTTCTCATCCAGGGAGAGAGTGGAACGGGCAAAGATATTATCGCTCGCATGATCCATGCGTCCTCGCCGTGGAGCGACGGTCCGTGGGTCAAGGTGAATTGTCCCGCCATTCCGGGTACGTTGCTGGAAAGCGAGCTGTTCGGATACGAAAAAGGTGCTTTCACGGGGGCCTACGGCATGAAGCCGGGCCGCGTCGAAATGGCACATCGCGGCACGCTCTTTTTGGACGAGATTTCCGAACTCGATCTGGCCTTGCAGTCGAAACTTCTGCAACTGCTGCAGGACGGACAGTTTTGCCGGATCGGCGCGCAAGAGGATAAAAAGGTTGAAGTTCGTGTCGTCTGCGCGACCAACCGCAAGCTGGAACAAGAGATCGAGAACGGCACTTTCCGCGCAGATTTGTTTTATCGCATTAACGTCGTCAACCTTTACATGCCGCCGTTGCGCGAACGAGCCGCCGACATTCCTGATCTGGTGAGCTATTTTCTCGAGTATCACAATCGAAAATATAATTGCCGCGCGAAACCTCTGTCTTCCGAATTGATGGCAGTGTTGGGGAAACATCACTGGCCCGGAAATGTTCGCGAGCTGGAAAACCTGATCAAGCGCTATGTGATCCTGGGCAACGAAGATGTCATTGCCAGCGACCTTACTCCGCGCGAGCACAGTTTTTTTGACGCGGACATTCCAGTCGACGGCCAGATTTCATTGAAGAAGCTGACCCGGCAGGCAGTTCGCGAACTGGAGCGAAAAGTTATTTTGAAAGTGCTGCAGACCCACCACTGGAACCGCAAGCGGGCCGCCCGGGCACTCAGCATCAGCTACCGCGCACTGCTCTATAAGATTCGTGATGCCGGCCTGCCATCGAATCGCGCTCTCAAACATCTACCGGCTGAGCCCGCACCCAAGCAGGAAATCGCCGCCGACTGAGGAACAGTACCGCTTCCCTTACGGTGGTCGCCGTATTGCCTTGATTACCCCCTTTTGGATAATGTGCAAAACAACAGAGGGCAGTTGTGTGTTGTAGTGACCAGCCTTGACCGCTCGCAGACGCTGGAGTCCCTACAGAAAGTTTCCAGCCTTGGGAGGCTCAGGAATGAGTGTCTGCATTTCTCCAGGTTCTTTTTTTTCGGGTTCTTCTTTCTCGGTTATTCGCTCGGTTATTCGGGTTCGTGTTTATCGCTTCAGCAGTTTCCTGCTGCTTGCCGCGCTTTTGGCAGCTAGTCTGGTGCTCGCGGGCTGCGGCAGCAGCGCGCCGAAAACGACAACCACGACCACCCCACCCCCAAACAATCCGCCACCGCCTACGGTTCCGTCCACGCCACCTGTCCCAATCACGTGGACTCCGCAAACCAGCCCGCTTCCGGCGCCGCCCGCGGAAGTGCCTCCGCCGACGGCTTCGAATGATTTCCCGCTGACAATTTCGAGTCCGTCGGATGGCGCCACCGTGACCTCGCCGGCCACGGTTGTGGCTTCCGCAAATCCGAAGAATCCGATTTTTTTCATGCGGGTCTACGTGGATCAACTGGCGGTGTACTTCACTTTCTCAAACTCCATCAACACATTAATTTGGATGTCTCCGGGCAAGCACACTCTGGAAGTGATGGCTGAAGATAAACAGGGTTACATTTCAGCGACGCCGCTGCAGATTACTGTTTCCTCGCAATCCCAAACCACGGTCAGCGGGATCCAGAACATGCCAGGATGGCTGTCATGTTCCGCGACGTTCCCGCCAGGCTCCGGACGCGACGGACAGATCTGTGCTGCTGGCCTCGGCACTGCCGTCTCAACCATGACCGAGGGACAGTCCACTCCGTCGATGGATGGAAAGTCGGCGAAGTTCAGCATGGGTGGTCCGACTCCCTATTCGAACATGATCTATTACAACCCCATCGGCGGCGGGGATAGCGTAAGTCATTTCAGTTATGACCTGTATTTTTATATCGACACACCCGGAGCTTCGCAGGCGCTGGAATTCGATCTCAACCAAACCTTTGGCGGAACCCGCTGGGTATGGGGCTCGGAGTGTAATTTCAATGGCTCCGGTAAATGGGACATCTGGGATGACATCAACGGATGGAAGCCGACATCCATCGACTGTAAACCGTTTCCTGCGGCAACATGGATTCACCTGGTATGGAACGTCGAACGAGTCGGGAACCAGGTGCACTACATAAGTCTTACAGTCGGCAACCAGACCTATAGCATCGATACCTACTATCAGGCCCAGCCAAGCTGGACATTGGAAGAGATCGATACTGCGTTCCAGATGGACGGAAATTATGCGCAGCAGCCTTACAATGTGTGGCTGGATCAGGTGAACTTGACGGCTTATTAGGAAGGCCCTTCAGGGGCTGAAGTGTGAGAACTAGTGCCGTCCCTAAAGGAGTCTGTGTCATAGCTGGGGCTTGTTTTTCACAGCGGAGATGAGCGACAAAGAGGGATGTCGCGATTTTTTGCGTATGCTCCCGATCAGGCGTATGTGCTGCCGCCGAACGTGAAGGATGTGC
>WNFG01002479.1_pt1 | contig 40509 bp, 31 predicted proteins | sample 5400431 | NCBI WGS metagenome assembly WNFG01 (sample SAMN13153346, study PRJNA577476) | soil metagenome | isolation source: 120 cm saprolite under Douglas fir tree site 2 hole 3 replicate 2 | place: USA:California | collected 2015-04-18
AAGGCGCGCGGCGTTCCAGATCTTGTTGGCGAAGTTGCGGTAGCCCTCGATTCGCTCGTCGCTGATCCGGATGTCGCGGCCGAGCCCCGCGAGGGCGGCCAGGGTGAAACGGAAGGCGTCGGTCCCGTACCTCTCCATGACCACCACGGGATCGGCCACGTTGCCCTTGGACTTCGACATCTTCTGGCCTTCGGCGTCGCGGACGATGGCGTGCAGGTACACGTCGCGAAACGGCACCTCGTCCATCAAGTGGAGCCCGAGCATGGCCATCCGCGCCACCCAGAAGAAGATGATGTCGGGGCCCGTGATGAGGACGTTGGTGGGATAGAAGGTGCGGAGGTCGGGCGTGTCGTCCGGCCAGCCCAGCGTGGAGAACGGCCAGAGCCCGGAGGAGAACCAGGTGTCGAGCACGTCGGGATCCCGGCGCAGGGGGCCGCCGCACTTCGGGCACTCCGTCAGATCGGTCCGCGACACGTGCACGCTGCCGTCCGCGTCACAGTACCAGGCGGGAATCCGGTGCCCCCACCACAGCTGCCGCGAGATACACCAGGGCCGGATGTTCTCCATCCAGTGGTAGTACGTCTTGACCCAGGGACGGGGCAGGATCTTGATGCGTCGCCCCCGCACGGCCTTGGTGGCGACCTCGGCGAGGGGCTTGACGTTGACGTACCACTGGCGCGAGATGAGCGGCTCCACCACCGTCTTGCTGCGATAGCAGAGACCGACGGAGTGGCGGTAGGGCTCGATGCGCTCGATGAGCCCGAGCTGCTGCATGTCCTCGACGATGCGCTTGCGGGCCTCGAAGCGATCGAGCCCGGCGTACTTGCCCGCCTCCGCGGTCATCCGCCCGTCGAAGCCGATGACCGTGCGCGTGGACAGGTTGTGGCGCCGCCCGATCTCGAAGTCGATGGGATCGTGGCCCGGGGTGACCTTGATGACGCCCGTCCCGAACTTGGGATCCACGGCGCTGTCCGCGATCACGCGCAGGGTGATGGTGCCCTCGACCGACGGCACCTCCAGCGTCTTGCCCACGTACTTGGCGTAGCGCTTGTCCTTGGGGTGCACGGCCACCGCAGTGTCGCCCAGCTTCGTCTCCGGGCGCACCGTTCCCAGGGTGAGAGGGCCGTACTTGATGTAGACGAAGTCCGTGTCGCGCTCCTCGCGCTCCACCTCGAGATCCGACAGCACGGTCTGGCAGCTCGGGCACCAGTTGACGATGTAGTCGTCCTGGTAGATGAGGCCTTCCTCGAAGAGACGGACGAAGGTCTCGCGCACGGCGCGGGACAGTCCGGGATCCATGGTGAAGCGCTCGCGCGACCAGTCGCAGGAGGCGCCCAGCCGCTTGAGCTGGCGGATGATGGTCCCGCCGGATTCCTCCTTCCACTTCCAGGCGCGCTCCAGGAAAGCCTCGCGCCCGATGTCGTGCCGGGTCTTGCCCTCGGCGGCGAGCTGCCGCTCCAGGATCACGTGCACGGCGATGGAAGCGTGGTCGGTGCCGGGAACCCACAGCGCGTTGTAGCCGTCCATGCGCTTGTAGCGGATGAGGATGTCCTGCAGCGTGTTGTTGAGGGCGTGCCCCCAGTGCAGCGAGCCGGTGACGTTGGGAGGCGGGATGACGATACAGTAGGGGGGCCTGGGCGAGGCGGGATCGGCGCCGAACAATCCGCGCTCCTCCCATTCGCGGTACCAGCGTGACTCGACGATGCTCGGGTCGTAGCGGTCCGCGATCTCAGCCATGATGGCCTATCGTAGCACGGGGGCGGCGTCGCTCAGCCGCCAGCCGGACGCGGCGCGGCCCCACCAGAGCGTCCACGGCACGCGTCGTCCGTTTTCCCCGGGGGCGCTCGCCGCGACCAGCGCCACCCTGGGCATATCGGGGTTGTGGACGTCGCAGGCGGTCTCGGGGCCGAGACCCGCGGGCAATTTCTTGCGGACGCCCGCCGCGGGCACGAGCCCGGCCAGCTCTCGCGCGTCTCGCTTCTCCTGCGCGGCGAAGAAGCGCGTCACCGCCGCCTGCAGCTCCCGGTGCCAGCCGTTGAAGAGCTGGCGGCTCACCAGCGTGAGGCTGCCGGTGGCGGCCTCGACGCGATACGTGTCCTCCTGCTCGCTCTGCACGTCGCAGCCCGGCTTCCAGCCCGGATAGCGGAGCTCGTAGCGGATGAACACGGTCTCCCCCTTCACGGCGAGCTGGGAAGCCCACAGCCCGTCGGGATAGAGCGCCGCGCTCCGCCACGTCGCCGAGAGGGCGCGGCCACGGACACGCCACACGGTGAGGCGCAGGGGACGGCTCCCCCACCCCGTCGGCGCCTCCGACCACGCCGCGAGGAAGGCGGCCGTGTCGCGGGCGCGCGGCGACGGCCACGGAAAGACCTCGGGCACGCCGTCCTCGCGCCACGCTTCGATGAGGGCGGGCGCGCCGTCGCTCCGGCCATAGAGCCGGATGGAATTGCCCACGCCCTTGGCCGAGAGGAGGAAGCGTCCGACGAGAAAGCCCGCGCCCGCCGGAGTGATGCGGAGCGAGGCGCCGCCCCAGGCGTCGGCGAATGCCTCCAGGCGATCGCGGATGAACTCGAGCGACGCAAAGGGACCGCCGCTGCGCAGGTTCTCCAGCACCTCCGCATCGACCAGCGCCTCGATCTCGTCCTGGACCTCGGCGTCGAGCCGCCCGCCCGTCTCCTCGACGAGGGCGAGGCGGCGCGCGGCGAGCTCACGGAAGCGCTCCAGACGGTCCCGGGGCTCCGCCGCGCCCGCGGGGCCCGTCGAGAGGAGGCACGCAACGAGCGAGGCGACGAGGGCGAGAAGGGCCGGCGCGAGCATGCGCCTATCGTACAATGGGCGTGGTGTTGAAGACGCTCGACCGGTACCTGCTGAAAGAGCTCGGCTCCCCCTTCGTCCTCGGGGCCGGCGTGCTCACCTTCTTCCTCGTCATCGATCGCGTCTACGATCTGACCGATCTCGTCATCACCAAGAACGTCCCGTTCCACCTCGTCTTGGGTCTGCTTGCCTTCATGCTGCCCGCCTTCCTCGGCCTGACTCTGCCCATGGCCCTCCTCGTTGCCGTCCTCATCGTGTCGGGGCGCATGGCCGGCGACATGGAAGTGGCGGCCTTCAAGGCCTCGGGGGTGAGCCCCCTCCGGCTCTTCCGGCCCTTCGTGCTCGCCGCCTGCGTGGTCAGCGCCGTGGTGGCGTTCATCACGCTCATCGCGGCCCCGGCGGCGAGCGGGGCCTTCCAGAACCAGCTCTTCCAGATCCTCCAGACCAAGGCGACCACGGGGATCAAGGAGCGCACCTTCACCGCGTCGTTCAACCAGATGGTCATGTACGTGGAGGACATCAGCGCCTCCCAGGTCGCCCTCCGCGGGCTCCTCGTCTCCGACGAGCGCGATCCCAAGCTCTCGCGCGTCATCGTGGCCAAGGAAGGACGACTCTTCACGGACACGAAGAAGCGGCGCATGACCATGCGTTTCATCGACGGGGTGGTGAGCGAGACCGACGCCGCCGACGCGCGACGCTTCCGGCTCACCGCCTTCAGCCTCTACGACCTCAACCTACCCCTCGAGAATCCCCAGCGGGCGGCCCAGCGCATCGAGAAGCCCGAGAAGGAGATGACCCTCGACCAGCTGCGCGCCCTGGTGGCCGAGCTCGAGGCGCAGGGACAGATCGTGGCGCCCTTCCGCGTGGAGATCCAGAAGCGCTTCACGCTGCCCGTGGCCGCCCTCGTCTTCGTCATGGTCGGATTTCCCCTGGGAATCCGGACCCAGCGCGGCGGCCGCACCCTGGCCATGGGCTCGAGCCTGGCCATCGTGGTCGGCTACTACGTCGTCCACACCTTCCTCGAGGGAATGGCCCTCCGGCAGCGGCTACCCGTGACCCTGGCCATGTGGCTGCCCAATACCATCTTCGGCGCCGCCGGTCTCGTCCTGCTCTACGGCGCCACCGCGGGTCTGCCCCTGTCCTTCGCGCGCCTGCTCGTCCGCCTTCGCGCCGCCCTGCCGCGGGTGGTGCGGACCCTCGTCCCCCGGCGCGCGCCCGTCGAGCGCGCGCGGCGAGAGCCCGCGGGCGTTCGCGGGCCGCGCGCCTCCACCTACCTCATCGATCGCTATCTCGTCCGCGAGTACCTGAACTTCATCGGCACCGGCCTGGCCGTGGGGGCCGTGCTCATCCTCGTGGTCGATCTCCTCCAGTACCTCGACCGCTTTCTCAGGGTGAAGCCGCCCTTTCTCTACATCGTCCAGCACCTGTTCTACCGTCTCCCCGGCTCGCTGTACGAGGGACTACCCATCATCGTGCTGATCTCGACCGTCTTCCTCTTCCTCTCCCTGACCCAAGCGCGCGAGCTCGATGCCATGAAGGCGGCGGGGATCAGCCTCTACCGCGCCAGCCTGCCCGTCCTCCTCGTTGCCCTCTCCATCAGCCTGATCTCCGCGGTGCTCCAGGAGACCGTGCTCCCCGTCATCAACAGCAAGGCGGACGACGTGGACCGGGTGAAGATCCGCGGTAACCAGCCCCGACACCTCCAGCGTCAGACCCAGATCTGGTACCGGTCGTCCGATACCCGCTTCATGCGCATGGAGCTACTCGACCCCATCGAGCGATCGCTCGACGGTCTCCTCGTGGTGGGCATCACCCCGGATTTTCGTCTGGCCGATCGGCTGGACGCCCGCAAGGCGCGCTGGACGAGCGACGGATGGATGCTCTCCGACGGCGTCTACCGCCACGTGGGACCAGGCAACCACGTCAGCGCCGACCCCTTCGCGGAGCGTCTCGCCACCATGCCCGAGCAGATCAACGACCTGATCCAGGTCCAGCAGGGGCCCGAGACCATGAGCTTCCGCGAGCTCCGGACCTACGTCACGCGGCTCGCGGAGACGGGACACAACGTGGGCAAGTACCTCGTCGACCTCTACCGCAAGCTCTCTTTCCCGCTCATCCACGTGATCATGGCCCTCGTGGCCATCCCCTTCGCGCTGAGCTCGCCCCGCACCGGAGGGCGCGCAATGGGGGTCGGCGTGGCCATTCTCATCTCCGTCGGCTACTGGGTCATCCACTCCATCGCCATCGCCTTCGCGAAGGCGGAGCTCCTCCCGCCCCTCCTGGGCGCGTGGACCGCCAACATCGTCTTCGCGGGAGTGGGCGCCGCGTTGTTTCTCCGCGCGCGCACCTAGCCGGGTCCCAGAAAACTCGCAGGCGGCTCAAAAAGGTCCAGATGCGAGGCGGCGCCCGAAGGCCGCACGCGAGGCGTAGTCTCTCTACGTTGAGCGTGCGGTCGAGGGCGCCAACGAAGCAGGTGGGCCTTTTTCAGCCGCCTGCTAGCGGGTCTCGCGGAGCTGGCGGAGTAGTCCTTCGAGCTCCTTTTGCGCCTGGCCATAGGCCGACCAGTCGCCCCGCTTGATCGCCTCCTGTCCGCGCTGCCACGTTTCCCAGGCCTTCTGGACGAGTCCGGCGAGCGCGCCTGACACGACGGGAGCGGGCCGGCCGTCCGGAGTCTTCGCCGCGGGCGCGTCGTCGCCCCGCACCCGTCCGCCGAAGATGCGCTGGAGGGACTGCTCGAGCGTCGGCTCCATGGCGATCTGGTTGCCGAAGGCGACGATGACGCGCCGGAGCTCGGGGAGCGCTCCCTGTTCGGCCGAAAGATAGAGAGGCTGGACGTAGATCAGCGACTCCTCGATGGGGATGGCGAGGAGCGAGCCGCGGAGGACGCGTGACCCCTGCTGGTTCCAGAGCGAGATCTGCTGCGAGATGACGGGATCCTGGTTGATCCGCGCGTCGACCTGGCGCGGGCCGTAGACGAGCTTCTGCTTGGGGAAGATGTAGACCACGAGCCCGCCATAGCTGGGCGCGTCCATGCGGGCGGCCATGATGGCGATCATGTTGTCGCGGCGCGCCGGGTTGAAGCCCGAAAGCAGGACGAACTCCTCCCGCTTCTCTCCGGGCAGCCGCATGATGGTGAAGTAGGGCTCGATCTCCCGGTCGCGCCCGTCCTGCTGCAAGCGTGGGATGTTCCAGAGATCCTCCTTGTTGTAGAAGACCTGCGGGTCCTGCATGTGGTAGGTGCCGTAGAGCTTCGCCTGGATGCGGAAAAGGTCTTCGGGGTACCGGATGTGAGCGCGAAGGTTCTCGGGCATCTGCTCGAGGGGCTTGAAGAGCCCGGGGAAGGCCCGGGCGAAGGTGCGGATCAGCGGATCCTTGGGATCGGCGATGTAAAAGGCCATGGTGCCGTCGAAGGCGTCGACGGTTGCCTTGACGGAATTGCGAATGTAGTTGATGGGGCCTTCGGGCTGGGCGAAGGGGTAGCGGTCGGTGACGGTGTAACCGTCCACCATCCAGACGAGGCGCCCGTCGTCGGTGATGACGAGGTACGGGTCGTGATCGAAGCGGAGGAAGGAGGCGACCTGACGGACGCGGTCGCCTACCCTGCGATAGAACATGACCCGGCTCTCCGCGGAGATGTCGTCGGAGAGGAGGATCTTGATCTCGCCGAAGCGGACGGCGAAGGCGAGCTTGCGGAGCGCTCCACCGATGGGCACCCCGCCCCGGCCTTCGTACCTCGTGTAGACGTTCTGATCGCCGGCCGGATAGTTCAGCTCCTGAGACTTGGTGCGGACGATGGCGTACTCGTTGCTGAGCTCCCCGTAGTAGATCTCCGGCCGCGTGATCTTGGGCATCCCGCCCTTGACCGCGGGAGGGATGTCCTGCACGAAGAGGTCGGGCAGCCCTTCGGGGGTGATGCGGTTGACGGGCCCGGCCACCAGCCCGAAGCCGTGGGTGAAGGTCAGGTGCTCGTTGATCCACACCCGGCTCGGCAGGTGCGCGTAGGACATCTCCCGCGCGGAGAGCATGATCTGCCGGAGTTCGCCGTTGAGCGTGTAGCGGTCCACGTCCACGTCGGCGAACTTGTAGTACGTCCGGATCTCCTGAAGCTGGGCGAAGCTCGTGAGGAGCGGCCGGTGGTCCCACAGCCGGATGTTCTTGATGGTGAGGCTGTTGCGATCGAGGGCGACCGCGGTCAGCCGGTCCTCGGCGGGAAAATCCTGCTCCTTGATTCCGTCGAGGCCGTAGGCCTGCCGGGTCATCCGGATGTTGTGCTTGATGTACGGCCGCTCGGCCTCCAGCTCGTTCGGGGTGACCTGGAGACGCTGGAGGAGGGCTGGATAGACGCCGAGCCCGCCCACCCATACCACGGCCAGCACCACCAGGCCCGCCACCAGGAAGCCCCAGCCGCCACGGCCGATCTGGAGCACGCAGGCCGCCGCGCACAGGAGCGAGATCGCGGCGAGCGCCCCCAGAGCCGGAAGGGACGCGTGGACGTCGGTGTAGGAGGCGCCGAAGACCACGCCGCGCGGCGAGTAGAGAAGCTCGTAGCGGTCGAGCCAGAACCCGATGGCCCGGAGGACCAGGGCGAAGGCGGCCAGGCCCAGGAGGTGATTGCGGGCGCCCGCCGCCATGCGGGGGCCCTGGGCCGTCAGCACCAGGCTGCGCAGGAGCACATAGGTGGCGATGCTCAGGACGAGGGTTCCCATCACGAGGGTCAGGGTCCCGCCATAGATGAAGCGCCAGAGAGGCAGCTCGAAGACGAAGAAGGCGAGGTCGCGCCCGAAGAGGGGATCCGCCACGCCGAAGGGCGTGGCATTGAGATAGCGCAGGAGCATGTCCCACGAGGCGCTGGCCCGGATGCCGGAGAGGAGCGCGATGACGGCGACGGCGGGAACCAGCACGCGCCGGATCAGGGGCTCGAGAACGGCTCGCCCCGGCAGTCCGAGCTGATCGTCGAGCTCCCACAGCACGTCGGGCGCCGCCGTGCGCGCGGCCATCCAGAGATTGGCGTAGAGGAAGATGAAGACGATGCCGCCCGCCCCCAGCACCAGCCAGCCCCGGAGGGTCAGCACGGTGGTGAAGACCTGCGTGTAGCCCACTTCTCCGTACCAGAGCCAGTCGGTGTAGAGAGGGACGGCCTGGCCGACGCCGGCGAGGATGATGAAGGCCAGGAGCAGCCACAAGCCCAGTCGCGGCGGACGCTGTCCTATCGCCAAGGAGGAGGTCCTCCGGCGCCCGGGCGGATCGTCCCGAGAGCCACGCTGTCGAAAGGGGCCGGCGCTACGTGCCGTGCGTCCAGGAGGACAGGTACTCCTCCTGGGCGGGTGTCAGCACGTCGATCTGCACGTCCATGGACGCCAGCTTCAGCCGGGCGATCTCGAGATCGATGTCCCGGGGCACCACATAGACCTTCTTCTCCAGGCTCCGCCCGTGCTTGACCATGTACTCGGCGGAAAGGGCCTGGTTGGCGAAGCTCATGTCCATGACGGTGGCCGGATGCCCCTCCGCCGCCGCCAGATTGATGAGCCGGCCCTCGCCGAGGACGTACACGCGCTTGCCGCCGCGGAGGCTGAACTCCTCCACGAACGGGCGCATCGAGCGTCGGGATTGCGCGAGCTTACCGAGAGCCTCGAGGTCGATCTCGACGTTGAAGTGCCCGGAGTTGGCCACGATGGCGCCGTCCTTCATCTTCACGAAATGCTCCTGCCGGATCACCGCCATGTTGCCGGTGACGGTGACGAAGACGTCACCCACCTCGGCGGCGCGGGCCATGGGCATGACCGGGTAGCCGTCCATCACCGCCTCGAGGGCGCGCATGGGCGCCGTCTCCGTGACAACCACGTGCGCGCCCATCCCGTGGGCCCGCGAGGCAACGCCCCGTCCACACATGCCGTACCCCGCCACCACCACGATCTTGCCCGCGAGCAATACATTGGTCGCGCGCAAAATGCCGTCGATGGTGGACTGGCCGGTGCCGTAGCGATTGTCGAAGAGGTGCTTGGTGTCGGCGTCGTTGACGGCAATGACGGGGAAGGCCAGCACCCCCTCCTTCTCCATGGCCCGCAGCCGGATCACTCCGGTGGTCGTCTCTTCGGTGCCCCCGATCACGCTCTTGGCCAGGTCCTTGTTGACGTTGCTCTCGCCGTGCAGCTGAGAGATGAGGTCGGCCCCGTCGTCCATGGTCACCTGCGGCCCCATCTTGAGGACGGCTTCGAGGTGACTGTAGTACCGCTTGTTGTCCTCGCCCTTCTGGGCGAAGACCGGGATGCCGTACTCCTTGACGAGGGCAGCCGCGGTGTCGTCCTGGGTGGACAGCGGGTTGGAGGCGCACAGGGCGACCTGGGCCCCTCCGGCCTTCAGCGTCATCATCAGGACCGCCGTCTCGGTCGTCACGTGCAGGCACGCGCCGAGACGTATCCCCTTCAGGGGCTGCTCCTTGGTGAAGCGCTCCCGCACCTGGCGCAGCACGGGCATGGATTGCTCGGCCCACTCGATCTTCAGCTTCCCCGCCGCGGCGAGGGAGAGATCCTTCACGTCGTGCTCGGTCATGCGTCTTCCTTTCGTCCAATCGATCGTGGCGAAGCCGAACCCCGGTCAAGCCACGGCCCCGCGCCGGCACGCCGGACGCGGGGCCGCCTGATCGCGTCTCGCCGCGGGGCTCAGACGCCCGCGTCGTCCCGCAGGTCCTTGACCCGGTTGGTTAGCTCCCAGGTGAACTCCGGCTCGGTGCGCCCGAAGTGGCCGAAGGCCGCCGTCTTGTGATAGATGGGCCGCCGGAGGTCGAGGTACTTGATGATGCCGATGGGCGTGAAGTCGAAGTGACGCCGGACCATCTGCTCGAGCTTGGCGTTGGGCACCTTGCCCGTGCCGAAGGTCTCGACCATGACGGACACGGGCTCGGCGACGCCGATGGCATAGGCGACCTGCACCTGCGCGCGCTCGGCCAGCCCGGCCGCCACGATGTTCTTGGCCACGTGGCGCGCCATGTAGCACGCCGACCGGTCCACCTTGGTCGGATCCTTCCCGGAGAAGGCGCCGCCCCCGTGCGGGCAGGAGCCGCCGTAGGTGTCCACGATGATCTTGCGCCCGGTCAGGCCCGTGTCGCCCATGGGTCCGCCCGTGACGAAGCGCCCGGTCGGGTTGATATGGTACGTCACCCTCTTGGGGTCGATCAGATGCTTGGGGATGGTGGGCAGGACGACGTGCTCGATGATGTCCTTCCTGATCGTCTCCAGGCTCGCGTCGGGGCCATGCTGGGTGGAGATGACCACCGTCTCCACGCTCACCGGCTTGCCGTCGGCGTAGCGGACCGAGACCTGGCTCTTGCCGTCGGGGCGGAGGTAGTCGAGGGCACCGCTGCGGCGCACCTGGGAGAGGCGCTGCACCAGCTTGTGCGACAGCATGATGGGCAGCGGCATCAGCTCTTCCGTCTCCGTGCAGGCATAGCCGAACATCAGCCCCTGGTCGCCCGCGCCCAGCTTGTCCACGCCCATGGCGATGTCGCCCGACTGCTCGTCGATGGCGGTGATGACGCCGCAGGTCTCGTAGTCGAAGCCGAACTTAGCCCGGGTGTAGCCGACGCCCTTGATGGTCTCTCTCGCGATCTTCGGGATGTCCACGTAGCAGGACGTCGTGATCTCGCCCGCCACCACCACGAGACCGGTCGTCAACAGGGTCTCGCACGCCACGCGCCCGGTGGGATCCTGCCTGAGGATCGCGTCGAGCACGGCGTCCGAGATCTGGTCTGCGATCTTGTCGGGATGCCCCTCCGTCACCGACTCCGAGGTGAACAGGTACTCCTCACGCGCCATCGTCTTCCTCCCCTCCGTTTAGTCACTACCCACTACCAAGATGACGTCCGGATTCGGACGTACTCACGCGAGGTTAGCATGGCCTCCGGCAACGCTCAAGCGAAATGGGTACTGGGCCAATTTTCTTCGCCATACTTACTCAGCTCTCGCCTCGCGGCCGGGCCGCTCAGCTCGAACTGCCACGTTCTCGGTCGCCCGCGACGCTCAACGTACATACAGGTACGCTAGGCAAAGCGGGCTCCCTCGGGCGTGGCTGTTCGAGCTGAGGGCGCAGCCCGAGGCGAGAGCTGAGTTGGTCTGGCTCGCAACTTGACCCAGTACCGGCTGCGGGTATTTCGCGGGGACTTCTCTATGGCCGACGGCCGGCGCCCCGAGGGAGCACGCGGGGGACGAGGGAGACAGATCCCTCCCACACGCCGCCGGGCGCGAGCGTCAGGGGCCAGGTCAGGAGGAGCGCCGAGCCCTGGTAGATGCGCTCGAAGCCGCTCTCCGACAGCGACACCGTCTCGATGGGCGCCCAGCCGATGTGGGCGCCCGCGGACCACGCGAGCCCGATCTCGCCACCGATCCACTCGTCCACGAGGGCGAGCGCCCCCGCGCCGCCGAGGGCGCCGCGCGAGCCCAGCGACGGTTTCCCCTCCACGCGGTAATACCGTCCCTCCGCCTCGCCCGCGGTGAGCGTGAGGTTGAGCTGCACGGCCCAGCACCCTTCGAGCGGGTCTTCACCATGCCAGTGGAGACGGTAGTCCGCGCGCACCTCGGCCCGCTCCGAGCTGATGGAGACACGCTTCTCCACGCGAAGGGGCCAGCCGTCGGGCGCGTCGAGATGAAGCGAGACCTCGAGCCCCGCGGCCGAGGCGGACGCGCGGGCGTGGAAGGGCCGTTCTCCCAGGGCGATCCGCGCCCCCGCCCACGGGTTGAGCGGATCGGGAGGATCGCCGGGGGGAAAGAATCCATCGAGGAGCGAGGCGCGGCGCCACGGATCGTAGTCGAGGAGCTTCTGGAGGCCGTCCTCCTTCACCGTGGGCGCCGAGTGGATGGTCTTGGTCCCCGTGATGTCCGCCACCCCGAGCCTGTTCTTGACGAGACCGTGGTAGGCCTCCGGCCGCCGCGTGAAGACGCCGGCAACATCCAGATCGAGGAGACGGAAGGCGAGCTCGCTCACCGTCCCCCCCGCCTCGGGACGGAGAGTGACCGTAAGCTCTCGGGTGCGCGCGCGGATCTCCTCCCGCCCGTCGCCGTTGATGTCCTCCCGCGTCCACTCGACGGCCGATCGCGGGCCCGCCTCGTCCACGATGCGCTCGGCGGCCACGAGCGCGCTCTTCACGGCGCGGCGGAGATGCGGCAGGTAGCAGCCGCCGAAGACACCGTGCCAGTAGGCGTCGTTGGCCTGCCCGCGCCAGAGATCCTCTCGCGCGGCCTGAAGGCGCGGGTCGTCCGGGCGGGCCCGGAGCGCCTCGTGCAGACGGCGCGAGAGGGCAAGCATGGTCGCATACGCATCGCCCATCTCCGGATACTTCACGAGAAAGTTGCGCCAGAAGCCGCCGCGAAGGAGCCGCGTCAGTCGAGCGCCATCAGGCAAGTCTTCGAGCCGGCGACGCGTCTCCTCGAGCTCCTGGGCGGCGGCCGCGGGCAGCGCCCACTCGCCCATTTCCGTGTAGGAGGCCGTGGGCAGGTAGATGGCGCCCGCGGGCGGCGCCGCGTCGAGGTAGGCGGCAAACGTCGACATCCGGAGCCATGGGGCGGCCACGAGGGCCTCGAAGAATCTCGGGAGCCACCGCTCTTCATACGCGAGACGGTGCGTGCCCGGCCACACGCCGAACTTCTCCCCGTCGTCGAAGAGGGTCAGCGCCCCCGCCTCACGCCGCGACTCGAGATAGCCGAGGGCCTCCTCGGGGGCGGCGAAGGGCACGAGGTAGCGGAGGCGCTGGCTGATGGGAAAAACGGCGAGCCGGTCGCCCTGCTCCTCGGTCAGGTAGTAGCCGCCCAGGGACTCGGGCTCGAGCCCGGCGAGGACGAAGTGGGCGTCGTCGAGAAGGACGAACTCCACGCCGGCGCGGCGGAGGATGCGGGGCAGCTGAGGCTCCCACACGCGCTCGGCCAGCCACATGCCCCGCGGGCGGACGCCGAAATTGGCGCGGAGGAACTCGGTCAGGGCCTGGATCTGCCCGACCTTGTCCTCGTCGGGCAGCATGGAAAGAATGGGCTCGTAGAAGCCGCCCGTGAGGATCTCGACGCGGCCTGAGGATACGAGGCGGCCCAGCAGGTCGAAGGTCGCGGGCGCCCGCTCCCGCAGGAAGGCGAGAAGGCCGCCGGAGCAGTGCACGGCCACCACCATCCCCTCGACCGCGCCGGCGGCTTCGAGAAAGGGATGATACGCCTGGGCCGCCGCCTCGAGCACGACGGAGTCGAAGTTGCCGACGGGCTGATGGTTGTGAACGCCGAAGAGGAAGCGGAGCCCTTCACTCACGATCGATGTCCCGGTGCCGGACCACGGGGGCGGCGCCCGTGGCCTCGAGCGCCCGGCGCAGCGACTCGACGAGCGTGACGGAGCGATGGCGGCCTCCCGTGCAGCCGATGGCCACCGTGAGGTAGGCCTTGCCTTCGCGCTGATACAGCGGGACGAGGAAGCGGAGGAGATCCTCCAGCTTGGCGAGGAGCTGGCGCGCCTCCTCGAAAGACAGCACGTACTGCGCCACGGGCTCGTCGCGCCCGTCCAGCGGCTTGAGGGCGGCCACGAAGTGCGGGTTGGGCAAGAAGCGCACGTCGAAGACGAGGTCGGCGTCGTAGGGCGCGCCGTGCTTGAAGCCGAAGGACATGAGCGACACCGTCAGCCCGTCGCGCGCGCCGTGGGGGCCGTAGGCCTCCACGAGCCGGTCCTTGAGCTGGTGCACGGAGAGCCCGGTGGTGTCGAGGATGCGATCGGCGACCCCGCGCAGGTGGGCGAGCGCCCTGCGCTCGGCGCGGATGCCCTCGAGCACGCTCCCCTCGCCGGCCAGGGGGTGGCGGCGGCGCGTCTCCTGGTAGCGTCGCACCAGCGTCTCCTCCCCCGCTTCGAGGAAGAGCACCTCGGGCTTGTGGCCCTGGGCGCGCAGCTTGTCGAGCGTCTCCATGAGGTGGGCGAGGTATTCGCCCTCGCGGATGTCCACCCCCAGCGCGATCATCCGGATATCGCGGCTGGAGTGCTCGCAGAGCTCCGCGAAGGTGGGGATGAGAGTGGTGGGGAGGTTGTCCACGCAGAAATATCCCAGGTCCTCGAGGCACTTGATGGCGTAGCTCCGACCCGCCCCCGACATGCCCGTGATGATGACGAAGCGAGGCGCGGGGACGGACGCGGCCGACTGCTCGGCGGGCATGCTCTCCTCAGCGCTTCTTGGGCTGGAGCCGCCGCTGGTGCGACGGGAGAATGCCGAGCTCCTCCCGGTACTTGGCTACCGTGCGTCGCGCGATGGTGAGACCCTGCCCGCGCAGGACCTGGGCGATCTCCTGGTCCGACAGCGGCTTGCCCGCGTCCTCGGCGGCCACGAGGTCCCGGATGTTCTTCTTGACGGAGACCGAGGAGACCATCTCGCCGGAGTCCGAGGCGATGCCGCTGTCGCTGTGGAAGAAGTACTTGAGCTCGAACAGCCCCTGGGGCGTCTCCACGTACTTGTTGGTGGTGACGCGGCTGATCGTGGACTCGTGCATGCCGATGTCCTCGCCCACGTCCCGGAGCGCCAGAGGCCGCAGGTGGGCCACGCCCCGGTCGAGGAAGTCGCGCTGGAACTTCACGAGGCTCTGGGTCACCTTGCGGAGGGTGCGCTGGCGCTGCTCGACACTCTTGATGAGCCAGACGGCGGAGCGCAGCTTCTGCTCGACGTACTGCCGGGCCTCGTCGCCCGAGCGGCGCAGGAGCGAGCGGTAGAGGGCATTGACGCGCAGGCGCGGAATCCCCTCCTCGTTGAGCACCACCACGTAGTCGTCGCCCACCTTGTGGATGGAGACGTCGGGAGCGATGTACCGCTGCTCGGAGGGAGAGAAGCGGCGGCCGGGCTTGGGCTCGAGCCCCTGGATCTCCTCCACCGACTCCATGATCCGATCGAGCGAGAGCTTGAGCGTCCGCGCGATGTCCGCGTAGCGACGGCGCTCGAGGTCCTCGAAGTGCTTCTCCACGATCTCCACGGAGACGGGATCCGGCTCGGCGTCGGCGGTGAGCTGGAGGAGGAGACACTCCTGGACGCTCCGCGCGGCCACCCCCGTGGGGTCAAAGCCCTGAACGATGCGCAGGGTGGACTCGACTTCCGCGGCGGTCACCCCCATCCCCTTGGCGATCTCGTCCACCTCGGCGCGGAGGTAGCCGTCCTCGTCGAGATTGCCGATGATGGCCTCCCCGATGGCCACCATCCGTGGATCGGCCGTGGCCAGCCGCAGCTGCTCTTCGAGGTGCTCGGCGAGCGAGGTGGCCGTGCGCCCGAGGTTCTCGAAGGGCAAGTCCTCGCGCTCCTCCGTGGAGACGGGTGTCCGCTCGTCCTGCTGGTCGAAGACGGCGGAGGTCAGGTCGAAGGGCAGATCGTCCGCGCGCTCCCCGTCGACCGAGGAGGTCTCCTTGGACTGCGGCTCGGTGGGAGCGGGCGCGGGGGCGAGCTCCGTCCCGTCCGCGGCGGTGGCCGTGGACGCCTCGCCGTCCACCTCCTGCTTCTCTTCGGGCAGCTCCTCGAGGAGCGGGTTCTCCTCCAGCTCCTTGCGCACGACCTGCTCGAGCTCGAGCGTGGACAGCTGCAGGAGCTGGATGGCCTGCTGGAGGAGCGGGGTCATCACGACCCGCTGGGTGGTGCGGAGAGAAAGACGCATGGGTCAGGCTCGCATGGGTCGCGGTATGGATCGCGGCTTGGGTAGCATCAAAGGGAGAACTTCTCGCCGAGATAGATCTCGCGGGCCCGGGGATTCTGCGCGAGCTCCGCGGCGGTGCCGGAGGCGAGGATCTGTCCGTTGTAGAGGATATAGGCGCGGTCGGTGATGGCCAGCGTCTCGCGCACGTTGTGGTCCGTGATGAGGACGCCGATGCCGCGCTCCTTGAGGCGCCCCACGATCTCCTGGATGTCGCCGATGGCGATGGGATCGATGCCCGTGAACGGCTCGTCGAGGAGGAGATAGCGGGGGTTGGTCACGAGGGCCCGCGTGATCTCCAGCCGTCGCCGCTCGCCCCCGGACAGCGTGTAGGCCTTGTGGCTGGCGAGCCGGGTCAGGTCGAGCTCGGCCAGGAGCTCCTCGAGGCGCGCGTGCCGCTCGTGGTGGCTGAGGTCCAGGGTCTCGAGAATGGCGAGCAGGTTCTCCTCCACCGTCAGCTTGCGGAACACGGAGGACTCCTGGGGCAGATATCCCATGCCCAGCCGGCACCGCTTGTACATCGGCAAATCGGTCACCTCACGCCCCTCCAGGAATATCCGTCCACCATCCGCGCGGAGCAGCCCCACTATCATATAGAAGGACGTCGTCTTCCCCGCACCGTTGGGTCCCAGCAGCCCCACCACCTCGCCTCGATGAATGTCCAGGGTGACCCGATCCACCACGAGACGATTCCGAAAGCGCTTCCTCAAGCTCTGCGCGATGAGTCCTTCCACTCACTGGCTCCGCGCGGCGCCCGATGTCATGGGCAGACGGGGCCGCCCGGCCCCGCCTTGATGTCCGTCTTGGGTCGATCCTGGGCCGAAGGATAGAAGATGGCCTTGACCCGCTCCTGCTTGCCGCCCTCCACCAGGCTCCTGTCCTCCGCGAGATAGATGGTGATCCGCTCGCCCGTGACGACGTTGTCCTCGCGCCAGACCCGGGCGTTGCCGATCAGCACCACCCGCTGCTCCACGTCATAGTACTCGGCCCGATTGGCCGTGCCCATGCGGCAGTCCCGCGTGATGATCCTGACGTTGCCCGTGGACACCACGCGCTCGATGCTCTTCGTCTTGGCGTCGGTGTAGACCTCCATGCGGTCGGCGTACTGGATGGAGTTGTCCTGACGCGCCACCACATTGCCCTTGAAGACGGCCAGCCCCTCTTTCTGGAGACTCTCGAGGGTGTCGGAGTTCACGGTCACCGGCGCGTTCTTGCCATCGGCAGACGGCGCGGGGGACGGGGCGGCGGGACGTGGCTTGGGCGCCGTCGGCTGGGCCTCCGGGGAGCGCGCGAGGACGAGCACCCCGAGGACGATCAGCCCGACCATCGTCGCCGTCCGCCCAAGGCTCATGGCCGCGCTCGCCTGGTCGGCGGAGGAGCGGGCGCCGCCGCCGCTTGCCTGGCGCCGCCTTTCGCGCCGGCAAAGGTCGCCCGCACGGGGCCGCGGATAACGGTGAATTCCTCGGCCGGGCGCGTGTCCAGGCCGCTCCCCGTGACGACGACCCCCGAGCGATACACGGTCACGGGCTCGTCGGTCCAGGCGCGGCTCTCCGAGTTGCTCCAGAGGAGCCGCGAGGTCTCGAGCCTCAGTCCGTCGCTCGAGGTCAGCACGATGTGGCCGCGCATCTCGACGTCGCGCGTCTGCTGGACGAGATCACCCTCGTCCCCGGTGATGGTCCATTTCCGCGTCGGCTCCTCGATGGCGAGCACGACCTTGCGCAGGAGCGTCTTGCCCGTGCTGTCGTAGGAATCTGCCTGCTCGGCGTCCAGGCTCCACCGATAGCCGGTCTTGCCGTCCTCTTGAAGGTGGATCTCCCTGATCTGCTGATCGGACTGGGCGGGAACGATATCCGGAGGCGGCGCCGCGGCCCGATGTCCCTTGACGATGAGGACACCGACGACGATCGTCACGAAGAGGACGACTCCGAGGAGAATGCCGGTGGCGGTCTTTTGCATATGCAAGTTCGGTACCACGCTAGCATAGAGCCCCCACCGAGGCAAACACCAAAGGTAGGGGGGTTGAAGCCTAAATCTTCGGCGGCCAAGCCTTCCGTGCGCGGAGCAACATTTCAATAGCTTCCCTGACAGCCCCGCGCCCGCCGTCAGATCTGGAAACCCAGCCGACAGCACGCTTCACTTCCACCACGGCATCGGCGGGCGCAAGGGCAAGGCCCGCCATTCGCATGAGCGGCAGATCGGGGAGGTCATCGCCCATCACGGCGGCGGCCGAAGCCTTCAGACGGAGCCGCGCGAGGATGTCGCGGAGGACCTCGGTCTTGTCGCTCGCGCCCTGGTGGACTTCGACCACGCCCAGCTCCGTCATCCGGCGCGTGACGGCCGCCGAAGCCCGGCCGGAGATGACCGCGATCGCCAGTCCGGCGCGCCGGGCCGCCTGCATCGCGTAGCCGTCGCGCACGTGGAAGCGCTTGGTCTCCTCGCCCGCGGAGCCGAAGACGAGGGTTCCGTCGGTGAGCACGCCGTCCACGTCAAGGACAAGCAGCTGGATGCGGGCGGCCGAAGCCGGGGGCTTGACCCTCACACGATCTTCGCGCGCAGGATGTCGTGGACGTGGATCACGCCGGCCGGACGGCCACGCTCGTCCGCGATGACGAGGCTCGTGATCACGCCCTCCATGAGGGCGAGGGCGCGCGCCGCGAGCTCGTCGGGGCCTATCCGCTTGGGATCGGGCGTCATGCAATCCCCCGCCCGCCGATCGAGGAGGGCGCCGTGCACGAGCTGCTGGCGCCGCAGGTCGCCGTCCGTGATCACGCCGAGGAGTCGCCCCGCCGCGTCCACCACCGTGGTCATGCCGAGCCGCTTGGCATTCATCTCCTCGATCGCCTCTTTCATGGTGGCGCTGTCCCGGACGATGGGAACGGCGTCGCCCGTATGCATGAGGTCGCGCACGCGGAAGAGCGATTTCCAGCCGAGGGACCCGCGGGGATGGAGGGCGGCGTAGTCCTCCGGACCGAGCCCCCGAAGATCGAGGAGGGCCATGGCGAGCGCGTCACCCATGGCGAGCGCCGCCGTCGTGCTCGAGGTCGGGGCCAGGTTCATCGGGCACGCCTCCTCGCCCACGCCCACGTCGAGCGCCACGTCCGCCTGGCGGGCGAGCGTCGAGCTGACGCTGCCCGTGAGCACGACGAGCGCGACACCCAGGCGCTTGATGGCGGGGAGGACGGCCAGGACCTCGTCCGTCTCTCCGGAGTTGGACAGGGCCAGGACCACGTCCCCCCTGGCCATCATGCCGATATCGCCGTGGACGCCCTCGGCGGGATGCAGGAAGTAGGCGGGCGTCCCCGTGCTCGCGAGGGTGGCGGCGATCTTGCGCCCGATGATGCCGCTCTTGCCGATGCCCGTGACGATGATGCGGCCCCGGCAGCCGTGCATCAGCTCCACCGCCCGCACGAACCGCTCGTCGAGCCGCTCGCGCAGGGCGGCCACGCTCTCCGCCTCGAGCCGCAGGACCCGATCGGCCATGGCCAGGAGGCGGATCCGGTCGATCACGGGCCGACCTTCCCGAGCCCGTCGCGGATGGCCGCGAGCTCGTCGAGGAGCCGGGGCAGGTCGTCGAGGCGGAGCATGTTCGGCCCGTCCGACAAGGGCCGCCCATCGGGCATGGTGCGATCGGGATCCTCGTGGATCTCCATGAAGAGCGCGTCCACGCCGACGGCGACGGCGGCCCGCGCGAGGGCCTGCACGTATTGCCGCTCCCCACCCGAGCGGTCCCCCGCCCCGCCCGGCAGCTGGACCGCATGGGTCGCGTCGAAGATCACCGGGTAGCCGAAGCTCCGCATGATGGGGAGCCCGCGGAAGTCGACCACGAGGTTGTTGTAGCCGAAACATGTCCCGCGCTCGGTGAGCAGGATCGCCTCGTTGCCCGTGGAGCGGATCTTGTCCACGACGTTGCCCATGTCGCGGGGAGCCACGAATTGCCCCTTCTTGACGTTCACGGGCTTGCGCGTTCCCCCGCAGGCGAGAAGGAGATCCGTCTGCCGGCACAGGAAGGCGGGCACCTGGAGGACGTCGAGCACCTCGGCGGCCGGCCCCACCTCGGAGACGTCGTGCACGTCGGAGAGGACGGGCAGCCCGCTCGTCTCCTTGACACGGGCGAGGATGCGCAGCCCTTCCTCGAGTCCGGGCCCACGATAGGAGTGGACGGAGAAGCGATTGGCCTTGTCATAGGACGACTTGTAGATGAAGGGCACCCGGGCCGCGGACGTCACGCGCTGGAGCCGCTCGGCCATCATGAGGGCGTGACGCTCGTCCTCGATGGCGCAGGGCCCGCCGATGAGGGCCAGGGGCGCCCCGCCGCCGATGGTCACTCCCGCCACCGTGACCGGGCGCGGACGCGGCTCGGAGGTCATGCCTTGGCCCGGTGGCTCACGGCCTGGTGGTCCAGGGCCGCGCGGATGAAGGCGGCGAAGAGCGGATGCGGGGCCCAGGGCTTGGAGAGAAACTCCGGGTGGAATTGCCCGGCCACGAACCAGGGGTGATCGGGCAGCTCGATGATCTCCACGAGCTGCTTCTCCGCCCAGATCCCCGAGATCCGGAGCCCGTTCTTCTCCAGCGCGGGCAGGTAGTCGTTGTTGACCTCATAGCGGTGGCGGTGGCGCTCCTGGATCACGCCCTGCCCGTACGCGCGGGAGGCGCCGCTGCCCTCGGTCAGCATCACCGGGTAGAGCCCCAGCCGCATCGTCCCCCCCTTGTCGGTGATGTTCCGCTGCTCGGGCAGGAGGTCGATCACGTTGTGCGCGGGCGTCGGATTGAACTCCGTGGAATTGGCGCCGTCGAGGCCGCAGACGTGGCGGGCATACTCGATGACCGCGCACTGCATGCCGAGACAGATGCCGAAGTAGGGCACCTTGTGCTCTCGCGCGTATCGAATCGCCTGGATCTTGCCCTCGATGCCGCGATCGCCGAAGCCCCCGGGGACGAGGATCCCGTCGAGACCGGCGACGTGGCCGGCCAGGCCCTCGCGCTCGAGCCGCTCCGCGTCGACCCAGGCCAGATCCACCGCGGCCTCCTGGGCGATGCCGCCATGGGTCAACGCCTCGTAGAGGCTCTTGTAGGCGTCCTTGATCTCGATGTACTTGCCGATCACCCCGATGCGCACGCGGCTCCGCGGCGCCTTGACCCGGCGGACGATCTCCTCCCAGCGCCCGAGGTCGGCAGGTCGCTGGGGCAGCCCGAGCATCTTGATGATGCTCTCGTCGAGACCCTGCTCGGAGAAGGCCAGGGGCACCTCGTAGATCGTGTCCACGTCCCGCGCGGCCACCACCGCCTCTTCCTCGACATCGCAGAACAGCGCGATCTTGGACTTGGTCCCAGGGGTGAGGGGATGCTCTTTGTCCGTGCGGCAGAGGAGCACGTCCGGCTGGATACCGATGGCGCGCAGCTCCTTGACGGAGTGCTGGGTCGCCTTGGTCTTGAGCTCGCCCGCCGCGCTGATGAAGGGCACGAGGGTCAGGTGGACGTAGATGACGTTGTCCTTGCCCACGTCCTTCTTGAACTGGCGGACGGCTTCCAGGAAGGGCAGGCCTTCGATGTCACCCACGGTGCCGCCGATCTCCACGATGACCACGTCCACGCCGGAGGCGACCTTGCGGATGGAGGCCTTGATCTGGTCGGTGATGTGCGGGATGACCTGGACGGTGCGGCCGAGATAGTCGCCGCGGCGCTCCTTCTCGATCACGGTGCCGTACACCTTGCCCGTGGTGACGTTGTTGTCCCGCGTCATCCGCGCCCCCGTGAAGCGCTCGTAGTGCCCGAGGTCGAGGTCGGTCTCGCCGCCGTCATCGGTGACGTAGACCTCGCCGTGCTGGTAGGGGCTCATCGTGCCCGCGTCCACGTTGATGTACGGATCCATCTTGAGGAGGGTGACGTGGAAACCCCGGGCCTCGAGGAGCGACCCGATGGAGGCGGCGGCCAGCCCCTTGCCCAGGGACGAGACGACGCCGCCGGTCACGAAGATGAATTTCGGGGTCACCGGAGATCTCCTTTCATGGTCAGCGCGCGTGTCCATCGATCCAGGGCGACGTGCTCATCCTCCAATGTCCGCACGCGCCCGTCGAGCTTCAAGTCCCTCAAGACGCACAGCGCCTGCGCGACGAGCGGCCCCCGCGGGACGCCCGCCGCCATCACGTCGTCTCCCGAGGACAGGGGCCGCGCGCCCCGGCCTGCCGCGAGAAACCATTCGATGCGCCGCCGAGCCCGCGGCCCCCCACAGAGCCACGCCCCCAGGACGACCGGAGACGCGGTCGGCCTCACGGCCTCGGCGACCTGGCTCGGACGCATCCGGGGGGCGCGGTCGAGCCGCCGTGCGAGCTGTCGCGCGGGCGCCGCGTCGAGCAGTCTCGCCGCGGGGTCGCGCACGGCGAGGCGCCGGAGGCAGCGGTCCGCCACCGGCTTCGCCTGATCGAAGAGCAGCGCGAGGAGCGCCAGCTCCGTGGCGTCCAGCCCCACGCTGGCGCCGCGCGCCCAGCGCGTGAGCGCCCGCGCCTTGCTGAGTCTCGACAGGCTCGTGCGCGTGGACCGATACGCGGCGTCCCAGAGCCGGAAGGCGCCCCAGCGGAGAAGCAGGGCGAGGACCCGCCACGGATCGGGCTCCTCCATGATGAGCTCGATCTCGCCCACGAGGCGCTGGCCCGACATCGCCGGATAGGCGCCGAGGCGAAGGGCCAGCGCGAGGGCGCGGTGAAAGCCCTGATCGGGTCGGAGCCCAAGCCGGGCGACATAACGGGCCGCCCGGAAGATTCGCGTCGGGTCTTCCGCCAGGGACAGCGGGTGCAGGACCCGGAGGCGGCGTTCCCCGACATCGCGCTCGCCACCATGCGGATCGTGGAGGCGTCCCCAGGCCGACGGCGAGAGGGCCACGGCCATGGCATTCACGGAGAAATCACGCCGGCCCAAGTCTTCTTCCATCGATGCCGGGGTGACCTCGGGCAGGGCGCCGGGCAGGCCGTATCGCTCGCCTCGCGCGCTCGCGATGTCCACGCGCCCGAGTGGCGTGCCGTCAGGGGTGAGACCGCCCTCGAGCGAGGCGGTGCCGAAGGCGGCGTGCACCACGAGGTGCCCCCCCGTCTCCTCAGCCAGCCGTCGTCCGAACGCCACGCCATCGCCTTCGACCACGAGGTCGAGATCGGGCATGAAGGTCCCGGCACCCAGGAGGAGATCGCGCACGAAACCGCCCACGACGAAGACGGCCTGTCCCTGATCCTCGCCGAGCTTACCGACCATGCGCAGCACCCAGAGCTTGCTTTCCGCCGAGGGGCCATGGAGGCGATCGAGTCTGGCGGCCAGCGAGGGCGCCGGCCGCGAGATGGCAGAAGCCTCCACCATGCCCACGAGGCGCCCGCCTTCCCGGATGAGCACGAGGGGCGCGCCGCCGTCCAGCTGCCGGCGGACGGCGATCTCACCCGCGCGCGCCTCGAGGACGGGGAGCCGAGGATAGGCAAGGTCCATCCAGCGAAGGTGGCCGAGCTGCCACGAGGCCGCACGCTCGAGATCGCTCCTCAAAGCCGCCGTCGATGGACTCGCGAGGGCGCTCCGCGCTTTCGCTCCGCGCATGGCCTCGAGGGCGCGAGAAACGCTCAAGGAGCGCGCGAGGCTGACCACGCGGCCGTCCATGAGCCCCCGTGCGCGCGCGTCGACTTGCGGATAGGCGTGTCCCGCTCTGGCCATGGGTCAACTCGCCTTGCGCTCGGCGCGCGGGTGAAACCTTCTGTACATGGCGCGAACCGCGGCCGAGGGCAGATGCGTGTAGATCTGGGTGGTCGAGATGTCGGCATGGCCGAGCATGGCCTGGACGGAGCGAAGGTCGGCTCCCCGCTCAAGCAGGTGGCTCGCGAAGGAGTGACGCAGGGTATGGGGCGACACGGAGGCGCGGAGGCCCGCCCGCCGCGCCGCCCGCTTGATCATGGCCCAGAGTCCCTGGCGCGAGAGCGGCCGCCCGTACCGGTTCAGGAACAGGAGACCGGGATCGCCGCGCTTGACGAAGCCGGAACGCGACGTGGCGATGTAGCGCTGAACCCAGCGGAGGGCCTGCCCTCCCACCGGCACGAGGCGCTGGCGGCTGCCCTTGCCCGTGGCCATCACGTAGCCCGCCGCCTGATTGAGATCTTCCAGCCTGAGCGTCAGGCATTCCGAGGCGCGAAGCCCCGAGGCATACATGAGCTCGAGCAGGGCCCGGTCCCGCAGGCCTTCGGGAACGGAGATGTCCGGCGCTTCCACCAGGGCCGCGGCATCCTCGACCGACAGGGTGCGGGGCAGCCGCCGCGGAGGCCTGGGCGTCTCGAGGTGCTCCGTGGGGTCGCGCCGTATCCCGCCACTTCCCAGGAGGAAGCGATAGAGCCCGCGCACGGCCGAGAGGTGTCGGGCCGTGCTGCGCGCCCCCAGTCCTCGTCGCCGGAGGGCCGCGAGGTACTCGGTCAGATCGCCCACGCGGGCCGTCGCCACCGCGCGACCCCCGCGCCCGAGAAACGTGACGAAGCCGGTCAGGTCACGCCGATAGGCGGCGAGCGTATGAGGGGAGGCGCCCCGCTCTGTCTGCAGGGCGGTGAGGAACTCGCGCACCGCGTCCATTCAGGGCCTCCGGGGCCCGGACACAGCGACGCCCCGGTAGCGGCCCATCCCAACCACCTGGGCCATGACCGGGGCGAACCCAGCCCACCGCTGAGGCATGTCGAAGTTTATCACCCGTCGCCCGGGGCGGGCAAGGAATGCCCACGACGCCGCACCATCTGACGAAGCGCAGGGATCTCCGGCGCCCTGAGGAGAGCGGCCACCGCGCCGTACACGATCACGCCGACGATGAGGGCGCCTCCCATCCACGCCGCCCCCGGCCAGCCCGCGCCGAGTCTCGGTCCCGCCCACAGACACCACAGCAAGAGCGCGCTCGAGGCCGCGGCCGTCCGCGCGAGCGACAGCAAGGTTCCGCGGCTGCCCAGCCGGCCGAGACGCCGCCGCAAGAGCCAGTAGAGGAGCGCGAGGTTGACATAGGCGGAGAGCGACGAGGCGAGGGCAAGCCCGGCGTGCTTGAGGGGCCACATGAGCAGGAGCGCGAGCGCGATGTTCGCGGCCACGGAGACGAGCCCGGCCCACACCGGCGTGCGCGTATCGCCGAGGGCGTAGAAGGTCTGGGCGGCCAGTCGCGTCGCGGAGAAAGCCGGCAGCCCCACGGCATAGCCCGCCAGCGCCTGCGTCGTGAGGACGGCATCGGAGGCCGTGAACTCCCCCCGCTGGAAGAGGAGCCTCACGATGGGGTGACCCAGGACCACGAGGCCGACGGCTGCGGGCACCGCGATGAAGGCCGACAGTCTCAACGAGAAGCTCACGGTATCGCGAAGGGCCGCGTGGTCGCCGCGCGCCGCCTGCGCCGACATGCTCGGCAGGGCGGCCGTGGCCAGCGCGATGCCGAAGACTCCCAGCGGGAACTCCATGACCCGGTCGGCGTAGTACAGATAGGAGACCGTCCCCTGCGGCAGCAGCGAGGCCAGCAGCGTGTTGACGAGGACGGTCACCTGCACGGCGGCGAGGGCGAAGACGGCGGGCCAGAGCCGGCCCGCGATCGCGCGGACGGCGGGATGTCTCCACTCGGCCGAGGGCCAGAGGGGCACCCCGAGCCGGCGAAGCTCGGGCAGCTGAACGAGAAACTGCCCCGCCCCGCCCACGAGGACGCCGATGGCCAGGGCGAGGATGGGCGGCGCCATTTTCACCGCGAGGACGAGCACGGCCAGGATCATGGCCACGTTCAGCACGGCGGGCCCGAGCGCCGCCGTGAAGAATCGGTGATGCGCGTTGAGCGCCGCCATGCCCAGGGAGGCCAGCCCCACCAGGACGAGGTAGGGAAACATGAACCGCGTGAGATCCACGGCGAGCCCGATCTGACCCGGATCAGAGGTCCAGCCGGGCGCCATGACGCGCACGATCCACGGCGCGGCGAGCATGCCGAGGACCGAGACGGCGCAGAGCGCGACCGCGGTGGCGCCCGCCACCGCGCGAAGCATCCTCCGGAAGCCCGCGCGGCCGTCGTGCGTCAGGGAGGAGGTGAACACGGGGATGAACGCGGTGGAGAGCGCGCCCTCGGCGAGGAGGCGCCGCAGGAGATTGGGAATGCGGAAGGCGACGAAAAAGGCGTCCGTGACCGGCCCCGCGCCGAAGGCGCGCGCCACCACCATGTCGCGCACGAATCCCAGGATGCGGCTCAGGAGGGTGGCGAGACCGATCGAGCCCACCGCCCGCACGACGCCGTGCCGCACGTCCCGCTGCGCGTCGCTCACGCGGACATAGTCCTTGACAGTGATGGACGTGAACGGTAGGGTCTACTGTAGCTCGAGTGTCGAGCGTCCGACGTCCAAGCACGCAGTGATCGTCGCGGGTCGATTCGAGACCACATCAGGGGAGGAAGGCAGCCGTGGCCAACACGCGATCCGCCATGAAGCGGATCAAGCAGAACGAGAAGCGTCGCCTGCGCAACCGCGCCGCGCGGAGCACCATCCGCTCGTCCCTGAAGACCGCGCGCACGGCCGCCGCCGAGAAGAACCCGCAGTCGAAGGAGGTCGTGCTCGAGGCCATCCGCATCCTCGATCGCGCCGTGAGCCGCGGCATCATCCATCGCAATACGGCGGCCCGCAAGAAGTCGGCCCTCGCCCGCTCCCTCCCCCGCTAGCGCGCGCATCAGCGGCGGGACACGGAGGCGGCCAGGCGCTCCAGCAGTTCGGTGGCGGCGTCGCGCAGGATCTCCCCGCCCCCCTCTCCGTACAGGCTCCCGCAGGCGATGTAGCTCGGCTTCGCGTAGTCCTCGCGGGTGAGGAAGTAGCCGAGGTAGTCGTTGGTGTAACCCGCCACGAAGATCTGGGCGAAGTGCCGCCGCCCCGCCTTCTTGATATCGAGACCGAGCCGCGTCTGCAGCTCGCCGGGCACGGTCACCCACGCCCCGTCGCCGATCCGGAAGGCGAGAAGCTCGGACGACGTGGGCAGGGCGGATCCGAGCCCGATGCGGACGAAGCCGGGCGCCCAGCCCGCCAGACAGTTGCGCGCGGACAGAGCCGGCCTGGGCAGCCTCACGCGCGTCACCTGAGAGGCCAGCGGCGCGTCGCTTCCCTCGCCCAGGCCGCGCCACAGCGCGAGGGCGCCGTCGGCCAGCGCCGCGCCCGCCCACTCGACGCCGCCCCATCCGTGTCGGAGCGGGCTCACGTCTGCCGCCGCGCCGTTGACGAAGAGGGCGGGCGCGCCCGTCTCCCGCTCGAGGCGCGCCGAAGCCTCGGCCATGAGGTCACCGGAGAGGAGGAAATTGTGGCGCCCGAGGGCCGTCCCGTGCACGGCATAGCTCCACACGACGGCGATGGGACGACCGCGCGCGGCGGTGACCTTGAGCATCCCGAGCTCGGGGTCGAGCGGCTGCTTCAATCGGCTCCGGCCCAGGCCCGGCACGGGCGCGAGGCCCGTGACCGCGCGCGCGGGCTCGCGACGCCGCTCCGCCTCTCGGGCCGCCGCTTCCATTCCGTCGAGGAGCCGGGCCCGCACCTCGGGCGCCAGGCGATCGAGGGCCAGGAAGCCGAAGAGCGACGACTCGCTGTAAGCGCCGGGGCCGGAATGCGTGTGCGAGGCCGACAGCACAAGGATGGGGGCGGAGCCCCTCGCGGCCAGGCGCTGGCGCAGGTCCGTGACGAGAGCTGGGTCAATACCGACGGTGTCCACGGCGAGCCACAGGATCTGCGTGGCCCCGGACGTCAGGACGAGCGCGCGCGCCCGAATGGGATCGTGGACGCCGGTCGACGGCCTGAACCAGAAGGCGTAGGGCCGGCTTCCGAGAAAATCGGGCATCCACGCGCGGCGCGGAAATCCTCCATACCCCGCGAGCGGCGTGCCGGCGGGGAGCGCGATCTCCACCGACGCCGCGCCCGCTTCGAGCGCCGCCGCGGGTGACGGCGACGCGGCCATCGCGAGCAGGAAGGTGGCGGCCGTCAGTCCGCGCACAGGTCGGCGACGAGCAGGCAGAGCTCGGGGCGCGCGAGCCCGCCCAGCTTGAGCCGGCGCTCCGCCTTCCAGCAGCGCGCGAGGCGCGAGGCGGCCGGGGTGGCGCGCCGCGCCTGGCCCGCCAGGATGGCCAGGATGCGCAGCGGCTCCTCGCCGGCCGAGAGGAGCCGATCCAGGAGGGGCAGCGCCGATCCCGGGTCGCGGAGTTCCACCGCGCGCGTGAGCTCGAAGATCTCCCGCGAGCGGTGCTCTCCGACCACGGCTTGGATCTCGGCCACGCCGATCCGCGTGTTGTTCGCGCCCCCGGAGAGGGCCGCCTTGCCGAGCTCGGCGGCGAGCGCGGCCGGCTCCTCGCCCACGAGGGTGACGAGGAGCTGCGCGGCGTCCTCGGCCAGCTCCAGTCCTTCGGTGGCGGCATGCGCGCGGAGCCATCCGATGAGGGAGCGACCGGAGAGGCGCGGCACGTCCACCACGGAGGCGGCGGGAACCGCCTTGAGCAGCCAGTGCGAGGAGGCGAGGATCTGCGGGACGGCGAGAAGAAGCGCCGTCGCCGGGTTCGGTTGACCGAGGTACTCGACGAGCGGCTCGGCCTGCCTGGGACCGAGCGCCTCCACGCCGCGGGCGATCACGACCCGCCGCGCCGCGCCCCACGGAAAGGTCTGGGCGGCACGGATGATGCCCTCGGCCCCCGCCTCGCGCGCCTCGAGGACATCGCGCGACATGACGAGCTCGGCCGCGTCCGGAATGAGGACGCGCGTGATCCGTGCGACGGCCTCGTCGATCAGGAAGGGCTCGGCGCCGTGGAGGAGCGTCACCGCGGCGACCTGCCCGGCCTCGGCCGCCCGGAGCCAGCTCCCGTAGTTCACTAGAAGCGGTCGACCGCGTGATTGACCACTTTCCGCCCTATCTCCACGGCGGCCTGCTTGACCGCCCCTTCCTCGCGGCTCACCGTATCGGAGACCTGGCCCGCGACCTGGAAGTCCACCACCTCGCGCAGCCCCTGCTGCTCCCAGAGCATGGCGCTCTTCTTGAGGTCGCGGAACCGGACGTTCATGGTCACCGCCAATCGATAGGAGCGGAGGTTCAGGCGGCTGTCGAAGGCGAGCGACTGCACCTCGAAGCCGATGATCTCGCCCTCGAGCATGGAGTCGGCCGCGTCGAGCGGGACCACGCGGAGCTTGCCGTTGGTGGTGAAGGCGTTGACCACGGCGCCGCTGATGGTGCTCTCGACGCCGGGCTCGGTGGTCCGGTTCCTGAAGACGGGCACGGCCACGCTCTTGATGTGGTCCGGCAGGTTACCCTGCAGCGAGTAGCCGCAACCGCCGAGGCAGAGCGTGGCCAGCAGCGCGAGTATCAGGATAAGACAAATGCGGTGGGGGGGCCTGGGGGAGGAGCGGCGCCGCTCCCCCCCAGATCCAATCGAGATCATGAGCTGGTCACGATGTTGACCAGCCTCCCGGGCACGACCACGACCTTGGCGACCTGCCGGCCGTCGATCCATGGACGCACCTTGTCCTCGGCCAGCGCCGCCTCCCGGATGCTCTGCTCGGGCGCGCCGACCTCGACGGTGAGACGCGTCCGCACCCGGCCATCCACCTGCACGACGATCTCCACCGCCTCGCGGCGAAGCACGGCGGGGTCAGCGGTGGGCCATCGCTGGGTGAAGAGACTGCCCGGGCGGCCGAGGATGGTCCACAGCTCCTCGCCGATGTGGGGGCAGACGGGCCCCAGGAGAAGCAGCGCGGTGTCGACGGCCTCGCGTAGGAGCGCCGCCCGCTCCTCGCGGGCCACCTGATCCAGCGAGTCGCGCTCGAAGTCGTGGAGGGCGTTGACGAGCTCCATCACAGCGCTGATGGCGGTATTGAAGTGGAAGTCCCGCTCGACGTCGGAGGTGACGCGCTCGACCGTCTCGTGGATGACCCGGCGGAAGGCCCGGCCCGCCTCGGAGAGCGGACCCGGCCCGGGAGGCCCGGCCGCGCCCATCTCCTCGCGATGCGCGTGGACGAAGCGCCAGAGGCGGTTGAGGAAGCGCGAGGCGCCTTCCACCCCGCTCTCCGTCCACTCGAGGTCCCGCTCGGGCAACGGCTCGTCGAGGGTGATGAGGTCGAGGTCGCGCAGCACCTTGGTGAAGAAGCGCGCATAGAGGAGGTGGAGCACGGCGTGCTCGATACCCCCGATGTACTGGTCCACGGGCATCCAGTACTCGGCGGCGGCGCGCTCGAACATCCCCTGGTCGTAGTGGGGCGAGCAGTAGCGGAGGAAATACCAGGACGACTCCACGAAGGTGTCCATGGTGTCGGTGTCGCGCCGGGCCTTGCCTCCGCAGCGCGGGCACGTGGCGTTGACGAAGGACGCCACGCCCGCGAGGGGGGAACCGCCCTTGCCGCTGATCTGGACGTTCTGGGGCAGCACCACGGGCAGGTTCTCCTCGCGCTCGGGCACCATGCCGCATTTCTCGCAGTAGAGAATGGGAATGGGCGCGCCCCAGTAGCGCTGCCGGCTGATGCCCCAGTCGCGGAGGCGGTAGTTGATCTTCGAGCGCCCGATCCCCTGCGCCACGAGCCAGTCGATGGCCGCGCGCTTGGCCTCGTCCACGGAGAGGCCGTCGAGGAAGCCCGAGTTGATCTTCACGCCGTCGCCCGTGTAGGCCTGAGTGTCCTCCCATCCCTCCGGGCGCTTGACGGTGGCGATGATGTCGAGCCCGTGCTGCTTGGCGAATTCCCAGTCCCGTTGGTCTTCTCCCGGCACGGCCATGATGGCGCCGGTGCCATAGCCCATGAGGACATAGTCGGCGAGGAAGAGCGGGATCTCCGCGCCCGTGAACGGATTGATGGCGCGCGCGCCAAGCCGCAGCCCGCGCTTCGGCCGGTCGGCGGCGAGGCGCTCGATCTCGGACTCCCGCGCTACCTCCTGCCGGAAGGCGGCCACGCGCGCGCGCTCCTCCTCGTCGGCGACGAGGGCGTCCACGAGGGGGTGCTCGGGGGCGAGCACGGCGTAGGTCATGCCGAAGGCGGTGTCGGGCCGCGTGGTGAAGATCGTGATGGCGAGGCCGGAGCGTCCCACCACGGGCAGGTCGAACTCCGCGCCCTCGCTCCGGCCGATCCAGTTGCGTTGCATGGTGAGGACCCGCTCGGGCCAGCCGGGGAGCCGGTCGCACCAGTCCAGGAGCTCCTCGGCATAGTCGGTGATCTTGAAGAACCAGCCCTCGATCTCCTTGGCCTCGACCTCGGAATCGCAGCGCCAGCAGCGGCCCGCCTCCACCTGCTCGTTGGCGAGGATGGTCTGGCACGACGGACACCAGTTGACCTTGGAGCGCTGCTTGTAGGCGAGACCCCGCTCGAACATCCGGACGAAGATGAGCTGCTCCCACCGGTAGTACGCGGGATCGCACGTGGCGAGCTCGCGGTCCCAATCGTAGGACATGCCGAGACGCGCGAGCTGCGTCTTCATGTTGGCGATGTTCTCGAGGGTCCACACGGCGGGGTGGACCCCGTTGTCGATGGCGGCATTCTCCGCGGGGAGGCCGAAGGCGTCCCATCCCATGGGGTGGAGGACGTTGAAGCCCCGCATGAGCTTGAAGCGGGCCAGGAGGTCGCCGATGGTGTAGACGCGGACGTGGCCCATGTGAATCCGGCCCGAGGGATAGGGAAACATCTCGAGGCAGTAGTACTTGGGCCGGCCCGGATCCTCGGTGACCCGGAACTGCTTGCTCTTCTCCCAGACCCCCTGCCACTTGGGCTCGATGTCCCGGAAGGGATAGCGGTCCTGGCGGTCGTCGATGGCCATATTCTGGCTGATTTTTACCACACTTAGGAGGGGGGCGCAAGAAAGCCCCCCGGGGGCCGGAGGCCCCCGGGGACGGGCAAGGTTACTTCTTCTTCAGGGTGAGGTTGATCGCCTTCGCGGCCTCGTCAGCCTTGGCAACCGACTCGGCGTGCTTGCCCGAGTCATGAAGGGCCTTGGCTTCCTTGGCAAGGGCCTGAGCTTTCTTCGACGCGTCATCCGTCTTGCCGGCCGTCGCGTCCTCGATCTGCTTGACCAGGAGCGGGCACTGGTTGGCCAGGGCCGCCCCCGCGGTTGCGACGATCAGGGCAAGAGCTATCAGGACTTTCCTCATGTGTTCACCCCCTCTCCGTGGCTGTTGGCATTCTAACCTCTTTCCGGACCTGTGGGTTCCCCATCTGACGCCGATTCCCCGTCCGGCGCCGCCGGGGGCTCCGGGGCGGGGTGAAAGAAATCGTGGATGCGCTCGGCGAGCTTGGGCGAGACCTTCGGCACGGCGGCGAGCTGAGCGACCGAGGCCTCGCGCACCGCGCGCGCCGAGCCCAGGTTGCGAAGCAGGCTCGTTCTCAATGTCGGCCCCACGCCGGGAATCTGGTCGAGCACCGAGCTGATGGTCCGCTTCGTCCGCAGCTTCTTGTGATACGTGATGGCGAAGCGGTGCGCCTCGTCACGGATCTTCTGAAGCGCCTGGAGCGCGGGCGAGGTCAGCTCGAGAACGAGGGGCTCGAGCCGATCCGGGGTGTACACCTCCTCCGCTCTCTTGGCCAGGGAGGCCATGGGCAGGTAGTCGAGGCCGAGTGCCTCGAGGGCCTTGAGCCCCGCGCCGAGCTGGCCGCGACCGCCATCCAGCAGGACCAGATCGGGCAGGGCGCCGTCGGTCTCGAGGGCCTTGCCATAGCGGCGAGTCACCACCTCGTGCATGGCCGCGAAGTCGTCCGTGCCTGTGACCGTGCGGATGCGATAGCGCTTGTAGTCGTCCTTCTTCATCTCCCCATCCTGCCAGACGACCATGGAGGCCACCGTCTCCCCGCCCTGGAAGGTCGAGATGTCGAAGGCCTCGATCCGGTGCGGCGCCTCGGGCAGATTGAGGGCGCGCTGCAGCTCGTCGAGCACGGCCTGCGTCCGGTTGCCGCGGGAGAGGAGATGGGTCGAGAGGGCCAGCGCCGCGTTCTCCTCCGCCATGGCCACGAGCTCGCGCTTACGACCGCGCTGGGGGGCGAGGAGCTCGACGCGACCGGCCCGTCGTCGGGCCAGCCACTCGAGGACCAGATCCGCCTCGGGAATCTCGGCGGAGAGGAGGATCTCGGGCGGCGGGGTCACCTCGCGGGCGTAGAACTGGCGGAGGAAGGCGGAGAGCAGCTCGCCCTCGCCTTCCCCGCCCAGCCGCTCGAAGAAGAAGGACTCGCGCCCGAGGAGCCGGCCGCGACGGACGAAGAAGAGCTGCACGCAGGCATCGGTCCCCTGGCGCACGCAGCCCACGATGTCCAGGTCGCTGTCCTCGGTCGAGATGATCTTCTGCCGCTCCCTCACCGTGTTCAGCGCCTGGACGCGGTCGCGCAGCCGCGCGGCCTGTTCGAACTTGAGCTCCTCGGCCGCCGACTCCATCTGCGTCGTCAGCTCCTGGGCAAGGCCGTCGTTCTTCCCCTCGAGGAAGCGCTCGACGTCGGCCACCGTCCCCGCATAGCCCTCCCGGCTCTCCCACCCCGTGCAGGGCGCGTTGCAGCGATGGATGTAGTACTGCAGGCACGGTCGCGATCGCTTGCCGTCGATCTTGATCCGGCAGGTCCGGAGGGGAAAGAGCTGGCGGACGAGCCGGAGCGTCTCGCGCATGGCCGTGGCGGGGTAGAACGGCCCGAAGTAGGCGGCGCCGTCCTGCTGCACGCGCCGCGCCACCACGAGCCGCGGGTACTCCTCGTTGGTGGTGAGCTTGAGGAACGGGTAGTGCTTGTCGTCCCGCAGGATGATGTTGTAGCGGGGCCGGTGCTTCTTGACGAGGTTCGACTCCAGGATGAGGGCCTCGAGCTCATTGCTCGTGACGATGTACTCGAGGTCGCGGATCTGCCCGACGAGGGCGTCCGTCTTCGGGTCGGGGGCGCGGGACTCTTGGAAATAGGAGCGCACGCGACTCTTCAGGGAGGCGGCCTTGCCCACGTAGATGATCTGGCCCTTGGCATCCTTGTAGAGGTAGACGCCGGGCCGGGCGGGTAGCCGGTCGAGCTTGTCCTCGAGCTCCCCCGTCCCTACGCGCCCAGCCACAAGGTCACCGCGAGGAGGGCGAGGCCCACCAGCGCCGGCACCAGCACCATCCACGTCAGCATCTCCCCCCAGCGCCGGAGCGCGAGCGCTCCCGCGCGCCCGCGCCGCGGCGGGTTGAGAAAGGCGATCAGCTTGGAGAGCACCACCAGCGCCACCGCGAGCACGGCGAAGAATACGAGGGTCCACTTGACCACGAACACGGCGCCATCACCCTCAGCGCACGCCGAGGTCGACCTTGCGAAGGGCCTTGATCCGGTCCCGCAACTCGGCCGCCCGCTCGAAGTCGAGCCGCCGGGCCGCCTCGCGCATCGCCGCCTCGAGCTCCGCGATGTGGGCCTGAAGCGCCTGCGGGCTCTCCCAACTCGGCTCAGCCGTCGTGGGCACCTCGACCGTGTAGTAATCGCGCTCGGGCACGCTGTCCAGGAGGTCGCGCAGCGATCGCTTGACCGACTCCGGCGTGATCCCGTGCTCCTCATTGTACCGTCCCTGCACCGACCGGCGCCGCTCGGTCTCGGCGATGGCCTCCTGCATGGAGCCGGTGACGGTGTCGGCGTACATGATCACTTCGCCGTTGACGTGCCGCGCCGCCCGCCCCGCCGTCTGGATGAGGGAGGTCGCGGAGCGCAGGTAGCCTTCCTTGTCGGCATCGAGAATGGCCACGAGGGAAACCTCGGGCAGATCCAGGCCCTCCCGCAAGAGGTTGATGCCCACGAGGGCGTCGTACTTGCCGAGCCGCAGCTCGCGAATGATGGCCACGCGGTCGAGGGTGTCGATGTCGGAGTGAAGGTAGCGCACGCGCAGGCCGTTCTGCTGGTAGTACTCGGTCAGGTCCTCGGCCATGCGCTTGGTGAGCGTGGTGATGAGGACCCGCTCGGCGCGCTCGGCCCGCGCCCGGACCTCGGCCATGAGATCGTCGACCTGGACGCCTGCGGGCCGCACGGTGATCTTCGGGTCCATGAGCCCCGTGGGACGGATGATCTGCTCGGCCACTGCCCCACCCTGCCACGGCTGGCCGGGGGCCGCGCGCCGTCCCCCCGCCAGCCTCAGCTCATACGGTCCCGGAGTGGCGGAGACGTAGAGCGTCTGGGGCACGAGGGCGGTGAACTCTTCGAAGGTCAGGGGCCGGTTGTCGAAGGCCGAGGGCATCCGGAACCCGTATTCGACGAGGGCCTCCTTGCGCGACCGGTCGCCCGGGTACATGCCGCGGATCTGCGGCACGGTCACGTGAGACTCGTCGATGATCACGAGGGCGTTCCGGGGCAGGTAGTCCATGAGGGTGGGCGGGTTCTGGCCCGGCTTCCTCCCCGACAGGTGCCGAGAGTAGTTCTCGATGCCGTGGCAATAGCCGATCTCGCGCAGCATCTCCATGTCGAACAGCGTGCGCTGCTCGAGGCGCTGCGCCTCCAGGAGCTTGCCCCGCGCCTTGAGGAAGCGCAGCCGCTCCCCCAGCTCTTCCAGGATGCCCGCGATGGCGCGCTCCGTCTGGTCGGCGGGCGTGACGTAGTGGCTGGCGGGATAGACGCGCGCGCCGGAGACGGTTCCCGTGGCGACGCCGCGGAGCGGGTCGAGGGTCGAGAGCTTCTCGATGGTGTCGCCCCACAGCTCCACGCGTAGCGCCTCCGCCTCGGCGGCGGCGGGGAAGATCTCGACCACGTCGCCCCGCACCCGAAAGGTGCCCCGGCGGAAATCGACGTCGTTGCGCTCGTACTGGATGGCCACGAGGCTCCGGATGAGCGCGTCGCGCTCGAGGGTCTGGCCCGTCTCGAGCCCGACGTGCATGCCCTGGTAGGTCTCCGGCGCGCCGATGCCGTAGATGCATGACACGGAGGCGACCACGATGACGTCGCGGCGCTCGAAGAGGGACGTGGTGGCGGAGTGCCGCATCCGGTCGATCTCGTCGTTGACGAGGGCGTCCTTCTCGATATAGGTGTCCGACTGCGGAATGTAGGCCTCGGGCTGGTAGTAGTCGTAGTACGACACGAAGTACTCGACGGCATTGTCGGGGAAGAACGACTTGAACTCGCCGTAGAGCTGGGCGGCCAGCGTCTTGTTGGGGGAGATGACGAGGGCGGGCCGATCGAGCTGCCGGATCACGTTGGCGAGCGTGAAGGTCTTGCCGCTTCCCGTGATCCCGAGAAGCACGGCATGGGGGCGCCCCTCGGCCACCAGAGAGGCGAGGCGCTCGATGGCCCCGGGCTGATCGCCCGCGGGCGCGTACTCCGAGGACAGCCTGAAAGACACGCTCAGGGGGCGGTGGGAACCGCCACCAGGTACTTCCGCCACGAGTCGAGGAAGCTGGTGGCGTGGGGGTGCCGCATCAGGTGGACCGAGAAGAGGAACTGCGGGTGCACCGGCTCACGGATGAGCCGCATGCGCGACTCCTCGAGGGTGCGATTGCCCTTGAAGAGGTTGCACCGGAGGCAGGCCGCCACCACATTGGTCCACGTCGTCTGGCCGCCCCGCGAGCGCGGCATGACGTGGTCCACCGTGAGCTTCTCCCCGCGACGGGAGCAGTACTGGCAGGTGTAGCCGTCGCGACGAAGGATGTTCTTCTTGTTGAAGGCCACCCGCTCCAGGAAGGGCTTCCGGATGTACGCGGCGAGGCGGATGACGGAGGGGAGCGGGAAGGCCCGGGAGGGCGAGCGGATCACGCGGGGCGAGCTCTCCACGCTCTCTGCCTTGCCCGCGAGGAGCAGGGTGACGGCGCGCTTGGCGTTGGTGAAGTGGAGCGGCTCGTACGTGTAGTTGAGCACCAGGACCGCGATATCGTTCATATCCGTTCGTCAAGGATAGTCAGCGGTCCCAGCACTGTCAACACCTGCCCCCTAGACCAGGGCCCGCCACACGACCGGCGCAAAGCCGGTGAGCACGAGGAAGGCCGATCCCACCCAGCGCCAGTCGCTCGTCATGAGCGAGACGGCGATGAGGACGATCATGAGACAGAGGAGGAGGAAACACAGGGCGTAGAATCGGATCTCGCGCCGGTCCGTCCATCCGCCTTTGCCCATGAGGGCAGGCATCATACCCGCGAGATAGACCGGGGAGTAGACGAGAAAGAACACAACGAGGGCAGCGGAGAAGAGCACGATGCCGGCCAGGGCTCCGATTATCCCCCAGGCGATCCACGCCACCGGTGACGCCGCGGACTCTGAAAAGAGACGCGGAACCATGTCAGGGCGGAACATGATGAGGAGGAGCGCGCCCGCGCACACGGGCAGGACCCATTCAAGCCAGGCCAGCTTGGGAGGGCGCGGGGCGATCTGGATCGCTGATCGGCGCTGCTGCTTGGCGCTGTACTGACCGGATCTATTCGCCATGGCCCCTCCCTCTCAGCGAGCCTGGGCCTCGACGACCAAGAGCAAGCTCCGCTGCTCGGCAAAGCGCCCGGACGCAGGTCTTCGCTTCATGACCTCCTCAGTATCTCACAAGGATGCCCTCCGACGATCCGCCGGCGACTGCACCCGCCCCCGCAGCTAGGCGGAAGGGCGGAGACGCAGGGCGTCGGCGAGCACGGTCAGCACTCGCTCGAGCCTGAAGGGCTTGACGAGCATGAGATCCACGCCGGCCTCCCGCAGCTTCTCCGGATCCAGCAGGTGTCCCCATCCCGTGATGAGGATGACCGGTGTGTCGGGACGCAGGCGCTTCACCGAGCTGGCGACATCGAGCCCCGAGCACTCCGGCAGCGAGAGGTCGGTCAGCACGACGTCGAAGGCCCCGCCCTGGAAGCGCGCCAGCCCCGTGAGCCCGTCGGTCGCAGACTCGACGTGATGGCCCGCGGAGGCCAGGGCCTCGACGAGCATCGCGCGGATCCGATCCTCGTCCTCGAGCACCAGGATAGAGGCGACCTCCGAGAGCGCGGCCGCCTTCCCTGGCTCGGCCGCGGTCGGTGCCGCCTCCACGCCATGGCCGGAGCCGGCGGGAAACCACAGCGTCACCGTGGTGCCCCCGCCCGGCTCGCTCCGCACGTGCACGCTGCCGCGGTGGCGGCTCACGATGCCCTGGACCACCGCGAGGCCGAGCCCGGTGCGGTGCGGGGCCCGCGTGGTGAAGAAGGGATCGAAGATGCGCCGTCGTATGTCCTCGCGCATCCCCTCCCCGGTGTCCGAGACCTGGAGCTCCACTCCCGAGTCCACGCGACGCGCGGTCAAGCCCAGCCGGCCTCCTTGCGGCATGGCGTCGATGGCATTGAGGATCAGGTTCATGACGCCCTCGCGCAGGGCCGTCGCCTGCCCGTCGACCGAGAGGCGGCGATCCAGATCGGCGACCACGTCGATCTGCACGCCGCGCGCTTCCGCCTCGTCCTTCCACACCGCTCGGGTCAATGTCATCGCGTCCTGCACGACGGCGATCAGGTCCACGGACCCCGTCGCATCGTCAGCGCTGGTCACCGCGAAGCCCTGGAGGCGGCGCACGATGTCAGCGGCCCGCCACCCCGCCTCCTCGATGTCGGCGAGGTCCTCGCGCAAGGGCCCGTCGGGGACGCGCGAGAGCATGAGCTGCGTCTTGCCGAGCACGATGGCCAGGACATTGTTGAACTCGTTGGCGATGCCGCCCGCCATGGCGCCCACTGCGCGCGCGCTCGACGTCTGCACGAGCTGCTCCTGGGCTCTTTCGAGGCCCTGGAGGGCGCCCTGCACCTCGCCGTAGAGTCGATTGTTCTCCATGCCGAGGGCGAGCATGGAGGCCAGGACCTGGACGGCCTCGATCTGGTCGGCGGAGAAGTCGCGCGCCTCGGAGTCGCCCACGTAGAGCGCGCCCACCGTCTGGCGCCGGAGGCGCACCGGCACGGCGAGGCAGGCGCGCAGCCCGACCTGGAGAAGGAAGTCGTCCTCGGATCCCGCGCGGCCCTGGATGTCCCGACAGGCCGCCGGGCGCTGCGTCGCGAACATTTCCCCCGTCAGTCCGCGCGCGCTATCCACGCGGATGGTGTCGAGGGTGGCGGCGGAGAGCCCCATGGCCGCCGCGAGGGCGAGGCCGCCCGTGCCGCCCGGCACACCGATGGCCGCGACCCGCGCCTCGGCCAGCCGGCAGGCGACCTCGCACGCGCGCGCGAGCACGGCCTCCATGTCCTGTCCCACGAGCACATGGCCGAGGAAGACCTCGAGCTCGCGGAGCCGGCCGATGTGGCCTCGCGTGGTCTCGATGGCATCGCGCTGCCCCAGGGCGTTGCCGACCCTGTCGGCGATCACGAGGAGCAGCAGGACGTCGGCCTCGGAAAAGGGCGGCCGCGGCGCGCGGCGGCCCGCGTAGAGGATTCCCAACGCGCTGCCTCCCGAGCGGACAGGGACGGCGACGGCATCGGAGACGGGAAACAGGGCGAGGAACGGATCCTCCACGATGCGGGGGGCGCCGCCGGAGACGCGGGTGAGCCTCTCGTCCTGGAAGGCCTGGCCCACGAGTCCCTCGCCGGCCTTGATCGAGATGGTCTCGAGGTCGTCCCGGCGGAACCCGCGACCGGCGCGCGGCACGAGCCTCGAGGCGAGGGCGTCCCAGGTGAAGAGCATGGCGCGGTCGGCGGTGAGGACACGCGCCACGCGATCCATGGCAAGGGAGAAGACCTGAGACGGGTCGAGGCCGCTCGAGGGGATGGCCAGGATCTCCTCGCCCACCGTGAAGGCATCCCGCTCCTCCGGCGCCTCCGCGGCGACCCGGGGCCCGAGAGACGAGGGGGAAAGCGCGACGCGTCGGAACCGGTGGGTGAGCGACTCGATGCTCCGTCGGATCTCGACGAGCGCGCCGTGGAGGTCCTGTGAGGTCGGATCCGGGGAGACCTGCTCGTCGCTCATGGGCAACCCGACCAGATATTACTTCGCTCTCGGACCCACCCGTCGGGCAAACTTCAGGAGCCGCCTCCTCCGCGCTACTTGGCCGCGAGAGTGCGGATGTAGCGCACGAGCGCCCAGCGATCGTTCTCGGGCAAATGCCGCCACGCGGGCATGGCCCCGCGGCCCGTGGTGATCTTCCAGAAGAGCTCGCCGTCCGAGTCGTCCTGCACCGTCTTCGACGTCCAGTCCGCCGGCTTGGGGTTGAGGGCGACCGCGGCCGCCCCGTCGCCCTTGCCCTTGGCCCCATGACAGGTGACACAGTTGATCTGGGCCACTTTCCTTCCCTGCTCGATGGTCTTGGCATCGGCGGGCAGCGGGTTCTTCTTCTCCTTCTCTCCCGCCGGTGCCGTCCAGGGAGCCTGCGCCGCCGCGAGCCCGGTAATCGCGATGAGTGCCGCCAATCCAAGCGTCGTGCCCACACGTCGGGCTGCTCGTCTCACCCCCGCCATCATTGCCTCCTCCTTCCGTAACCTTTGTCCGCAGCATCCGTCCCGCCGCCCCCGGTGGGCCACTCGAACACGTCGTGGGCACGTCGCGTATCACTTAACATCTGCAAGATTCGACGGTCAAGCCGAATCCTCGATTCGGTATTGGGTCAAGTTGCGAGCCAGATCTACTCAGCCCTCGCCTCGGGGCTCCGCCCCTCAGCTCGAACCACCACGCCCGAGGGAGCCTGCAACGCGAGGCGTACCTGTATGTACGTTGAGCGTTGCAGGCGACCGAGAACGTGGCTCTTCGAGCCGAACGGCCCTGCCGTGAGGCGAGAGCTGAGTTGATCTGGCGAAGCAAATTGGCCCAGTACCCGCCCTTCGCGGCGCGCGGAGCCCTGTGCTATGGTCTCCACCCATGACGGAATCGACGACACACGCGGTCGCCGTCGTGGGCGCGGGCCCGGCGGGGCTCTTCGCGACCCGCGCGCTCGCCGCGGCGGGATGCCGGGTCCTCCTTCTCAATCGTGACATCAAGCCGGGCGGGCTCGCCGAGTACGGGATCTTCCTCAACAAGTACAAGATGAAGGGTGGCCTCCGGCGGCAGTTCAGCAAGATCCTCACCGACCCGCGTGTCACCTATCTCGGCCACGTGGCGGTGGGCGAGAGAGCGCCCCTGAGCGTCCCCGCCCTCCGCGCGGCGGGCTTCGATGCCGTGGTCTTCGCCATCGGGGCCCAGGGCACCAA
>WNFG01000778.1_pt1 | contig 40496 bp, 40 predicted proteins | sample 5400431 | NCBI WGS metagenome assembly WNFG01 (sample SAMN13153346, study PRJNA577476) | soil metagenome | isolation source: 120 cm saprolite under Douglas fir tree site 2 hole 3 replicate 2 | place: USA:California | collected 2015-04-18
ACTGATGCGCGGCGAGGTCAAGCCGGTCGACCTGCATGCGCTGTTGAGCGACATGGTGCGCCACTATGCGGTCACCGCCGTGCAGAAGGCGGGCGTCGAGGTCGAATTCCGGCTCGCCGCCAACCCTCCCTTTGCCGCGCACGGCCATGACGGTCGTTACGGCCAGGTGTTCCGCAACGTGATCGACAATGCGCTGTCCTTCAGCCCGCCCGGCTCGCGCATCGTCATCGAGCTCAGCCGCGAGCCGCGCGGCGGTCCGTTCGTCGTCACCATCGACGACGAGGGCCCCGGCATTCCCGAGGACAATCTCGAATCGATCTTCGAACGCTTCTATTCGGAGCGGCCGACCGAGCATTTCGGCCAGCATTCGGGGCTCGGCCTGTCGATCTGCCGGCAGATCATGGAGACCTACGGCGGCTCGATCTCGGCCGCCAACCGGCGGGCTCCCGGCAACGGACCAGGAGGCGGCCGCGTGCTGGGCGCGCGCTTCACCATTCGCGTGCCGGCCGCCGACAAGCGCAAGTGACGGAGCGGGTCCATGCCACGTGCATCGCGCTGCGGTCGGGCCGCCGCTGGTGGGCGGCGTTGCTGCGCGGGCCGTCGGGCGCCGGCAAGTCGGACCTCGCTCTGCGCCTGATCGAGGGCGGCGGGCGACTGGTGGCCGACGATCAGACGGAGCTGGTCCGCAAAGGCAAGAGCGTGATCGCAAGCTCGCCCGCCCGGATCGCCGGCCTGATCGAAGCGCGCGGCATCGGCATCGTGAAGCTTGCCCGTGATCAATTGGTGGCGCGCGCCCCTGTGGTGCTGCTGGTCGACCTGGCGTCTGCCGAGCGCGTCGAGCGCCTGCCCCAGCAGGCGCGCGAACGGCTGCTCGGCATCGACCTGCCGGTGCTGGTCTTGGCGCCGTTCGAGGCGTCGGCCTCTGCAAAGTTGCGCCTTGCCTTGGCGCGAATCGCGGCCGCATGATCGCGACGGCTTGAGTCATGCCCGACAGCCCCGCCTCTTCCCTGCCGGCCGCTTCCCACGACACCCCTCGCCCGTTCGTCGTGGTGACCGGCCTTTCCGGCGCCGGCCGCGTCACCGCGCTGCATGCCCTCGACGACATGGGCTACGTCGCCGTCGACAACGTGCCGCTGCCGTTGCTCGGCGATTTGATGCGCTCGACCACCGGCAATCCCGGCGAGATGGCGGCGCCGCTGGCCTTCGGCATCGACACCCGCACCTACGGCTTCGATCCGCACGACCTGGTGCAACGCGTGCAGAGGCTGCGCGAACGCCGCGATATTCGAGCAAGCCTGCTGTTCCTCGACTGCGACAGCGAAACCCTGCAGCGCCGCTACACCGAATCGCGCCGACCCCATCCCCTGGCGCCCGACCGACCGCTGGTCGACGCCATTGGCGAGGAGCGCCGGCGGATCGGCTGGGTGCGCGATTCGGCCGACGTGGTGATCGACACCTCGGCGCTTTCGCCGCACCAGTTCAAGCAGCTCCTGACCGGCCACTTCGCGCTCGGCCGCAGCGCCGGGACCCGCCTGTCGCTGATGTCGTTCTCCTACCGGCGCGGTCTGCCGCGCGAGGCCGACCTGGTATTCGACGTACGCTTCCTCAAGAATCCGCACTACGAGCCGACACTGAAACCGCTCACCGGCCGCGATCCCGCGGTCGCCGCTTACGTGGCGAGCGACCCGGGCTACCGGCCATTCCTCGACGGGCTGAAGGGTTTGGTCGGGCCGCTGCTGCCGCGTTTTGACGCAGAGGGCAAGAGCTATTTGACCATTGCCATCGGCTGTACCGGCGGTCGCCACCGTTCGGTGGCGATCGCCGAGGAGCTGGCAGACTGGTTGCGCGGCGCCGGCCGCTCGGTCACTCTCTCGCACCGGGACGCCGAGGTAGCCGGGGAGGCTGGCGGCGCGGGGGCGGACGGATGATTGGTATCGTACTGGTGACCCACGGCAATCTGGCGCGTGAATTCCTCGCCGCGCTCGAACATGTCGTCGGTCCGCAGCAAGGCGTCTCGACGGTGTGCATCGGCGCCGACGACGACATGGAAAAGCGGCGCGCCGAGATCCTCGAAAGCGCGCGATCGTGCGACACCGGCGAGGGCGTGATCGTTCTCACCGACATGTTCGGCGGCACGCCGTCGAACCTCGCCATTTCGATCATGGAGCAGGCGCGCATCGAAGTGCTGGCCGGCGTCAACCTGCCGATGCTGGTGAAGCTCGCCTCGGTGCGCAGCCGGCCGATCGCCGAGGCGGTGCGCATGGCCCAGGAAGCCGGCCGCAAATACATCACCGTCGCGTCGCGCATCCTGGCCAAGGAAGCTTCGTGAGCGACACCGCGTCGCAAGGCGCGGATGCCGGCATCGGCACGCTCAGGCGCACCCTTCCCATTGCCAACAAACGCGGCCTGCACGCCCGCGCCGCCGCCAAGTTCGTGCGCATGGCCGGCCAGTTCGATGCGATGGTCCGCGTCAGCTTCAAGAGCCAGGAGGTGTCCGGCCTTTCCATCATGGGCCTGATGATGCTGGCCGCCGGCATCGGCAGCGAGATCGAGCTGTCCTGTTCGGGCCGCCAGGCCATCGAGGCGATGGCCGCCCTGTCGGCGCTGGTCGAGGGCAAGTTCGGCGAGGAGTGAAGCTTTCCTCCTGTGGCCTTGAAGGTCCCTCGGGCTTCGCCCTCGGGATGACAGCGAGCGTGGATCACAAAACTCCTGTCATCGCGCGCGGGGTAGTCCCCGCGCTGAAGCGCAGCGAGGGACCTTTAGGGCCGCATAAAGCTTGGCACATATCGCCATAAATTCTTGCTTATATGCGCATTGGGCGCGTTGAGGCGGCACGGGGCCGCTGATAAGACACCGACACTCTTTCATGCCGGGAGCGCCATATGGCCCAGGATTACGTCGTCAAGGATATCGGGCTCGCCGACTGGGGCCGCAAGGAAATCGACATCGCCGAGACCGAAATGCCGGGCCTCATGGCGATCCGCAAGGAGTACGGGCCGAAGAAGCCCCTGAAGGGCGCGCGCATCGCCGGCTCGCTGCACATGACCATCCAGACGGCGGTGCTGATCGAAACCCTGAGGGCGTTGGGCGCCGACGTGCGCTGGGCGTCGTGCAACATCTACTCGACCCAGGACCACGCCGCGGCGGCCATCGCCAAGGCCGGCACCCCGGTGTTCGCCATCAAGGGCGAAAGCCTCGAGGACTATTGGGACTACACCCACAAGATCTTCGAATGGGGCGATGGCGGCGAACCCAACATGATCCTGGATGATGGCGGGGATGCCACGCTCCTGGTCCATCTCGGCATGCGCGCCGAGAAGGATGCGTCGCTGATCGCCAAGCCGACCAACGAGGAGGAAGAAGTCCTCTACAAGGCGATCGCGCGGACCAACAAGCAAAAGCCCGGCTGGTATGCCAAGCTCGGAGCGGCGATCCGCGGCGTCACCGAGGAGACGACGACGGGCGTCCACCGCCTCTACCAGATGGAGAAGGACGGCCGGCTGCTGTGGCCCGCCATCAACGTCAACGACTCGGTCACCAAGTCGAAGTTCGACAATCTCTACGGCTGTCGCGAATCGCTGGTCGACGGCATCCGCCGCGGCACCGACGTGATGATGGCCGGCAAGGTCGCCATGGTCGCCGGCTTCGGCGACGTCGGCAAGGGCTCGGCGGCCTCGCTGCGCCAGGCCGGCTGCCGCGTCATGGTCTCCGAGATCGATCCGATCTGCGCCCTGCAGGCGGCGATGGAAGGCTACGAAGTCGTCACCATGGAGGATGCAGCACCCAGGGCCGACATCTTCGTCACCGCCACCGGCAACGTCGACGTGATCACGCTCGACCACATGAAGGCGATGAAGCACCGCGCCATAGTCTGCAACATCGGCCACTTCGACAGCGAGATCCAGATCGCGAGCCTGCGGAACTTCAAGTGGCACAATGTCAAGCCGCAGGTCGACGAGATCGAGTTTCCCGACGGCAAGCGCATCATCGTTCTGTCGGAAGGCCGCCTGGTCAACCTCGGCAACGCCACGGGCCATCCCAGCTTCGTGATGTCGGCCTCGTTCTCCAACCAGACCCTGGCGCAGCTCGAGATCTTCACCAATCCGGGCAAATATCAGAAGAAAGTCTACACCTTGCCCAAGACCCTCGACGAGAAGGTGGCGGCGCTCCATCTGGCCAAAGTCGGCGCCAAGCTGACCAAGCTGCGCGCCGACCAGGCGAAGTACATTGGCGTGCCCGAGGCCGGCCCCTTCAAGGGCGATCTCTACCGCTACTGATCGACCCACAGACCGTCGTGTTAAGAGTCGGCATCGGAGACATCGATGCCGACTTTTTCGTTTTCTTTGCCTGATGAGGCTGCAACGGAACGCCTGGGGACCGCGCTCGCCAAACGCCTGCGACCGCGCGACGTCGTGGCGCTGCAAGGCGGGCTCGGCGTCGGCAAGACCACGCTGGCGCGCGCCATCCTGCGCGCCGCCGCGGGCGATCCTTCGCTGGTCGTGCCCAGCCCGACCTTCACCCTGGTCGAAGTCTACGACACGTCGCGCGGCACCTTCTGGCATTTCGATCTCTACCGCCTGGAAGAACCCGACCAGGTTTTCGAGCTGGGCTGGGAGGAGGCGCGGGCCGACGGTATCGCGCTGGTCGAATGGGCGGAGCGGCTGGGGAGATTGCTGCCCCGGGAGCGGCTTACGGTGATGCTGGCCGTCGAGGGTGACGGCAGGCGCGCCGACCTGCAGGGCGAGGCTCGCTTTGGCGAGCTCTGAGCGCGACCGGCTGCGCGCCGAATTCATCCGTCGCGCCGGCTGGGCCGACGCCCGCGAACGGCTGCTGGCCGGCGACGCCTCGTTCCGTAAATACTTTCGCTTGGCGCGAGATGGCGGTACGGCGGTGGTCATGGATGCTCCGCCGCCGCAGGAAGACGTGCGCCCTTTCGTGCGCATCGGCCGCCACCTCAGCGGGCTCGGCTTCAGCGCACCGGCGATCCACGCCGTCGATGACGCCAACGGATTCCTTCTGCTGGAGGATCTGGGTGACGACACCTTCGCACGCGTGCTGCAAGCCGGCGGCGACGAAGGCTGCCTCTATGGCCGGGCGACCGACGTGCTGGTGGCCCTGCATGACGCCGGCGAACGCGCCCTGCTGGCCGGTCTCGGCGCCTATGCCGGCGAGGCCCTGATCGATGCGGCAATGCTGCTGCCGGAATGGTATCTGCCCGCCGCCGCCGGCCGGCCGACCCCCGAAGAAGATACCGCCGCCTATCGCGCGGCGTGGCGCGCCTGCCTCGCCAACCTGCCGGCGATGCCCGACACGCTGCTCCTGCGCGACTACCACAAGGACAATCTGGTGTGGCTGCCGGCGCGGCCCGGCATGAAGGCCTGCGGTCTGCTCGACTTCCAGGATGCCCAGCAGGGCCACTGCTCGTACGATCTCGTCTCGCTGATCGAGGACGCGCGCCGTGACGTATCGCCTGCCGTCCACGCCGCCTGCCTGGCCCGCTACCTTGGCGAAACCGGCGTCGACAAGAACGACTTCGGCACCGGCTTCGCCCTGATGGCGGCGCAGCGCCACGCCCGCGTCATCGGGTTGTTCATCCGGCTCTTGAAGCGCGACGGCAAGCCCGAATACCTGCCGCATCTGCCGCGCGTCTGGCGCCTGTTCGAACGCGCGCTCCAGCACGAGGCGCTGGAACCGTTGCGCGCCTGGGTCGACCGCCTGCTGCCGCCAGACTTGCGTCGGATCGGGGCGCCATGAAGGACACCAAGATCGACACCGCCATGATCTTGGCGGCCGGCCGCGGCGAGCGTCTGCGCCCTTTGACCGACACCGTCCCCAAGCCGCTCATCCCCGTGGCCGGCCGCTCCCTGCTGGAACGCTCGATGGATCGCCTGATCGCGCATGGGGTCACCAATATCGTGGTGAACGTCCACCATCTCGGCCAGCAGATCGCCGACCGTCTGAAAGGCCGCGCGCGCATCGTGCACGAGGAGCGCTTGCTGGAGACCGGCGGCAGCGTGAAGAACGCGCTGCCTCTTCTGGGCGATGGTCCCTTTTTCGTGCTGAACGGCGACGGTTTATGGCGCGATGGGCGGTACCCCCTCCTGGAGCGCCTGCAATTCCGATGGGATCCGGCGGACATGGACGCCTTGCTGCTGGTCCATCCCATCCACAAGGTCATCGGCCGCGACGAGGGCGAACGTGGCGATTATTTTCTCGAGCCCGGCGGCCTTCTGCGCCATCGCGGGACGGCACAGCTCACCCCCTATCTCTTCGCCAGCATCTCGGTCTGCGATGCGCGCCTGTTCCGGGACTCGCCCGAAGGGCCGTTCTCGCTTCTGAGGCTATGGAACCGCGCCGAGGCGATGAAGCGGCTGTACGGGCTCATTCACGACGGCGACTGGTTCCATGTCGGCACACCGTGGGCGCTGGCCGAGGCCGAGCGCGTATTGGCATGAAGGGCGTATTCACCATCGGCATCGACCGCCGTTTCGCCGACGAGCTGGCCCGTGGCGTCCTGGCCGAACACGGCGGCGATCCGCTGGCAATGGCCGACGTGCTGATCCTCGTGCCGACGCGGCGCTCGGTGCGGGCGCTGCGGGAGGCCTTTCTGCGGGCCGCGAGCGGCAAACCGACCTTGCTGCCGAGGCTGGCCCCGTTGGGCGATCTCGACGAAAGCGAATGGGAGGTCGCCGCCGGCGACGCCTGCGCGCTTGCCCTGCCGCCCGCCATCGAGCCCGCCGAACGAGAGGCGCTGCTGGCGCAACTGGTCGCGGCCTTCATCGATAATCAGGGCCATCCGATCGCCCAGTCGGCGGCGCAGGCGCTGAAGCTCGCCCGCGAGCTTGGCCGGTTGCTCGACGAGCTGGCCATCGAAGGCGTGTCGTTCAGCCAGCTCGAGGGTCTGGTCGAGGGCAACTTCGCCAGCCACTGGCAGCGCACGCTAAAATTCCTCGCCATCGTCGGCGAGGCGTGGCCCAAGGTGCTGGCCGAACGCGGCCAGATCGACGCCATCGAGCGGCGAACCCAGGCGATCCGCGCCCAGGCTGCGCGGTGGCGCGACCAACCGCCCGCGACACCGGTGATCGCCGCCGGGTCGACCGGCTCGCAGCCCGCCACGCGCGAGCTGCTGGCCGCCATCGCCCAGCTGCCGCAGGGCGCGGTCGTGCTGCCCGGGCTGGATCGCGACATGGACGACGCGAGCTGGCGCGAGCTCGGCCAGTCGCACCCCCAGTTCGGGCTGCGCGAGCTTTTGTCGGCGCTGGGCCGCGAACGAGGCGACGTTGCCGACTGGCCGGGCGGCGGCGGATCGGCGCGTCCTCTCCTGATGAGCGAGCTGATGCGGCCGGCGGAAACCAGCGAGGCGTGGTCGCGGCCGCCGGTCTCGTCTTTGGAGCATGTGACGCGCGCCGATTGCGCGACCCCGCATCAGGAGGCGCTGGTCGTCGCTTTGGCGCTGCGCGAATCGCTGAAAGACGAAGGCCGGACCGCCGCCTTGGTCACGCCCGACCGCGCGCTCGCCCGCCGCGTCGCCGCGGAGCTCAGGCGCTGGAACATCGACATCGACGATTCGGCGGGCGCGCCGCTTGCCGACGCGCCGCCGGCCGCGCTGTTGCGCGCGCTGATTGGCGCAGTCGATGACGGCTTCGCGCCGGTCGCGCTGCTCGGCTTGCTAAAACATCCACTCTGCACCTTGGGCGGCGACCGCGCGGCACTGCTGGATGCGACGCGGCGCCTCGATCGCAAATGCCTGCGCGGACTGAAGCCGACGTCGGGTATGGCAGCGATCCACGCCCGGATCGAAGCTGCCAAGTTTGGCGACTCTGCCGACCGCCGCGCCGTGCAGAGCCTGATCGACCGGCTCGAGGACGCAACAACCGACCTTGCCGGACTGATGGAAAGCGGTGCCGCGCCCGACGCCTTGCTCGACGCGACGGTTCTCGCTGCAGAGCGAATTGCGTCGACTGAAATTTTGTGGGCAGGCGATGGCGGGGAAGCGCTGGCCGATGCCCTCGCCCGCCTGCGCGCGGCGTGGACGGGTAAGGAGGCGATAGCCGGCGGCGAATGGCCGGCGCTGTTCACCGCCATGCTGGAGCCCGAGATCATTCGCCCGACCTTCGGCCGCCATCCGCGCCTCGCCATCTGGGGACCGCTGGAGGCGCGCCTCCAGCGGGCCGATCTTCTGGTACTGGGCGGGCTGAACGAGGGCACCTGGCCGCCGGCCGTCGAGACGGGCCCCTGGATCAACCGGCCGATGCGCACCGCACTCGGCCTGCCGCAACCGGAGCGCCGCATCGGTCTGTCGGCGCACGACTTTGCCGCGGCGCTGGGGGCAGAGCGCGTGCTGCTGACCCGCGCCGAGCGCGAAGGCGGCGCGCCGACCGTGCCGTCGCGCTGGCTGGCACGCCTCGACGCGCTGTTCGGCTACGAGCCCGGCAGTACCGCGCCGCCGCCGGAATATATCCAGCGCGGGCGCCGCAGCTACCTTGCCTGGGCCGACGCGCTCGATCGGCCTGAAAGCTATCGGCCATGGCCGCGCCCCGAGCCCCGGCCGCCGCTCGAAGCGCGGCCGACGCGGCTCTCGGTCTCGAGCATCGAACAGTGGCGGCGCGATCCGTACGGACTCTATGCGCGGCGCATCCTGGGGCTGGAGGCGCTCGATCCGCTGGAAGCCGAACTCGGCGCCGCCGACCGCGGCTTGGCGCTGCACGATGCGCTCGACGAGTTCCTGCGCGCGTATCCGTCGGGTCTTTTGCCGGCCGAGGCGATCGCCGAATTCGAGGAGCTGGGGGAGAGACATCTCGCCAAGCTTTTGATCGCGCCGGCGGAACGCGCCTTCTGGTGGCCGCGGTTTCAGCGTCTGGCGCGTTGGTTCGTGGGCACCGAGAACGCCCGCCGCGCGGCGGGCACCAGGCTGCTGGCGAGCGAGACGAACGGCGCCATCACCGTCGGCCCGACCGGTCGACCGTTGCGCATCGAGGCGCGGGCCGACCGCATCGACGAGATCGAACCGGGCGGCTGGGAGATCATCGACTACAAGACCGGCCGCGTGCCCTCGCCCAAGGAGCTCGACGGCCTGTTCGCTCCACAGTTGCTGCTCGAAGCGGCGATGGCCGAGCAGGGCGGCTTCGAGGGAATCAAGGGTAAGGCGCGCGCCGTGCACCTCTCCTATTGGCAGGCCAACGGCCTGGGCAATGGCGGCGAGGTCAAGGAGATCAAGGACGGCGAGCAACTGGTGCCGGCAATGCTGGCGCTGGTCGCCAGAATGGCCGAGCACTTCGCCAATCCCTCGACGCCCTATGCCGCCCTGCCATGGCCCGAATTCATCCCGCACTTCAACGACTACGCTCATCTCGAGCGCATCGCCGAATGGTCGACGGCGGGCGGAGGCGAGGAGTGAGCGCGGTGGACGCGCTGGTGCTGGCGACCGAGGCGCAACGGCGCGCCACGACACCGGGTCACTCGGCCTGGGTCGAGGCCAATGCCGGCACCGGCAAGACCAAGGTGCTGACCGATCGCGTGACCAGGCTGCTGCTGGATGGCGTGAAACCCGAGCGCATCCTCTGCCTCACCTTCACCAAGGCGGCCGCTGCCGAGATGCGCAATCGATTGGCGAGCCAGCTCGGCCGCTGGGCGCTGGCAGACGAGCACAGGCTCGACCAGGAAATCGAGCTTCTGATCGACCGCCCGCCGGGGCCTGCGGAGCGGATCGTGGCGCGCCGGCTGTTCGCCCGGGTGCTCGACGCGCCCGGCGGCATCAACATCCTCACCATCCATGCCTTCTGCCAGGCGTTGTTGAAACGCTTTCCCCTGGAAGCAGGCGTGGCGCCGGGTTTCGAGGTGCTCGACGAAACAGAGGCCCAGGCCCTGCTGCGTCATGCCCAGGACGAGCAGATGGAGGCGCTGGCCCGGCCCGACGCGCCGACCGTCTTGGTCGACGCGCTGGCCTCGGTCGCCGGCCGGATTTCAGTCACCGAGTATGCCGACCTCATGCTGAAGCTTTTGGGCGAACGCGCCTGGCTGTTGGCGCGCGTCGGCAATGACGCGGGACTTCGCGGGGTGCGCGACCGCCTGGCCCGGGAGATGGGCTGCGCGCCGGACGACACGGCGGACGGCCTGAGGAGTAATGCCTGCCTCGAAGCGGCGTTCGACGCGCCCGGCCTTCGCGCGGCGTTGCAAGCGCTCGCCAAAGGTAGTCCGCAGGATGCCGAGCGCGCGGAACTGCTCGCCGCTTGGTTGGCGGCCGACGACCGGCCGGCGCTTCTGTCCGCCTACGCCAAAGCCTTCTTCACCGAAAGCGGCAAGATTCGCGAGCGGCTCGCCACCAAAGCCGCCATCTCGGCGATGCCCGGCATCGAAGGCGTGCTGCGCGCCGAGGCCGAGCGGCTGGCCGAGGTGCTCGATCACATCAACGGCGCTGAATTGGTCGAACGCACCCTGGCGCTGCTGCGGCTCGGCCTCGACATCGCCGAGCGCTACAGCCGCGCCAAGCGGCGGCGGGCCACGCTTGACTATGACGACCTGATCGTCGCGACGCGCCGCCTTTTGGAAAGTGCTTCGAGTGCGGCCTGGGTGCTCTACAAGCTCGACGGCGGCATCGACCATGTGCTGGTCGACGAAGCGCAGGACACCAATCCCGACCAGTGGGAGGTGATCCGCCGTCTGACCGAGGAATTCTTTGTAGGCCAAGGCGCGGTCGAGCGCAGCCGCACGGTGTTCGCCGTCGGCGACACCAAGCAGTCGATCTTCGGCTTCCAGCGGGCCGATCCGCGCAAGCTCAAGGAAATGCGCGAGTGGTTCGAGGGCAAGAGCCGCATCGCCGAGCAGCGCTTCGTGCCCGTCGCCCTCAATGTCTCGTTCCGTTCGACGCCTGCCGTGCTCGACGCCGTCGACTGGGTGTTCGGCCAGCCCGACTCTGCACGCGGCGTGGCCGAGCCGGGCCTCTTGAGCCACCTCCCCAGCCGCAAGGAGGAGCCCGGCCGGGTCGAGCTATGGCCGCTGGTGAGCGCACCCGAGGCCGAAATCGACACGACCGACATCGAGGGCAGGCAAAGCGCGCTGGCGCTGCCGCACCAGCGCCTGGCGCGGCTGATCGCGGCGCATGCCAAGGGCCTGATCGGCAAGGAACGCCGCGCCCGCAAGGGCGAGCTGCTGCATGCCGGTCATTTCATGGTGTTGGTGCGGCGGCGCAACGCGTTCGTCAATGCACTGGTGCAGGCGCTGAAGCGCGAGGGTATCGAGGTGGCGGGCGTCGACCGCCTGAACCTGGGCGAGGAGCTGGCGATCCAGGATCTGCTGGCGCTGGCGCGCTTCGTGCTGTTGCCGCAGGACGATCTCAACCTCGCCTGCCTGCTGAAGTCGCCGTTGATCGGCCTCGACGAAGAACAGCTTTTCACGTTGGCGTGGAAGCGGACCGGCCATCTATGGCGCGCGCTGCGCGAGCGCGCCGGCGAGAAGCCGTTCGCCGCGGCCCATGCGCGGCTCGCCGGCTGGCTGAAGCGCGCGGACTACATCACGCCGTTCGATTTCTTTGCCGAGGCGCTCGGTCCCGAAGGCGGTCGCGCGCGCCTGCTGGAGCGGTTGGGCCGCGAGGCGGCCGACCCGATCGATGAGTTGCTGGCGCGCGCGCTGCAATACCAGCACGCCGAGGGCGGATCGCTGCAGGGCTTCCTGCATTGGTTCGAGACGGGCGGCGGCGAGATCAAGCGCGACCTCGACCAGAACCGCCGCCGCGAGGTGCGCATCCTCACCGTGCACGCCTCCAAGGGCCTGCAGGCTCCCATCGTCTACCTGCCCGACACCACGCGCGTGCCGCACAACGACGAGCGGCTGATCGCCGGCGCCGACGGCGAGGCCCGGCTATGGCTGCCGCGCGTCGACGACGCCAACGAGGCCGCCCGCGCCTGGCGCGCCCAGGCGCGCGAGCTCGCGCTCGAGGAGCAGAACCGCCTGCTCTACGTCGCCATGACCCGGGCCGAGGACCGGCTTTATATCGGTGGCTGGGTCGGCGCGAAGAAGCCGGATCGCGGCTGCTGGTACGAACGCATCGAAGCCGGCCTCAGGGCGAGCAGCGAGGCCGAGATCTTTCCCGAAGCGCCGCCACCGCGTGGCCGCGCGGTGCCGCGCGCCTTCGACTTCACGAGGCTGCTGGCCGACGAAGGCTGGACGGGGGACGGCTATGAACTCACCAATATCGGCCAAATCGAGCTGCCCGACCAGGCCGAGCTGCCCCTCGACCTCGCCGCCCGGCTGGAACCGTGGATCCATCAGCCCGCCCCACCCGAGCCTGAGCCGCCGACGCCGCTCGCGCCGTCGCAACCCTTGCCGGACGAAGCGCTGGCCCGCCCGCGCGCTTTCAGCCCGCTCGCGCCCGCGGGCTCGCGACGCTGGCAACGCGGCCGGCTGATGCACGATCTGCTGCGCCACCTGCCGTCGCTGGCAGCGGGCGAGCGCCCACCAGCGGCCCGACGCTTCCTCGCCCAGCCGGCGCATGGTTTGACGGAGGAAGAGATCGCGGCGTTGACCGACGAAGCGCTCGCCGTCACCGAGGCGGCTCATCATGCCGCGCTGTTTGCCGAAAGCTCGCGCGCCGAGGTGCCGCTGATCGGCATGGTGCGCACGCCGCGCGGCAGCTTCACCGTCAGCGGCCAGGTCGACCGACTCGCGGTCAGCGAGCGCGAGGTCCTGATCGTCGATTACAAGACCAACCGGCCGCCGCCGCTCTTGGCAGCGGAGGTGCCGCTCGCCTATCGCCGCCAGCTCGCGCTTTATCGCGCGCTGCTCGGCGGCATCTGGCCCGGCCGCACGGTACGGGCTTTCCTGCTGTGGACAGCGGCTCCGTTGCTGATGGAAATCGATGCGGAAACGCTCGACAGATCAATGCCTTATGCTGGCGCACCTTGACTCGCCCGGCTGCCGTTCCTAGCTTTGAGGCCAAGGGCGGCGCCGGTCCATCGACCGGCCTTCAGTGTTTTTGGGAGAAACCCACATGACGATCAAAGCGACCGATGTCTCCTTCGAGCAGGAAGTCCTGAAGTCCGACACGCCCGTCCTCGTCGACTTCTGGGCGGAGTGGTGCGGCCCCTGCCGCATGATCGGTCCCTCATTGGAGGACATCGCCAAGGAGATGGACGGCAAGCTCAAGGTGGTGAAGGTCAATATCGACGAGAACCCGACGACGCCGTCGCGCTACAACGTCCGCTCGATTCCGACGCTGCTGCTGTTCAAGAACGGCCAGGTCGCCGCGACCAAGATCGGCGCCGAGCCCAAGCAGAAGCTGGTGAGCTGGATCAACACCGTCGTTAGCTAGCACGCTTGGTTTAGGCGCTCAGCCGTTGCGGGCCAGCACCTCGCCGGCAACGTAGAGCGAGCCGCAGATCAGGATGCGCATCGGCGCGGGCTGGCTGGCCAAAAGGTCTTCCAGCGCCGCGCCGATGTCGTTTGCGGGGGCGCAATCCAAACCGACCTCGGCTGCCCGCGCGCAGGCTTCCTGCGGCGTGTAGGCGGCGTGGCCCTCGATCGGCACGGCGCGCGCGGTGGCAGCATGCCGCGCCAGCGGCCGCAGGAAGCCCGCCGCGTCCTTGGTCGTGAGCATGCCGTAGATCAAATAGAGCGGCAGGGCTGCCGGCTCCTTGGCCCATTCGGCGGCCTGGCGCGCCAGCGCAATGCCGCAATCCTCGTTGTGGCCGCCGTCGAGCCACAGTTCGCCGCCGGGCGGCAGGGCCTCGACCAGCGGGCCATGCGACAGTTTCTGCAGCCGGGCCGGCCAGTCGACCGAGGCGAGCCCCTTGGCGATCGCGGCGTCGCCGATGCGGAACTGGGCCGCCCGCAGCCGCTCGATGCAGGCGACCGCCGTCGCGGCATTGTCGATCTGGTGCGCGCCGACCAGCGCCGGCGCCGGCAGGTCGAGGCCCAAAAAGTCGCTGTCGTAGCGGAAACCGCCGGGCGTCGGCGTCACCTGCCATTCGCGGCCCATGCGAAAGAGCGGCGCGGCGAGCTTGGCCGCCTCGTCGGCGATCACCTTGCTGCTCACCTCGCGCTGGCGGCCGATCACCGCCGGCACGGCGTGCTTCAGGATGCCAGCCTTCTCGGCCGCGATCCCTTCGAGCTTGTCGCCCAGGAAACCGGTGTGGTCGTAGCCGATCGGCGTGATGGCCGAGACGACCGGGGTGGCCACGTTGGTCGAATCCAGGCGGCCGCCCATGCCGACCTCGATCACGGCGAGATCGGCCGGCACGCGGGCGAAGGCGAGAAAGGCCGCGACCGTGGTGATCTCGAAGAAGGTGATGGGCTGTTCCTGGTTGGCCTGCTCGCACTCCGTCAGGACGGCATCGAGCATGTCATCGTCGATCAGGCGGCCGGCGACCCTGATGCGCTCGTTGAAGCGCACCAGATGCGGCGAGGTGTAGACATGCACGCGATAGCCCGCCGCCTCGGCCATGGCGCGCAGGTAGGCGACCAGCGAGCCCTTGCCGTTGGTGCCGGCGACATGGACCACCGGCGGCAGCTTAAGATGCGGCGATCCGACAGCGGCCAGGAGACGCTCGGTGCGCCCCAGCTCAAAGTCGATCAGCTTGGGATGCAGCCGCGTCAGGCGTTCGAGCAGCGGATCGATCATGGCCGGCGCCAGGGCAATGAGCTCAACCGGCCGCGACAGCGAGGCCGCGGCTTTCGGAGGTAACGGGATCCATGAACAGCGAGACCAGCCGGATCAGCGTTTCGCGCAGCTTGTGGCGGTGCACGACGGCATCGACCATGCCGTGCTCGAGTAGATATTCCGAGCGCTGGAAGCCGGGCGGCAGTTCCTGGCGGATCGTGTCCTGGATGACGCGCGGGCCGGCGAAGCCGATGATGGCGTCAGGCTCGGCGATGTGCACGTCGCCCAGCATGGCGAACGACGCCGATACGCCGCCCGTCGTGGGATCGGTCAGCACGACGATGTAAGGCAGGCCCGCCTCCTTCACCTTGCGCACGGCGATGGTGGTGCGGGTGAGCTGGATCAGCGACAGGATGCCCTCCTGCATGCGCGCCCCGCCCGAGGCGGAGAAGACGATCAGCGGCGCCTTGCGCGCCACGGCGAGGTCGGACGCCATCACCAGGCCCTCGCCCACGGCGGTGCCCATCGAGCCGCCCATGAAGCCGAAATCGAGCAGCGCCATCATGGTCATGCGACCGCCCATCAGGCCGCTCGCCACCACCAGCGCATCGGTCGTGCCCTCGGCCTTGGCCTGGGCTTCCTTCAGGCGCGCATCGTAGCGCTTGGTGTCGCGGAACTTCAGCGGATCGACGGTGACGCGGGGCAGCGGATGAAGCTCGTATTTGCCCTCGTCGAAAAGGTAGGGCAGGCGCTTTAGCGGAGCGATCCGCATGTGGTGGCCGCAATGGGTGCAGACTTCCTGGTTGGCCTCCCAGTCGCGCATGAACAGCATCTGTTCGCACTTGACGCACTTCAGCCAGAGATTGTCGGGCGCCTCCTTGCGCGAGACCAGCGCCCTGAGCTTGGGCCGGACGAAATTGGTCAGCCAGTTCATGGCGGCGGTATCGCATGAAAGACCGAGCCGGCCAAGACAGCGCCGGACGCTCGACGCCTCGGCGGCTAAAACTTCAGCGCCAGAAGACGCCGAACGGCGGCACGAACTCCTCGGGTTTCTTCACTTGGCAGAACAATTTTCGCTGCCCGTAGTCGGCGCAAATTCTCTGCGCGGCGCCGGGTTCGAGGTCGGCGATGATGGCGGCCTGTTTGGTCACCTTGTTGGACGTGACCGGCAGGATGTACTCCTTGCCGAGCCGCGTGACGCCGAGCCGGGCGAGGTCGGCCTGGCCGGTGTCGAAAGCAACTCGCGCCGTCTTCCAGTCGCCGTAGGTGCCGAGCCAGGCGGCATCTCCGGGCATGTCGTAGTGGATCGCGCCGCACTCGCCTGGCGCGAACACCGTCCCCGGCCCGCCCGCGCCGTTGCGCAACTGCCAGACCTTGGGCCGGCTGCCGCCGGTCTTCAGCAGATAGGCTTCGTCGAGCAGGCGGATGATGAATTCGTCGCGCAGATCGGCACGGCGGAAACCGAACGCGACGGCGATCAACCGCCGGCCGTCGCGCACCGCGCTGCCGACGATGTTGAAGCCGGAGGCGCAGATGAAGCCGGTCTTCAGGCCGTCGGCATAGGGCGCATAGAGATCGAGGAATTTTATGCCCGGCCCGACCCGCATCTTGCCGAGCATGAATTCCTGGGTGTGGAAGTAGCCATAGTACTGCGGAAATTCCTTCGCCAGCGCCATGGCGAGAATCGCCATGTCGCGCGCCGTGGTGATCTGGCCCTGGTCGGGCAGGCCGTGGGCGTTGCGGAATTGCGTGGCGTTCATGCCGATGCGTGCCGCCGTCTCGGTCATGCGCTGGGCGAAGGCGGGCGTCGAGCCCGAAATCAACTCGCCGAACGCCGCCGCGACGTCGTTGGCCGAGCGCGCGACCAGCGCCAACAGTCCCTGCTCCACCGTGATGGTCTGGCCGGGGGGCAGGCCGAGCTTGGACGGCGGCATCGAGCGGGCATGCTCGGAAAACGGCAGCGGGGTGGACAGCGTGATGCGGCCGGTCTTCAGCTCCTCGAAGACGACGTAGATGGTCATCATCTTGGTGAGCGAGGCGGGATACCAGAACGCGCCGGCGCTACGCTCGAGCAGCGTCTCGCCGGTGGCGGCGTCGATCACCACATAGGGGCCGGCCTGGACGGGGCCGGAGGGCGAGGAAACAGGCGCGATCTGGGCGCGGGAGGGAAAAGCCGAAAGGCCGAGCAGGCCCAGGATGCACAGCAGAAGACGCAGGTTCATTGCCGTCGATACGTGAGGGGCCCCAGCATACGCCCTTCCACGCGCCCACGGGAGGCATTAGATCGATACCATGCTCAAGGTCATGATCGCTCCCGTCACCCGGTTTCAGCAGAACTGCTCAATCGTCTGGTGCGACGAGACCATGGAGGGCACCGCGGTCGACCCGGGCGGCGATTTCGACATGTTGAAGGAAGCAATCGCCCAGCAGGGCATCAAGGTGACGAAGGTGCTGCTGACCCATGGCCATGTCGACCATGCCTCGGCCGCCGGCACCATGGCCGACCACTACCAGGTCAAGATCGAGGGCCCCCACCGCGACGACCTGTTCCTGATCGAGGGCTTGCCCGGTTCCGGCCGCAAGTACAACTTCCCGGCCTACAAGCCCTTCGTGCCCGATCGCTGGCTGGAGGGCGGCGAGCAGGTAACGCTGGGCAATCTCACTTTCGATGTCGTGCACTGCCCCGGCCACACGCCGGGCCATGTCGTGTTCGTGCACAAGCCGTCGAAGGTCGCCTTCGTGGGCGACGTGCTGTTCCGCGGATCGATCGGCCGCACCGACTTTCCGCGCGGCAATCACGAGCAGCTGCTGGAGTCGATCCGCCGGCGGCTATGGCCGCTGGGCGACGACATCACCTTCGTGCCCGGTCACGGCCAGACCTCGACCTTCGGCTGGGAACGCAAGACCAATCCGTTTGTCGCCGACCTGTTGTTCGACGACGACGAAGAGCAAGCGAAAGCCTAGCGCGACGGCGCGGCGAGGGAGGACTGGAAGTCGAGCTGGCCCGCAGCGAGCGCCGGCGGCACGTCGAGGTCGGCGACCTGGGGCTGCCCGTAATGTTGCTGCACGTAGTCCAAGCCGTGGCGCAGCATCGCCTTGGTGAAGCGTGCGGGCTTTGCCGCAAGGGTTGCGATCACCTCGGGTGAACGCTCGGCGAGCGGTCGCCTGAAGGCGGCGAGTTCGACCTCGGCGACCAGATACATGCCGCAAGCCATCGCGCCCAACGCGTAGGACAGGCATTCCTCTTCCCAGCGATCGGGTTCGCGTTGCTCGGCATCGAGAAGATCCAGCGCGGCGACGAAGTTCTCGTGAAGCCTGTCTTTGCGATCGATCGGCCCGCCCTGCATCGTCTTCTCCTCAGCCATTGCGTCCAGGCACACATATGGGGGCATGATCGTGACCCGACCATGACGACGCGCGTGATGGCCAAAATGGTCACAGCACGACATCACGCGTGATGCAGTGAGCTATGCCTTGCGAACGCCGCGCACGCCGTCTGCAAGTGCCTTGATGTAGGCAAAGACGCCCGGCACGAGATCGGGCTTGGGCTTGCCGCCCTCGTCGAGCCCGGCCTTCACGCGATCGACGATGGCCGAGCCGACGACGGCGGCATCGGCATGGCGCGCCACGGCAGCGGCCTGGTCCGGCGTCTTGATGCCGAAGCCCACCCCCACCGGCAGCTTGGTGTGGCGCTTGATGCGCTCGACATGGGTGCGCACCGCTTCCTCGGTCGCCGACTTGGTGCCGGTGATACCGAGCACGGAGACGAAATAGACGAAGCCCGACGAGTACTTCAGCACTGCCGGCAGGCGCTTGTCGTCGGTGGTGGGCGCGGTCAACAGCACGGTGTCGAGGCCGTTGGCCACGGCGTGCGGCTTCAGCTCGTCGGCCTCCTCGGGCGGCAGGTCGACCAGGATGAAGCCATCGACTCCGGCCGCCGCCGCCTGCTTGCAGAAGCGTTCGGCGCCGCGCTGATAGACGAGATTATAGTAGCCCATCAGCAGGATGGGCGTGTCGTCATCGCCGGTCTCCCGGCGAAAGCGGCGCACCATGTCGAACGTCGCGTCGACCGTGATGCCGGCCTTGAGCGCGCGCTGGCCGGCCAGCTGGATCGAGGGGCCGTCGGCCATCGGATCGGTGAACGGCATGCCGAGTTCGATCAGGTCGGCGCCGGCGGCGGGCAGGCCTTTGAGGATCTGGTAGCCGATCTCGGCGTTGGGATCGCCGGCGCTGACATAGGTCACGAGACCGGCACGCTTGTCGGCCTTGAGTTGGGCGAAGCGCTGGGCGATGCGGCTCATCGATCAGATCTTCATGCCCAGCCGCTCGGCGACGGCGAACACGTCCTTGTCGCCGCGGCCGCAGAGATTCATCACCAGAAGATTGTCCTTGGGCAGGGTGGGCGCGAGCTTGGTGACATGGGCCAGCGCGTGCGCGGGCTCGAGGGCGGGAATGATGCCTTCGAGCTTGCACAGAAGCTGGAACGCGATGAGCGCCTCGTTGTCGGTGGCGGATACGTATTCCACCCGACCCTGCTCCTTCAGCCAGGAATGCTCGGGCCCGATGCCGGGATAGTCGAGGCCGGCGGATATCGAATGCGCCTCGGTGATCTGGCCTTCCTTGTCCTGCAGGAGATAGGTCCGGTTACCGTGCAGCACGCCCGGCCTGCCGCCGGTCAGCGACGCGGCATGCTCGCCGGTCTCCACGCCCTTGCCGCCGGCCTCGACGCCGATGATGCGCACGCCCTTGTCGTCGAGGAAGGGATGGAACAGGCCCATGGCGTTGGAGCCGCCGCCGATGCAGGCGACCAGCGTGTCGGGCAGGCGGCCCTCCATCTCCAGGATCTGCTTGCGCACCTCGTTGCCGATGACGCACTGGAAGTCGCGCACCATCGCCGGATAGGGATGCGGGCCGGCTACCGTGCCGATGCAGTAAAAGGTCGTCTCGCAGGTCGCCACCCAGTCGCGCAGCGCCTCGTTCATGGCGTCCTTCAGCGTGGCCGAGCCGGCCTTCACCGGGCGCACCTCGGCGCCCAGCATCTTCATGCGCACGACGTTGGGCGCCTGGCGGTCGACGTCGACCGAGCCCATGAACACCACGCAGGGAATGTCGAACAGCGCGCAGGCCGTCGCGGTGGCGACGCCATGCTGGCCGGCGCCGGTCTCGGCGATCACCCGCGTCTTGCCCATGCGCTTAGCCAGCAGGACCTGGCCCAGCACGTTGTTGATCTTGTGGCTGCCGGTGTGGTTCAGCTCATCGCGTTTGAAATAGATCTTGGCGCCGCCCAAGTGCCTGGTCAGCCGTTCGGCGTAGTAGAGCGGGCTCGGCCGGCCGGCATAGTGCGCCAGGAGATAGTTCAGCTCGCCCTGGAACTGCGGATCGGCCTTGGCCTCGGTGTAAGCCTTCTCCAGCTCGAGGATGAGCGGCATCAGGGTCTCGGCGACGTAGCGGCCGCCGAAAAGGCCGAAATGCCCGCGCTCGTCGGGGCCGGTGCGGAAGCTGTTGGGTGAACTGCTCGGGCTCGGAGGCATCGCTGGTTCCTGTCGGGACGCGGGCTTAGCAGTCCCGACAGGGGTCGGTCAAAAGCCCTAGCGCCGCTTGCTCTTGGCCGATTTCTTCTTGGTCTTGGGGGCCGCCTTGCGCTTGGCGGCGGTTTTCGCGGCCAACCGGCGAGCCGGCCCATCCTCGATCTCGACGATGACCTCGATCTCGACCGGAATGCCGCGCGGCAGCGAGCCCATGCCGACCGCCGAGCGCGCGTGCCGGCCGCGATCGCCGAACACGGTGACGAAAAGATCGGAGCAGCCGTTGATCACCTCGGGCTGCTCGCCGAATTCCGGCGTGGCGTTGACCATGCCCAAAAGCTTGACGATGCGCTTGACGCGGTCGAGGTCGCCCAGCTCGGCCTTCATGACGGCGATCAGGCTGAGGCCGGTCTGGCGGGCATATTCGTAGCCCTGTTCGCGGGTGAAATCGCGACCGACCTTGCCGACCGGCAGCGGATGGCCCGGCAGGCCGGGCCCCTTGCCGGCGAGATAGAGCAGGTTGCCGGTGCGCACGGCGTTGACATAGTTGGCCATCGGCGAGGTCGGCTTGGTGACCTCGATGCCGAGTTCCTTCAGCCGCTGTTCGGTCTTCATGCGCAGGCTCCCCTCAGAGCGCCTTCACCCGATCAAGAAAGGCGCGGATCAAGTCGATCGATTTCACACCCCGGCTCAGCTCGACGCCAGAAGAAACGTCGACGGTGCGCGCGCCGGTGACGCGCACGGCCTCGGCGACGTTGTCGGGCGTGAGCCCACCCGCCAGGAACCACGGCAGCGGCACGGTGCGGCCGGACAGGATCGTCCAGTCGAAGGCCCGCGCATTGCCGCCGGGCAAGATGCCGTCGGCCGCATCGAACATCAGCCGGTCGGCGACGGAGGCGTAGGCTGCGATGCCGCGCTCGACGTCGCTCGCTTGGGCGACCGTGATCGCCTTCATGACGGGCTTTCCCGTGCGCGCCTTGATGGCGGCAACGCGCTCGGGCGTCTCCGCGCCTTGGAGCTGCAGCATGTCGATGGCGCCGGTCGCCAGCCGTTCGTCGAGCAAGGCGTCGTCGGGATCGACGAACAGGCCGACCCGGCCGACGCTTGTCGGCACGCGCGCGCCCAGCGCCTTCAGCAGGTCGTTGGCGGCAACGTGGCGCGGCGAGTGCGGATAGGTGACGAAGCCCACCCAGCGCGCGCCGAAGCGCACGGCGGCGTCGACCGTCTCCGGCGTCGACAGCCCGCAGATCTTGGCCTCGACCATGGCTTTCAGCGTACTTCCAGGTCGCGAGCGATCGCGTCGGCGGCGGACGCGGGATCGGCCGCCTCGGTGATCGGCCGGCCGATCACCAGATGATTGGCGCCCAGCCGCACCGCCTCGCCCGGAGTCATGACCCGCTTCTGGTCGCCGCTCGCCGTCCCGGCGGGGCGAATGCCCGGCACCATCAGCACGAAGTCCCGTCCGCACGCCTTGCGCAAGGCCGCGATCTCGAGCGGCGAGCAGATGACGCCGTCGAGGCCGCTTTCGCGCGCCAGCGCGGCCAGCCGCAGCACCTGCTCGGACGGATCGGCCTTGACGCCGGTGGCTTCGAGATCGTCGCGATCGAGCGAGGTCAGGACGGTGACGCCGAGCAGGCGCGGTCGGGCGACGCCCAGGCGCCTGGCCTCTTCGGCCGCGGTCTCGGCGGCGCGGCGCATCATGGCCGGCCCGCCCGCGGTGTGGATGGTGATGAAGGTCGGCTCGAGCTCGACCACGGCGCGGATGCCGCCCGCCACGGTGTTGGGAATGTCGTGCAGCTTGAGGTCGAGGAAGAAGCCCACCCCCGTCGCCCGCACCGGCGCGGGAAAGGCGTAGCGCACGCCGGGCGCACCGTGCGCCAGGAAGAATTCCAGGCCGAGCTTGATGCCGCCGACCGCCGGCCGCGCGCCGCCGGCCACCGAGCGGATCAGGCGGGCGGCTTCGGGAAGGTCGACCGTGTCGACGGCGCAGTAGACGGGATTGGAGCGGCTGGCCATGGCGGGCGCAACCTAATGGCCGCATCCGTAGGCAGCAATCAGGAACTGCGCGCCCTCAACTCCGAACCCGGCGCACCGCGTCCTGCCAGCCGGCATAGCGGCGGTCGCGCGAGGCGGCGTCCTCGGCCGGCTGAAAGGCGCGATCGAGCGCCCAGCTCGCCGACAGCGCGTCGAGCGATGGCCACAGGCCGGCCTGCAGGCCGGCCAGGAAAGCAGCACCCAACGCCGTGGTCTCGGTCACTTTGGGCCGTTCGACCGGCGTGCCGACCGTGTCGGCCAGGCGCTGCATCAGGGAATCGTTCACCACCATGCCGCCGTCGACCCTGAGCTCGTCGATCTGCGCGCCATCGCCGCGCATGGCGTCGACGAGGTCGCGTGTCTGGTAGCAGACCGAATCGAGGGTGGCGGCGGCGATCTCGGCCGGCCCGCTATCGCGGGTGAGTCCCAACAAGGCGCCACGTGCGCCGGCATCCCAGTAGGGCGCGCCGAGACCGACGAAGGCCGGCACCATGTAGACGCCGTGGCCCGCCTTGGCGTCGCGGGCGACCGCCTCGACATCGGCCGACTTGGCGATGAGATGCAGACCGTCGCGCAGCCACTGCACGGCGGCACCGGCGATGAAAATGCTGCCTTCGAGGGCATAGGTGCGCCGGCCGGCGAGCTGATAGGCGATGGTGGTGAGCAGGCGATTGTGCGAGCGCACGGCGATGCTGCCGGTGTTGAGCAACGCGAAGCAGCCCGTGCCGTAGGTCGCTTTCACCATGCCCGGCCTGATGCAGGCCTGGCCGACGGTCGCGGCCTGCTGATCGCCCGCCATGCCCAGCACCGGCACCGACGCGCCAAGGATGTCGGTCGTGGCGATGCCGAGCTCGCCCGAGCAATCGACCACCGTCGGCAGCAAGGCGCGCGGCACGGCGAACAGTTTCAGGAGATCGGAGTCCCACGTCCCGTTGTGGATGTCGAGCAGCAGGCTGCGGCTGGCATTGGTGGCGTCGCTCGCATGCACCTTGCCGCCCGTCAGCCGCCACAGCAGGAAGCATTCGATGGTGCCGGCGGCGAGCGCGCCTCTTTCCGCCGCGGCCCGGCTGCCAGCCACGTGATCGAGGATCCAGGCGATCTTGGTGCCGGAAAAATACGGATCGAGGATCAGGCCGGTGCGGGCCGAGACCTCGCCCTCATGCCCGGCCCGCCGCAGCTCCTCGCAGCGGTCGGCGGTGCGGCGATCCTGCCAGACGATGGCGTTGTGAATCGGCTTGCCGGTGGCGCGGTCCCACACGACCGTGGTCTCGCGCTGGTTGGTGATGCCGATGCCGGCCAGCGCCGTGGCGCCGAGCTTGGCGCGGGCCAGCGCCGCGCGGCAGACCTCGACCGTCGCCGACCAGATCTGCTCGGGATCGTGCTCGACCCAACCCGGCTTGGGAAAGATCTGCGGCAGCTCTTTCTGTGCCGATGCCACCGGCCGGCCCGAGGCATCGAACACGATGGCGCGCGTGCTGGTGGTGCCCTGGTCGATGGCCAGGATATGCTTGGCAGCCATCCGGCGTTCTTAGCAGGTTTTCGCCTCTACGCTCAGTGTGCGCGGTCGATCGCGAAGTCGACAGCCTCGAGCAGGGCGGCCTTGAGCGGCTTGTCGGGAAAGAGTCCAAGCGCGTCGCGCGCCATGGCGCCGTAATGGCGAGCGCGCTCCAGCGTGTCGGCGAGCGCGCCATGACGGTCGATCAAGGTCTGCGCCTGCTCGAGATCGCCCGTGCGCTGCTCGAGCTTCTCGATAGTGCGCTTCCAGAACTCACGTTCGACAGTGCGGCCGCGCAGGAAGGCCAGGATCACCGGCAGGGTGATCTTGCCCTCGCGGAAATCGTCGCCCACCGTCTTGCCGAGCTGAGCCTCGCGGCCCGAGTAGTCCAGGGCGTCGTCGACGAGCTGGAAGGCGATGCCGAGGTTGAGGCCAAAACTCTCCAGCGCCACCCTCTCCGGACCGTTGCGCCCGGCGACCATGGCGCCGACTTCGGTGGCCGCTGCGAACAATTTGGCGGTCTTGGCCTTGATTACCTCGAGATAGGTCGCCTCCGGCGTGCTGGTATCGCGCTGGCTGGTGAGCTGTAGCACCTCGCCCTCGGCGATGGTCGAGGAGGCGCGCGACATCACGGCCAGGATATCGAGCGAGCCGACATCGACCATCAATTCGAAAGCGCGCGTGAACAGGAAGTCGCCGACTAGCACCGAGGCCTTGTCGCCCCACACCGAATTGGCCGACGGCCTGCCGCGGCGGAGCGCGCTGACATCGACCACGTCGTCATGCAGCAGCGTGGCGGAATGGATGAATTCGACGCAGGTCGCGAGCTTGATATGGCGATCGGCGGCGGAGGCATAGCCGCACAGCCGCGCCGCCGCGACCGTGAGCAGCGGCCGCATGCGCTTGCCGCCGGCGCCGACCAAGTGGTTGGCGAGTTCGGGAATCAAGGCCACCGGCGAGCGCATGCGCGCCAGGATCTCGCGGTCGACCTGCGCCATGTCGTCGGCGCAGAGCGATAGCAGCGGCTCCAGGCTCGGCACCTTGCGCTTGCCGTCGAGGGAGACGACCGTGGCCATGTGTTAGGATAATCCCCCGCGTGAGGCCGGTTGTGCGACACGATGTCGTGACATGATCCCTAGCATGGAACCGGGCCTGACCGAAGACACCTTGCTGGCCGGCCGCGTCAGGGTGCTGCAACCCGAACGCGGTTATCGCATCGCCGTCGACGCCGTGTTGCTGGCCGCCGCGATCGATGCCGCGCCCGGCGAGCGCGTGCTCGATCTCGGCGCCGGCGTTGGCACCGTCGGCCTTTGCCTTGCCGCGCGCGTGCCGCAATGCACGGTTGTCGGCATCGAATTGCAGCCTGCGCTGGCGCAATTGGCCGTACGCAACGCCCTACTCAACGGCGTGGCCGGCCGTTTGCAAACGATTGTCCACGACATCGCCCGGCCGCTGCCATCCGATCTCGGCCCGTTCGATCACGTTGCGACCAATCCGCCCTATCTGGCGGCTGCCGCAGCCGATCCCTCGCCTCTGCGCAGCAAGGCGCTGGCTACCGTCGAATCGAGCGCCGACCTGGCGCGCTGGCTTGGCGTTGCAGCAGGAGCGGCAAAACCTGCAGGCACCCTGCTGGTCATCCATCGCAGCGACCGGCTGGAGGAGGTCGTGAGTTGCCTTGTCGGGCTGGGCTGGGGCGACGTGACGATCAAGCGCCTGCCGCCCGCGCCACGCGTGTTGGTGCGCGCCCGCAGGTCCGCCGCGGCGCGACGGCGCGAAGCCGCGCCCTTCGTGCTGCACCGTCCGGACGGCGGTTATACCGACGCGGCCGAGGCCGTCCTGCGCGGCGCCGCGCCGCTTGCCTTCTGAGGCGCGCGCCGCGACAGTGCCGCCATGCTGGATTGGCTAAAAGACCGTTTTCGCCGCGGTCCCGTCGTACCCGTCGTCCGCCTGTCCGGGGTCATCGCCTCGAGCGGCCTTTTAGGCAACCGCAGCCTGTCCATCGAGACGGTGGCGCCGCTGCTCAAGCGCGCCTTCGACATGCGCGGCGCCAAAGCCGTGGCGCTCGCCATCAACTCTCCCGGCGGCTCGCCCGTGCAGTCGGCCCTGATCGGCCAACGCATCCGCCTGTTGGCCGACGAGAAGAAGCTGAAGGTGATCGCGTTCGTCGAGGACGTCGCCGCTTCCGGCGGCTACTGGCTCGCCTGCGCGGCCGACGAGATCATCGTCGATCCACACTCGATCGTAGGCTCGATCGGCGTCATCAGCGCGGGCTTCGGCTTCCAGGACCTGATCGGCCGCATCGGCGTGGAGCGGCGCCTGCACACGTCCGGCGAGCGCAAGTCGATGCTCGATCCCTTTCGTCCGGAGAAGTCCGAGGATGTCGAACGGCTGGCGCGCCTGCAGGCCGAGATCCACGACGGCTTCAAGGATTGGGTGCGCCAGCGCCGTGCCGGCAAGCTCAACGGCGATGAGCAGTCCCTGTTCAGCGGTGAATTCTGGACCGGCCGGCGCGGCGCTGAGCTCGGTCTGGTCGACGGCCTGGGCGAGTTGCGCGCCACCCTTCAGGCGCGCTACGGCACCAAGGTGCGCCTGCCGGTGATCGGCCCGCGCCGCCGGCTGCTGTCGCGCTTCGGGCTTGGCCTGTCGGTCGACGGCATCGGGCCCGGCACGCTTGCCGCCCTCGAAGAGCGCCTGCACTGGCAACGTTTCGGCCTCTAGGAGCCTTCGCCTTCGGCACCTTCACCGACTTCATGATCGGCCGCGAGCCCGCCGAGCAGAAGCAGTGGCGCAACGTGTGGGGCACCATTCGCAACTTCCGCTACGACCTCGACAAGGTCGAGGCCATCGTCTCGGCCGACCGGCTGATGGCGGTCGGCATGGGCGTTTGGCAGTCCGACGGTTACTATGCCAACGGCGATCGCTTCGACCGGCCGGGCCGTACCACAGTGACGCTCGCGCGCCAGGCGACGGGCGATCCCTTCGTCGCCACCCACACGCACATGTCGCTGTTTCGCGGCACGCCCGACCAGAGCTTCGGCAAATTCGGCTGACAGGTCGGCTGATCAGTCGAACAGCCGCAGGAAGGCGTAGAGCATAGCGGCGAACAGCACCGAGCCCAGCGACATGCAGGCGGGCACGGTGAGAACCCAGGCCAGCACGATGTTGCGCAACGTCGCGCGCTGCAGCTTGGAATGGCTGGCGAACATTGCGCCGGCGACACCCGACGACAGGATGTGGGTGGTGCTGACCGGCACGCCGGAGACGTCGGCGGCGCCGATGGTGAGCATGGCCACCAGTTCGGCCGAGGCGCCTTGGGCGTAGGTGAGGTGCGACTGGCCGATCTTCTCGCCGATCGTGCGCACGATGCGCTGCCAGCCGATCATGGTGCCAAGCCCCAAGGTCACCGCCACCGCGAGCTTGACCCAGAGGGGGATATAATTTGTGAGCGGCAGGAACTTGGCCCTGAGCGCGTTGAGGGTCACGGCATCGGCACCGGCCACGAAGCCACCATTGATCAGCTTCAGGATGCCGGCATCGACGAGGTAGATGTCGCGCCGCAGGCGCGAACGCTCGGCCGGCGACAGCTCGTCGATCGCAGCGGCGCTGCCCAACGTGGTGGCGACATCGGCGTTCCTGAGCGCCATCGCCGGCAAGGTCCTGTCATCGGGCTTGCCGGTGGTCAGGAAGCGCGAGATGTCGTCGTCGGCCGCCTGGTCGTCGAGCGGACCAGCGGCCGGTGCCCTGGCGAAGATCGGCTGGGCGGCCTGCGAAGCCACGATGATCGCCTGCAGCTTGTCGGACGCCAGCGGCAGGTGCAGCGCATAGGTCGCCGGCACAAGGCCGATCAGGATCAACATGATCAGCCCCATGCCCTTCTGCCCGTCGTTCGAGCCGTGCGCGAAGCTCACGCCGGTGCAGGTCAGCAGGAGGACCCAACGGATGCCCCAGGGCGGCGGCGCTTTGCCTTTGGGCGCCTGGTAGATAGCGGGCTTTGTGATCACCATCCTGGCCAGGAGCAGCAAGGCGGCGGCGCCGAAGAAGCCGATCAGCGGCGATGTTACCAGCGCGACCACGATCTCCTCGACCTTGCCCCAGTTCACGCCCTCGCCGAAGCCCTGGCCGGCGATCAGCGAATTCATCAATCCGACGCCCACGATCGAACCGATCAGGGTGTGCGAGCTGGAAGCCGGCAGGCCGAGATACCAGGTGCCGACATTCCAGATGATGGCCGACAAAAGCAGCGCCATGACCATGGCGAAGCCCGCTTCGGTGCGGACATGGAGGATGAGCTCGACCGGCAGCAAGGCCACGATGGCGAAAGCCACCGCGCCCGACGAGCTCACGACGCCCAGGAAGTTCCACAGGCCCGACCACACCACGGCCTGGGTGGGGGTGAGCGAGTTGGTGTAGATGACCGTCGCCACGGCGTTCGCCGTGTCGTGAAAGCCATTCACGAACTCGAAGCCGAAGGTCAGCACCAGGGCGAACAGCAGGATGGCAAGCCCGATCGTGCCCAGCGAACTGTCCGACAGAAACTCCATGGCCCCCAACCTGCCCCACGGGCTTTACGCCCGACCGCCCCGATCACCCTAGTCGAGTGACATGCCGATTTTTCGGATCCCAGCGCCAGTCCGGCGCTCCCGGTCCGGCCGGTATGCCGCCCACCCAACGCGGCAGCGGCCGCTCGGCCTGCCAGTCGAGCTTGCCGGCCATCAGCGCGCGACCGGTCGGTGTCAGGCGCAGCACCCGGCGTGGCCACGCCATGCGACGTGTGGCGGCGCTGACGGCGACCGGCGGCCGCGGCGCATCGATCAGGTCGCGCACCACCGACCAGAAGAACCGATCGCCCATGAAGGGCAGCGGATCGCGTTTCATCTGAGTCTCGGCAAAGAGCTCGGACACGGTCAACGGCCCCCGGGCCAATGCCGCAAGCGTCTCGCGCTCGGTGAGCGACAGGCCGTCGGTCGTCCAAGGCAGCTCCTGCAGGTGGCGCTTCAAGGCGGCCTTGAGAAAGGGCAGCGCGCGCATGTCCGACGCGAGCAGCGCCTCGAGCGGCTCAGGCGTGAGCGCGCGCAAGGCCGCCCACGCGCGCGTGCCAAGCGCGAGCTGGCGGCGGCTGATGCGCTTGCGCTTGGGCCATAGCGAGGCGAGCTGCTGGGCGGTGAGTTGGCCGAGGCCGATGAAGCGCTTGATGCCGCGAAAGCGATCGATCGATATGAGCTCGACCCGCGGCAAGCCCGTGCGCTGGGCGAAGTTTGCCAGCACCCGCACCAGAGCGGCTTGATCGTAAAGATCGTGCTCGAACCACAGCACGATGTGACGATAGTCGGCGGGCGCCCGGGCCAGCCGCCAATAGGCCTCGCCCAATTCGGCGCGCACCTTGGGCTGCGGCAGGCCGCTACGGTCGGCGATCAGCGCCGCGCGGCCGGCAAGCCAGGCATTGAAGGCGGGCGGCGGCCCAAGCCATGCCGGATCGGCGAACGACAGATAGTCGCCCGCAAGGCCCGCTTCGGCGAGCTTGCCCTTGATATCGTCGCCGCAGCGGATGTGGAGGACGCGTTGCGCATCTTTCATGGCGGATCCATTGCGCCCTTGCGCTCGACGATCATGCGGTAATGATCGGGCTGGCGATGGATCGCGAAGTTGAACGTCGTGCGCTTGTAACTTTGGCCGGCGTCGAGGTCGCAGCGATGCACGATCAGTTCGTCGCCATCGCCGGCCGCCCGGGCCACGACCTTGCCCGAGGGCGCCACGATCATGCTGTCGGCGAGCGATGGCACATCCTCCTCGGTGCCACCCTTGGCCACGCCCACCACCCAGGTGCCGTTCTGATAGGCGCCGGCCTGCATGGAGAGCTGGTTGTGGAACCACGAGTGCTGGTCGTGGTCGGGCGACGGCGCGTTGTGCAGCGGCGTGTTGTAGCCCAGCAGCACCATCTCGACGTTCTGCAGGCCCATGACCCGATAAGTCTCGGGCCAGCGCCGGTCGTTGCAGATGCACATGCCCATGTTGCCGCCAAAGGCGCGATAGACCGGAAAGCCGAGATTGCCGACCTCGAAGTAGCGTTTCTCGAGGTGCTGGAACGGCCGCTCGGGCTCGTGCTCGGCATGGCCCGGCAAGTGGACCTTGCGGTACTTGCCGACGATTAGGCCGTCGCGCTCGACCAGGATCGAGGTGTTGAAGCGGCGGATCGTGCCGTTTTCGTTGGCGAGCTCGGCGTAACCCAGGCAGAAGCCCAGTGCGAGCCGCTTGGCCTCATTGAACAATGGCGCGGTTTCGTTGGATGGCATCTCGCGCTCGAAGAACGAATCGATCTCCGCCTGGTCGGTCATCCACCAGCGCGGAAAGAACGTTGTCAGCGTCAGCTCGGGGAATACCACCAGCTCGCAGCCCATGCGCTTGGCCTCGCGCAAATGGGCGATCAGCCGCTCGACCACGTCGCGGCGCGTATCGCTGCGCTGAATGGGGCCCATCTGCGCCGCACCTATTGTCACAAAACGAGTCATCGTCACCTTCCTCGGCGATTATTGCCGCGGACGGCGCATGCTCCAAGCGCTAAGGGCCGGCGCGCTTTACATCGTTGGTGAACTCGGCTGAGCAGAAAGTGCCGCCCTGGAAGAGATCGCCGACAGAATCGGGCCCGATCTTTGCTTGCTCGGCCTCGGCATGCGCGCGGTGATCCTCGGCCTTGCCGGTAGGACGATAGCCGAGCTGGCGGGCGCGCGAATTGTCCCACCACGCTGCCGCGTTGTCCGACGCACCGTAAAGGATGTCGAAGCGGATGTCGGGATGCTCCAACCCGATGCGGATCAGCTGCACGATGTCTTCCGGCGAGATCCAGATCGACAGCCGCCGCACATCGAGCGGCCGCGGCCCGACATTGCCGATCCGGATGCAGGTCACGACCATGCCGTGCTTGTCGGAATAGAGCGCCCCCAGCGCCTCACCGAATGCCTTGCTGACGCCGTAGCGGCTGTCGGGTCGCACCGTGACGTCGGTGCCGATCTTGCGCTTGCGCGGATAGAAACCGACGGCGTGGTTGGACGAGGCGAAGATCACCCGTTTGACACCGGCCTGGCGCGCCGCCTCGAAGAGATTGTAGCAGCCGATAATATTGGCCTGCAGAATGGGGTCCCACGGTCCCTCGACCGAGAAGCCGCCGAGATGGATGACGCTGTCGGCGCCTTTGAGCGCCGCCGCCACTTCGTCCGGCTTGGTGAGGTCGGCGGCGACGAAAGTCTCGCTGGCCAGCAGGTTCTTGGGCTTCACCTTGTCGCTCAGCACCAGGCCGGGGTAGAGCGGCGCCAGCAACGGGCGGATCATGGTGCCGATGCCGCCTGCTGCGCCGGTGAACACGATGCGGCGCGAGCCGTCCCTAGCGTCGGCCATTCTTGCTTCCTCCCATCAGTTTTCGATAGCGCTCAAGCGAGCGCGTGAGATGGTCGCGCATGGCCCGCCGTGCCTCGGCCGGATCGTGGCCGGAAATGCCGGTCACGATGCGCGCGTGCTCATGCTGGATGCGTTCGAGATAGGCGCGCCGTTCGGCCGGCGTGTCAAGCGAGAGCCGTACGCTCTGGCGCGGGATCACGTGGCTGCCGAGAAAGGCCAGGAAGCGCGGGAACTGCCGGTTGCCGGTGGCCTCGGCAATGGCGCGATGGAAGGCGAAATCTTCGGCGACCGCGCCCTCGCCGGCACGCAGCGCACGGTCGATGGCGCGCCAGGCGGCGCGGATGGCGGCGATCTGCCGCCGGCTGGCGCGTTCGGCGGCAAAGGCTGCGGCCTCGACCTCGACGGCAAGACGCAGCTCCATCACATCGAGAATGTCGCCCAGGGCAGCCGCACGAGCGGCACCAATGCGGAACGGAGGCCGTCGGCCCGCAGCGCTGACACCGCTTCGCGCACGACCGTTCGGCTGACGCCCATTGCCAGGGTCAGGGCCTGCTCGGTCGGCAGGCGCGCGCCCGGTCCCAGCCTGCCGCTCCTGATGTCGGCGGCAAGGCGCGCCATCACCTGTTCGGCAAGATTGCCGGAGGCGGACGGCGGCGCGGGGATGGCGGGCTTGTCGGGCATGGGAACGGGGTGCTAAAGGAAGGTTGTCAGACAACTTTAAGGCAATCGTGGAGGAAAGGAAACCATGCGTCCGACCGCCATCCTGATCGCGCTGTTCGCGGCCTTAGCCGGCACGGCCGCCGAGGCCAAGGAGTTCCGCTCCTCCGACGTCCATCCGCTCGACTATCCGACGGTCCAGGCCGTCGTCTACATGGGCAAGCTGATCGGCGAGCGCACCGGCGGCAAGAACAGCGTAAAGGTGTTCGGCCACAGCACGCTCGGTTCGGAGAAGGACACGATCGAGCAGACCAAGATCGGCGCGCTCGACATGGTCCGGGTCAACGTGGCGCCGTTCAACAACATCGTGCCCGCCACCATCGTTCCCTCGCTGCCCTTCCTGTTCAAGTCGACGACGCACATGCGGCGCGTGCTCGACGGGCCGATCGGCGACGAGATCCTGGCCGCCATGGAAGCCCAGGGCTTCATTGGCCTGTGCTTCTACGATTCGGGCTCGCGCTCGTTCTATTCGGGCAAGAAGGCGATCAGGAACGTCGCCGACACCAAAGGCATGAAGATCCGCGTCCAGCAATCCGACATGTGGGTGGCGATGATGCAGGCGATCGGCGCCAACGCCACGCCGCTACCCTATGCCGAGGTCTATACAGCGCTGAAGACGGGCGTCGTCGATGCCGCCGAGAACAACTGGCCGTCCTACGAATCCTCGCGTCATTACGAGGCGGCCAAGATCTATAGCCTGACCGAGCATTCAATGGCGCCCGAGCTGCTGGTCTTCTCCAAGAAGATCTGGGACGGACTGTCCAAGGACGACCAGGCGATCATCCGCGCCGCGGCCAAGGAGTCGGTGCCCTACATGCGCAAGCTGTGGGACGAGCGCGAGGCCTCGGCGCGCAAGACCGTGGAGGCCGCCGGTTCGCAGGTCGTGGCCGATGTCGACAAGAAGTCGTTCTCCGACGCCATGGCGCCGGTCTACGCCAAGTTCGCGGCCGATCCCAAGCTTCAGGACCTGGTCAAGCGCATCCAGGCCGCCGACTAAGCCCCCGCATGTTTCGTGCATTGGTGGCGTTCAACGCGACGGTGTCGCGTTGGTGCATGTATCTGGCGGTGTCGGGGCTGATCGGCATCGTGGTCGTTGCCGGCCTGCAAGTGTTCGGTCGCTACGTGCTGAACGACACGCCGATCTGGGCCGAAAGCACGGCTTTGGTGCTGATCCTCTACGTCACCATGTTGGGTGCCGCGGTCGGCGTGCGCGACGCCGGCCATATCGGCCTCGAATCGCTCCTAATCCTGGCGCCTGACGCGCTCCGGCTGAAGCTCGAGGTCGTGATCCACATCCTGGTCGGCACGTTCGGACTGATCATGGCGTGGAACGGCTGGGTGCTGGCCGAATCGGTGATGGCCTACAAGATCCCGACGCTCGGCCTGCCCGAAGGCATCAACCAGCTGCCGCTGGTGATCTCCGGCATCCTGATCGCCCTGTTCTCCCTCGAGCACATCGTGGCGCTGTGGCGCGGCGAGGACGTGGTTCCCTCGTGGCACTGACCATCCTCACCGTCGTCTTCACGCTCTGCCTGATGCTGGGCGTGCCAGTCGCCTTCTCGATCGGCCTCTCGGCCGTCGCCACCATCCTCTACGAGGGACTGCCGCTTGCCGTCGTGTTCCAGCGCATGACGTCGGGCATGAACATCTTCTCCTTCCTCGCCATTCCGTTCTTCATCTTTGCCGGCGAGCTGATGCTCTATGGCGGCGTCGCCGACCGCATCGTGGCCTTTGCGAAAAGCCTGGTCGGCCATGTGCGCGGCGGGCTGGGTATGGCTAATGTGGTGGCCTGCACCCTGTTCGGCGGCGTCTCGGGCTCGCCGGTCGCCGACGTCTCGGCGACCGGCGCCGTGATGATCCCGATGATGAAAAAGGAGGGCTATCACGCCGACTATGCCGTCAACGTAACCACCCATGCGGCCCTGGTCGGCGCGCTGATGCCGACCAGCCATAACATGATCATTTATTCGCTGGCGGCCGGCGGAAAAGTCTCGATCACAGCGCTGATCCTGGCCGGCATCGTGCCGGCGGCGCTCCTGATGATCTGCATGCTGGTGGCGGCCTACCTGGTGGCGATCAAGCGCGGCTATCCCGCCGGCACATTCCCCGGCTGGCATGCGGTGCTGTGGTCGATGGTCGGCGCCATCCCCGGGCTGCTGGTGGTGGCGATCATTTTGATCGGCATTTTGAGCGGCGTGTTCACCGCCACCGAGTCGGCCGCGGTTGCGGTGATCTACGCGCTGGCGCTCACCATCTTCATCTATCGCAGCCTCAGCTGGGAGAACTTCCTCAAGGCCGCGGCCAAGGCGGTGAAGACCACCGGCATCGTGCTGCTGCTGATCGGCGTCTCCAACACCTTCGGCTACCTGATCACGCTCTACGAGGTCGCCGACCTCACCGGCAAGGCGCTGGCTGACCTGTCGACCGATCCCTGGATGATCTTCTTCCTGGTCAACCTGATCCTGTTCATCCTCGGCACCTTCCTCGACATGGCGGCGACCATCCTGATCTGCACGCCGATCTTCCTGCCGATCTGCATGCAATACGGCATGGGTCCGGTGCAGTTCGGCATGCTGATGCTGATCAACTGCGCGCTGGGGCTGAACACCCCGCCGGTCGGCACCACCCAGTTCGTCGGCTGCGCCATCGGCGGCATCTCGGTGGGCCAGGTGATGCGCACCATCCTGCCTTTCTACGGCGCGCTGATCGCCGCCCTCCTTCTCGTCACCTACGTGCCGGCTTTCTCGCTCGCCCTGCCGCGCCTGTTCCTGGGCAAGTTCTAGCGATAGGGTCCGGCATGTCCGGGCATATCCGCCGCGCCCGTCCCGAGGAGCGCGACCGCATCAGCGAGATCCGCTTCGCCGTGCAGGAGAACCAACTCAGCGATCCAAGCCTGGTGACCGACGCGGACTACGCGTGGTTCGCGGAGCATCCCGGCATCCGGGTCTGGGAAGAGGAAGGCGAGATCCTGGGTTTTTCCGCCGGCGACACGCGCGACAGCACGATCTGGGCGCTGTTCGTCGATCCGGCCCATCACCATCGCGGCACCGGCCGCGCCCTTTTTGAAGCCGCTTGCGATACGCTGCGCCGCGCCGGGCATCGCAGCGCCATGCTCACGACCGACCCCGGCACAAGGGCGGAGCGGTTCTATCGGGCCGCCGGCTGGACGGTCGTCGGTACCAGCAAACGTGGCGAACTGATGTTCACGTCAATCCTCTGAGGCCAGTTCCACCATCAGGTTCAACAGCAGCTGGGCGCCGGCCAGAAGGTCGGCCGCCTCGGTGTGTTCCTTGACGTTGTGGCTGAGCCCCGCGACCGAGGGCACGAAGATCATCGCGGTGGGGCAGATCCTCTGCATCATCTGCGCGTCGTGGCCCGCGCCCGAGGGCATGCGCCGCGTGCTGAGGCCCAGCGCCCGGGCGTGATGCTCGACGCGATCGACCAGGCCTGCATCGAAGATCACCGGTTCGAAGCGCGCCAGCACCTTGGTCGCAACCTCGACGCGTTCCTCCTGCGCGACTGTCGCGACATGGCTGGCGACGCGCGCTTCGGCTTCTTTCAGTTTTTCCTCGTCGGTATTGCGCAGGTCGACGGTGAATACCGCGCGATTGGGCACGACGTTGATCAGGTTGGGCCGGAGCGAGAGCGCGCCCACTGTGGCCACCTGGTGGCCACCCATCTCTCCGGCAAGCCGGCGTGCAAAGACATTCACCGAGGCCGCGAGGTAGCCGGCGTCGCGCCGCAGCCGCATCGGCGTCGTGCCGGCATGGTTGGAGACGCCGGTCACGGTGTATTCGGTCCATGAGATGCCCTGCACGCTTTCGACGACACCGATCCTGACCTTCTCCTCGTCGAGGATGGGGCCCTGCTCGATATGCAGCTCGACGAAGGCATGTGGCCTCAGCGTCCCGGGCTCGGCGGGCCCGAGATAGCCGATGCGCCGCAGTTCGTCGCCGATCGACCGGCCGTCCTTGTCGGCCGCGGCATAGGCCTCGTTGAGCCCGATGCCGCCGGCATAGACCAGGCTGCCCAGCATGTCGGGCTGGAAGCGCGCACCCTCCTCGTTGGTGAAGAAGGCCACGGCGATGGGCCGGCGCGTCACCAGCTTCGCCTCGTTCAGCGCCCGCACGACCTCCAGCCCCGCCAGGACGCCATAGTTGCCGTCATAGCGGCCACCGGTGCGCACGGTGTCGATGTGGCTGCCGGTCATCACTGGCGCCAGCTTCTCAGCTCCGGCGCGCAGCCCGATCACGTTGCCGATGGCGTCGATGCGGACGTCGAGTCCCAGCGCCTTCATCCAGCTCACGACCAGGTCGCGGCCGGCCTTGTCTTCGTCGGTGAGGGCCAGCCGAGCGCAGCCGCCGCCGTCGATGGCGCCGATCTCCGCCAGTTCAGCGAGCCCGCCCAGCAGGCGTCGTTCGTCCAGCCGCAACATGATTTTCCTCAATGGTGCCAAGACCTTAGACCGCGATCGCCGACAGGGCAAAATATCACGGCGCGTTGATCCAGATTGCCTTGCCAGAGTGGAGTCACAGGGTCACTTACTAGGCTCGCATGAAACGGCTGCTCGCCCTTTTGCTGGTGCTGTTCGCTGCCGGCCCGGCCTTCGGCCAGACGGTCGTGCAGGCCGAGAATGTGCGCGCCGAACTTTTGGCCGACGTGGCGGCGGTGAAGGCCGGTGAGCCGTTTTGGGTCGGCCTGCGCCAGACCATCCGGCCGAAATGGCACACCTACTGGAAGAACCCCGGCGAATCAGGCCTGCCGACCGAGATCAAATGGACCTTGCCGGCCGGTGTGACGGCCGATCCCATCGTCTGGCCGACGCCGAATCTGTTCAATATCGGCGGCGTCATCAACTACGGCTACCAGGACGAAACAGTGCTGCTGGTGCGCATCACGCCGCCGGCCGACCTCAGCGGCAGCTCGCTCAAACTCGCGGCCGAGGCCAACTGGCTGGTGTGCGAGGATGTTTGCATCCCCGAGGATGGCAAGTTCGAGCTCAGCCTGCCGATCGCCGCCGCCGCGACGCCGGCCTCTCCTGTCACGCGCGCGATCTTCGACAAGGCGCGCCGGAACGTGCCGATGGAAAGCCCGTGGCCCGCGCGCTACGGCGTGGCCAAGTCGGGTGATCCGACCCTGATCGTCGAAGCGCGCGGCCTAAAACCCGACACGATCCGTGATGTCTATTTCTTCCCCGCCGAATGGGGCCCGGTCGCGAGCCTCGCCAAGCAGAGCGCCGTGGTCACGGCCGACGGCATCCGCATTCCGCTGAAGAAGGGTGACGCCAAGACCACGCCGCCCGAGCGGCTGGCCGGCACTCTGGTGCTGACGGAGAAGACCGCCGACGGCGAGATCAGGCAGGCTTTCGACGTGTCGGCCAGGCTAGATCTCAGTTTCGTGCCGACCTCGTCGCTTGCCGCCGCGGAGGGCAACGAACAGCTCTCGCTGGTCCAAGCGCTGTTGTTCGCGCTCTTGGGCGGCTTGATCCTGAACCTGATGCCCTGCGTCTTCCCGGTGCTCGCCATGAAGGCCGCCGCGCTGGCGCGGCTGGCCGGCCAAGGCCGCCGCGAGATGCGACGCGACGGGCTCGTCTATACCGCGGGCGTGCTGGTTTCCTTCGCCGTCATGGCGGCGATCGTCGTGGCAATCCGCGCCAGCGTCGGCGAGGTGAGCTGGGGCTTCCAGTTCCAGTCGCCGGTGTTCTCGCTGTTGATCGCCTATCTCTTCTTCGTGGTCGGGCTGAACCTGTCGGGCGTGTACGAAATCGGCGGCCGTTTCGCCGGTGTCGGCCAGGGGCTGGCCGCGCGTGGCGGCACGGTGGGCTCCTTCTTCACCGGCGCGTTGGCGGTGATCGTCGCCACGCCGTGTACCGCACCGTTCATGGCCGCGGCGCTGGGCTTTGCGCTCAGCCAGCCCGCTCCACAGACGGTGGCGGTTCTGCTGGCCGTGGGGCTGGGGCTTGCTTTGCCCTATCTGCTGCTGTCGATCACGCCGGCCCTGCAGCGCCTGATGCCGCGGCCCGGCCCATGGATGGACCGGCTGCGCCAGTTCCTCGCCTTCCCGATGTACGCCTCTGCGGTGTGGATGATCTGGGTGCTGACGCAACAGACCGGCGCCGACGGCGTGATCTATGCGCTGGGCGGCATGATCCTGATCGCCTTCGCCGTCTGGCTGCTGCGCATCGGCAGCGGCGCTTCGCCGGCCACCTGGCTGCGTCGCGGCCTCGCCGCTGTCGCCGTGCTGCTGGCCTTCGCGGCCGCGCTCAAGCTCGAGGACGGGCCGGCGACCGCCGCGTCGGCGTCCGGTGGCCCCTCCGGCGTCAATTTCGACGGCTGGGAGCGGTTTTCCCGCGATCGCCTGAACCAGGCGGTGGCCGCCGGCAAGCCGGTGTTCGTCGATTTCACCGCCGCCTGGTGCATTACCTGCCTGGTGAACGAACGGGTCGCCCTCGAGACCGCCGCTACCCGCCACGCCTTCGAGCAGGCGGGCGTGGTCAAGCTCAAGGGCGACTGGACCAATCGCGATGCCGAGATCACATCTTTGTTGAAGGACCTGGGCCGCGCCGGCGTTCCGCTCTATCTTTTCTGGGCGCCCGGCGCGGCGCGGCCGAAGATCCTGCCGCAGGTGCTCACCGAGGCCATGATCCTTTCAGAACTGTCGCGTTAGGAGGCGAACATGTCGAACATCGTCGTTGCCCGCCGGTCGTTGATGCTGGGCGGCGCGGCCGTCGCCTTGATGCCGGCGCTGGCCTTTGCCGCCAGCCCCGACGTCGGCAAACCGGCGCCGCTGTTCACCGCCGTCGACAGCAACGGCAAGACCTGGTCGCTGGCCGACCTCAAGGGCAAGATCGTGGTGATCGAGACGACGAATCACGATTGCCCCTACGTGCGCAAGCATTACACCGCTAAGAACATGCAGACCCAGCAGCGTGAGGCCGCCGCCAAGGGCGTGGTGTGGCTGACCTCCGCCTCGTCGGCGACCGGCGAAGAGGGCTATGTCACCGCCCCGCAAGCCAACGAACTCACCAAGAAGCGCGACGCCGCCCCTGCCGCCGTGCTGCTCGATCCGCAAAGCAAGATCGCGCGCGCCTATGGCGCCACGGTGACGCCGCACATGTACATCATCGATGCGTCAGGCATCCTGGTCTACAAGGGCGGCATCGACTCCATCCCCTCATCCGACATCGCCGACATCCCCAAGGCCAAGCAGTATGTCCGCATCGGCTTGGGCGAAGTGCTGGCCGGCAAGCCGGTGAGCGATTCCTCGACCCGGCCCTACGGCTGCTCACTGAAATATCCGCGCACATCGACTTGAGCGGCGCGCCATGCCGCACGACGGCTGGCATCCGCACGATCACCGCGAGAATTTCCACGGGCACCGCTCGCCGACGCGGCGCTTCATACTGGCGGCAGCGACATTCCTGCCGTTCGGCGGCGCCAGCGCCCAGACCGTCGATGCCGCCCAGCGCATCGCCGAGGCGGCCACCCGCTTCCTCGGCCTGCTCGACGCCGCCCAGCGCCTGCGGGTGCTGATCGCCTTCGACTCCGACAACCGCCTGGACTGGCATTACATCCCGCGCAGCCGCGCCGGTCTCACCTTGGGCGAGATGAGGTCCGACCAGGTCGACGCGGCGCGCGCGCTGTTCGCCACCGTGCTGAACGACCAAGGCCTAAAGCTCCTCGACGGCGTGCGTCTTGTCGAAAGCGTGCTGCGCGAGCAGCAAGGCAGCTTCCGCGACCCCAACCGCTACTTCGTCTCGATCTTCGGCACGCCGGGACATTTTCCCTGGGGCTGGCGCTTCGAGGGCCATCACTTGTCGCTGAACGTCGCCTTGCCCGCTGCCGGCCATGTCGCGGTGACGCTGTTCTTTGCCGGTGCCCATCCCGCCACGGTGCACGACGGCCCGCACAAGGGATTCAGGCTTTTAGGCGCTTCCGAAGACCTCGCCCGCCAGATCATGAGCGGCCTTTCCGACAGCCAGCGCCGCGCCGCCCTGATCGCCGACCGCTCGTTCGGCGACATCGTGGCGAGCCCGCAACGCGAGAAGGATCTCGGCCAGCCGCGTGGCCTGGAGCTCAGTGCCATGAGCGGCCCGGCGCGCGCTCAGGTCGAAGCGCTGACGGACCAATTTCTCGGCACCCTCGCCCCCGATCTTTTGGCCGCCCAGAAGCAGCGGGTGAGAGAACAGGGGTTGGAAACCTTCCGCTTCGCCTGGGCCGGCTCGCTGACACTGGGCGAGGCCTATTACTTCCGCGTGCACGGGCCGGTCACGCTGATCGAGCACGACAACACCCAGAACAACAGCAACCACATCCACTCGGTGTGGCGCGATCTGGCCGCCGATTTCGGGCACGATGCGCTCGGCGAGCACTATCGCCAGCAGCGGCATCGTTAGGACATAGTACTAACCTGATGTGCGGCATTGCAGAGCAACGCCTTTTCTCGCGAGGACGTTGGACCGTTATGCCGAAGAAGCGCCTGTACTCGATCGAGATCAGGGATGCCTGCAGCGGCCAGCGTGTCGTCCTGGCTGCGGCTGATTGGTCCAAGGAGGAGTTGGACGCAGCCATAGCGCAGATCTGCCAGCTGCCAGGGGAGGCTATACCGGCACCTAGAACGGCTTCAGCGAGTTCGGCGCGCAGTCGCTCAACCTCACGGTCGCAGCCCAGACCACGAACTCGCTGCGCACCGTGCTGGGCGCGCAGCTGGGCGGGGCGATGGATCTCGGCTGGCGCGAGAAGCT
>WNFG01001829.1_pt1 | contig 40444 bp, 36 predicted proteins | sample 5400431 | NCBI WGS metagenome assembly WNFG01 (sample SAMN13153346, study PRJNA577476) | soil metagenome | isolation source: 120 cm saprolite under Douglas fir tree site 2 hole 3 replicate 2 | place: USA:California | collected 2015-04-18
GATCACCCCGGCCGCTCCGGTGATAGCCCCTCCCGCGCAAGCGCCCCGCTCGGGTGGCGAGCCCACCGCCCCGTCGCCCGGCTCCTTTGCTCCCATCGCTACTCCCGGGGCCGGTCCCTCGCAGCCCGTCCCCACGGAGCCGATCGACCCCAAAACAGACGGCCGGGAAGCCCAGAATCCCGCGGACGGTTCTCCATCGATGCAGCCCGTGGATCAGCCTGCCCCGGATCGCCCAACCGCCCCCGGAACGAAGCTGCCATCCGACGACAAACCATGAACGATGTTCTTCGACAGCCCCCGCCGGTCACCCCGAGCCCAGAGAAGGCAAGGCTCGCCCGGGCGCGCACGCTCCTCGGACGCCCGATCGGTGAGATTTTGAAGGCGATCGCAGGGTTGACCGAAGAAAAGCTCGAAGAAGCGCTGGCCGCCCAGGCGGAGAAGGGCGGCAGGCTGGGCGAGATCCTCGTTGGGATCAAGGCGGTCTCGGAAGAGGACGTGGCCAAGGCCCTCGCGGCGCAACTGGACATCGTCTACCTGCCGAAGATTTCGGCGGAGAGCGTTTCTCCCGATCTGGTCAAGCTGGTGCCGATCAACTTCGCCAAGCAGGCTCGAATTCTGCCGTTGTCTCTGGAAGCGGAGACGGTCGTGCTCGCGGTGGCCGACCCGCTGGACACCACCGTTCTCGATCATGCGCGGCTTCTCCTGCAACGCAATGTGAGCCCGCAGATCGCCCTCGGCTCGACGATCGTCGACGCGATCAACAGCGTCTATGACCGCGCGATCAACGAGGCGGAGCAGCTGGTCGGAGAGATGGAGGCTTCCGACCTCGATACGCTCGCGCACGAGCTCGAGGAGCCGACCGACCTGCTGGAGGCGGACGATGAAGCGCCGATCATCCGGCTGGTGAACTCGCTTCTGTTCCGCGCCGCCAAGGAGCGCGCCAGCGACATCCACATCGAGCCGATGGAGCGCGAGCTGATCGTCCGCTTCCGGGTCGATGGCGTGCTGCAAGAGGTGATCAAGCCCCCCAAGCGGTACCAGAATTCAATCATCAGCCGCGTCAAGGTGATGGGGCAGCTGAACATCGCCGAGAAGAGGTTGCCGCAAGACGGAAGAATTCGAATCAAGCTGGCCGGACGCGACATCGACATCCGGCTTTCGACCATTCCCACATCGCACGGCGAGCGGATCGTGATGCGGCTCCTCGACAAGACCGAGGTGTTGCTCGACCTGGCAGAGATTGGGATGAACCAGGAGACGCTCAAACAGATCGACGGGATCATCCACCGCTCGCATGGAATCATCCTGGTAACCGGCCCGACCGGGAGCGGAAAGACGACCACGCTCTATGGAGCGCTGTCGCGGATCAACACGATTGACCTCAACATCCTCACCGTCGAAGACCCCGTCGAGTACCAGCTCAAAGGGATCGGCCAGATGGCGATCAATCCCAAGATCGGCCTTACCTTCGCGACCGGGCTGAGATCGTTTCTCCGCCAAGATCCAGACGTGATCATGGTGGGCGAGATCCGCGACCGGGAAACGGCGGAAATCGCGATTCAAGCGTCGCTGACCGGCCATCTCGTATTCTCCACCGTCCACACCAACGACTCCGCCGGAGCGGTCACCCGGCTGGTGGACATGGGGATCGAACCCTTTCTGGTGGCCTCCTCGCTGACCGCGATCCTGGCGCAGCGGCTGGTTAGAAGGGTCTGCCCGGAATGCCGCGTCCCCTACCACCCAACGGAAGAAGAGCTGCGGGAGATCCTTCTGACCCCGGAGCACCTCGCCAGATCAGGGGTGAAGCAGCTGTACCGCGCGAACAGCTGCGGCTCGTGCAGCCACACCGGTTACCGCGGCCGGACCGGGATCTACGAGTTCTTGCCGGTGGACGACGACATCCGCCAGCTCGTTCTGAAGAACGTGGACTCGGCGACGATCAAGAAGGCCGCGGTGAGCAAGGGCATGAGCACCCTGCTCGACGATGGCGCGCGAAAAGTCATCCAAGGCGAAACGACGATCGCGGAGGTCCTCAGCGTCACCCAAGAAGACCTCTAAAAAGGTCTCTTGCGGACGCAAAGGCGCCCTTTGCCTTCAGGCAGGACATGAAAGATGCCGGTTTTTGAATACAGAGCCCTCAACGATGCAGGGAAGGTCGTCACCGGCCTGAAGGAGGCGGATTCGTCCAAAACCCTTCGGTCGCTGCTGAGGAAAGATGGCGTCTTTCTCACCGATGTCGTCGGGCAGCTGGAGGGAGCGCGTCCCGCGGCGCAAGGCACCTTCGTCGGCTCCAAGGACATCGACTTCCAGAAGATGGTCCGCGGTCGGATCACCACCGAGGACATCGCGATCACCACCCGACAACTCGCCACCTTGCTCGGCGCGGGCGTCACCCTGGTGGAGGCGCTCAGTGCCCTCGTGGATCAGGTCGAGAAGGAGCGGCTCAAGCGCATCCTCTCCGACGTGAAGCAGCGGGTGAACGAAGGCTCGTCCCTGGCGGACGCGCTGGCACTGCACCAGAAGATCTTTGGACCTCTATACGTGAACATGATCCGCGCCGGCGAACACTCCGGCGCCCTCGATGCGGTGCTCTTGAGATTGGCGGACTTCACCGAAGGCCAGGCCAAGCTGCGGCAGCGGATCATGAGCACGATGCTCTACCCGGCGGTGATGATGGTGATCGGCGGCGGCATCCTCACCATGCTGATGACGGTGGTGGTTCCAAAGGTCACCAAGATCTTTGAGAGCATGCAGGTGACCCTGCCCTGGACGACGCGGCTGCTCATCTGGAGCTCCAATACCCTTCAGAGCTACTGGTGGATCTTGTTGCCGCTGTTTGGCGGCTCGATCTTCTCGTTCGTCGTCTGGACCCGCAGCCCCAAGGGCAAGCCGGTCTGGGACCGCCGCGTCCTTCGAGCGCCGGTGGTCGGAAGTCTGGTGCGGATGCTCTCCATTTCGCGGTTCACCCGCACCCTGGCGACGCTGCTCAAAAGCGGCGTCCCCCTGCTGAACGCGATGGACATCGTGAAAAACGTGGTCACCAACAGCGTGCTCGTCGATGTGGTGGAGAAGGCGCGAGATTCGATTCGCGAGGGCGAGAGCATTGCCAACCCGCTCAAGCGCTCGGGCGAGTTCCCTCCTCTGGTGTACCACATGATCGCGATTGGAGAGCGCAGCGGACAATTGGAAGACATGCTGGTCAGCGTTGCCGACAGCTATGAGACGCAGGTGAACGTCCGGATCGGCGCGCTCACCGCTCTGTTGGAGCCGCTGCTGATCGTCGCGATGGGAGCAGTGATCGCCTTCGTCGCGTTTTCGATCCTGATGCCGATTCTGCAGCTCAACACGGCAATACGCTGAAGGAGTGCTTGGTTTGAGATCGAGACAAGAACAGGTCGTCGGAATGGAAATAGCGAACGTGGACAGATGGGTTCGGCAGCTGATCTTCGCCGCGTTGCTGCTCGCCGCGCTGGGTCTGCTCGTCACCGGCCTCACCCTTTACGCGCCACGCACGCAATCCCGGCCGCAAGCACAGCCGCGAGTGGAGAAGTCGCAATGCGAAAACGGGCTTCGAGTCGAATCTCGCACCTGGGTGGAGCACGATGAAACTTAAAGATCCTCGCCGGTTCGCCCGGGGCATGACTCTGATCGAGATCATGATCGTCATTGCGATCCTCGGCCTGATTGCTTCGGCGGTCGCAGTGAATGCTTTTTCCAATTACCGGGACGCGCAGCGCCAACGGGCGACGTTGGACATCAAGAACATCGAAACCGCGTTGAAGCTGCAGCTGGTGAAGAGAGGGAGCTACCCCGATCCGGCGAACGGACTCGCGGGGTTGAGTCTGGAGAGCACGCGGGACCCATGGGGCAACGACTATGTCTACGCGTTAGAAGGTAGCAAACCCATCATCCGCTCCAATGGACCTCCCGGGGGATCAGCGATCGTCGTGTGTCCCGAGGGGTGTCCAAGCGGATATGCGAGCGTATCTAAGGAGGCAAAATGAGCTCACGACTGCAAAATCGAAGGCGAAGGATGAGCCGGGGAATGACTCTGATCGAGATCATGGTGGTGATCACCATTCTCGGCTTGATTGCCGCGGCGGTGGCGATCGCGGTGGTTCCACGGCTCGAGGAGGCCAGGCACGACCGGGCGGTTCTCGACATCAAGAGCATCGAGGGCGCGCTGAAGTTGTACTACGCGAAGAAGGGCGTCTATCCGGATACCGCCACCGGATTCAAGGCCCTGGTCGACACCCAGATTCTGGAGACGATGCCGAAGGATCCCTGGAACCACGACTACGTCTACATGTACGAGGCGGGTAGGCCGGTGATCATCTCCTACGGCCGCGACGGCGTGCCTGGCGGCGAAGGACCGGACGCGGACATTTCGAATCGGATCGATTCCACGCCGGGCCGGAGATAACGCAAAGCACCCACCGTGGACTGTTCGAGCCAACAACCCCGACGCGGATGCAATCCTCTGAGAGGATTCAGGCACGGATCCGCTCAGCGCGGATTGACGCTGATCGAGCTGTCGATCGCGCTGGCGATCGTGGCAGTCCTTTTCTCTGCGGTGGTGATGACCGCCGGCGCATTGACCGGCACCAAGGCGAAATCATCCGCCGCCGAATTGGCGGGAGTCATTCGCTCCCTCTACGACTCCGCCGGGCTGCGTGGAAAAACCTGCCGGCTGGTGTTCCAGCTTCCCACCGCGAAGCAGGAGGGGCCGGTCAAGTACTGGGCCGAATGCGCCGCCGGGAATGTCACCACCTCCCGCGCTCGGGATGATTTGCTTCAACAGGACCGGCAGAAACTCGCCGAGCTCGCCTCGCGCTCCCAGCCTTCGTCGCCCCCGGCGCGGCCACCGAGCTCCTCCACCTACCAACCCAATCTTCAAGATTTGATGGCCCAGGAGCGAGATCGGGTCGAGGCCGCGGCGCGCTTCTCGATCTACACCGCGCCCGAGATCACCGCCCGCCAGCTTCCATCCGCGGTGAAGCTCTCCGTCTGGACGAAACATCAGCGGGAAGCGGTCTCGTCCGGAATCGCATACCTCTATTTCTTCCCCCAGGGCTTCACCGAGAAGGCGATGATCTTCGTCGGCCAGGGAAACAACGTCTGGACGATTTCGGTGCAACCGCTCACCGGCAAAGCGGTCATCGTCGGCGAGCAGCTGGAGGTACCGAGGTCATGAGGCCGGTGCGCTCCGGATTCACCCTGCTCGAGGTCGTCGTCGCCCTGGCGATTCTCGGCCTCTCGCTGATGGCGATCTACGATCTCAATGCCGGGGCGGTGGCGATGCACGCCTACAGCAAGAAGCTGACCGTCGCCTCGCTGCTCGCGCGCTCGAAGATGACCGACCTGGAGCAGGATCTCTACGACAAAGGATTCAACGCCGACGACGAAGAGAAGTCCGGCGACTTTGCAGACGAGGGATGGAGCAGCTTCAAGTGGCGCGCCAAGATCGTCGCACCAAAAACCGACGGCGTGTCGCCGGATCAGCTTCTGGGAGCGATCTTCGGTCTCCCTCTCGGCGGAGGCTCGGATGGTTCAGGCGACCTCCTCAAAATGTTGGGCCTCGGAGGGAGCAGCTCCACGCCCCCCGCCGCGACGGGGTCTACGACCAGCGCGCCTACCCCCACGCAGAGCGGCCTGGGTGGCATGGCTGGAATCGGCGCGGGCTTGATCCAGACTCAATTCACTCAGCTGGTCGACCAGATCACCAAGGCGGTGCGCGAGGTGCAATTGACGGTGACCTGGAAGGACGGAAAGCAGGTGGAGACGCTGGACATCGTCACCCATGTCGTCAGCCTCGGGCAGGGGGGGGATCGAAACGGCAATCTCGCCGCGGCGGCCGCTTCCGCCGCCACTTCGGCGCAAGGAGGATACGTCAACGCCAGAACGGGCGCGCCGGTACCCAATCCCCGACCAGGACCGAATGGACCAACCGACCCGCTCACCGGGGATCCCGCGGTCCCTCGTTCTCAGTTTCAGGGAGCGGGATCAGTATTCGGAGGAGGTCAGGGAGGAACGACGACCCCCGCCACGGGCGCTCCCCGGCCCGGCGTTTTTCGCGCCCCCGGTGGCACGAGGTGAGCCGCGCTCGTCCATACCGCGGCTTCACCTTGATGGAGGTGATGATCGCCGTGGCGATCACCGCTCTGATGGGAGCGCTCGTCGCCTCTTCTTTCAACGGAACCTTCAAAGCGAAGGAGATGGTCGAGGGCGAGGCCGAGCGGTACCGGATGCTTCGCACTGCGATGAATCGCATGTCCCGCGAAGTCGGCGCTGCCTTCGTGAGCGATCGGTTCGATCTGAAGCGATATCGCGACGCCTACGATCGCCCCACCAACTTCATCGGGGCTGCCGACCGGCTCCTCTTCACCTCCCTGGCGCACGAGCGGCTGTACAGCGACGCGAAGGAGTCCGATCAGATGGTGGTCGAGTATTCAGTGAAAACCTCCACCGACCGGAACGCCCGCGGACGCCGAGATCTGATGCGGCGCGAAAATCCGATCCTCGACGACAAAATGGACCGCGGTGGAACGGAGGACGTCCTCTTCGAAGGCGTCCAGAAGTTGGAGCTCGCCTACTGGGACAGCGACAAGAAGGAATGGCTCACCGAGTGGGACACCCGCAAGCTTGACCGCAAATCCTACCTGCCGACGCGGGTCCGATTCACCATCGTGACCAAGGACGAGAACGCCAGGGAGGTGCGCTACACGACGCAGGCGCGGGTGGTGCTGAATACGGAGTTTCAGAGGTACTGATGAGACCAGGCTCGCAGATGCACCCCACCCAGCCAGCGGCCTTCCGCCGCCGCGCTCGCGGTGCGTCTGGCCGGTCACAGCGCGGGGTGGCGATGATCATCGCGGTGGTGGCGATCGCCATCCTCACCGTGGTTGCCACCGAGTTCGCCTACAATTCTCGCGTCGATCTCCAGATGGCGACCAATCAGCGAGACGAGATCCGCGCTTACTACCTCGCCCGCAGCGGACTTGGCCTCTCCAGACTGCTCCTTCGTTTCCAGAAGCAATTGGACGGGATACAGATTCCTGGTCTGCCGGGTTTGCCCGGTCTGCCCGGCGCGCAATCCCCCAGGGGCCCGGGTGGTGCAGGCGGTGCATCGACCATGACCCTCCAGCTTTGGCGGATGGCCCGGGTCGACTGCCACATGCTGCGTCAGATGGTGAAGACGGGCCCGACCGCAAACGCGGGGCCGATCACGCGCACCAACCCGGCGGCGTTCGACAAGGAATTTCCGGATGTCGCCAGCAAGATGACGAAGCGGTCCTTCGGCGGTTTTGAAGGCTGCTTCCTCGCCACGATCGGGGACGAAGAGGAGAAGCTCAATCTGAACAAGCTGGACGCTTCCCAGAACCTGATTCTCGTCTCCCGCCTGGTAGATCTGTTGAGCGACAAGCGGTTCGAGTTTCTCTTCGAGCGCGAAGACAGCAATCGGGTGAAAGCAACGCCCGCGGACGTGGTGATCGCGATCCGCGACTGGATCGACGAGGACGAGATTCAGTCCACGCTCAACCTCGCCGCCCTGACCATGTCCGGCGTTGGAGATCCATTCGTCCGCGGTTTTTCCGACGAAAACTCTCAATACGACAAATACACCCCGCGCTACAAAGCGAAGAACGCCCGCCTCGACACACTCGACGAGCTCTACATGGTGCACGGCGTGAACGACCGTTTCATGGCGGCCTTTCGCGATCGCTTCACCGTCTACCCGGACGTGAACTCCAAGCTGAACATCAATACCGACGACCCGATGCTGCTCTACATGGCAATTCTGTCGGTGTCCGACCCGGTCCATCCCGATCCGCGAATCCGTGATCCGGTATTCATCGACGCTTTGATTCAACGCGTTCGCACCGCGCGAATGATGTCGATGCTTGGAATGTCGGTGACGGATTTCGTGAGCGTGATCCAGACCTCGGGGGTTGCGGTGAATCCGCTCATCCTGAACAACGTTCAGAACAACACCGCGGTGAGCGACAAGACGAGCACGTTCAGCATCAAGTCGGTGGGCGAGGCGGGATCGGTGCAGAAAACCATCTCGGCCGTGGTCCGCATGGATGATCAGGGGTTGGGTCGCCTCGTCTACTGGCGGGAGGAGTAGCGATGGCGACCGTCCTTGGCCTCGACCTGGGAAGCTACGCGATCAAAGGCGTGCTCTTCGAGACGTCGCTGCGCGGATACCAGATGCGCGACTACGCCGAGGTGCCGCGGCAGGAAGGAGAGCGCCTGGAGAGCCTGCGCCAGTCGCTCGGCGATTTCTTCAGCAAATACCCGATCACCGCCGAACAGGTGGTGATCGCCCTGCCCGGCCCTTCGCTTGCGTCGCATGTCCTGACCTTGCCCTTCACCGACACCAAGCGGATCGAGGCGGCGCTTCCCTTCGAAGTCGAAAGCCAGCTCCCCTTCGACCTTTCGGAGGCGGTGTTCGACTACCAGATCACCGGCCAACGCGACAAACAGAGCGACCTTTTCGTCGGGGTGGTCAAGAAGGACGAATTGCAGAATCTCCTGGCGATGCTCAAGGACCTCAACGTCGATCCTCGAATCGTCACCCATCCCGCGGTGGAATATCAAAGCTACCTGCTCAGCGCTCCACAGCTGTTCCAGGGGGCAACGAACGGATCGTCGATCGCGGTCGTGGACCTGGGCCACGAGCGAACGAGCGTGGCGATAGGACGGCCCTCGGTGGGACTGGACTTCGGACGGACGTTCGCCGGCGGCGGAAATGACCTCACCAAAGCGATCGCTTCCGAATTGCAGATCGGGTTACCCGAGGCTGGGCAATGGAAAGAGACCCGGGCCGCGTTTGGCTCTTCGACGCAGGACCCGGAAGAAGCGCGCGTCGCCGACGCGATGAGCCGCGCCTTGCAGCCTACGATTCGGGAGCTGCGCGCGACGATCAAGGCGTTCACCGGGCGTTCGCACCGGACAGTGGGCCGCCTTTACCTCTGCGGAGGCACCGCAAAGCTTCCCGGTCTGGACCAGGAGTTGGAAAGCAGCCTGGGAATTCCGACCGAAGCGATGAAGCTCCCCGCCGAGGCGTCGGTCGTTCCACCTGCCCAACACTCCGCGGCCGCTCAGGCATTTGCATTGGCCCTGCGGGGTCAGCTCTCGAGCGGGAGGGGCCCCCGTCTGAATTTGCGCCGCGGCGAGCTCGCGTTCCGGGGAGGCTTCGACTTCGTCCGCCAGCGGGTGGGGCTGGTCGTTTCGTTTGCCGCGACGCTCCTCGTTCTCCTCATTGCCTCCGGTTTCATCCGCAACTCCGTGCTCTCGCGAAGAGAAGCGGACGTGGACGCCGTGCTTTGCAACGTCACCCAGCGCGTGCTCGGGCGTTGCGAGAAGAATTTCGACCGGGCGCTGAACTTGCTCAAGGGAAAGGAGAGCCCGGCTGCGGCGATACCGAAATTCTCCGCGGTCTCACTTCTCAGTGAGCTCACCGCGCGCATTCCGACCGATACCCCGGTGACCTTCGACCAGATCATCGTCGATGCGGATCGCGTCTCCCTTCGCGGTGAAACCGAGAGCTCGAAGCAGATCGATGGCATTACTTCGGGTTTGAAAACGTTTCGCTGCTTCCGAAACATCACCGTGGGGAAGGTGCAGAAGACCAAGGATGGACAGCACGTCTCCTTTTCCCTCGACGTTCAGATCGAGTGTCCGGAGCAGGGTCCGGCGCAACAGGGCTCATAGACCATGGATCGATTGAAAGCACTGCTGGCGGATGCCCAGGCCTGGTTCCAGCGGTTGACCACGCGCGAGCGCAGGCTGGTGGCCGGTGCCGCCACCGGGGTCGCCGCTTTTGTTTTGTTCTTCGTCTTGATCGGGTTTTCGACCAGCGCGGCGAGCTATCGGCGCCGCACTGAAGAGAAGTTGGTCAAGCTCCAGGACGTTCAAACGCTTGCCGCGAGCTATCGGGAAGCCGAGCAGAACCGACAGTCGATGGAGCGGCAACTCACCACGAGCAAACTGTCGCTGATGAGCTACCTCGAGGAGAAGGGTTCCGCCGCCGGCTTGAGCATTCCAGCGATGAACCAGAAGCCGGAGGCTTCGATCGCCGACGGTAAGATCATTGAAAGCGCCGTGGAGCTGACGCTGACCGACATCACGGTCAACCGGATGGTGGACTTTCTCTCCGCGGTGGAACGCGGTCCGGGCGTGGTGAAGGTGAAGTTGCTTCGACTCGAACCGCGCACGTCAAACCAGACCCTCACCGTTTGGGCGACGATCGCCACCTACCGGCTCAAAGAATAGGACCCCCATTGCCTACCCTGCTGCGACTGAGTCGTTCGAAGGTGATTGCGGGCTACGTGGCGTTCAGCCTCGCGGCCTTCGCTTTCTTGTTCTACCTCACCTTCCCTTACGACGCGGTCGAGAAGAGGCTGTCGGCCGAGGCGGCCAGCCAGGGACTGCACGTCACCTTCAAGGGGCTGGGGCCGGGGTTTTTCGGGATCTCCGCATCGTCCGTGCAGATCAGCAAGAAATTGGAGCCCGGCGAAGACAGCGCTCCCGAGCCGATCGTGGTGAGGTCGGTGGCGATCCGCCCATCGCTCTTTCCGTTCGGGGTTGCTTTCCGCGGAACGATATTCGGCGGAAAAATGAGCGGCGCCATCGGCTGGTCGAGCGATGTCGCCCTCCGGCTGAACCTGGAGGATCTCAATACCGCGGAAGAGACGGTCAAGACGCTCTCCGGTCTCGATCTCAGCGGGAAAGTCCACGGTCGGCTTTCGCTGGACATCCCCCGGAGCGCGCCCACGCCTGCCTCGAAAGTGTCCGAGCCGGATCTGAGTCTGGCCAAGGGCACGTTGTCCTTGAATGTCGACCAGCTCGTGGTCAACGGTGGAACGATGTCCGTTCCGATCTACGGCGAGATGACCCCTCTGGACCTTCCGAAAATCTCCGCCGGAGACGTGGAAGCGAAAATCACTTTTCAGAAGGGAATGGGCACGATCGAAAAATTGCAGGCGAAGGGCGCGGATGTGGAGCTCTCCGGCAGCGGCACGGTGAAGCTCTCCAAGCGACTGGAGTACAGCGAACCCAATGTCGATCTCAGACTGAAGTTGGATTCTGGCTTTACCAAGCGCCTCGGGATCGTCGCCGCCGGAGTTTCGTCCCTTCCCGAAGACAGAGAGAACCCCGGCTTCCGGCTCGCCAAGCTCACCGGTTTTCTCGGAAAGCCGGTCTTCAACCCCGGCCGCTAAACACATCGAGGTGGATGCTCGCCCCGGGAGAGCCACCGCCGCTCTTGGGGCTGAAGTAGTGCGTCGATTGAGTACGCCATCTCGAAAGGCGTTTCCTGTCGCTCGAGCGAGGCGTCGCTTCGAAGCGACCGGGGATGGGGCGCATCGGCCGAATGGGTAAGGAAAACCCGGGCCTTGGGCGCCGGTTCCAACCGCTGCCCCCTTCCTCGCCGACGGACGGCGGAGGCTGGCCATTGAATTGCAGTCGGACCCGCCGGTTTCCCGGAGGTCGCCCCATGCCCGAGTTGGTGTTCTTTCACCGCGGCGAAGAAGTCTTGCGGTTTGGCGTCGATCGCTCGCGCGTCGTCCTCGGACGGGGCGACAAGAGCGATGTGGTGATCCCGGATCCTGCCGTTTCGCGTCAGCAGGCCGTCCTTCTGTTCGACGGGAATCAGGCCACGATCGAGGACCTTTCGGGGAGGGGTACGCTTGTCTCGGGCGCTCCCGTGGAACGCAGCTGCCTCAGCGACGGATCGGACATCGCCCTGGGCCAATGGCGAGCCATCTATCGGGAGAGAAACGGCCTGGGCACCGATGCCGAGACGGAAGTAACCGGGAGCAACACCGTCGTCGAACCTGTCGATCCGTCATTTGGGCGCTGGCTACCGGCGCAGGTCCGCATCCGCCAGGGCGTCAACGAGATGGTGCACAAGCTGATGGGCGATGCGTTCACCGTGGGCTCGCACCCCCGCAATGACCTCGTGATTTCCGACCGCTTCATCTCCAGCAAGCACTTGCGCATCTCGCGCAGGGACAATCTCTTTCGCGTCGTCGATCACCGTTCGACCAACGGCACTTTCATCGGAAACGTTCGCGTGATGGAGGCCGAGGTTCCGCTGTTTACCGCCTTGCGGGTGGGCGAAACCGAGCTGATTCTGGAGCAGGTCCCGACGGCAAAGAAGGAGACCGCATACGAGGGCATCATCGGCAACGACGCCTCGGTGCGCCAGCTGGCCGACCTGGTCGAGAGGGTCGCACCCTCGTCGGCAGCGGTGGCCATCTTCGGCGAGTCGGGCACCGGCAAAGAGCTCGTTGCCCGCGCCGTGCACGCCCGGAGCCACCGTTCCGACCGTCCCTTCGTTCCGGTGAACTGCGCCGCGATTTCGAAAGAGCTGATCGAAAGCGAGTTGTTCGGTCACGAGAAGGGCGCTTTCACCGGCGCAACGAATGCGCGCAAGGGGGCGTTCGAGGAAGCCGATACCGGCACGCTGTTCCTCGATGAAATCGGCGAGCTACCGCTCGATCTGCAGGCCAAGCTTTTGCGCGCGCTGGAATCGGGGGAGATCAAGCGCGTCGGGGCCTCGCGGCCAACCCACGTGGACGTACGCATCGTTGCCGCTAGCAACCGGGATCTACTGGCCGCGTGTCGCGCTCAGAAATTTCGGGATGACCTGTACTACCGCTTGTGCGTGATTCCACTTCACCTGGCGCCACTGCGGAATCGGCGCGGAGATGTTCTGGCCCTCGCGGAGCACTTCGTTCGCTTATTTTCGCCTCGCGGTTGCCAGATGGGCTTTACCCCGGCGGCAGTCGACCGACTGCAGACGCATTCATGGCCAGGAAACATCCGTGAGCTTCGCAACGCGATCCACCGGGCTATTCTATTGAAAAGAGGGCCCTTGATCGATGCCGACGACCTCTCCTTCGATCAGGAGGTGAACAGCGAGACGGGAATCACCGTTCCAGAGCTCCCGCGCGGTATGTCGTTGGAACAAATGCTGGAGAAGCTCGAAAGGCAAATCGTCGAAACCGCGCTGCGCCGCTACAATAACAACCGCGAGCGGGTGGCAAAGGAGCTCGGCGTGGCCCGCTCAACGCTGTTCAAGCGCCTGAAAGACTGGGGATTGACGCGAAAAGATGAGCCCTGGGTAGACCCCACGCCAGATGCATCGGGCGCGGCTGGGCAGGTTTAGTGTTTGAGACCCTACGGGAAACCCTAATTCGGACAAAAATTGGCGGGGAGTCGGCGGTCCGTCCGCTATGTGATTCAGAGACAATCGGGATGAAAAGCAGCTGAAAATGTGCTCTCAGTTAGCCAATTCGGCTCGGTTTGGCGCGTATCACCTGGGGGCAGACCTGGTGCTTCAATGAATGAAACTTGGGCGAGTGAGCTCCATCAAGGACTCCAGCAGCGCGGAATTCAATTCCACCGAGGCCTCTCGGATACCGAGGTCGAGAAGATCGAACGCCGATACCGCTTTCAGTTTCCTCCGGACCTCAAGTCATTCCTCGAGCAGGCGCTGCCGGTCGGCCGAGGGTTTCCCGATTGGCGAGATGGTTGCGAGTCGGACCTTCGAGATGCTTTGGACTGGCCGCTCGAGGGAATCCTCTTCGACGTGGAGCACAATGGCTTCTGGATGCCCGCGTGGGGGGAACGCCCAACGGAGATCGAGCAGGCGATTGCGGTGGCAAGAACAAATGTCTCCAATGCTCCGCAGCTGATTCCGATTTATTCGCACCGCTACATTCCAAGCGAGCCTCTCGCTGGCGACAATCCGGTCTTCTCGGTTTATCAGGCCGATATCCTGCGCTATCGATCGAGCCTTCGGTCCTGTCTCGCCGCGGAATTTCGCCTTGGTGCGGCGGAATTTGTCGCGCCAACGCCGCGGCGAATCAGATTCTGGGACGAGCTGGTCTCATACAACCGAGAGAACGGGCGGGCCTGTTTGCAGATCGCCTGATCTTTTCCGGACAGGACGGAAGCCTTTGGTGAGACACGTTCCGGGACAGGCTGGGACAGGTTCACCCTGTCGCGCGAGCAGCTATTCGTCCCCCTTCGCGCCCACGAACTGATCCTTTTTGTCGCGAAACAATACGTTGAAGCTGGTCAGCGATCCGTAGACCCGGGTGATGTACTGCTGCATCTCCACTTTCTCCGCGTCCGATAGCTTCGGGTGGGCGTTGATCTTCTGCTCAAGCGTCCTCAGCCGATCGCGGATCATCACCACCTTGTGAAAGAAATGGTCGAGCGGCAGCTCCTTGGCCTGAAGATCCGATTTGCCTGGAATGAGCTGCACCACCCCTCCTTCCCACTTGGCGGCAAGGGGGACGTCCACCTCGCACGCCGCTTCCCTGAAGATCTCCATCAGCTCATCCCGCGTCATGCTCAGCTCTCCTCCGAGGCTTATCGGCTGTGCTCCGTCCTTGGACCTTCTGACGACCACTGGAGCGACATTGCGCAAGGCCCGTTGCGGGGCTTGCTTGACCGGCTCCGGCAGCGACGGCGTGCCCTTCGGTGCGAAGTAGTCGCAGATCGGCGCACTGGGTGGAAAGAGGCCGCGCCCGGGCTGGACCCGGCACGGCCCGACCCAGCCCCGGTGATCGACCGAGTGTGGTTGCCAGAGCTTGCAATTGCCGCACACCTTCTCCTCCGGGAGAAAGCTCGGCAAGGGCGGCGGCTCGAGGACCGAATCGTTGCTCATGGACGGCCCGCCAGCCTACAACACTTCCGGCCCATCGAATCCGCAAGAAAGGCGAACGGCCGAGCGAGACCGGCAATCCGCGGCGGGCCGACTCGATCGTCGGCAGAGGGTGATAAGAACCCTTCATGAAGACCGCCAGTGGTGCCAAGCTCAACATCGCCCGGGTCCTCCTCCTCGCGCTCTTTCTGGCAATGGCATTGACGTTCTGGGACTCCGTGGTGCTTCTGCCGCTGAAGTTGCTGGTGGTGATGATGCACGAGACCGGTCACGCCCTGGCGACGCTGCTGGTCGGAGGCACGGTCCAGAAGGTGACGATCGCGGTGAATCAATCCGGAGAATGCCTCTCCTACCTGCCCCCTGGGTGGGGCGCGAAGGTGCTGGTCTATTCCGCGGGCTATCTGGGAAGCGCCCTGGCGGGAGGCGGGCTGATCCTCGCGACCTTCCGATTCCGGGCAAGTCGCTGGGTGCTCGGCGGCTTGTGTTTGTGGCTGCTGGCGATGGCGACGTTCTACGCGGGCGATCTGTTCACGCTGCTCTTTTGCGTCGGCACCGCCCTGGCGCTGGGGATCGGTGCGCGACTTCTACCCGTTTCGGTAGTCGATCTGGTGAACCTTTTCCTCGCCGCGTTCTCCGCCCTCTACGTCCTGTTCGATCTCCGCGAGGGCCTGTGGAATCCGGTCGCCCGCGAGCACAGCGACGCCGCTCTCTTGGCCAGGCTCACCTTCATCCCGGCGATCGTCTGGGCGGTCATTTGGACGCTGCTCGCGCTTTCACTGCTCGGGCTTTTCGCCTGGAGATCGGTCCGCGTGGCGAAGGCTCAGGGATTCTCGATCCGCCGGTCGTTCAGCACGATGCCCCATGGGTGAGTCCCTCTAGCCCCGCGGCCGCATGCGGTATTGAACGAAAGAGGGAAGATCCAAGAATCGTAAGTACGGGTTGCTTCGCTTTTCCTCGGCAATCGTCGACACCGGAACTTCGGCGTAGTCGTGACCGGGAAACAGGCGGGTCTCCTCCGGCAGTTTCATCAAGACCTGAGACAAGGTGCCGCATCCTTTGATGAAGAGCGTGTCTCCCGAAACCAGCGAACCGCCGGCGTAGAAACACTGTGAGCCCGGGGTGTGGCCGGGGGTGTGAAGGGCCTTGATCGCCAGTGGTCCGACCTGGATCGCATCGCCGGGGGCCAACCCTTTGATCGGATCGCCCATCCGGCGCAGATCGGAGGAGAACGCGAGCTCCTTCCGCTGGGCGTACACGGGAATGTCGTGGCGGGCGAGCAGCTCGGGGACGCCGTTGATGTGATCCGGATGGCAGTGGGAGAGCAGGGCGGCTGAAATGGTTTTGCCGTCCTCTTTCACGGCTCGCTCGATCGCGGCCACGTCCCATGCCGGATCGACGACCGCTACCTCTTTCGCGCCTTCTGCGCCGACGAGGTAAACGAAGTTCTCCATCGGCCCAAGGAGCAGCTGGCGAAGATAGATTGGATTTTCCATCGGCCGGGCATACCTGCGACGGGGCACCCACGGCAACTCGATCCAGTCCACCGGCCGGCAAAGTGTCCGGGGACTTTGGAATTGACCATCGTCAACGGAAAGGCGGAGCGACCGGATCTACGCGAGCCAGTCTTTTTCCTTGAGCTTCCGGGGAAGATACTCCTCAGTGATGAACGAGATGTCTCGGGCCGTAAGCGACTCGATCTCGAGTTTCACCCCGGTCTTCACCATATGCTCGATCTCGCGCTGCCATTCTTTCCGCTGGAACCACGGGTAGCTCATCATCTGCTTCGCGCGAGAGACGTCCACATCCTCCATGCGGATGATCACAGTGTCCGGGAGCTGGAACTTGTCCTTGTCAAATGACGAAAGTCCGATGAATCGTGCTTCCGGTACCGCCATTCGCATGGATTCGTACGCCAGGTTGATCGAGCCTTGCTTCACGACTGAGTAGATGTAGAAGCCCCAAGGATCGTTGTCGACCAAGACGTAGAGGGGGAGGTTCAGCTCCTTGGTCATTCGCCGGCACAACCGCCGCACACCTCGAGGGGGTTGCCCTTGGCCGTGGAGGAGGATGCACTTGTGCTTCTTCCAGAACTTGTCCTCGTTCAGGCGTCGCCAGACGGCATCCTTCTCCACGAGAAGGATGAACTTGGCATCGCACTTCTTGAACTCGATGACGTTGTCCTCGACGATGGAGGGAATTGACCAGCCACCGGAGCCCATTCGTCGACCATCGATGATGTCCCCTGAATCTCTGATCGTGATCTCACCGACGAGAGCACCCTTGTTGGAGGCAAACAGATTCAGCTCCTCCCTCAGCGCGTCGACAGTTACTTCCAGGTCCTCGATCACCGGGTCGGACTCGTCCTGGTCCTCGAAAGTGTTTTGCCTGCTCTCCCCAAGCGTGTGCTTGGTCATGTAGTAGAGGTCGCGGATGCTGGTCGTCTTACGGACGTTGATCAACTTCTGGCAGGCACTTGCCACCAAGAAGGTCTGCATGAACTTCTTCGCCTGGCCGACTTTGAAAAAGTAGCGCTTCTGCTTGTCCCCCTTCAGCTCGATCAATTGCTTTTTCTCATTGAACCGGACGTTCGCCAGAGTTCTCGTCGGCACTGAGATGAACGGGTTCTTCCCATTCTTGACGTACTGCAGGGTGTCCTTTGCCAGCGTCTCGAGTTTCTTGATCGTCTTTGCAGCGTGCACGTTGGTCGCCATCACCTAGTCCTTTGTTTCTTCTTTCGCCATCTCCGCCTCGGCGGTACGCGGGCGCTGAGCTAATTTGTCGGCGGCCTTTTTCAATATTTCGTCGGTCATCGATCCGCCGGTGAATTTGGTCGCCAGTTTCAGAAAGTCCTGCTTCACCCGATCCGGATTCGCGCCGATGATCTCCTTCATGCTCTGCGCGATCTCCTGGATATAAAGCTCGAAGATCGATCGGCGCTCCAACTCGTATTCTGCGTGCTGGTGCTTCCTCAGAAACCCAGAAAGCTTTCGCCCGCACTCTTGTAGCGCGAGCTTCAACTCGGAGATGATTTCCGGGTAGTGGGCGAGGGCTTCCTTGGACTCGGAGGTAAAAGGCACCCAGACCGAAGCGATGTGCACGAGCAGGATCATCGGTCCGACCGGCAGCGATCCCTTCGGCTGCGAGAGCATGTAGTTTCGCCAGTCGGTCCGGATCACCGCTTCGGCGGTGGCGCAGGCGGCGCGCTGGAACAGCAGGGGGACGCGGTTGGCGAACCGGTACAGCTCGATCGGCTTATCGGCCGCGAGAGGACCACCATAAACGAGCCCGACCTCCACCTGGAACGGATTTCCCCGGTAGACTTTGGGGGCCCGGGTCACCGAGGTGATGAAGAACTTGTGGCCCTTGATCACCTCTTCGCCTTCCTCTTTGCCCTGAGCTTCGACCAGCGCCGCGGTGGCCGCCTTCTGCTTGGCTTCCAGCAGCTTCCGCTCAGCCTCTTCTTTCTTTTTGCCCTTGCCGGTCTTGGCGGTGAGCTCGAGCTGCTCCATCGCCTCGTGCTGCGCTTCGTCCTGGGTGACCTCGAGGAAGTTGGTGAGCCCCTTGTGGACGAGCTCCTCGCCGATCGGCGAGAGGCAGTTGGTGGGCGGGGCCATGATCTTCGTCGCCTGGATCGCGCGGAAAAGGCGCTCCGCCCGCTCGCGATCATCGCCCAGCGCCCGCGGTTTGATCTTCCCGTCCAGCTTGCCGGCCTTGAGGATTTCATCAGCGACGGCAGGGGAGACGCGGGAGAACTCGTGCACCAGGCAGCCGCGGAGGTCGCGCGCCTTGGAGTCCTTCATGATCAGCATCAGCTGCCCCAGCTCGACGCCGTGCGGGTGGGGCTTGATCTCCACCGCTTCGCGGGGCGGCTGCTCCGAAACCCGGGGCACGACCAGCGGTTCGGCGTCCGGCCTGCGGTACTCGAGCCGGCAGTGCGGGTTCGCCAGCGCGGTCTGTTCGAGATAGCGGGTGAGCCAGCGCTTGCCGTTCCGGTAATCCGCCTCGAGCTCGATCTCCACCCGGGTGCCGTGGTCTTTGTCCAATTCCACCTGCTCGTCGTGGACCACCACCGGCATGTTCTTCCGGGTGTCGATCTGGATCTCGAAAAGGTGGGCTGGTCGGCCCTTGCCCGTCTTCGAGGTGACCACGATCGGCTTGCCCGTGGTGAGCTGTCCGTACATCGCCGCGGCCGAGATGCCGATTCCCTGCTGACCTCGCGACTGCTTCAGCCGGTGGAACTTCGAGCCGTAAAGCAGCTTGCCGAAGATCTTCGGGATCTGTGCTTTGACGATGCCCGGACCGTTGTCCTCCACCGCCATCACGTAGCGGTCGTCGGACAGCTCCCGGATCTCCACCGTGATGTCGGGGAGAATTCCGCCCTCTTCGCAAGCGTCGAGCGAATTGTCGACCGCCTCTTTCACGGCGGTGAGCAACGCCTTGGATGGGCTGTCAAAACCGAGCAGATGTCGGTTCTTGGTAAAGAACTCGGAGATCGAGATATCCCGCTGCTGGGTCGCCATCTGCTCGGCCGTCGCCCGTCTCCGCAGCTTGGGCGCCGGTGCCGCAGGGAGCGCTTCCACCTCCTTCTCGTCACTCTCGGGCAACGCGGCGACGGGAGCGGGGGACGCCGGGCGGGGACGCTTCGCGGCGGCGCTTCCCGTGCTTTTCTTGCCGCCACCTTCGCCGGCGATGAGAAGCAGCTGTGTCGGCTTGGCCCGCGCCTTGGTGCTCTTGGCTGCGGACTTTCCTTTTGGCTTGAGCTTCACTGCCATTCGCTCGGGGTGTCCTCCGGGAAAACCGGATCGACTATAGTGGGCACGATTTCAAAGGCAAAGAAAGCCGCGGCTCGCGGGGGCGGAGGACCCTCTGCTTTCGAGTCGAGGAAGGGCGACATTTCCTCAGTCCAACCGCCGAAGTTTGCTCGACTCGACTGGATCACAACCTTAGAGTGCCTTCCGCATGTCACGGTGCAAATCCTCGCTCGCCGCATTTACCGCCTGCGTTCTCGCGCTGTCTTTTGAGGCGTCCTCACAAACGGGCGGTCTGCAAACCGATGCGCCCGACTTCTCCCGCGGCGCCACACTTCCGCCCACCTCTGCGGCGTTGGTCGATGATGCGACTGCGCCGCTGGTGAATCCCGCCGGGCTCGCCCGGATGCCGGGACTTCAGCTCTTTTATCTGCACGAGCGGAACCTGGCGCGCAACCAGATCATCGATGGGGTCTATCTGGGGCAAAGCCTTTTCGGCTTGATCGACTTCGGATTCGACCTGGAATGGATTCGCGGAACCGGGCCCAGCCGACGGCGGACAAGCTTTTCCTTGGCCCTCGGCTCGGAGTTTTTGTCTCTCGGCGCCACCTACCACACCTTCTCGAGCGAAGATCCCAACCTGGACGCGCTGAGCACCTGGGACATCGGAATGGTCAGCCGCCCGATGCGCTACTTTTCCCTCGCGGCGGCGATCAAAAACCTCGACGCGCCCTCCCATGGCGGCCTCGGATTCAACCGCCAATATGACTTCGCCCTCGGACTGCGACCTCTGGGCGAACGCTATTCCTTCGCGGTGGACTATCTGCTCTTCGATCTTCCATCAGGCTCGAATCACCGGTTGCAGTACACGGTGCAAGCGGAGCTGCTCAAGGGTTTGCTCGTCGGGGCGGGCCTTTCTCACGGATTCAAGGGCGAGGACGTTCTCTTCCAGGCTTCGCTGACGCTGAACACCTCTCACCTCGGGGTGACTTATGCCGGTGGAGGATCGAGCGCCGGCGCGGACCACATCATCGTCGCCCGGCTTTCGAGCCAACGCTATCCGTCGATCGCCAGCCCGCAGCGCAAGTTCGCCCTGGTGGACGTCACCGATATGACCAAGGGCTCCAGCTCAGCGCTCGCCTTTCTCGGAATCACCGAGGTGGACCCCTATCTCCGGTTGATGCGTCTGCTCGATGGAGTCCTCCGCGATCCCGAGCTCGCCGGCCTGGTGATCAAGATCGACAACCTGACCGAGGTGGGGCTCGGTCGTTCGGAAGAGCTGCGGCGGACCCTGCTTCGAATGCGCGCTGCGGGCAAGAAGATCATCGCCGTGGTGTTGACCGCCGGCGACAGCGAGTACCTGATCGCCTCTGGCGCGGACAAGGTCTTCGCGGTGCCCGAATCGACGCTGCTGATCAACGGCTTTTCCGTCAGCCCGATTTACCTCGGCACCGCGATGAGCAAGCTCGGGGTGTCGTGGGAGGTCGCCCGGGTGGGCGCCTACAAGAACGCACCGGACTTCTTCACCCGATCCGGAATGAGCCCGGAGGAGCGCGAAACGATCAACGCCTACCTGGACAGCGACGTCAGCACCTTCGAGGCCGCGCTTTCTTCGACCCGTCAGATCAGCCCGGCCAAGATCAAAGCGGTCTGGAGCGAGGGCCTGGTCACCCCCGCGAAGGCGAAAGAGCTGGGTCTGATCGACGACATCATCATGCCCGAAGAGATCGAATCTCGCGTCCGGGACCTGGCGCCGGGCACGGTCTACGAAGCCGGGTACCGGCCGGGGCAGATCCGCGACGATCGCTGGGGCGACCGGCGGCAGATCGCCATCGTCCCGGTGATCGGGACCATCGCCAGCGGCCGAAGCCAGGAGGATCCGTTGGGTCTGGCCAAGATCGCTGGAGCGGAATCGGTGGTTCGCGCGCTGCGGCGCGCTCAGGACGACCCCCTGGTCGCGGCGATTGTCTTGAGAGTCGACTCCGGCGGCGGCGATGGGCTCGCCTCCGACTTGATGTACCGGGCAGTGCTCGAGGCGAAGAAGCGCAAGCCGGTCATCGCCTCGATGGGGGACGTGGCGGCTTCGGGTGGATACTACGCGGCCATGGGCGCCGATCAGGTCTTCGCTGAGCCGACCACGATCACCGGCAGCATCGGGGTCTTCCTCGTCAAGCCGGTCCTCAATCCGCTCGCCGAGAAGCTCGGAATCCATCATGAGACGCTCAAGCGAGGAGACCTGTCGAACTTCCTCAATCTGCTCGATCCCTGGACCGCGCAGGAGAAGGCGGCGGCGCAACAGTGGGTGGATGCCTTTTACGATTCATTCATCACCGAGGTTTCCAGGTCGCGGAAGATGACCAAGGAGCAGGTGGACGCGATCGCCCGAGGCCGCGTCTGGTCGGGCATCGATGCCAAGCAAAAGGGTCTGGTGGACCAGATGGGAGGTCTTCTGGAGGCGATCGATGCCGCCCGCGAACGCGCGGGGATTTCCAGCTCCGAGGACCTCGATCTGTCGATCATCGGAGAACCGCATGGCCTGCTGGGGTCCCTGGGAAGCAGCGATGGCCTGCTCAGTCGGGTTCTCGGCGATCCGGTGCCTGCTCAGCTGCCCCCGGCGCTGCGGCAGCTGGCGGTGGAAATCGGGGCCGACCAGGTCTTGCTTCTGCAGCCCACCGTCAAGGCGATGATGCCGTTCACGCTCAAGGTCCGCTGAAACCAAAGAAAGCGATGCCCAGCCGGATCCGAGGGGAAGCCGAAGAATCCAGGGAATCGGCCAGTTATCAACGGAGCCCGAAAGAATTTGGGGAATGAGGCTGTTTTCTTGTTAGGATGCTGGTGTTTCCGGAAGGCGGTTGCCTCTGGAAGCACACCAGGAAGCGGGTGAGGTGGTCGGCGCGGCCTGCGCATAGGGCGCGGGCGCTTCCCCTCGCAGGCTTCCTGCCCGACAGCAGAGCGGGTGGGTTCCTGGCCAATATGGACCGGAACCGGGATGGCTACGAAGTCCGCGCAGCCCCATCGGAAGACACGAAATGGACAATTCAGAGAATCACGATCCTTCCCCGGGCGTACCGCCCGCGGTCGCCGGCGATCCCAATTCCGCGGCAGGGGCTGACGATTCCAACGAAAGCGAAGACGCCGACGGCGGAGCCGACGGAAACGACGGCGATGCTGAAGGCGGTCCCGACGGTGCCCAGGTAACGACCCCCGGTGCACAGAGCGGCCTACCGCCGGGCCAGGTGGCCGGCGCACCTGGGACCGGCCGGCGCAGGCGTCGGCGGCGCAGGCGCGGCCGGGGCGCGCAACCAGGCACGCATCGCTCAGCAGCAGAGCGCTCAGTCCGCCAGAGCACCGCAGGCAGGACCAAACCTCTCCGGGGCACAGCCCGCCCCTTCGCCTGCGCTCGCGCCGGTCGAAGGGGTGCTCGACACTGAGGCGAAAGGCCCCAATGCCTTCCTCCGGCAGATCAAGCGCAGCCTTCTTCCCTCGGCGGATGACCCCGAGCTGCCCAAGAACACGGTTCAAAAACTCCGACTGCGGCAGGGGCAGTACCTGACCGCGCTTGCCCAAATGCGCGGCGCCAAGGGATTTGTCCAGAAGGTGGAGACGGTGGATGGGGTGGCATTGGAAGGGGCGCCCCGCTTGCCCCACTTCAACGACCTGACCTCCATCGATCCGCTGGAGAGACTCAAGCTGGAGAACAGCCCCAAGGAGCTGGTCACCCGGGTCCTCGATCTCATCGCTCCGGTGGGCAAAGGACAGCGGGCACTGATCGTCTCACCCCCCAAGGCGGGAAAGACGATCATGCTGCAGCGCATTGCGCAGGCGGTGCTGGCCAATCATCCCGAGGTTCACGTGATGGTGCTTCTCATCGACGAGCGGCCCGAGGAGGTGACCGACATGCGCCGAAGCATCAATCCGCGCGGAGAGGTGCTCGCTTCGAGCTCGGATCGGCCCACCGGCGATCACCTTAAGGTCGCCGAGATGGCGCTCGAGCGCGCCCGGCGGATGGTGGAAGCCGGAAGGGACGTGTTGATCTTGCTCGACTCGATCACCCGCCTCGCCCGCGCCTACAACAAGGAGGTCGATAGCTCCGGCCGCACCCTGACCGGCGGCGTCGATTCGAGGGCGCTCGAGCGGCCCAAGCGCATCTTCGGCGCCGCGCGCGCGACCGAGGAGGCGGGGACCCTCACCATCATCGGCACCGCGCTGATCGACACCGGAAGCCGGATGGACGAGGTGATCTTCGAGGAGTTCAAGGGGACCGGCAACAGCGAAGTGACCCTGGACCGGTTGCTCTCCGAAAAGCGGATCTACCCAGCGATCAACATTCCCCAATCGGGAACGCGCAAAGAGGAAAAGCTCTTCACCCCCAAAGAATACGAGAAGGTCAGGAAGCTGCGGCAGATGCTGTTCGCGGTCAAGCCGGTGGAAGCGATGGAAGCCCTGGTGAAGCGGCTATCCCGATACACCTACAACGACGAATTCCTCGACGAGCTGTAGCGCCGCGCTATCCGGATACCCGCGTGGTGGACGCACCGGCGGGGGTGCGCACCGGCTCGCTGGCGGGCGCCGGCACTTGTCGGAGGATCGCGCTCTTCGCTTCGCCCGAGCGCTTCGCCGTCTCGAGGAGCATGGCCTGGCTGCGAAACGGCGAGCCGTTGTCCGTCGACCGGACGTACTGCCCGTCCACCAGCAGGCGGCGGGCCTTGACGTTGTCTTTCATGTAGAAGCCGAGGACCTCATCCAACAGGCGCGCGCGAATCGCGGGATCCTCCACTGGGAACATCACCTCCACCCGACGCTGGAAATTGCGAGGCATCCAATCCGACGAGGCCAGATAGACCTCCGTCCGGTCGCCCGCGCCGAAAGCGAAAACGCGGCTGTGCTCGAGGAAGCGATCGACCACGCTGGTCACCCGAATGCGGCTGGAGACTCCCTCGAGACCCGGACGCAAACAACAGATCCCCCGGACGAGCAGGTCAATTTCAACTCCGGCTTGGCTGGCCGCGTAGAGCGCGCGAATCACGCTGGCGTCCTGCAGCGCGTTCATCTTGGCCACGATGCGGGCAGGCTCGCCCTTGCGCGCATGCTCTGCCTCGCGCTCGATCAGCTGGATCACCCGGTCCTTCAAGTCAAAGGGAGCGACCGCGAACCGCCTCCAACGCGGAGGCACCGAGTAGCCGGTGAGCATGTTGAACAGCGCGGTGGCGTCCTCGGCGATCTCCTCGCGCGAAGTGAAGAAGGAGATGTCGGTGTACTGCCTTGCCGTTTGGGGGTTGTAGTTACCGGTTCCCAGGTGCACGTAACGACGGATGCCGCCCGCCTCGCGGCGCACCACCAATGCGAGCTTGCAGTGGGTCTTCAGCCCGACTAACCCGTAGACGACGTGGACCCCGTTCTCCTCCATCCGCCGTGCCCAGGCGATGTTGTTCGCCTCGTCGAGTCGGGCCTTGATCTCCACCAGCACGGTCACCTGCTTGCCGTACTCCACCGCCTTGGACAGGGCGCGGGCAATCGGGCTATCCAGGCTGGTCCGGTAGAGCGTCTGCTTGATCGCCAGGACTTCGGGATCCTCGGCCGCTTCCTCGATGAAGCGCACCACCGGATCGAAGGATTCGTAGGGATGATGAAGCACGAGGTCGCGTTCGCGCAGCGTGGCGACGATCGAGTCTGCGTCCCTGAAACTCGCCGGCGCCGAAGGGACCAGGTTCTCGACGTGAAGCTCCGGGCGCTGGTCCAAATCCGCCAGCGGGCTCAGGTCGGAAAGCTGCAGCGGGCCCTGCGCCCGGTAAACGTCTTCCGTCCCGACGAGGAGTGCCTCGGTGAGCAGTTGCTCCAGCTGCGGCGAGGCACCGGCGTCCAGCTCAAGCCTCACCGCCGCGCCCCGATCGCGACGCCGCAATTCCTCTTTGATCGTCGACAAGAGGTCCTCGGACTCCTCTTCGTCGAAGTTCAAGTCCCAGTTCCGGGTGACGCGAAACGCCGACGTCTGCTCCACCGCAAAGCCGGGAAAAAGCTCTCCCGCCTGTATTGCAATCAGCTCTTCGAGGAGCAGGTAACTGCGGCCGGACTCGTTGGGCAAAGGCACCAGCCGGCTCAACACGCTCGGCACCTGGACAACCGCGAAGGAGCTCGTCCTCGGCTCGCCCTTGCGCCTTCGGCCCTCTCTTCGAAGGAGCACCGCGATGTTCAGCGACTTGTTCCGCAAGTGGGGGAAGGGGTGACCTTGATCCACCGCCAGCGGAGTGAGAGCCGGAAAGACGGAGGAGGAGAAGTACTGCCTCGCCGCGCTCAACTGGTCGGCAGAGAGGCGATCGCGGGTCAGGATCGCCACGCCCTTTGCTTCCAGCTGCGGGGTAATCTCCTCCCGCCAGACCCGATACTGCTCGGCGACCATCAAACGGGCGCGATCGCGTATTGCCGCGAGCTGCGCCTTGGGCAGCATCCCGTCGGCCGCGGTCTCGGCCACGCCACCGAGAATCTGCTGCTTCAGTCCAGCCACCCGGACCATGAAGAATTCATCCAGGTTGGAAGAGACGATCCCGAGAAACTTCAGGCGCTCATAAAGGGGAAGCGAGGCATCGCGGGCCTCGTCCAGCACCCGCTCGTTGAAGGCCAACCACGAGAGCTCTCGGTTGATGTAAAGCTTCGCGTCGGCTGCGTCCACGGGGAGGGTATCCTTACTCGACACGAGTTGTAGGGACGCGTTTGGCATGTGACGAATAAGTAAACTTTTCTGTTAGCTCAGTCACCCTCATCTTCGCAAATTAATACTGCGTCTCGGATTATGGCCCTACAAAACCAAGAGCTTGTCCTCGCGGCGATCGACGTCGGCACGAACTCGGTGAAACTCGAGCTGGCTCGGCCCTTGCCCAATGGGTCATTCGAAACCCTACATGAGGAGCGGGATCCCGTTCGGCCCGGCGAGGGCGTCTTCAAGACGGGTTGGATCCCAAGCGAGGTGGCAGACCGTCTGCTTTCCACGCTCCGGCGCTATGGAGCACTCTGCCGCCGATTCCATGCGCGCGTTCGAGCAGTAGCGACCAGCGCGGTGCGCGAAGCGAAGAACAAGGACGAGATACTTCGGCGGGCGCGAAGCGAAGCGGGCTTGAATCTGGAGGTCGTTTCCGGCCGGGAAGAAGCGCGGCTGATCTGCCTGGGCGTTCTCCATGGAAGGCCGGCCCGCTCGCGCTCCCTCTGCGTCGACGTCGGGGGAGGATCCACCGAGGTGGCGAGCGCGATTGGGGAGCGACCGACGAATCTATGGAGCATCTCGCTCGGCGCAGTTCGGTTGACCGAGCTTTTCGACAGCAGCGGAAAGATCACCGCCCAGCAGCTGGCGCTGATGCGCGAGTACGCGCGCGAAGCGGTCAGCAATCGGCTGCCGACCCGGCCGAAAGGCCTTCCCACCAACGCGCTGGGCAGCTCAGGAACGATCAAGGCGGTGATCTCTTTCGCCGCGCCCGAGGGAACGGCTCACGTCGCCGCCGGCCACATCACTCGAGCGATCGGACAACTGCTCGAGATGGGACCGGAAGGCCGCCGAAAGCGCTTCGAGCCGAGGCGCGCCGACATCATCGTCGCCGGCGCGGTGATCCTCGAGGCGCTGGCGCTGCACCTCAAGCTTGAGTCGATCACCGCGGTGGATCGCGGTCTGCGGGACGGAATCCTCGTCGACCTGATGCGCCGGCGGAGCACGAGCCACAGCGACAGCTGGATTGTCCAGGCGGCCGAAGCGCTGGGGCGGCGCTTCCAATTCGACGAGGCACACGGCAGGCAGGCGGCGCGGATCTCCCTCGCCCTGTTCGACGGGCTTCGTTCCACCTTCGACCTTCCGGCGTCCTCGAGATCCTTTCTGGAAGTCGCCGCGCTGTTGCATGACGTCGGCAACTCGGTGAGCTACGCCAAACATCACCGTCACACCTACTACCTGATCAACAACGCGGACATCCCCGGACTGGCGGATCGCGAGCGTGAAATGGTTGCCTGCATCGCCCGCTTCCATCGCCGCAATCTTCCCGACACCGGACATCCCGACCTGGCGAACCTCACCCGGGCGGAAGCCCAGCTCGTGCGCAAGCTCGCCACTCTGTTGCGCCTGGCCGATTCCCTCGACCGCAGCCATCACCAGCCGGTGCAAAAGGTGAAGGTGAGCACGCGCTCAGACCGGGCCCTGCTCCACCTGGACTACCGCGGGCACATCGATCTTGAGCTCTGGGACTTCGAGCGCGAAGCGAAGGTGTTCAAGGACGTCTTCGGCCGCAAAGTCGAATTGCGCCTGCGACGGGGCGGGCGGGCGCCGGCTCATTCATCGAGATCGTGACGGAAGCCCTTGCCCGGCGCGGCCAGCCAGTCGAGCTCAAAGCCCTGATTCACGCGCCGAACCGCGAGAACGCTCCCCTTCTTGAGATCTACGGGCAGAGACTTGAGCTTGAGCAGCGATGCGGCGGCCTCCTCCAGCGAGGGATTGTGGCCGACCAGCGCCCAACCGTTGCCCAACTCGCTGGCCAGAGCCGCGATCTGCTGGCCCACTCCCTTCGCGGGGGCAAGCTCATGGCGGACGATGACCTCATCGACCGCACAAGCTTCGGCGAGTATCTCCGCGGTTTGGACGGCTCGGACGTAAGGGCTGGTGGCAATGCCCTGGAGGCTGACTTTCCCCGCCAACAGTCGAGCATGTCGCCGGAATCCGGCGCGACCCTCGGCAGTCAGCCCGCGGGCCCAATCTCCCAGCGTGTGCTCGGCTTCCGCCTTGGCGTGGCGAACGAGGAGAATCATGGATAGGCACTTCTCGCTTCAGGCGCGCTCGGGTCGATCCAATTCCGTCTGGCGGCTGCGCGGGTGCCTCAGATCGGTCCCGCGAACCATGTAGATCACCATCTCCGCGACATTGGTGGCATGATCTCCGAGCCGCTCGAGGTGCTTGGCGACGAACATCAAGCTGGTGGTGCGCCGAATGTTGCGCGGGTCTTCCATCATGAAGACCAAGAGCTCGTTGAAGAGCTTCTTGTAGATCGTGTCCAGAAACTCGTCCCCCTTCATCACCTCTTCCGCCTTCTGGACATCGCTTTCCACGAAGGCGTCGAGCGCCTTCTTCAGCTGCTCCTGACCCAGGTCTGCCAGCTTGGTGAGATCCGGGAACGGCCGAAGAGGAGGCGCCTGGTTGAGGTCGAAGGCGCGCTGCGCGATGTTCACCGCCAGGTCGCCCATCCTCTCGAGGTCGGTGACGATCTTCAAGGCGGTGGTGATGAACCGAAGGTCGCTGGCCGCGGGTTGGCGAAGGGCGAGAATCCGTCTGCAGCACTCGTCGATTTCAACTTCCAGCCGGTTTATCTCGCGCTCGCCATCTTTGACCTTCTGAGCGAGGTCCGAATCCCGCTCGGTGACGGAGCGGACGCAGCGGGAAATCGCGATTTCCACTTTGCCCCCCATCGACAACAGTTTGTCGCGAAGCTCCTTGAGCTGGGCTTCATAAGCGCGATCGGTATGGGCTAAGGCCATGATCAATCCTAACCGAATTTGCCGGTGACGTAATCCTCGGTTCGCTGTTCCGCCGGATTGGTGAAGATCCTTTCCGTAGGTGCGCATTCGACCAACTCCCCCATGTAGAAAAAGGCAGTCCAATCGGAGACACGAGCGGCTTGCTGCATGTTGTGGGTGACGATCACGATCGTGTAGCGCTCGCGAAGCTCGCGAATCAACTCCTCGATTCGGGCGGTGGCGATCGGGTCCAAGGCGCTCGCCGGCTCGTCCATCAGCACCACTTCCGGCTCCACCGCCAGTGCCCGGGCGATGCACAACCTCTGCTGCTGGCCGCCGGACAACGAGGTCGCCGCCGCATTCAGCCGATCCTTGACCTCGTCCCAGAGGGCTGATTGGCGAAGGCTCTTCTCCACCTGTTCTGCGTGTCCGTTTCGAATTCCGTTGAGCTTCAGCCCGGCCGCCACGTTGTCGAAGATGGACATCGTCGGAAAAGGATTGGGCCGCTGAAAAACCATCCCCACCCGCCGCCGGATCATCACCGGATCCACGTCGCTGGAATAGACATCCTGCCCATCGATCAGCACCTGGCCGGTGGCGGTGGCCCCGGGAACCAGCTCGTGCATCCGATTGAGGCAGCGCAGAAAAGTGGACTTTCCGCAACCGGACGGACCGATCACCGCGAGCACGCTCCTCGGCAGCGCCTGAACGTTGACGTCCTTGAGCGCTCGGGTCGAGCGAAAGTAGGCGCTCAGGTTGCGTGTCAAGATCTGCGGCTGCGGCTGCGGCTGGGGCATCAGGCGCCTCGCAGGCGGCTGCGCGACAGAAACCTTGAAGCCAGATTGAGGATGCTGACGAAGAGGAGCAACACCAGGGCGCTTGCCCAGGCCTTCTGGTGCCAGTCCTCGTACGGGCTGATCGCGTAGTTGAAGATCTGAACGGTGAGCGAAGCGGTGGGTTGGTCGGGGCGAAAGTTCCAATACTGGTTGTTCAGCGCGGTGAAGAGCAGCGGCGCCGTCTCACCCGCGGCGCGCGAGACGGAAAGAAGAATCGCGGTGACAATTCCGCCCAGGGCGGTGCGCAGGACGACGCGAAGGCTCGTCTTCCACTGAGGAACGCCGAGTGCCAGGGCAGCCTCGCGCAATGAGGACGGAACGAGGCGAACCATCTCCTCGGTGGCGCGGGCCAGGGTGGGGACCATCAGCAGGGACAACGCCACCGATCCGGCGAGGGCGGAGAAGCGGTGCATCGGAACCACCACCAGGCCGTAAGCGACGATGCCCACCACGATCGAAGGGACGCCGGAAAGAACCTCGGTGATGAACCGAACCACGTCCCCCACCAGGCCGTCGCCCCGCTCCGCGAGGAAAAGCCCGGTACCGATCCCGATCGGCAAACCGAACACGCAGGCCAATCCCACCAGAAAGATCGAGCCGACGATTCCGTTGCCAACGCCCCCTCCGCTCTCCCCGACCGGGCTGGGCAAAGAGGTGAACAGCGACCACGACAGTCCAGCAGCGCCTTTGGAGAGCACCAGCCAGAACAACGACACCAGAGGTATCAGCGCGACGACCACCGCCACGGCGCAAAGGCAGGTCATTGCCAGGTTGGTCAGTCGGCGCTGAAGATATCCGTTCATACCCGCGCCTTGAGCTGACTCTTGGTCACTGCGCGAACGAGGAGCCGGGCGACCGAATTGAGAAGGAAAGTTATCCCAAAGAGGATCAACGCCAGCGCAGCGAGGACGCCGGTGTGCACCGCGCTGGTGGCTTCAGCGAATTCGTTCGCGATCACCGACGGCAGCGAGTAACCGGCGGCAAACAGCGAAGCATGGATCTCCGGCGAATTGCCGATCACCATCGTCACCGCCATCGTCTCGCCCAGGGCTCTTCCCAGCCCGAGCAGACCGGCTCCGAGAATTCCGGTCCGGCCGTAGGGCAGGCTCGCCAGCCGGATTGCTTCCCAGCGGGTGGCACCGAGGGCGAGCGCGGCTTCGCGCAGCGAGCTTGGGACCGTTCGGAGAACTTCGATGCTGATCGAAGCGACCGTCGGCAAAATCATCACCGCCAGGATCAATCCGCCGGCGAGATAGCCCATCCCCAGCGGCGGACCTCTGAACAGAGGCAAGAATCCAAGCGTGCGGGCGAGAAACGGTTCGAGGAAGATGCGAAGCCAGGGCACCATCACGAACAATCCCCAGAGGCCGAAGACCACGCTGGGGATGGCCGCGAGAAGCTCGAGTGGAAACGAGACGATTGGCCTCACCCCGCTGGGCGCCATTTCGACGAGGAATATCGCGAATGCCACGCCAATCGGTACGGTGAGAATCAACGCGATCGCGCTGGTGACCAGCGTTCCGTAAATGAATGAAAGGGCGCCGAAGGATTCCTGGACTGGATCCCAATTAGAGCCGGCGATGAACGAAAGAACGCTCGCCACGCGGAAGGCGGGACGAGCGGTTCCCCAGAGAGCAAAAACGATCACCCCGGCGATGACCAGGGTCGAGCCAGCGAAGAACCAGAGAAGCGCGTTGTAGCTGCTGTCCCCGATGTTGACTTTGCGCAGCACCCGGGGCGGCCGCCCGGGACGTATGGCGATCTTAGCTTCCGGCAACATTGACCGGCTTTCCCTGCACGGTCAGGGCTTTTACCGTTTTCTCCACCTTCTTGACCACTGGATCCGGTAAGGGGGCGTAGTCAAGCGGGGCCGCGAACCGCTGTCCGTCGTGGGAGGCCCACCACAGGAATTGAATCAGCGCATTTCCCTTCGCCGGGTCCTTCTGGTCCCGTCGAACGAGAAGATAGGTGAAGCCCGCGATCGGATAGGCCCCTTTTCTGGAGGGATCCGTCACCGAGACGCGGAAGTCGTCCGGGATCGCCACCTCGACGGCAGCCTCGGAGGTGCTGGCGATGCTGGGCATCACGTACGTCCCACTCTTGTTCTTGATGGCCGCAGGCTCGAGCTTGTTCTGGTTGGCGTAGGCAAGCTCCACGTAACCGATCGCACCGGGGGTCTGCTTCACCACTCCGGTAACGCCCTCATTGCCCTTGCCGCCGATGCCAACCGGCCACTTCACCGACTTTCCCGCGCCCACCGTCTTTTGCCACTCCGGAGAAACCTTGGCGAGGTAATCGGTGAAGATCGCCGTGGTCCCCGATCCATCGGATCGATGGGCAACCAGGATGTCCTGGGCGGGCAGCTTGGCTCCCGGATTCTCGGCGGCCAAGGCGGGGTCGTTCCATTTCGTGATTTTCCCCATGTAGATCGCGCTGAGGGTGTCCGCGGAGAGCTTCAACTTCGCAAGGCCAACGTTGTGGATGATAACCACCGAGCCCAGCACGGTCGGGATGTGAACGACGTCCGGCGCCTTGGAGAGCTCCTCATCGGTCATTGGAGCGTCGGACGCGCCGAAGTCGACGGTCCCTTCGGTGATCTGCTTGATCCCACCGCCCGAGCCAATCGACTGGTAGTTGAATTTGAGATTGGGGTGCAGCTTGTTGTACTCGTTAAACCACTTCGAATAGAGCGGAAACGGAAAAGTCGCGCCGGCCCCGTTGATCAACTGCGAATCGGCCGCCAGAGCGGCCCCACTCAAGGCCAAGCAGAGCATCAAAATCGGTCTTCTCACTGGCGATTCCTTTCGTTGATTCTGGTTGGTTCCAAACCTCAAGCTCATCGATCATGTGTGCAGGACCGACCTGTAACCGGGACCCGCACCAGATTCTAAATCGTCCGCTGTCCTAGCTCAGCACGGCGATAGAAGACGTGACGTCCGCGCGACTTCCTAGTGACGATTGGGTGAAATCACAGTGATGGTTCGCTTGAGGTCAATGAATCCAGCGGGGGCGGAAACCGCCGCACCGCCCGTTCACCACTCCAATCGATCACGTGCCTGTCTGGAGGGACCACGAACGGATGACGCTCACAGGCTGAAGCTTGTACCAACCTTCTTTGGCGACCAGCCGCCAGATCTTGCGGCGGAGCTCGTCCCTTAAGGGACGAAGCTCATCCAGCGTCTGGCCCTCGGAGGCTTCGAGGGACCATTCCATTCTCCGCTGCCCGGGCACGGAGGGGCACAACTCGCCGCACCCGAGCGAAACCACGAGATCGGCGCTGCGCACCAGATCTGGCGTCAGAAGCTGAGATCGTCCTGCCCAGAGATCGATGCCGATCTCTTTCATTGCTTCCAAGATCTCCGGCTGAACCCGATCCACCGGCGCTGGAACGGCCGAAATCGCCTTGACGAGAGAGGGTGCGCAGAAGCTGTTGAAGAACGCCGCTGCCATCTGCGAACGGCCCACGTTGTGGACGCAAGCAAAGAGCACTTTTTTCATGGCTTCCTGTCAGGTGGAGAGATCAGATCAGTCACGGGGACTGGATCGGCTAACACGACGGTTCTTGAGTCGCTACCAGTTTCGAAGATCCGCTGATCCGGCGGACAGTTGCCCGATCGTCTTCGCCGTCGTTCGGCGGAAAAAATTTCGCCGCTTCGGTAGGGTTGGCACCCGAGCCCCCCTGGTCAACGTGGAAGCGAGCACGAAGGTTCTCGCCGGTCCACTTTTGCCGTCCTCAGATGTCGACCAGGTGCTCCAAACGCGCCCAGTCGGTTCTCTCCGTTCGAGGCAGCGCTCCGAAGCACTCGGGGCAGAGCAGCTCATCGAAAGTCAGTGTTCCGAACGTGCCAAGTTGAAACGCCAGCTCCCGCATGTCCCGGAGCTCGGCGGTTCGCAGCTCCCGGGCGCACTGCCGGCATGTCGCCCCAGACGGGTCAGCGGCTTCGATCGCGCGGTAACGATGCGTTAGTTTCATGAACCATTCATAGACAGCAGCGATGGCGATTGCGTGGCGGATCGGGGAAATGGATGTCAATTTTATTGTTGCAAATTTATCGCAACGGCGCTGCCGGCTCGATGAGATCCAATCCAGACGGTCGCGAAGCGATCTCAAACTCGCAGCCAAAATGATTTAGGATCCGGTAGAGGCCCAGCTTCGGCAACCGGCGATAACCCGACCAGGCTGCCGCGGCGAGGATGCCATCTGCGAGCCACTCCTCGATCCAACCCGCGGCGTAGCGCGCATCCCGCTGCTTCAGCCCTGCCCCGCTCTCTCTTGCCCAACGCCGGTTGGAAAACTCGTGAACCCCTACCGGGGCCGAGAGCACCAGAGGGATTCCCAGCGCCGCATAGAAAGTCAATTCGCTGGGCTTGGTCCACAGGATGTCGGTCTCGGCGAGAAGCCGATTGAAGTGACGGTAGTAAGAATTGAAATCTTTTTCGACGACGATTTCGATGCCCGACCCCACCCTCTCGGTGAGGCCCGCTTCTCGAACGCACGCCTCGAGCTTGGAGGCGACCTCGGCGCGGATCCCCGCCACCAGCGCGATCCGGATCTCTCCCTCCAGAATCTTTTTTCGAAACGAAGGGAGCAGCCGGCGAGCCAGACCGACCTGGGTACCCGTTCCTCCCACCGCGAACACCAGAAGCGGCGGACGATGCTCCTCCTCTTTTGGAAGCGGCCCGAGGAAATGCGACAACTCCTCCTGGTACATCTCCCGGAAAGCGCCTCGCGGATCCAATCGGACGAGGCGGCCGCGAAGGTTGCGCCGAATCGCCGTCAACCCTGCCCCGCCGACCAGCTCGTGAGGCAGTGGAAAGCCGGTGAATTCAATGTTCTCCGGCGGGACCCCGTAAGCCACGAGCCTTCGCTGGGCGCGGCGGCTGGGAGCAAAATATTTGATCTTGCTCCGGCGCGAGTCGAATGGAGCCCAGACGCGATTGATGTCGCTGTCGGTGACCACGCAGGTCACCCGCGGACAGCCAAAATGATCGGCCGCAATCGCCGGCGCATAGAAGGTGGTCAACAGACCCGCTCCGCTGGTGCGCAAGTGGTTGACCAGTCCCTGGCCCAGTCCTCTCTCGATCAATCGATTCAGCGATCGCGCTCCAAAGGTTGGAGCCGAGAGATCCCGAGACGGATGAAGCCGCGGAATGGATGTCACCAAATCGAGCAGCCCATCCAACGCTCCACCGATAACCCGAAGCTGCGACAATCGCGTCACCACCTCGTAGAAGGTGCGCGCCCGCGCCCAATGCTTGCGTTCGTCGCGGTCCGCCAGAGCAGGCGAATCGGCGTAGAGAATCTCGGTTCCCAACGCATCGGCCAGCGGAGCCGCGGCGCGAAGGTGGCCGTAGCCCATATCCACCGACACCACCGCAGGGACCTGTCCACTCGAAGAAAACATAGGTGTCAGTTGGTTGACCGACTCTCGGGGCGCTGTAACCGAAAATTCCAGAATTTGCCTATATTTTTCACGAATGAAACTTGTTTGCCATCAGCGACTTGCATGATGTCAGTCATGGCGAGAGCCCAAACATGGTGAGACATCTTCTTCGATTCGATGAGGCCCTCCTTCTCGGCGTGCGCCGCTGGCAGGTTCCCAGCGTCACCCTGCTGATGCGAGCGTTGACCCGTTTCGGAGATGCGTCGAGCTGGATTCTGGTCGGTCTCGTTCTTCTCGCCGCGGGAGGGCCGACCCGGCGGTACGGAATCCTCCTCGCCTCGGCGGCGGTCATTGCCACCGCTCTTTCGCAGGTGCTCAAGCGCCTGTGCAAACGTCCGCGTCCGAGCACCGGGATCGGCGGCTTTACTGCCCTGACCGAGAATCCTGACGTCTTTTCCTTTCCCTCCGGTCACACCGCGGCGGCATTCGCGGTGGCGATCGCGCTCGCCGGGCACGGCTGGCTTGGCCCCTTCCACCTGTCGCTCGCGCTGGCAATCGGAATGTCCCGGGTATACCTCGGCGCACACTATCCTCTGGACGTTGCCGCCGGAGGAATGGTGGGTCTCATCGCCGGCCTGGCGACGCGGGTGCTCGTCTAGGTGGCGCCATTGTCCACGGTGGCGATGGTCCTCTTCGGGCTTGCCGCCCTCGGTCTGCTGCTCGTCGGTGTGCAATGTCTCGCCCTGCGGTCGCACCTTCGCCAAGCGTCGCCGCTGCCCACCGGTTACCCCGGCATTTCCGTGCTCAAGCCACTCTGCGGGGTGGACGACGACCTTCTCGCCAATCTCGAGGTCTTCACCCGGCTTCGATATCCCAACTACGAGGTCCTGCTCGGGATCAAAGATACCACCGATCCCGCCTACCCGGTCGCGCGATGGGCGGAGCAACAGTGGCCATCTGTCATGCGGGTGGTGATTCAGCGGGGCGAGCCAGGCCTGAACCCGAAGGTCAACCAGCTGATCACGCTCGCCGCCGCTGCCCGACATGACATTCTCGTCGTCAACGATTCGAACGTTCGCGTCCGGCGCAACTACTTGAGCGAAATCGCCGCCTATTTCGAAAATCCCCGCGTCGGCCTGGTGACCCATCCTCTCGCCGGCGCCGGCGAACAGCGCCTCGGCGCGCTCCTGGACAATCTCTACCTGAGCACGAACATCGGGCCCGGCGTGGTTGCGGCAAAATATGTATTGGGCAAGGACTTCGTTGTCTCGAAATCGATGGCGCTGCGCAGAGAGGACCTCCGCGCGATGGGTGGCTTCGAAGCGGTCAAGGACGTGCTCGCCGAGGACTACGTGACCGGGCGCCTGGTTTCCAAGAAGCTGGGCAAGACGATTGTCATTGCCCGCAACCCCATCACCAACGTCTCTCGTTATCGCCGGGTTTCGGAGTTCATCGCCCGGTATGCGCGCTGGGGCGTGATGCAGCGAAGAGTGATCGGGGTTCCTGTCTACATCGCCGAATTGCTGCTCAACCCCATCCTGATAGCTTCGTTTGGTTTGGCCCTGATGCACAACGAGCTCGGATTGGGGCTCTGGTCGACTTGCTGCCTTCTCAAAGCACTGATCGACTGCGTTGCCGTGCAATGCCTCCGCGGGGGTAAATTCCCCTGGAGACTGATCCCCTTCGTGCCGCTCAAAGATCTGTTGGCCTCGGCCTCCTGGGGCCATGGGCTGGTAAGCAGCACGGTGAATTGGCGCGGAAATCGGCTCCTCGTCCAGGAAAACACCAGGCTCGAGCTGGCCTCGGGTCGCTGGGAGCCGGCAATGACCGCGAAAGCGTCTACCGGGACTCCGCCGCCGGTCTCCGAGGCGAGGCTGAGGTAAGCGGCGGTCTACTTCGCCGTCGCCAACACCTTGGGCAGCGCCAGCTCGTTGATCGTGGGGGGATTCTGCTCCAGCAGCTTGGTCAGATAGGCCTGCCGATTGGCCCGGCTGCGCTCCGCGCGCAGCTGGAGCACGATCGACTCCCGCACCTCGGCCAGCGGCCGGGTGGAGGCAGGCTTCGTCTCGAGGAGCTTGATCAGGTGCCAGCCGTCGTCGAGGCGGATCGGCTCGGAGACGCCCTCCTTCGCGAGTGTGCTCACCGCGCTGCGGATGCCGGGCACGATCTGGCTCTCGGTGAGCCAGCCGATCTCTCCACCCTGCTGCCCGCTCTGCTTATCGTCGCTGTCCGCGCGGGCGATGGCGGCGAAGTCCGCTCCCTTCTGCTTCAGCTTAACGACGACTTCATCCAGCTTTTTGCGCGCCTTCGCCGCGGTTTCCTTGTCCGCCTCAGCAGGCACGACGAGATAGATTTGCGACAAACGGAACTGACGGGCCACCTCGAAGGCCGCCTTGTTCGCATCGTAGGCCGCCTTCACTTCGGCATCGGTGGGAAACCCGTCGGGGGGATGGGAGACGGAATCGAGGTAAAGCTCGATCAAACCCTGCTCGCGCGCGCGATCCAGCTGCGCCTTGATGAGCGGCTGCTGGTCCCATTTCTTGGCCAGGGCTTCTTTGAGCACCGCCCGGCGGGCGAGATAAGCGCGCACCACCTGGGAGAGGGCGGCCGGATCCTTGGCCAGCGCGGCCCGATCCTGCGGGGCCAGGGTCTGAAGATAGGAGCGAATCTCATCGCTGCTGACGTCGATCCCACTCATCCGCCCGATCACCTCCGTGTCCTGGCTGGAGCCAGCTTCCGCACCGGGGCTCATCGCCGCGAGGAGCACTGCCGCTGCCCGAGCGAGCGACAGTCGGGAAAGGGAAAGGGCCGAGAAGTGGATGCCGATCATGGTTGCACCTTTTGTTCGAGAAGCTTGTCCTGAAAGTCCTGCGAGAAATTCTCCAATTCAACGCGCCGAAGCCCTAGGACCGGCTCTAGCGTGGAGAGGAGGGTATCGCCAAGCCCCATTTTCTCGAACCGCTCCACAAACTCCCGGGTCAGGCGATAGAGGCGGGCGTTCTTTTCCTCGCAGCTGGCGACCCGCCGAATTTGAGACCCCACCTGCGCGATCAGCCGGGCGTTCTGCTCATCTTTGGCGTGGGCAGCTTCGGCCGCGTCTCGAGCCGCGGTCTGGCACTCGGCGAAGCTGGCGGAGAGTTTCTGGTTGGCCTCGGTCTGTTCGTCCAGGCGCCGGGTGAGCTCAGCCGAGGGGGCCTGTTGGCGGTGCGCCTTGCTGCTGGCGACGGCCAGTTGCGCCTTGAGCGACTCGATCTCCTTCTTTTGTTCGGCCTCGAGGGCCTGCCAGCGACCGCGCTCATCTTCCAGCGCGCGCAGTTGTGAGCTGGTCGAACGCAGCGCGTCGCGCAGGCGCGCTTCGCTCTGGGATTCGGCCGAACGTGCCGGTGCTGATGCGAGCACCGCAAGGAGAAGGCTGGCGCGGAGAAAGAGGCGCGTTCTCATGATTTTAATACCTCGCCATCAGATCCAGGTGGAGCACGTCGATGCTGTATTGGGGACCCACCACCACGTCCGAGCTGAGCCATCTCGCGGTAAGAACCACGTTGTCCGCGATCGCCACCGCGGCCGCCGCCACGAACCCCTTGTTGTTCGTTCCACCGAGGGCGAACTCGGAGTTGGTGAAGGAATCCAGCACGGCGTCCGACTGGAGGTACCGGTACGTGACCGCGATGTTCCAGTTCCACCGCCGGTCCATGCGCGGCGTGCCCAGGGAGAGGCGGGCCAGGTAGCCCAGGCTGCCGCCGCCGTAGGGAGGGTCGTCCCGGCAGGCTGAATCATCCGCGGCGCACGGCTTGAAATTGTTCACCGCGTCCGGGGCAATGGAGCTGGGGCGAAACCCTAGATTGCGAACGACCTCGCCCTCCGCTCCCAGCTTGAGCTCCGACAGCGCCAGGAGCTCGAAGCGGGCGGTGGCGACCAGCTCCCGGAACAGGCTCGACAGGCCGAAGAACTGATACCGCGAGGCGCCGTCGATCAACTCGGAATCGAGCGCGGCGATGGAAGGAGTTCGCAGCGGCCGATAGGTATTGCCCTTCTGCGCAAAGGACGGACGTGAATGATCGGTATCGCAGGTGATCGTGGAGATGTGGGTGTCGCAGTCGCTGGAGACACGCCCCTGCACCTTGTCGAAGAAGTAGTAGGCGACTCCGAGCTTCAGTCCGACGCGTTCGGCCGGCCGCCAGTCGGCGCCGACCTGGGCGGCGTAGAGCCACTTATCGATGCTCTTGAACTTATCCGGGCGCTCGGCGGCGAAATCGAAGGCGGTGTTGAAAATCGGAGAGACCCCAGCGGAGAAGAAGGAGCGAAAGCCACCGCCCAGAGGCACGCTGCTGCGCAGCGCAGCCCCGTCGAAGTTCACGTTTTCGTCCCAGATGAGATCGGTTCGAAAGAACGGGTTTTCGAATCGGCCGAGGAGAACTTCCAGCCCCGCATGGCCGAACAGGTGCTCGTAGCGGATCGCCGCCCGGTCGAGCCAGAACTGGTATTTGCTGAAATTTCCGCCGGACCCTCCCAAGGTCTGGTTGAGAGAAACCGGAGTGGCGCTGTCGCCGCTGCCCAGCCGCAACTCGGTGAAGAAGCCCTGGCCAATGTCCGCTTCCGCCCCGAATCGCGCTCGGAGGCGGACCCGGCTTCGGCGGCGGTTGGTGTTGAGCCAGCGCTCGCTCGACGGATCGCGGAAGTTCACATCGAAGGGCTTGCCCGAATTGATGGCGTTGAAATCGGGATAGTAGTCGACCGCGTTCCCGGTCCCCATGTTGTCGATCTCGTAGCGCAAGCGGGCATCGCCGTAGAACCTCAACCGCTTGGTCCACTCGGGAAGGAGATTTGGCGCGGCCCAGTTGTTCTTCTTCGCCTCCTCCAGCACTTCCCTTTTGATGTCGCCGCGGATCTCGTCCTTGACCACTTCGGGGATGTAGGGGACGCGCTTGACGCTCTCCGCCTGGGCGTTCGCGGCACGGGCCTCGGCTTCCGCCTGGGCGATGAGGGCCTCGGCCTCGGCGGGGTCGATGAGGCCCCGCTCCACCAGGCGCTGGACCAGCTTGGCGGTGGCGCTCTGCGGCGGGGGACGGGGCGGCGCGGTTTCGACCGCGCGCGTCGCGTCCGCTGCTGGAGCACCCGGCGGCGGCGCGCCTTCGACGGCAGATTTCTCTTGGCCCCAGGCAGGTGAATTCCCGACCCACAGGGCAACCGCGCAGACGATGAACAGTCTGGTGTCGAGACTTTTTTTGCAGCCGGGCATCAAGTTCCTCGTTTTTCGGTGGGACGCGCGCGAGCGGTTCAGCCTGACCCTGCGCGCCGAGCGGTAAAGCGGGC
>WNFG01000318.1_pt1 | contig 40138 bp, 22 predicted proteins | sample 5400431 | NCBI WGS metagenome assembly WNFG01 (sample SAMN13153346, study PRJNA577476) | soil metagenome | isolation source: 120 cm saprolite under Douglas fir tree site 2 hole 3 replicate 2 | place: USA:California | collected 2015-04-18
GCCTGCCGAACCAAGGTGGGGGCGGGAGCGCCTACCGACAGTGGGGCAACCCTCCAGCTTTTGGCCCAGCTGCGAAGGCACGGCTTGACCGATGCCGAGTGGGTCAACCTCGGCCGCGAGCTTTGCCGCCCATTCGCCCAGCTGCGCGAGGCCTACCCGGTTCCCGAGTTGGTCGCCTTCTTCGTCGAAGGAGAGCCCGACGACGCGCTGAGCACCAAGCTCTTCCGGACGAACCATTCTCAGGCCGCCGGAGAGGGCCCCGATGGCGCCAGGGAAAGGCTCGAGCGGGAGTTGTCCCGGCTCTCTCAGTTGCTTCGCGCGGTCTCGTTCCTTTTCGAGTACTCCCTGGTCGTTGCCAGGGCCGGTCGCAGCGAGCTGTGGATGGGAGTTCGAAGGCCGCGGCGCAACTCTCGGCCTTTGCCGAGCTGCGGCCTGACCGAGGGTCAAGCCTTCCTGATCGATGGCGAAGGGGCACCGGTGCTGACACTCTGGCCACTCGTCCAACCGATCGCACCAACGCCCGGAGCTCCGGAGGAGCTTTTCCTCCTCGAGGGAAACAGCCGACTGGGGGCGAAGCTGGTCTCGATACCGCTTGGGTTCGAGCGCCACGACGACGCGGTCTGGGAGTGGTTTGGGGAGAGGCTTCTCGACGTCTCCGGCGAAACGATCAAGGCCCATGCCGAGCAGGAGGCCCCCTACCTCGGCCTGTCTTCCTTCACCGCCGATGACGCGAAGAACTTCTTTGGCCGGGAGCGGGAGGCCGAGGCGTTTGCCAACCGGCTCCGGGTCCAGCCGCTGCTCGCGGTGGTGGGCCCCTCCGGCGCCGGAAAAAGCTCCTTTGTCCAGGCGGGCGTCGTTCCACTGCTGCCCGCCGGTTGGCGCGCGCTCACCTTTCGCCCGGGCCCCACCCCGCTCGCCACCCTCTGTGCGCGACTGACCCAGGAAGGTCTGGCGACCACCGGGCTCAAAGAACGATTGGCCCGCAAGCCGGCGCTGCTGGGTGAGACCCTGCGAAGCTGGGCAGGCGAGGTCGACGCAACGGTGATGCTGATCGTCGATCAGTTCGAAGAGCTGCTGACCCTTTGTCCGGATCCATCGGAACGAAACGCATTTTCAGAGGCGCTTGTCGATGCGGCGCACTCCGCCGACGACCGGATCCGCGTCGTGCTGACGCTGCGCGACGACTTTCTGATTCGAGCACAGCAATTGCCTGCTCTGCGGGAACGCCTGGCGCAGGGGCTGCAGCTGGTGGCGACGCCAGCGCACGACGATCTGGTGCGCATTCTGATCACCCCCAGCCGCCAAGCGGGTTACGAGTTCGAGGACCCAAAGCTGCCGGAGGAAATGGTTCGCGACGTTGCGGAGCAACCGGGAGCGCTCGCGCTGCTCTCCTTTACCGCGAGCAAGCTCTGGGAGCTTCGCGATCGCCACTTCCGCCATCTGTCGCGCCGGGCATATCAGTCGCTGGGCGGGGTGGGTGGTGCGCTCGCCCAGCACGCCGAGTCGATACTCGCCCAGATGGCGCCCGGGGAGCGGTTATTGGTGAGGGAAGCGTTCCGCCACCTGGTCACCGCGGATCGAACCCGAGCCGTTCTCAGCCGCCGGGAGATGCAGCAGGTGCTCGGCGGTGGGCAAAGCGCGGAGACGGCTCTCGAGCGGCTGATTGGCGCCCGGCTTCTCACCGCGTCCGAAGGCGACGGAAACCAGGACCGGATCGAGGTCATTCACGAAGCCCTGCTCACTTCCTGGCCCCGGTTGGTGGAATGGCAACAGGAGGACGCCGAGAACGCGCGGATGCGGCACCAGCTGCGCGCGGCGGCGCGCCAGTGGCACGGGCGCGGCCGCGGCAAGGGCCTACTCTGGCGCAAGGAAGCGCTGATCGAGTACCGGCTCTGGCGGGCGCGCTACCCCGGGCGTCTCACCGATACCGAGGAGGCCTTTGCCCGGGCGAGCCTCGCCGATGAAGCACGCGGCCGCCGGGCGCGCCGGGGGGCACTGGTGGTGGCCTTCGCCGCGCTGGTGGTGGGTCTGGCGGTGCTCTTTCGCGCGAACAGGATTGCCGAAGACAACGCGCGGATCGCCAAAAGCCGCCTCGCCACCAGCTATGAGGAACAGGGACGGCAGCTCCTGCTCGCCGGAGATCCACTGAGGGGAATCGTTTATCTCGACAAGGCGGTCGGGGAGGGCGGAGCGAACCCGGCATTGCGCTACATGCTCGGACGGGCCACGCGTACGCTTGAGGCGGAGGTCGCCTCGCTGCGGCACTCCGATTACGTGCGCGAGGCCCACTTCAGCCCGGACGGAAAGAAGGTGGTCAGCGCGAGCTTCGACAAGACGGCGAAGCTGTGGGACGCGGCGACCTCGGCGCTGGTTGCGACAATGCAGCATAAGGCGAAGGTCTTTTCGGCGCGCTTCAGCACGGATGGAAGGCGCATCGTCACTGCCAGCGCCGGTGGGGCAGTGATGATTTGGGACGGTTCCACCGGCGCGTGGGTAGGTTCAATCGACGCGGGGCCTCCATCTTCGGAGTTCCTCGCGCCCCGGTTCGCCGAAGTCCATGCCGACTTCAGCCCGGATGGACGGTTGATTGCGACCGCTTCCGGAAACGTGGCAAAGATTTGGGATGCGCAGCGACTGGAGTTGCTTGCCACGCTGGAAGCACACTCCAAACCGATTCTAGCTTTGGCCTTCCACCCTGGCGGCAAGTATCTGTTCACCGGCGCGATAGACGGAACGGTGAAGAAATGGGACGCGCGCGGGCGACTCCTGTTCTCCTTCGACGCCTATCTCGGCGAAGACGACCAGCGCATCCCGGTGACCGCCTTGAGCATATCTAGAGACGGCAAGCGAATCGCCACCGTCAATTGGGAAGGTATTGGGCAAGTTCGGGATGCGCAAACAGGTGACTTGATCTCTACCTTGCGCGACTCGGAGGTTCTTTTGTACGCGGTGAAGCTCACTCCGGATGGGAAAAGCGTTGCGACCGCGGGCGACGCACGCGTCGCCAGAATCTGGAACGCCGACAGCGGCCAGTTGCTTCGATCCCTTGAAGGTCACACATCCGCCCTGCGGAGCATTTCCTTCAGCACGGACGGCGGTGCTCTTCTCACCGCAAGCAGCGATGGGACCGCCAAGGTCTGGAGCATGTCGGATGACGTCGCGCGGATGAGCTTGGTCGGGCATCTCGACAACGTGTCAACGGCCGAGTTTTCCCCCGACGGCGTCCATCTCCTCACCGCAAGCTCCGATGGTACAGCCAGGCTATGGGACAATCGACAAAGCTTTCGGGTGCTCAGCGTCACCGATCCGGATGGCTTCAGCTCTGCTGCCTGGAGCTCAGATGAACATCGAATTCTCACCGTTACCAACGACGGCAAGTTCAGACAACGGGACACACTCAACGGTCGCGTCCTGGTGGAAGTGGACACGGGCGAACGAGACGTCGGACGCAGCGCGGCGAGTGTCGATGAAACACGCATCTTGCTGGCAACGAAACAAAACACCAGGCTGTTCGATTTTCCCAGTGGGGACCCGATTGCTGTTCTACCCGGGCATACCGAGCGTCCAGCGGTTCGGTTCAGTCCGGATGGCCAGGCGCTCGCCACCGGCAGCGCAGATCATACGATCAGGCTCTGGAACGCTCGCGACGGTCGGCTGCTCAAGACCCTTGGGGGTCATTCGGGTGACGTCAAGGTAATTGCGTTTGACGCCGACGGAAAGCGCATCGCGAGCGGAGGAGACGACAAAAAGCTATATGTTTGGGATGTCTTGACTGGCGCCCGGCTACTCGAGATTTCTGATTTCAAAGGCACTTTGTATGGCATCGCGTTCAGTCGAGATGGAACGAAAATCGCTACCGCCAGCCGCGACAAGCGATTGATGATCTGGAGCTCCAGCGACGGCCACCCCTTGATTGCAATCCACGAGGCAAAATTTTCGAACATCAACCAAGTGCAATTCGATCCCAATGGCGACCTCCTGCTCACCAGCGATGTCGCTGGAGTGGTAGCAGTTTGGGACGCTCGTTCGGGGCGCACGCTCAGCAGCGATCTGCATCAGGTGGGCGCTGTTCTAGCTTCTACCCTCAGCCTCGATGGACGACGAGCGTTTTCGCTCAACGAACGCGAGTTGGTGATCTGGGCGCTGGACTCGGACGGTCGCACCCCTGATGCGATCTCGGCTTTCGTCCGATGCCGTGTGCCATTCCGGCTCGAAGCCGAAAAGCTCGTCGAACGCATCATCGATCGCTCGACCTGCGATCGCTGAAGCGCACGGATGGTACAAGGTTTGGTCGCTTCGTGCGCGTGTTGCGCAAATTGCGGCACATCGCCCAAAGGCGCATGACGGTAAGGCGTTGAATTTAGCTGGATGAAGGAGTGGCCCCCCGTTTGCTCTCTAGCTCAACGTCAAGGCATTCCAGCCCGCGTACGAGGCAAACAAAACCATGAAGAAAAAGCTCATCCTCAAGAAGGAAGCGCTCAAGAATCTCACTCCTGCAGAGCTCGCTCACGTCGCTGGAGGCACAAGCAACGACGTACCGACCACGCTGTGCAATTCAAAATGAATTTGGATAGCATCTTTGAATACGTTGTGGACACTCGAGGGCACGTTTGACTACGTTGTAGTCAAATCGAAACACGTTTGAATACGTTGTAGTCAAAAGGTCTGATCTGGCAGCCTTGTAATTTCTTACCTCAGGCGTACACTCCGCAGCAGTCGGTTTCCTCGCGAGGTTGCCTGGTGATGAAGAAAAAGCTCCACCTTTCGAAGGAAAGACTCAGGACGCTCTCACACAACCAGTTGTTGCAGGTCGCCGGTGGCTCGGCCACCAACAACGGCGGCACGACGCTCAACATTGTGTCCGAGCACTGCAACATGCTCCGGGTCTAGCGTAGGCCTCACCGACCGTCCCAATCACCGCCCAGCTGTATTCAACAGGATGTTCTGGTCGACTTTGCAGCGAGTTGCGACAATTGTTCGCTGTGCGCACACGACGCTACTGAAGCTGCGGAGCTTCATGCTCAGCGCGCCTTGAAACACAAACACCCGCTGTCCTATCGTATTCAGGTGCGGCAGAGCTCTAAACTCACAGCTGATATCGCAGCTGTTCGCTTACCCCCGGATAACAAAAAGAAAGAGGCATGACCGGCCGGCTCTGTCTGCTCGTGGTCGGGGAGCAGCAATTCGCGACCCATTGGCTTCCCGAGAGTGGGAGGGTCACGCTCGGTCGCGCCGAGTCTTGCGAGATCCGGATCAACGAGCCATCGATCGCGCTTGAGCACGCGGTTCTCCAGATCGGCCCTGAGCTCACCATCGAGGATCTCGGCGCCCCCTCTGGAACCCGGATCGGGGATCAGTTGGTGGAAGCCGGAAAGCCGACCACCTTCTCGCCGGGGGTGAGCATTTACCTTGGTAGCGTTTCGGTGGTGGTCCAGAAAAGCTCGCAGGCCCCGCCGAGGCGGATCTGGACCCATGGCTATTTCGAATCCCGGCTCGAAGAGGAATGCATCCGGGCCGAGCGTTTCAAGAATCAGTTCTCGGTGCTTCGCGTGCGCTGTGAGCCCAATGTCGACCCCTCGGTGATCGAGGAGATTCTGGCCAACATCCTCCGCCTGGTGGATGTGGTGGGCGCCTACCGGACCGGCGAATACGAGGTGATTTTGCAAGGGACCCACCCGGAGGGCGCCGAGTTGGTAGGCCGCCGGATTCTCGCCAGCATCGCGGAGCGGGGTCTGAAGGCGCAGCTGGGCCTGGCCTGCTATCCGCGGGACGCCCGGAGCGCGGACGCGCTTTCCGAACGCGCCGGCGCCGCCGCCCGGGGGGAAGCAAATGCCAAGAATGGACCGCTCGGAGATCCAGCGCCTGCGGTGTCGGACAGCGGACCGATGCAGCACATCTACCGGCTGACCGAACGAATCGCCGCGAGCATGATCAACGTGCTGATCATGGGGGAGACCGGGGTCGGCAAAGAGCGGCTCGCCGAAATGGTGCACCAACGATCTCCGCGCACCTTAAAGCCCTTCTTGCGCCTGAACGTGGCGGCGCTCACCGAGACTTTGCTCGAAAGCGAGCTGTTCGGTCACGAGCGGGGCGCCTTCACCGGCGCGGTGCAGGCCAAACCCGGGCTGCTCGAGACGGCGCACGGCGGAACGGTGTTCCTTGACGAAATCGGCGAGCTGCCGATGACCATTCAGGTCAAGCTCTTGCGCGTTCTCGAAGGGCAGCAAGTGTTGCGGGTGGGGGGCATCAAGCCGCGGAGCATCGACGTGCGCTTCGTCGCTGCGACCAACCGCGATCTGGAAGCGGAGCTGGCTCGGGGGTCCTTTCGCCAGGACCTCTTCTTCCGGCTGAACGGGATCTCGCTGGTGATTCCGCCGTTGCGGGAGCGCCTCTCGGAGTTGCCCGGGCTGGCCAGCGGGTTCATCGCTGACGCCTGCCGCAAAGCGAACCGGACGGACGCCCCCACGATCTCGACCGACGCGATGACCCTGATGCTTCGCTACGGCTGGCCGGGAAATATTCGCGAGCTGCGAAACGTGATCGAACGCGCGGTGCTGCTCTGTTCCAACGGATCGATCACGCTGGCCCATCTTCCGGTGGAGAAGATGAGCGCCACCTTCGCCGCGCGCCAGGTTGCCCAACGGCCGGTGCTCTTTCCTCCGTCAGACTTCGCGCTACTCGAAAAACAGGCCAGCTCCACCGCCGACGAGGTGAGCGAGGAAAAGCCTGCGGCCTTGAGTCCTCCCATCACAATCGCCTCCATCCACCCCCACGGCTCGGGAGCGCCAAGAGCCAAGGCGAAGGCAAAGTCGAAGGACCTTCGCATCGAGATGAAGGACTACGAGCGCGAGCGGATTCTGGAGGCGCTCACCTCCTGCGGCGGCAATCAGACTGCCGCAGCCAAGCTGCTCGGCATCTCCCGGAGGATGATGGTGAATCGGCTGAACCTCTACGACATCCCACGACCGCGCAAAGGCAGGATCCGCCAGAGCAAGTGAGCCTGCTTTTAGTCCGGAGGCGGAAGATAGCGGGTCGGATCCGGAATGCCGGCCTCGGCGAATCCACGGCGCCGAAGGCGGCAGCTGTCGCACTGTCCGCAGGCGCGCCCGTCCGGGGCGGGGTCGTAGCACGAGTGCGTCGCCGCATAGTCCACCCCCAGGCGGACGCCCTCGCGGATGATCTGGGCCTTGTTCATTCCGGACAACGGAGCATGGATCGAAAAGCGCGCTCCCTCGACTCCCGCCCGCGTGGCCAGTCGGGCAAGTGACTCGAAGGCGCGGATGAACTCGGGCCGGCAGTCCGGATACCCGCTGTAGTCGATCGCGTTTACGCCGATGAAAATGTCCCGGGCACCGACGACTTCGGCCAGCCCGAGCGCCAGAGAAAGAAAGATCGTGTTTCGCGCCGGGACGTAAGTGATCGGGATGCCCGGGGCGGTTTCGGCCGAGCCTGGCGCTTTGGGCACCGGGATTTCATCGGTCAGAGCAGAACCCCCGATGGCGCGCAGGTCCAACGAAACGATCCGAAGCGGCGCGCCGGCCGCCTGGGCGATCTGCTTTGCCCTTTCGAGCTCGATCGCGTGGCGCTGCCCGTAGGCGATGCTCAGGCATACCGGTTCGAAGCCTTGAGCGCGCGCGATGGCCAGGCAGGTGGCCGAATCGAGCCCGCCGGAAAGCAACACCACCGCCGCTTTTCTCACCGCACGGCCGTCCTCTGGCCCTCGACGATGAACCTGACCGAGCAGCCAGGGCACTGACAACCCGCATCGGCGATGACCACCACATCGGTCAACTCCCCGCAGGCGCGAACGGCATCGCACGTGTCCGCTGTCGGGCAAGGCGGAGAAACTCCACCATCCGGACTGGGCACGCCGCCATCCAGCGGATTGGGTGGGCAGCGATGTCCCAATGCATCGTCCTGGCTGCTGCTGAGCAGGGCGACCTGAAGGGTTTCATCCACCACCACCGGGTCGCAGACGCACTCGATAAAGTGGCGAGGAGCAGTGGCCTCGGAGGTGAAGATCTGGCCATCGAACCCGGCATCCCTTTGCACGTTGCCGTACAGGAAATTGGCATGGGTGCTGCCCGGGTCTCGAGAAAAGGTGCCCTGAAAGGTGAAGCCGCCGTCTTCGATCGGCGGCACCGCACTCAATGCACAGTCGCTGAAGACCGGGGTCGCGGAAAAGCTGAACAATCCAATCGCCTGGCCGGGGATCCCCGGATTCGACTGGCAGCCGACGAGCGCCAGCAGCGCCACCTGGAGCCTGATCCTCATCCCGCTTTGCTCACATCAGAGAAAGCGCCCTTCTCGCGATGGCCCGGAAGGCGCTACTTCTCGACAACACCTCCAGCGCATTCATACGCGATGGATCCGCTCCGCGCACCTGCTCATCGAGAATGGTTAACACTCGGGTGGCTGCCAACGACGAGGGAACAGCGACGAAGCTCGCCGTTGCCGCCTGCTCGAGTCCCTCGATCGGACCGGAATGGGCAAGCTGCGGGCCGCGCGCCCCCAGCGCCAGCGCCAAGGCGCACAGATAGGCCAGCTCAGCCGGGCCGAAGCAGCTCAGTGCCCCGGCTCCAAGCACCAGCTCATCATCGCGAAGGAGGTAGGCCTCGGCGCCTCCGGCCGGATCGAGATAGACGCGCTCGACCCCAGAGCCCAGAGCGGACAGCGCGGAGCTCAAAGCCTGATGTAACTTCGGCATCGATTCGCTGGCGACCAGGACCAATTCCCCCGGCGGCCGCGCTTCAGTGCGCATCCCGGTCTTTTCCACCGGCAAAATGCGAGGGACGGGGCACGGCGCCGGCGCTCCGCTTAGGCCAATGAAAAACCCATAGGCCACCGAGGCGGCCTCGTCGCGATCCACGCGGCGCAGCGCCTCCGCGAATGCCTTCCAACCCTCGGCATTCGCCACCTCTTCGGTCAAAAGGCCGGGCCAGAGAGAAACCGCAAGCGCCGCTCCCTCGGTCGAAGCGGAAATGCGCAAGGCCAAGGTCTCCTTCATCGCCGCGGATACTTCGCCCGGCCCCAACATGCGCTGGGCGAGCACGACCGCCTGGGCAATCAGGCCTGCCTCCAGATAGCCGCTGAGGACTTCCTCGCGCTCCTCGCCCGTCTGACAGAGGCGCTCGCGGATCCGGAGCGATTCCGGCTTGAGGCCCAACTCCAGGGCGATGTCCGCCCGCTGCCGCAGTCGCTCCGGCGTTTCCTCGAGGAGCGAGAGGATTTTCAAGGCATCGAGCTTGCGGCCGAGCGCGAGATAGGCGCGGACCAGAGGCTCCCGGTACTGCTCGACGGCAGGGGCGCCCAAAAGGCTCGCCAGCCGCTCCACCAGGGCCACGAAACGATCTGGCTGATCCCCCTCCGCGTACAACTCGACCAACCGCTGCACCGCGGGAATGCACCCGACCTCCTCGGTGAGGGCACGCTCGAATGCATCGCGCGCCTTTTCCGGTTGGCCCAGCGCGCCGAGATAGAGCTCGCCGAGCTCGACGCGAAGCGCGGCTCGAGCGGGCTTGTTCTGCTCCTGCGCGAGAAGCCGCTCGAGGGACTCGGCGGCGGAGTCGAACCGGCGCTCGCGCCGTTGCAGCTCGAACAACTCGCGAAGGAGCGAAGACCGCCACGGCAGCGCCGCGGCGATCCGGTTGAGAACGTCGAACAGCGTCGAGCCACCGAGATCGCGGGCCCGGCCGAGGATGGCATCGACCCATGCCGCCGGGCTGCGCTGGTCGATCGCCTGCGCCGCCAGCCCGAGCACGCGAGGACCCTGCCCGAGCTGATCAAGGCGCTCGAGCGCTTCGATTCGCTGTTCAGCGCCACCCGCGCCAAGCGCAACCTCTTCGAAAAGCGCGGCGGCCTCGCCGGTGGACCCCCCTTGCTCGAGAAGCTTGGCCAATTCGAGAATCCGGTCGAAAGCCCCCAGTTGCCGAAGCTCCGTCGCGAGCCGCTGCGTTCGGGCGCCCGCTCCTTCCGCCTGGGCCAGCGACCAGAGCGCCCGCCGGGCGCGATCGGCATCCTCTGCCCGATCGGCAAAGGCGAGGGCCGTTTCGAACTGGCCCGCGGCCATCAGCGGCTCGAACTGTTCCTCCACGGCGATCAGCGGATCGAGACGGTACGCCCGGTCGCGAAGCTCGGAAGCGCGAGACTCGTCGCCCAGCTCGCCACCTGCGACTTGCGCTGCATCCAGCAACATCGCAGCGCCGACCGCACCGCCCACCGAATCCGCCAGGCGTTGGCAGACATCGATCACCTCACCGTAACGGCCCAGCGATCTAAGCCCCTCGACGGCGCGGCGAGCGATTTCCTCGTCCAGGGCTCGCAGTTGCGCCAGCCGCAGAAGTGCCTCGACGCATTCCGCGGGATCCTCGAACAGCTCCGAGGCGCGGCGGTAGAGCGCTTCCGCCTCGTCCGGCCGCGCATGCCTGGCCATCGCCATCGTCGTCCGGTACAGCCCCGGTGCGTTTCCAGTCCGCGTGTAGATCTCGGACAGCAGCGACAGGGCCTCGGCCTTCACTTCTAGGCCGGTCTCCAACTGAAGCACCTGCTCGAGCGCGTCGGCGGCGTCCTGCGGCGCGCCGGAAGCAAAGGAAGCGTGGCCCAGACGCAAGCCGATTCTCGCTCGGGCCGGGGGAGACAGCTTTCCGCCTTCCAGGGCGAGCAGCCGGCGATCGAAAGGTTGCGCCGCGCTGGGCCCTCCCGCGTCGGCGGCGAGCTCCGCCCGCGCGCTCAGGGCTTGAGGATGATCCGGCGCCAGGGCCAGCAAGTCGTCCAGCGCCTCGGCGGCAAGAAGTGACTCACCCGAATCGGTGAGAAGCTGCGCCCTCTTCCAGAGCAACTCCGACGATCGAGAGGGAACCGCAGTCGCGCGCGCCAACAAGAGCTCGGAGGTCCTTCGCACGTCGGGTCGAGCGCGGCGCATCATCGTTTCGAACGCCTCATCGAGCTCCGGCGCTTGTTCGAAGGCGCGCTCCTCGCACGACTGGGCGTGGTGTTCCGAGCCGGCAGCGCGGTGGGCTTCCGCCGCCTGGAGATACGACGCAGCAGCAGCAGCGCCCGACTCGCGTTCGGCGCGGCGGACGAGGAGCTCCGCGAGCGCGCGATGGTCCCCGGAGCGGTGCAGAAAATGAGCGTATCTGCCGAAAATGTCGGGCTGCAGCGGGTCTTCATTGAGCAACAGCGCATCCAGCTCCGCGGCGTCAGCACTGCGGCCGACCCGGTGCAAGAGCTCGGCGGCGTCGGCGGTCAGCCGCAGATCCGAAGGCGCCGCAGCGCGAGCGGCGACCAGATCCAGCGTCGCGGCATCGGCACGACCCAGGGAAATCTGTAAGTCCGCCGCCGCGCGCCAGAACGCCACCCGCAACCCGGTCTCCGTGGCCCGAGCAGCAGCCTGCTCGTAGTGTTCCGCGAGCTCGGAAAGCCGCCCATCCTCGCGCAGGATGCGAGCCAGCAGTGCCTCCGCTTGGGCGTGGTTCGCATCGATCGCCAGCGTTTGTCTGGCCGCCGCTTCCGCGTCCGGGCGCGAATGGAGTGGACCCTGGTAGAGCTGCGCGAGCGAGAAGAAGGCCTCGGCGCGCTCACCGGGCGTGGGATCCAGCTCAAGAGCGCGGTGCAGCCAACCCGCCTCCGACGTCGGATCCGACCTTTGTTGCGCGAGCGCTCGGCCCAGTTGGGCGGTGGAGAGCAGCGGGGCGAGCTCGAAGCTCGTCTGCAGCGCTTGCTCTGCCGCGTCCAGGTCGAGCTTGAGGTCGCGCAGCGCCATCGCCCGGCGCCGCTCGAATTCCGCGGCGAGATCCCTCTGACCGCGCCTTCCGCTCTCCTCCCGAGCGCGGGCCAAAGTAGAGAGCCCTTCGTCGACGCGTCCCAGCTGCAGGGCGAGCTCGGCACCCTCGCCCAGCGCGGCAAGCGCCGCGCCCGATTCGCCCGAGCGCAAGCTCAATTCGGCGATCGAATGCAGCTCAAGGGTCAGCTCCGGGAATCGACCCGCGTCCCGATAAAGCGTCGCCAGCGCATGGTGGACCGCGAGCGGCTCGGGCGAAGTCTCCATCGCGCGCCGGAGGAGCTGCGAGGCTAGCTCCACGTCCGACAGCTCCGCTTTGGCGCGAGCGGCGAGCGAGACGAGAATCCCCGCCGCCCTCTGCGACGGTCCAAGCTGGCGAGCGTAGGCCCAGAGCACCTCGATCGACTGTCGCGGGTCCTCCTCGCCGACCAGCGCGGCGAGCCGCTCGGCCGCGGTGGCGCAGAGGGGCCGATTCTCGAGAAGCCGGCGCAGCGTGCTTTGCGCCAGGGGCAAGTCCTCGGCTTGCTCGGCCAGGTCGGCGAGTCGCAGCAAAACCTCCTCTGCCAGATCGGGCGCGTCCGCAAAATCGACTTGATCCGCCAGCTCCAGCTGAAGGGGCAAGGCCTCGCTGACCGAGCCCCGAAGATAGAGCAGGCCGGCAAATTCCCGGAGCGACTCGCCCACGGCGGGAACCAGGGCGTGCGCCTTGCGCGCCAGTCGAAGCGCCAACTCCACTTCCCCGCGCTCGCGCGCGACCGAAATCAATTGGCGCAGCAGTGCGGCGCGTTCGGCGGCGGGAGAGGACTCATCGATCCCCTCCACCAGCGAAGCGGCTTCGCCGATTTCGCCCCTTTGCGCCAACAAGAGGGCAAGGCGGCGGCGTACCGCGCCATTCTCCGGCACGAACTGAATCGCCTTTTGAAATGCAGCCTCTGCCGGCCCGGCCTGGCCAAGGCGATCGAGGTAGATGGTGCCGAGCTCCTCGAGCAGCACGGCGGCGGCGCGGCGCGGCACTTGCGATGCTTCCACCGCGATCAATTCAGCCAGGCCGCCCCAGTCCTCGAGGGCGCGCAGGACCCGTTTGAGGCCTTCGCGCGCTTCCAGGTTGGCGGGGGCGAGGACCAGCGCCGATTCATAGCTTTGGCCCGCGGCGGAAAGATCGGCTTGGGCCTCGAGCATTGCCGCCCGCCGCAGAAGAGCTTCGATCCGGCGGTCCACCGGCCCCTGTCGCGAGGCGTCCCACAGCGCGGCCTGAGCGGCGACGAGGTCGTCCAGCGCGGTGCAGGCAGCGGCCAATCCAATGAACGCGTCGCACCGCGCCGAAGAATCGAGCGAGGTCATCGCCAGACAGAGCGAATAGGCGTCGTGCGCTGCCGGCCACTCCTGCCGGGCAGCGAACGAATGGGCGAGCTCGAGGAGCCGAGGGGCCGCCGCTTGCTGCAACGCGGGGGCGCGGGCGGCGAGCTTCCAGGCGGTGAGCTCGGCAAAGGTGTCCCCCACCTCGACCGCGGACGCGACCAGTTGGAGGATGATCGGCGACGGCTCGTCCGAGCAGGCCGCGGCATCGAGGAGATCGGCGCGAGCATCGTCCATCTGGCCGGTGCGGCGATGAACGTCCGCCCGCTGGGACAAGAGCTTCGCGCGCTCGTCGCCCGCGGAGAACGGGATGAGTAGGTCGAGCAACTTCCGGCGCTCGTCTTGCTGCGACGTGCTGGCCTCGGCGGCGGAGGGTAGCAGGGCCAGCAGCGACCGCGCCGCCCAGGCATCTGACGGATCCGCCTCGATCAACTCGCGGAAGGCCTCCGGTGAATTCGGGGCTTGTTCCAGCTCTCGGGTCAGCTGCGCGTACTCGCGGCAGCACTCGAGGCGATCCGAGCCCGAAAGCTTTGGCCATAATTCTTCGAGGTGCCTCCACAGCCCATCCTTGTCGCCGAGATCGCGGAGCACCTGGGCGAGCGCGCGTTGAGCTTCAAGGTCCTCGGGGCATTGCGCGAGGTAGACGCCGAACAACCGCCGGGCGGCATCCCTGCGATCCGCTCGAACCACGGCGAAAGCGGTGCGGCGCAAGAGCGGCAATCTTTCTGCCGGGTCGAGCGCATCCGGATCGGTCGGGCTCGCCGACAGCGCCGCCTCAAAATCAGCCAACGCGAGCGCGGGGTCCGCGTCGACGACGAGCTCGGCGCGGCGAATGTGCGCCGGGATGAAGCTGGGGTCTCGGGCGAGAGATTCGGCGAGGTACGGGCGCTCGGCCGCTGTCCCTCGAACGAGGGAAGAAGCCTTCAAAAGCATCTTCGCCGCCGGCCTCGCTTCGGTCCACAGCATCGCGCGGCGAGCCAGCAATTTCGCCGCGTCGGCCGGCTGACCTCTTTCCTCCTCGAAACCAGCCATCGCCTCCAATACGTCCCCTGCGTAGGGTCCTAAGGGGGCTGCATCGAGCGCGGCGGTGAGCCGCTGGACGGCGGCCGAGCTCTCCCCGATGGCGAGCAGTGCCCGCGCGCACTTGAGAAGTAGCGGGGCGGCTTCCTCCGGACGCCCTGCGGCGGCGAGGCCTTCGGCGCGGGTCGCCCACAAATCGATCAACGAATCGACCGCCCCGCCTTCCTGGTAGATGGCTTCGAGCCGTTGGGCGATGTCCTTGTCCAGCCTGCGCACCGAAAGGGCTTGCTGATAGTGGGTCAGCGCCGCGGCGCGATCGCCGAGCAACTCACATGCTCTTCCCAGCCGAGCCCGCACTTCCGCCAGCCGTTCAGGAGGGGCATTCGCCGGCAGCAATGCGAGCACATCCTCCAGGGCGCGACGCGCGTTCGACGGCCGCTCACAACGCAAGCTGAGATCCGCAAGCTCGGTGAGAACGGCTGCATCCGGCGCCAGCCGAGCAGCTTTCTCGAGCGCCACCAGCGCCTCCCCCAGATGTCCCAGGCGCGCCTCGAGAACCTGGGCCAGCTCGCGAAGCGTTCCCGAGGCCAGGCGGGGGTCCCCTCGCGATTCGGCGATTTGAGCCCGCCGCTCCAGCGCCGCCGCCAGCGCGTGCATGTCCGCCCGCTTGCGTTGGACCGCGCACAGCTCGCCCGCCGCGGTGAGATCCTCCGGCTCGAGCTTGAGCAACTGCTTGAGAGCTTCCGCGGCGAGATCGAAATCGAATGACAGGTCCTTCGCCGTCACCGCGAGCCGTCGGTAGTAGCGGACGCGCTCGGCGGGGTCGGTGGCAAGCTCGGCGAGGGCTTTCAAACAGCGGCAGAGCTGATTGCCATCGCGGCGGTTCTCCGACAGCGCGAGCATGCCTTCGAGCGCGATCCGATGGCGCGGATCCAATTCGAGGGCGGAGGACAAAAGCCGCTCCGCTTTTTCCGGTTGCCCGAGGCGACCCCGGTACAGCTCGCCCGCTTCGGCCCAGAACGCCGCGCGCTTGCCGGCATCCTCCGTCGCCGCCGCCGCCTGCTCCAATGCTCCCGCCAACTCCGCCGACCGGCCGGTGGCCCGAAAGTAGGGGAGCAACTCATCAATCGCGGTCATGTCCCCCGGGTCAAGCGCGAGCGCCGCTTCCAGGTTCTCTCTCGCCCGCCCCGGGTCACCCAGCCGGGTCCGGAAAATCCGGGCCAGCGCATGATGCGATCGATGCGCGGCCTGCCGAGCTTGTGGGCTGGGCGGGGAATGCCCCGCCAACTCGATCGCCTGTTGATAGGCAGCGAGTGCCTCCTGCATCCGCCCCAACTTTTCCGCCACGCGGCCGAGGTGGTAGAGGGGCTCCGCCTCTCCGGGAAGAATGGACACCGCCTCGCGGAAGCGAAGCTGCGCATTCTCCAGCTGCGCCAGTCCTTCTTCCCAGACTTTCCCGGCGAGCAGATCGGCTCGACCGAGGTAGTCCATTTCGTGGCGGGCAGCGGCGACTTCGCGGAGCCGGTCCAGAGCCTTGATCGCCCGGAGATGCTCCCCCGAGCGATGGCACAGCTCGGCGAGCTGGTACAAAGCGGTGGGCATGTCCGGGGCGAGCCGCAGCGCCGCTTCACAATGAAGCCGGGCCCCGGCGAGATCCTCTTCGGCATCGGCCGAGAGGCGGCCAAGTTGAACGTGTGCGTCCGCTGCCTGGAGCGGGTCCCGCGCCAGCGCTGCGATCCGGCGGTAAGCGCGAATGGCTCCGGCCCGGTCGAGCGCAAGATCGGATGCGCGCGCCAGCGCCTGCAGCGAAGGCAAATGGTCCGGCCTCACCCCGAGAACCTCGTGGAGCGCCTTCACCGCCAGCTGCGGCGCATGATCCCGCGCGGCCCGCGCCGCCGCTTCGGCGGCGAAGAACGCGGACGTTTCCTCTCCCTGTTTTCGGGAGTGCGCGCAAAGCGCGAGAAACCGTTCGGCGGCTCGGGCGTTCTCGCCGCGGCGCTCGCGAATCACCGCCTCCGCCCAAAGCGCGGCCGCGCTGCGACGTCTGCGGGACGCCAGCGAAGCGGCGATGTCCAGGGCCAGATCGTGCGCCGCCGGATCCGCGACGAGCAGGCTAAGCAGGCGCTCGATCGCAAAGGGGTGTGCTTCGTGGACATCGCCGCGCTTGAGATACACTTGGCGCGCTTCCGGAAACCGGCCCTGCGCGATCAGCTCTTCCGCGTCGGCAAAGGCGCGCGCTCCTTCCAGGGCGAGAAGCAGGTCCTCCTCCGGCGCGGTGGGAGCCGAGATTCCTCCGGCGGAGAAGCGGAGCCGGATACCTTTTCCCGAAATCTCCACCCCGGACAACCGGGCCTGGTCGAGAACCGGTACCTTGTAGCCCCGGCTGACCGCGGCGAACTGCACGAGCGGCGGCAGGACCGCGGTCCTGAATCCGGTCGCTCCGCGCGGATCGATTCCCGGGAGCAGATCCAGGTTCGCCACCGCGCGGGTGATCAGCACCGGCACCTGCGCTGAGGCAGTGGTGGAAAATCCGTAGAAACGCACGTCGTAGATGTGAACCGCGAGCAGGTCCGCATCGGCGTCGAAGGCGACCTTGAAAGTCAGCGCGACCCGGTCGGCGGTGGAGAGTCGGGCTTCACCCTCGAGGTAACCCGAACGGAAGTGAACCTTGACCCCCTCCAGCTCGAGCAGCTTGGCGCTGACCTGCGAAACCCTCTGGGAAATCACTTCCGCGTCGACCAGGACGTCCAGGTAGCCGAATTGGAGCTTGCGCCTCTGGTATCGGAGCGCTCCGCCGGTAACGCTGAATGGAAAAGAGACGTCCGGGATCTGCAGCGCGAAGTCCGAAATCACCACGCCTGGAGCAAAAATGACCGGTGGAAAACCGACAAAGGCACGCCGATCCAGCAGCCGGAGCTCCGGAGCTTGCGCTTTACCACCGACTGCCGAAGCCTTTCGGTCAACCTCGGTCGACATTTCCGATCCCCGCTCTTCGCCGCACTGTTCGTCCAGCGTACCACGGAGGGCAAGTGGGCTGAATTACCGCCCCAAATGGTTTCCCGTGGTCGATGCGAAGGCTTCGGCGCGGAAGAATTGTCCGCCCCGTTGGTGCGATAGGTAGGCTGGCCACTTGCGGGACGTCGAATAGAGTGAAATTCTGCGGGCCTCTTTAGGAATCGAGGCCTTTGGGAAAGAACCTTGCTCGACCGATGATTCCTGCGAACAAGACGATACAGCCTGGCGTCCAACCTCGTCCCTCCGACCGGGGCGTGGTTGATCCGCTCTGGAGCCGGGTCCTCAATGATCGGTTCACCCTGCTCGAGCCGCTCGGCACCGGCGGGATGGGTAAGGTCTACAAGGCAATCCAGGCGCCGCTCGACCGGATGGTGGCGATCAAAATCCTCAGCTCCAACTACGCGAACGCGCAGGATCCCGGTTTCCGTCAACGCTTCTTCCGCGAAGCGTCGCTGACTTCGAAGCTGCGCCACCCGAACACGATCACCGTGATCGACTACGGGCAGACGCATGACGGGATCTTCTTCATCGCGATGGAGTATCTCGAAGGACAGACGCTCGCGACGGTGCTCGCGCGCCAGGGTCCACTGCATTGGACGCGCGCATGGCACATCGCCCTGCAGATCGGGCGCTCATTGCGTGAGGCCCACAAGATCGGCATCGTCCACCGCGACCTCAAGCCGGCGAACGTGATGTTGTTGACCGAGGATCGCGACGATATCGTCAAGGTGCTCGATTTCGGGCTGGTGAAATCCTTCATTCCCGAAGACGGCGCCGACGCGTCGGAAGTGACGAACCCGGGAATGTTCCTCGGCTCGCCGCAGTACATGGCACCGGAGCAGGCGCGCAATCACGCCGACCCGCGCAGCGATATCTACTCGCTCGGCGTGGTGCTGTATCACATGTTGGTGGGCCGCCCTCCGTTCGTCGCCAAAGATTCGATCGACGTCATTTTCAGGCAGATGAACGAACCGCCGGCGCCGATGCGGTCCGTGCGCCCGGAGATCGACCTGCCCCGGGAGGTCGAATCACTGGTGATGAAGTGCCTCGAGAAACAGCCGTCCTGGCGATTCCACTCGATGGACGATGTGCTCGAAGCCATGCGCAAGGCCGCATCGGTCTCAGGAATGGCCGCGATCCTGGCCGACGGCAACGGCGCCGGACACACGCCCCCACCCATGTACACGGCCGCGGAAGGGGCCGCTCCGGCCGCGCCCGAAAGCACGCTGGCGATAGATATCAGCGTGGTGTCCGGACCGGGCAAGATTCCTTCGCCGCCTCGCCATTGGAATTGGAAGCGGAGAGCTGCGGCCATTGTTGTTGTGGCGGCGATCGCGTTTTGCGCCGGCTATGCGCTGGTCCGCCTCGGGATGCACCAGACGCGGATCGACGCCGCGGTGGCAAGCGCCCAGGCCGCACCCAACGCTGCGCTTTCCGGCGAGCCGTCAATTTCGGCGATAGAGCAGCCGGCCGCGCCAACCACACCCATGACGAGGACGCTGGAATCGACAGTGCAGCCGGCGGCGTCCACCACGCCGGCCCCGAAGACGGTAAAATTCCGGGTTTCGACCGATCCGCAAGGTGCGCAGGTGATCGTGGCCGGCCGCCGCGTCGGGACAACGCCCGTCTCTTTTGACGTCGATGCCAATCCCGCTGGGACCGCCACCGCTGAGTTGCTGCTCACCTTGAGGGGGTACCATCCAATGACCGTGATCACTGGTGGCTCTGGGCCGGAAGTGGTGCTGACCCAACGGCTGCAAGCGAGGTCGACAAGGCGCGCGCCAAATGTCGATCGGGTCGAAAATCCCGACTAGTCGCGGACGAGGACGGTCCCGCAGCTTCCCGGGTTGATCGTCTCCTGAAAGAGGGCGTCGGCCGGATCGGTGCCTACCAGATGGACCGATTCGACACCGGCATCCAACGCAGCCAATCCGGCTTCGACCTTCGGAATCATTCCCCCATGGATGACACCGCTGCTGATTTGCGCGACGGCGTGCTTCCGGCTGAGGCGTGGAATTCGAGTCCCCGGATCGGAGACGTCTTGCAGGACCCCGGGGACCTGGGAGACCAGAAAGAGCCTGGCCGCTCGCAATTCGGACGCGACCTGGGCAGCCACGGTATCCGCATTGACGTTGAATACGTTTCCTTCCCCGTCCGCAGCCAGCGGTGCCAACGCAATCACCAACGGAATGCCGGCCAGCTGCTCGAACAATTTCACGTTGATCCGAACGACGTCTCCCACCCAGCCGAAGTCAATCGGCTCCGGCCCACCTCCGCTCACCGCGACGGGAGCACGGCGGTTCGCCTCGACCAGGCCCGCAGAGACGCCGGTGGTGGCGATGGCTCGAACCCCCGCCCGGCCCAGGGCTACCGCGAGATCGACCGACGCCTGACCGGCAAGCGCCATCTTCATCACCTCCAGGGTGGCTGCGTCGGTGACCCGGCGGCCGCCGACCTTCACCGTCTTCAGGCCGAGGCGTTGGCTGAGTTGGGTCGCCTGGGGACCGCCCCCGTGGACGATCGCGAGCTTGATTTCCGCCCTCGAGAGGTCGCGGATCGCTCTGCCCATCCCGCTCGTCAGCGTACCCGGATCGGAAAGCAGCTCTCCCCCGATCTTCACCACGAACCAGCGCCCGGCAAAACTCGACAAGTCGGTCACGGCCAGAGGCCCGGCTCGGCCAGGGCGAGTCGCTCGTCGAAGCCCATCATGATGTTGAAGCTCTGGATTGCCTGACCGGCCCCTCCCTTGACCAGATTGTCGAGCGCGGACAAGCAGACAACGCGGCGCGTGTTTCCGGTCGCCTCGCCCAGCGCAAAGCCGACCTCGACGTAGTTGCTTCCCGATACCGCGACCACCTCCGGCTGCCGCTCGCCGGAGACGAACCGAATGAACGGCTCGCCCTTCCAGCATTCCTGCCAGAGTCGTTCCAGCTCTTCCCGGCTGGTGGCGGCCGGGACCTGCGCAAAGCTCGCCGCGAAAATCCCTCGCGGCAGCGGAGCCGAGACGGGAACGAACTCGAGCGTCACCCCGCGGGCTCCAGCCGCTTCGAGCGTCTGCACGATTTCCGGCGTGTGCTGATGCTCGAGCGGCTTGTAGGTCCTCAGATTCGATGCCCGCAACGGATGATGCGTGGCGAGGCTTGGATTGGCGCCGCTGCCGGACGAGCCGGTAGCCGCCACGGTCTGCACCGGGCCGCCCAACCTGTTCGCCCGGGCCAGCGGCAAGAGCCCGAGCGCAATGGTGGTGGCAAAGCATCCCGGGCTCGCCACGTATCGGGCCTTCGAAAGCGCGGCGCGATTGAGCTCGGGCAATCCATAAACGAATTGACCCCGTTCGAGGGTCTGTGGAAGAGGATGCACCGCGCCGTAGTAGTGCGCGTATTGCTCCGCGCTTCGCAGGCGGAAGTCCCCCGAGAGATCGACGAGTCGGACCCCGGACGGCAGAATCTCCGAGACGACTCTCGCCGTCGTCCGATGCGGCATCGCCAGAAACGCCACGTCCATTCCCGCCACGGCTTCGGTCGGAGACATCTGCTCAAACCTGAGATCGGTCAGCCCCTCGAGGTTCAGATGAACCTCTCCGATTCTCTTTCCGATGTTGTCCGCCGCGGTCACCCGTGCCACTTCGACATTCGGATGAAAAAGCAGGCGGCGCAAAAGCTCCGCCCCGCCATATCCGGTTCCGCCGATCACGACTGCTTTCACCTTCGCCATGGTGTAAGAGTGGCAAGAAGTTTCATCTCAGGGAAGCGCGCAGTTTTCCGGTTGAAGCAAAGCCATGGACCTCCTAGCGCTTAGCCGCGATTTGATCGCTGCGAACACAGTGTCGCAGGTGGGCACCGCGGCGGCGGTGAACATCCTCCGTCCGCTCTACGAGCAAGCCGGGCTTCGCGTCATGGTCCAGGACGCGCCGGGGGCGCCGGAACAACAGAATCTCCTCGGCACGTACCCAGGCGCCGATTCTGCTGGACTGCTCCTCGTCACTCACCTCGACACCGTGGACGCCGGCCCTTTCGAGCTGTGGACCGAAACCGACGGCAATCCCTACCATCTCACTCAAGCCGGTGATCGCCTTTTCGGCCTCGGCACCGCTGACACCAAGCTCGACGCTCTCTGCAAGCTCGCCGCCGCGCGCGAATTCAAATCACGACCGCTGCGAAGGTCGCTTCAACTGCTGGGAACTTTCGAGGAGGAGGTCGGCGCGAAGGGAGCCAGGCACTTCGTTGCCAGCCCGTTTTTTACCCCGCGCTTCGTCGCCTGCTCCGAGCCTTCCGAGCTCACGATCATCCGCGCGCACAAAGGATACGCGGTGGTTCGGGTGGAGTTGGAGGCGCCCACCGCAGCGGACGTCCCCGGCCCGTTGGAACGGGTGCTGTTCGAAGGAAAAAGCGCGCATTCATCGACTCCAAAGCTGGGAGTCAACGCGATCGAAAAGGCGCTCGAGCAAATCGGGAAAGGGCCTTTTGTCAGCCTCGAGGGTGGAACGGTGGCCAACAAGGTTCCCGCCCGCTGCGAGGTGCTGCGGCAGCAGGGGTCGGGATCGCCCGCTGGCGGCCGGGTGGTCGCCGGGAGCTTGTCCACCGCAGGCGGCAAGGACGCCTCGCTGCTTGGGATTCTCGCCCGGCGCGCATTCGATATCTGGCGGGACCTCGCCCTTTCCCTCAAGCCAGAAGTAAATCCGGCGTTCGAACCGGACCGAGCGGTGGTCAATTGGGGCGTCGCCCGGATCCACGGGGGGAGCGCCTCGCTCACCTTCGATGCCCGACTGCTCCCGGGGCACGATCCGGCGCAACTCACCGATTCATTCTCGCGCGCGGTTACTGCGCTGGCGCGCTCGGCCGGCGGACGGGCGTCGATTCTGGTGGAGCGCGGCAACCCGGCGATGGAGTTGAAAGAACCTTCCGCGCTGCTCGCCGCCGCGCGCGAGGCTTGCCGGGAGCTTAATCTCGACGACGTTCCGAAAGCCAAACCGACCAACACCGAAGCCGGGGTTTTCGCGGCCGCGGGAGCAGAAGCGATCGTCTTCGGCCCGGGCCGCTCCACCGGCAATGCGCACTGCGCCAACGAGCACAACCAGCACTCTCAGATGCTCAAGGCAATCGAATTCTACCGCGCCCTGATCGGACGCCTTTGCGCCTAGCCACTGACCCCCAATCATGTTCCTGCTCCGCGATGCCCGGAAGAGCGATTTGCCAAGCCTCAAGCGACTGGCAGGCTCGCTCAACACCATCAATCTGCCCGATCATGAGGGAGCTCTGGCGGCCCTTCTCGAGCGGTCGGGAAGAAGCTTCGGCGGCCGCATTGAAGATCGGCGGGAGCAGGAGTACCTCTTCGTGCTCGAGGACCCGGCCACCGGCGAAGTCGCCGGGACCAGTTTGATCATCGCCCAGCACGGCACCTACGACGCCCCCCACATCTTCTACGAAGTGACCGAGCGCGAGCACTACTCCGCCTCGCTCGATCGTCACTTCCGCCACAAGGTCCTCTCGATTGGGTACAACTACGACGGCCCCACCGAAATCGGCGGGCTGGTCGTCGACCCCGCCCACCGCGGCGGGCCGGAGAAAGTCGGCAAGCAGCTGTCGTTCGTCCGATTTCTTTTCATCGCCATGCATCGGAGCTCGTTTCGGGAGAAAGTGCTGGCGGAGCTGTTGCCGCCGCTGTTGCCCAATGGCCGGTCGCTGCTCTGGGAGGCGATCGGCAACAAGTTCACTGGCCTGAGCTATCAGGAGGCGGACCGGCTCTCCCGGCAGAACAAGGAGTTCATCAAGGAGCTCTTTCCGTCCTCGGATATCTACGCCACCCTTTTCCCCGAGAAGACTCAGCGAGCGATCGGCGAAGTGGGAGTGGAGTCCAGACCGGTTCAACGGATGTTGGAGCAGATCGGCTTCCGGTACGTTGACCACATCGATCCGTTTGACGGCGGACCTCACTACGAGGCGACCACGGCCGAGATTTCGCTGATCAAGCGCTATCGGTCCTCCCGCGTTTCGCCTCGAGACCTCACCCAGCCGGGAATGGAGGCGCTGGTTGCCAGCGGGCGCGCCTCTGGACGCAATCGCTTTCGCGCGGTGAAGACCCTGGTCGCGCTCGACAATCGTCAGGCGATGTTGCCGGGCACCGCCAAGGATCTGCTGCAAGTGGAGCCCGGGGCCGCGATCGGAATCATTCCCTTCCCCTGATGCTCAGCTGCTCAGCTGCTCCCTCGGCGCTCAGCTACCGGTCGTTCGCCGTTGGCGGCGCCGCTGCACGAAGCGGGCGGCGATTCCGAGCATGAGAATCGCCAAGATGCTGTAGACGGCGAGCTGGTAATTCCGAAGCAGGGATTCGAGGCGCTCGGCATTGCCTCCCACCGCCGCACCCAGGCCCATCATCAGACAATTCCAGGCGATCGCCGAAATGGCGCCAAGCAAGAGGACCCGGGGAAAGGGCATCCGCGCCGCCCCGGCGGCAATGAAGAGGAACGCCCGGATGGCGGGGAGGAAGCGGTTGATCAGGATGAAGGCGGAGCCAAACCTTTGCATCCGCTCCTGGAGCTCGCGGATCCTCTGATGGCTCAGTCCGAACACGCGGCCGGTGGGTTCTCGTTCGATCCGGTCCCCCAGCTTCCAGCCAAACCAGTAGTCGATCGCCGCGCCGAGAAGACTGCCGATCGTGATCACCGCGAAGACCAGCGCCCACGGCTTCTGCCCGCGCACCGCGTAGATGCCGCCCAGGATCACCACCGTGTCCCCGGGGAAAGGCGGGACGATGTACTCGATCATTGCGCCAAGCCCGAGCGCGATGAAAGCAATCGGGCCGGTGGACGCGATCCAGGTGTCAAGCTGCTCAATCATCGTCAATCCCCAGAGCGCGATTCGGCGCGCGGGGAGACCCCTACTTGCGGCACTTTTGCCGCAAAAACTGAGTCAAGCGGTCGGCGAGCTCCTGGGGCATTTGCTCCCGCAGCGCGCGCCTGCACAGAGTCGGCGTCGCTTGGTAGGTGCGAAGAAAGTCCACGCAGGGCGGGCAGGCTGCCAAATGCTCTTCGAGGTGCCGAGACTCTTCCTCCGGCATTTCGCCGTCGAGGAACCTCATCAGCAAATCGACCGATTCCTTACAAGTGAACATCCCAACCCCTGCTCAGCGTGTCCACAGATGCGCGTGTGAACCCGGCGTTTCATTTCTCGTTGTAAAAGCGGTCGATGGCCTCGCGGAGCGCCAAGCGGGCCCGGTGCAAGCGACTTTTTATCGCTGGAACCGAGTCGCCGGTGATTTCTGCTATCTGTTCGTAACTGAGACCCTCTACGTCCTTCAACAAAAACACCTCCCGGTGCCCTTCGGGAAGTTTATCCGTCGCCTGCTGGATGGCGACTCGCAGCTCGTCGTCAAGCACTTTTTCATCCGCGCGCCGGCTCCAATCGGTGGCGGGATACTCGGCGAAGCTGCCGCGTTCGTTGAATTCAGGGCTTTTCAGCTCCTGTTCGGCAGCCTGAACAACACTGCGGTGACGCAGCCTCATCAGCGCATGGTTGGCAGCTATCCGGTGAACCCACGAGCCAAAGGCGGCTTCGCCCCGGAACTCGCCCATATGCTGGTAGGCGGACAGGAAGGTCTCCTGGGTGATTTCCGACGCATCTGCGTCCGACCGCGTCATGCGCAACGCCAGGCCATAGACCTTGTCCCGATGCAACTCCACCAGGGTCTCGAATGCGGGCAGGTCGCCCTTTTGAGCTCGCGCCAGGAGCTCGGCATCCGCAGTCCCCTGTTCGGGAGCTATTTGCTGCTGTTCAGGCATCGTCGCCCAGGGTTTCAGTCAAGTGGCGCCGCGTCAAGTGCTCGTCGGACCTACGCGGCCGCGGCTCACAAAGGGGCAGCTTCGAATCCACAACCTATAGGGTCGGCTCGCCCAGGGGCCAGAGTAATCCACCCCGACGCGCGGCCCGCGTTCAATCCTCGACCCTGGTATTGGCGGCGCGTCCTCGATGAACAGTCGATGCCCCAGCAGATCCTCGCCGTTCTGTGAGAGGGTGATTCCCATCGCCCGGCAAAGCTTCCCTGGGCCGTTGGTGGCGAGCCCGGGAGGGATACCCGGACCGGGCTCGAGCGCGCGAACCAGGACTGCCGCGGCAATGCCTTCCGGCTCGGTCACCACGTTGAAGCAATAGTACATGCCGTAGATGAAATAGACGTATGCACGGCCGGGAGGGCCGAACATCACCTCCGTCCGTTTCGTTCGGCCCTTGGAAGCGTGGCAAGCGAGGTCATGCTCTCCGATGTACGCCTCCGTCTCGACGATCCGGCCCTGCCGCCGGCCGGTGGCGGTCTCATGCACCAGAACTTTGCCCAGCAGGGCGCGGGCGACGGTCAACGCGGGGCGACGATAAAAGCTCAGTGGAAGCGGCACGGGAATGCCCTTGAACCTGGCCCAGGGCGATCAGGTTCGTCAATCGCCGCAGCCGTGCTGCGCTAACAGCCGATGTTGTTAATCAGTCTTCCGTCAGAAGTGTAGTTCACAGCCGACGAACGCTGATGCAGATTGGGAACATGTTCATGCCAGGTCGCCTTTCGGGCACTCTTCTTCCCCTGTTTTCGCTGCGATCCCGATCTGACTTCGGCATTGGCGATTTTGGGGCGCTTCCTCCCCTCTTCCGTTGGATGCAATCGGCGCGGCAACGGATGCTCGTGTTCCTCCCGCTGCTGCCGACCTTGCCCGGCGATGCGTCCCCCTATGCCACCCGGAGCGCGTTCGGGCTGAATCCGTTTTTTATCGACCTCGCGCAGGTACCCGAGCTCAACGAGCTCGGTGAAGCCGCGATGTCCAGCGAAGAGCGGCAACGCCTCGAAACCGCGCGGGCCAGCCACCGGATCCGGTACGACATTGTCTTTCCTCTCAAAAGGGCGGTGCTCCGGCGAGCGTTCGAGCGCTTCGAACAAATCCATTGGAAGACGGACAGCAACCGCGCCGCCGAGCTTCGGCAATACCTCCGGGAGCAGCGAAGTTGGCTCGACACCCTGTCCGTTTTTTGCGCGATTTCGGACGACCGGCGGAATCAGGCTTGGTGGGAATGGCCGGAGCCGTTGCGCACGCTGCAGCCGGCAGCGCTCGACGAAGAACGAAAGCGCCTCGCAACAGAAATCCTCTTCTATTCTTGGCAGCAGTGGATCGCGGAAGTGCAGTGGCGACAGGTGCGAAAGGCCGCCCGCGAGCACGAGATTGCTTTGTGCGGCGACGAGCCATTCATCGTGGCCGAGGACAGTCGCGATACCTGGGCCTTCCCCGACATCCTCAAGCGCGATGCGCGATTGGGCGTTCCGCCCGACGATTTTTCCGCCGTCGGCCAGGACTGGGGGTTGCCGTATTTCGACTTCGAAGCGATGAGGAAGGACGACTTCGCCTGGTTGCGCGCGAGGGCGGCGCGCACCGCCGACTATTACGATCTGCGGCGGATCGACCACGCGGTGGGCTATTTTCGCCAGTGGATCCGTGACAAGAAGACCCCCCTTGGACGCTTCCTCCCGGCGGAGGAAGCCACACAGCGAGCGCAAGGAGAGCAGCTGTTCAGACTCCTCGCCGCGGCAGCGGGAATCGTCGCCGAAGACCTCGGCGTGGTTCCCGACTTCGTTCGCCAGACGCTCACCCGGCTGTCGATCCCCGGCTACCGGGTGCTTCGCTGGGAGCGGGACGCGGGTGTGTATCGCGACCCGCGCCACTTCCCCGCGCTCTCGCTGGTAACCACCAGCACCCACGATACCGAGACGCTCCGCGAGTGGTGGGAGACCCTTACCGGGGACGAGCGCGCGGCCGCCGTCCGCGCCTATCCGGAGCTTCAGACTGTCGCGGACACTTCCACATTCGGTCCGCAGACCCACGAGGCGTTGATTGCGGTGGCGCAGAACGCGGGCAGCGATCTGTGCATCATCCCCTGGCAGGACGCCTTCGGCACCCGAGAGCGGATCAACCTGCCGGGATCGATCTCCAGCGAAAACTGGGCCTATCGCATCGAGCCCAATGTCGATGAGCTGTGGGGACGCGACGACTGTCGGGCCATTGCCGCCCTCCTCGCTCGACTCTCGGAGGCCGCGGGACGGTGATGGTGGTGGTCCCGGCACCAAGGTGGCGGTCCAGATGGCTGGGCGCCGCGTTGATCGGGGTTCTGGGCTGCAGCGGCTCGAAACCCAAACCGGACGAGCCGGAGGTGAAGGCCCTGCACATCGACGGGACCAAGCACGTGTCCGAAGGAGCGCTGAAAGACAAGATCCTGACCGCGGCTTCGAGCTGGTGGCCGTTTGCCGAGCGGCATTACTTCGACGCGAATGCCTGGCAGGCGGATCTGCGCCGCATCGTTCGCGCCTATCAAGCGGAGGGCTACTACAACGCGAAGATCCTCGAAAACCAGATCATCCCCAAGTCCCCGGATGCGGTCGAGCTGAAGGTCCGCGTGGAGGAGGGGCCTCCCACCCACATCCAGAAAATCTGGTACGGCGGTTTCGACGCGCTCCCCGACGACCATCGCCACCAGGCGCTCTCCGATCTCGCGGTGAAGCAGGGGCAGATTTTCAAGGAGAGCCCCTGGGAGACTGTCCGCGGGGAGGTGCAGTCGAAGCTTCGGGAGCTCGGCTACGCCGAAGCAGTGGTCCGCGACCAAGCGTTGGTCGATATCGCCAAAAACCAGGCGGAGCTGCGCGTCGAGTCGGACGTCGGACAGCGCTACCGGTTTGGCGACGTCTTCGTCTCCACCAATCCTCATCCGCACGCGCCGATCAACTGGATCCGCGAGCAGGCCGAGGGGGCGGTCAAGAAAGGAAAGTGGTTTTCCGAGAGCGCGATCGCCGAGGCACAAGCGCGGGTTTTCAAGATGGGGGTGTTCGGCGCAGTGAAAGTGAATGCCGGAGCGCCGGACCGCCAGGACGGAACGATGCCGGTGGTGGTCGATGTCCGCGAGTCTCCGTTCCATACGCTGCGCCTCGGGGGTGGCGTGGGGGCGGACCAGCAGCGCAACGAGGTGCGGCTGATTGGCGAGTACACCGATCGCGACTTCTACGGGGGCCTGCGGAAGTTTACCCTTCGTGGAAGAGTCGGTTGGGCATTCGTCCCCAACGTCATCTCCGTGGTCACCCAGAGCCAAGCGGTGGCGACCAAAAGTGAGCCGATCTACCAGGCGAGCGCGGAGTTGGAACAACCTCGCGCTTTCTTCAGGGACATCCGTCTGCTGGCCTTGCTCTCGTCGCAGCGGGATGCGCAGCAGGCCTACAGCTTCATCGGCGGGCACGGTCGCCTCGGGTTCATCTGGCAGCCTCACTCGGCATTCTCGATTTCGCCGTCCTACAACCTGGAAACCGACTATCTCCTCAGCGGGCAAACGACGTTGGGAGGACGATCGCCCGAGTTGTTCTACGGGTGTCCACCCGGACAGGTGAATTGCATCGTGGTGCTCTCCTACCTCGAGCAAGCGATCGTCTGGGACCGCCGCGATGATCGGGAGGATCCGCGAAAGGGCTTCTATCTCGCCCTCTCATTCCAGGAGGGCGGTGGGCCGTTCGGCGGCTCCTTTGACTATTACCGGATTACTCCCGAGGGCCGCTACTACTACAGCTTTCCACGCAGCCAGCAATTCACCCTCGCGGCGAAGGTCCGGATCGGCACGTTGCGTCCACTCCGCAGCGGACAAAGCAGCCCGATCGTGTCCCGGTATTTCTCCGGCGGCGACTCGATGCGCGGATTCAATTACCGCCGGCTTTCTCCGTTGCTGATCGTGCCTCAAAACCAATCCCAGACGCTGCAGGACGGCGTGGTTGGCCCGGTGGGAGTGCAGGGGGTGACAGTCCCGATCGGTGGAAATGGCCTATTTGAGAGCTCCTTCGAGGCGCGCTACAACTTCACCGGGTCGAACTTCGTCGTCGCCGCCTTTCTCGACACCGGCTTCGTCACCCAGGACGACGTCGTTTCCGGATTGCGGCGTCAGGGACCCGCCTACTTCACTCACAACATGGAGTATGCCGTCGGGGCGGGGATTCGCTACCGGACGGCGGTCGGGCCGATTCGATTCGACATCGCCCGGCGCCTCAACATCGGTCCATCGCTCACCGTCCTCCAGGGCATTCCGCCGCTCAACCCGCCGTCGGCCGAGGACGGGTTCTTCGGGCTCAGCTCCGGCATCTTCCGGACCATCGGTGGCCGGAACCTGCCCGGCGACGCAGGTTATCCGGAAGGAATCTGGTCGTTTCACCTCTCGATTGGAGAACCGTTCTGAAGGCGAACCAGCAGCGAACGCGCGCGCGAAAGTGGACGAAGCGGATCGGCATCGGATTGCTCGGGCTGTTCGGCTTCGTCGCCGTGTTGATCGCGGTCGGGTTCATCTATCTCACCAGCCGCGCCGGCGGAGAGCGGATTCTGCGCCTCGCCCTCGCCAGCGCGCGCAACGCGATCCAGGGAACCCTCACCGCCGAGCGACTCGAGCTCGGCGGCAACCGGCTGGTGCTCCATGGGGTCACGCTGCGAGACCCCGAGGGGGAGCTGGTGGCCGAGGTTGAAACGATCGAGGTCCGGCTCTCGCTGCTCACCCTGATTCGACGCACGCTGGATCTCCGGGAGCTGACCATCGCGACGCCACGGCTCCATCTGCGATCCGATGATCGAGGACTGAACCTCTCCCGGGCGATTCAGCCTCGCCACCCCTCTGCCCCATCCTCCGACCAGAATGCGGGGACCGGCGCGTTCGGGCTCCTGCTCGAGGATTTTCAGCTGAGCGCGGGGGCGATCGACTTTGAACAGGTCAGCGATCAGGGCAAGCGAGAGGTTCGACTGGACCGGTTGGAGGCGCATGGCGCCGGCGGATATTCGACCGTCGATCAGAAACTGAAGATCGATCTGAAGCTCGAAGGACGGGTCACCCGGCCCACCCAGGGACCGCTCTCGCTCACCTTGACGGCGCAAGGGGTCGAAAACCGCCGAGCAGGTCAGCTTGCCCTGGTTTTCGCCGGGCTTCGGTTGGACGGCTCCGCGCAGATGGCCGGAGATGATCTTCGGGCGAAGTTGACTCGCCTCGAGCTTCCTCCCCAACTGGTAGCGGCCTGGGTACCGACCTATCCGCTGCTGGTGCCGCTCTCCGCGTCGGGCGAAGGAGCGCGTCATGCCGGCCTCGCCGCATCCAAGCTTGAGCTGAAGGCCGGCAGCACCACGGTCGTTCTCGAAGGTTCGCTCAACACCGAGACGCTTCAAAGCCCGGGTGTCACCCTCCGGGCGAGCGGGATCAACCTGCGCCAGCTGATCGCCAATGGTCCGGAGTCGAATCTCGGGCTCGCTGCCCGGGTCCAGGGCGGCGGACACTCGATGGACACCCTGGATGGATCGCTCGAGCTTGTCCTGCCGGCTGGACAGGTGCGCGACAACTCCGTCGGGCCGATCGAGGTCAAGGCCTCTGCGCACCGCGGGAACGTCGAGCTTTCCAAGCTGGTGGCAAATCTCCCCGGATTTCGCCTCGCCGGCACCGGACGCGGCAGTGAGCGCGATGTCTTTTTTTCCGGAACGCTGACCGCCGCCGACCTGACCAAATTTTCGAAGACCCTTGGGGGCATCGCCCGTCAGCCACCGCTGGACCTGGCCGGATCAGGCGAGCTGCAGGTGGCGGTCAGGGGCCCGACCCGACACCCCGGGCTATCGATCAACGGGGCATTCGAGAAGATCCGCTACGATACCTACTCGGTGGAAGGCCTTTCCGTCGCTGGAACCATTCCGGACATCGATAAGCCTTTGCAGTCGCAGCTCTCGCTCACCGCCAGACGCCTCGCTGCGGCAGACCGGACTTTGCGAGATGTCTCGGTCAAGCTCACCACCCGGGGGCGCGAGCTTGCGGCGGATGTCCGCACGATGGGAGTCGCCCAGCTCGTGCTCCACGCTGACGCGGTGGTCGATCCAGATCACCAGGGCCTTCTTCTTCAAGGGCTTCAGCTGCGGTACCCCGAGGCGCAATGGAGCCTGCAGCGACCGGCGCGGATCCATTTCGGCGGCGGGGACCTGTCCTCCGAGCGGTTCGAGCTTCGCGCGGGCAAGCAGTCCATCGCCGCCGCGGGGTCGCTGCGCGGAAAGCGTCTGCGCGCGAACCTCCAGATCCAGGCACTCGATCTTTCATTGCTCCCCAAGCCCCTGGTGAGTCCCTCGCTCCGTTTGGCGGGGTTTTTCTCCGCCGATGTCCGCGCTGAAGGGGCGATGCCGAAACCAGGCGTCAAGGCCCGCGTCCGGTTGCAGAACGGCCGCTTCAAACAATACGAAGGCCTCGAGCTGACGGTGGACGGAAGCTACGAGAGGGATCGCGCTGTCGGCACGGCGGATGCGCATGGATTCGGAACGGGTTTGCGCGCCGATTTCGACGTTCCGATCCAGGCGCTGCGAACCCGAAGCCACGAGCGGGTGCACCTGCAGGCAACCCTGGGGAACACTCAGATCGAGCAGCTCCTGCATGCCCTGGACCGCCCAGAGCCGATCACCGGAACCGCAGCGGCCAAGATCGAGCTCAGCGGAACCGCGAACCATCCGCAGCTCAAGCTCGAGCTCCAGGCGAAATCCCTCCGCCATGCGCAATCGCCACCGGCCGACGTCGCGCTCATCGCTCAGAGCGATGAGAACGGGAAGCTCGGCTCATCGCTGCAGTGGACGGTGGCCAAAGCCAAAAGCTCCCTCGTTCTTCGCACGCCGTTGACATTGGCAGCGGCCCTCGAGAATCCCCCCACCGCCGAGACCCTTCGTTCGATGTTGGTGGAGATGGAGCTGGATGTACACGAGCTGCCGCTGGAGCTGCTCCACGATGCCGCCCTGGTGCAGAACGAGGTTCACGGCAAGGTTTCGATTCGGGGTGAGTTGCGCGGCAGTGCCAAGGCCCCCGCGGGTAAAGTGGTCGTCTCGTTGATGGGCGGCGCGCTGGGACACGCACCGCCCACCGACGCATCGCTCGTCCTCACCGCGTCAACGACGGGAATCGAAGCGAGCATCAACGCGCAGCGAAGCAACCGGCGCTTGCTGGATCTGGTCGCCTCGGTTCAGGTCTCACCGGGGAAAGTCGGAGGGATTGCGGATATCGTGGATCGCCCCCTTTCGGTGAAAGCGACGCTGGGGCCGATTTCTCTCGAGGAGGTGCGCGCCCTGACGGCCACCGATGTTCAAAAGACCGAGATACCACCGGTTCCGCCGGCTTCCGGTCCACTCGGCGCGCCGGAGCAGGCGACGCTCGATGGCGTCCTGCGCTGCGATCTGTCGGTCACCGGCAGTCTCGGCAATCCCGTGGCAAGCTTGCGCGCGGAATTCGATCAGCTGTCCGCTCAGAAAGTCGCTCTCGGAAAAGCAACGCTTGAATACAGCTATCGGCAGGCGAGCTCGACGCTGTCGCTGGAGCTGGCGTCGAAGGGCGGAACGTTGCGGGTCACCGGCCAGTCAAAGATGGACCTTTCCTATGACTCGATCCAAAAGGGCCTGGCTTTCGCAGACGTGCCGATCGACCTCACTGTCAACGCATCCAAGTTCGATCTCGCGGGTTTTTCCGGGCTTGTTTCGACGGTCCGAATCATTGGAGGAACGCTCGACGCGCAGGCCAGTATCCAGGGAACAATCGGCGTTCCGAAAGTGCAGGGCAAGCTGGAGTGGAGCCAGGGTACTCTCGCGCTCCTCGGCTACGGCGAGTACCAGCAGATACATCTACTGCTGGAAGGTACCGAGCAGCAGGTACAACTTCGGGAGCTGAAAGCGCGGAGCGGCAGCGGGCAGGCGACGGTCAGCGCAGAGGCTCACCGAGCCGGCAGCTCGCTGACGCTGACTGGAAAGGTGAGCCTCGACAAGTTCCCGATCATCTCCGACGATCAGCTGGTAGCCACCCTTTCGCTGGCGAGCACCCTGGAGGGCGAGATTTCCACCGGACTGGTGAACGTTCGCCGGCTCCAGATTCCACAGGCTCACGTCGAGCTTCCGGACACCAAACGCAGAGATCTACAGGCGCTCACTCTCCCGGACGACATCGTGCTTGTTCGCAACGGGGAACCGTTGGACAAGGAACGGTTTCAGAGAGCGGCGGCGGCCCTCGCCGGCCAAACCACCGGTAGCCAGAAGAAAGCCTCGCCGGGATCATCTACCCGTCAGTTCGTGGCGACGGTGGACGCTCCACGGAACGTCTGGATCAAGGGAAACGACATCAACATCGAGATCGGTCTCTCGGATGGCTTCCGGGTGGAGTACGCGCAGACGCCTTTGGTTTTTGGCGAGGTGAAGCTCCTGCAGGGACGCGCGGATGTCCTGGGGAGGCGCTTCGACGTGCAGAAAGACTCGACCGTTCGATTCACCGGGCCGCCAACGACCCCCACCCTGGACGTGACCGCGCTGTACAACAACGAGCGGGAACAGGTGAAGATTTTCGTCAATGTCCGCGGCGAGGGAAGCAACCTGTCGATCAAAACCAACTCCGATCCACCTCTGACCGAGACCGAAATCTTCACGATGATCGCCACCGGACATCGGACTCTGAGAACGAATTCGGGAGCTTCGACTTCAGGGTCGTCGGTCGCCGTTTCCGCCCTGGGTTCCTTGGCGGCAAATCAGCTCAAGAACTTGCTCGTCGCGAAGCTCCCTTTGGACGTTCTTTCGATCGAGGCGGGTGAGAGCGGACTCGCCGGAACCAAGCTGGAAGCGGGCACTTACGTGACCGACCGGATCTACATCGGTTATACTGCGCGCATCAACGCGAGGCCGGACCTGGGGCAGAACGCGAACGAGGTGCGACTGGACTACCAAATCGCACCTCGGTGGTACCTGGAGGCTACATACGGGGACGCGAAGGCAGGCGGCGCTGATCTCATCTGGAACCGCGATTTCTAGACAAGGAGCCCTCATGGCATTCCGGCGCCCACTCGAAGCCTTGCTGCTGGGAGCAGTCCTTTTGCCTGCCCTCAGTGCAATCCGAACCGCCGAGGCATGCCCGGCGCCCCCGTTGACCGCGATAGTTTATTCGCCGCGCGACGGGGAGGTCGGGGTCCCAACCAATGCGGTGATCGACATCCACGTGTTTGCTGAGCCGATTCCGAGCGACATCGCCAACCAGTTCACTCTCTGGTCGTCGTCGTCGACAACGCAGGTCCCCTTGCAGCAGACAACCCGCATCGATTCGAGCGTGACGTACATCACCGCGATCAGGTTGATTCCCTGCTCGACGTGCTTGTTTGCCAATCAGGCCTACCAGGTCCGGCAGGGGGCCTCGTCCGCCGCGCCGATCCTGGCCACTTTCAACACTGGCTCGCTCTCCGACACTATCGCACCGCCGCCGCTGACCGGGGCCTCGGCGAGCGTGAATGGTTTTGACACGCATCCCGATGGCGGGACGGATTGCTTCACCGAGAGGATTCGGCAGCTCAGGATCAACGTGCCAGATGTCGGCAAACCGGTGGTCTACTCGATCAGCGAAGGTGGCCTGACGATAACGGTGGACGATGCGAGCATCGTCGGAAGCTTCTACTGCTCTGGCCAACCTCACTGGCAAGGGGACAGGTCCTGGGTGGTCGCCCCGGGCCAGCACACCGTTCAGATCAGCGCAGTGGATCGCACCGGACACGCTTCCGCACCGGTGGACGTCGCTTTCAATGCAAACTGCCAAGCTGTCTCAACCGACGGCGGAGCCCCCGGGGGAGGCAGTGGCACTCCCGCCGACGGAACCGGGACGCCGGTGCGGCCGGTTGGCTGCAACGCCGGGACCGGGGGTGTGCTCGCGCTGGGCGGACTGGCGATGATCCTGCGAACGCGCCGGCGAAGTCGCCGCGGTGTCTCGACCCCGGCCTAGCGCCGGGTCAGAGCTGCCCTTAGGAAGTCAACTCGGCTAGGCTGCGAACCCTCCAGGGCCGTGAAGGAGGAGAGCAGGCAAACAGCCTCCGAGTTTGCTATTCGCTCTAACTGGAGCGAATCAATTTCCGCGGCCGGCGTTCAATTCGGTGTGAACCATTCCCTATGACTTTACCGCTCATCCTGGCCCAGGCTTCGCAAACAACTCAGGGCTGGCTCACCACCAAATTGCTCAGCATCACCCTCTCGAGCGCCGAGTGGGTGCTCTGGATTCTCGCCTTTCTTTCCGTGCTGTCGATCGCGCTGATGCTGGAACGGCTCGTTTATTTTTCATCCCATCGGCTGCCGGACTCCGGCTCATTGGCCGTACAGCTCGCCCGGGGCGAGCTCGAATCGGTGAAGCGGGAGATCGGGGAGAAGAAAGGGATGGAGGCCTCGGTCATTCGCGATGCGCTCGCCGCGGTTTCACAGGGCCCGGACTCGGTGGAACAGGTCATCGCCACCGCGATCACCCGCGAGCGCCCGGAGTACGAAAGGTCGCTGTCATTCCTCGGCACCCTGGGCAACAATGCTCCATTCATCGGTCTGTTCGGGACCGTGCTCGGCATCATCAAGGCCTTTCACGACCTCGGGCGAACGGTGGTTCGCGGCTCGGCGATCCAGCAGACGGTGATGACTGGAATCTCCGAGGCTCTCGTCGCCACCGCGGTGGGCCTTGCCGTCGCCATTCCCGCAGTGGTGGCGTTCAATGCGTTCAACCGGTGGCTGAAGACGATCACCGCGCGAACCGAGAGCCTGGGACATGCCCTGGTCGGCTATCTGAGAGCGCAGGAAGGCTCCGGCCAGGCCACCCGGGGCTCGGAGATGCCCGTCCGCGAGGTGCGCTAGATGGCCTTTGCGACTCAAGGCGGCGACGAGGAGATCACCGGGATCAACGTGACTCCACTGGTGGACATCGTCCTCGTGCTGCTGATCATCTTTATGGTCACCGCGAACTTCATCGTTCGTGAAACGCTGGAGGTCGACCTTCCGCGGGCGGCGCACGGCGGCGAGACGCTCCAGGGTTTGATCAACGTGGTCCTGGACAAGGACGGTCGCATCTTCTTCGATGGCGCCGAGGTGACGGAGGAGAATCTTTTGGCGCGGATCGGCGACTCGGTGGCGAAAGATCCCCAGACACGCGCGGTGATCAGCGCGGATCAGGCCCTGAACTATGGTCGGGTGATGCACCTGATCGACGAGATCAAGGGTCGGGGCATCGCGAAGTTCGCGCTCAACATTCAGAAGGAATCGGCGGCGGGGCGACCGCCGTAGCTTTTGGTTTGGTCCGGTGAAACCTTTGTCCGCTTACCTTTCCTCTCGACGCGCGGTGCTTCCGATGTTCATCGCCGGCTCGGTGGCGCTGCACGGCGGAGCCTTCGCGGTGATCAGCCAGGCGACCCGGCGGGACAGGGCGGAACCGGTGGCTCCTCCACCGTTGGAGTTGGTGGTGATCGAGGTCGAGAATCGAGCTCCGCCGCCGATCGAAGAGGTGAAGGCACCGCCGTCGAGGCCTGCGCCCAAGCCGCCGATCAAGGTCGCCTCGGTGAAATCCGCGAAGCCCAAGGATCTCGCCCCGCCACCTCCGAACGAAACCCCTACGGCTGCAACACCACCCAAGCAGGCGCCGCTGGTGGTGGGGATGACGATGTCCTCGACGACCACCGGAGGCTCGTTTGCGGCTCCGGTGGGCAACACCCTCTACGGGAAGGCGGAGACCAAGGCGCCCTCGCCGGAGGAGGTGCAGTCCTATTCAGCTTCGCGTTACGTGCCCATCTACCAGGTGGATTCGCAGCCGACGGTGCTGCACGAAGAGAAGATTCCCTACCCGCCCGGCGCGCAGCGCGAGGGAATCGAGGGAACGGTATTGCTTTCAATCGTGATTGACGCCGAAGGCAATGTGGTAAGCGCCAAGGTATTGACTGGGCCAGGTCACGGTCTCGACGAAGCGGCGCGGGATGCCTTCCGGCGGTTCCGATTCAAGCCGGCGATCAAGTCAGGACAACCGGTCTCGACGGAGATGAAATACAAGTACACCTTTTCCCTCAATTGAGTCATTCGCCGCAGTGAATTCTAAACTCGCGAAAGGGCTGCGATGATTTTCGCATTTCATCTGGTTTTGAGCGCAGCGGTGATGGGCGCCCCTCCTTCTGCGGCGGGTCCGGTTTCTCCGGCACCCGATCTCTACCGGATGCCCCCGGAGGAGATCGCCCAGTTGGCGAATGCGCCGCTCACCCCATCGTTGAACGTCGGCCCCGACGAGGATTGGGCCCTGTTGGAGCGGCGGCCCACTCTCCTCCCACTGACGGAGGCAGCGCAGCCCGAGCTCAAGCTCGCCGGGATTCGCTTCAATCCGCAGAACAGCGATCAATCGCGACCGCCTTATGCACAGAAGCTCTGGCTGTTGCAGATCTCCACCCGCGCCGAGCGGACCATTGCTGGAGTCCCCGAAGAGCTGAAGGCGCGCTGGGCCAGCTGGTCGCCGAATGGCAAGCGCCTTGCGTTCGCCCTGAGCACCGATCGCGCGCTCGAGTTGTGGATCGTCGACGTGGCGAGCGGGGTGGCGAAGAAAATCCCCAATCTGCAACTCAATGGGGTGCATCCGAGCTCTCCTTTTCATTGGCTGGCCGACAGCGAGAGCCTGGTTTGCCGAACGGTGGTCGCTGACCGCGGCCCACCTCCGCAGGCGCCGCGCCTTCCATCCGGGCCGGTGATCGACGAGAGCGTCGCGGGCCGCAGCGCGCCTTCGCGCACCTATCAGGACCTGCTCAAGAATTCCTATGATGCAGAGCTCTTCGCCTACTTCGCCCAGGCGCAAGTCCAGCGGGTAGGCATCGACGGACGAAGCGAAGCCCTGGGGAAGCCGGCGATCGTGGTACGGGCAGAGCCGTCCCCCAATGGGGAATTCATCCTCGTTGAGTCACTCCACCGGCCGTTCTCGTACCTGGTCCCCGAGGAGCGTTTTCCGCGCACCGTGGAGGCGTGGACGGCGAAGGGGAAGAACGCGCGAACCCTGGCCGAGCTACCACTCGCCGATCAAGTGCCGTTGAGCTTCGATGCGGTTCCGGTGGGCCCGCGACATTTTGGATGGCGCGCCGATTCAGCGGCGACTTTGTACTGGGTGGAGGCTCAGGATGCCGGAGACCCGCGAGTAGATGCGCCGATTCGCGATCGACTGTTTGTGCTCGCCGCCCCCTTTGCCGGCGCTCCGGCCATCCTGGCATCCCTCCAGATGCGGTTTCGCGCCGTCGAGTGGGGAAACGATCAGCTCGCCCTCCTCTCCGAGGGGCGATGGAAAGACCGGCGCGTGCGAACCTGGAGGATCTCGCCTTCCTCGACCGGGGCGAAGCCGCAGCTCATTTTCGATCGGTCCAGCGAGGATCGGTATCGAGATCCGGGCCGACCCGCGATGCGCCACACTCCGCGCGGCACCTCCGTTCTTCAAACGGCGAGCGATGGTCAAGCGCTCTTCCTCACCGGGCCTGGAGGGTCGCCGGAAGGAGACCGACCGTTCCTGGATCGGCTGGACTTGAAGAGCCTGGTGGCGACCAGGCTGTGGCAGTCAGAGGCTCCCTATTACGAGGAGCCGATTCATGTCTTCGCCAACGACGGCGCGCATCTTCTCACCCGGCGCGAATCCGTGGCCGAGCCACCCAACTACCAATTGCGGGATTTGATCCAAAAGACGCTCCAGCCGCTGACCCACCTCCCGCATCCGGCGCCGCAGTTGGCCTCGGTCCGATCGGAGCTGGTTCGCTACCAGCGCAGCGATGGGGTCAAGCTCAACGCGACCTTGTACCTGCCGCCCAACTATTCCCGACAGGCCGGGCCACTGCCGATGCTGATGTGGGCCTATCCCCAGGAGTTCAAGAGCGCCGACGCTGCAAGTCAAGTGACCACCTCCCCCCACCGATTCGTCCGGATCACCCCGATGTCGCCGCTGTTCTGGTTGGCGCGCGGCTACGCGATTTTCGACAATCCCTCCTTCCCGATCCTGGGTGAGGGAAGCCGTGAGGCCAACGACACCTACGTTCAGCAGCTCGTCGATGACGCGAAGGCAGCGGTGGACGAGGTGGTTCGCCTGGGGATCGCCGACCGCAACCGGATAGCCATCGGCGGCCATTCCTACGGCGCCTTCACCGCGGCCAATCTGCTCGCCCATACGGACTTGTTCAGAGCGGGAATCGCCCGCAGCGGCGCGTACAATCGCACCCTGACGCCGTTTGGCTTCCAGAGGGAGGAGCGGACCTTCTGGGACGCACCCCAGCTGTATGTGGAGATGTCACCGTTCACCAATGCGAACAAGATCGACCGTCCCCTGCTCCTCATCCACGGCATGGAGGACAACAACTCGGGGACCTTCCCGCTCCAGAGCGAGCGACTGTTCCAGGCGCTCAAGGGGTTCGGCAAGCCGTCGCGCCTGGTGCTCCTGCCGCACGAGGCCCACGGTTACCGGGCCCGCGAATCGGTGATGCACATGCTTTGGGAGATGGATCAGTGGTTGGAGAAGTACGTGAAGAACGCCCCGCGGGGAAAGCTGGCGCACAGCAGCGGAGCGAATTGAAGCGCCGGGCGGATAGGCCTGGAAAAACCCGCCGTCAGCCGACCTCCCGCTTGACGCTCTCCAGCGTCGTTTCGATCAGCTTACGGATCTCATCGAGTCGCTCGCGGGTCTTTGCCTCGAAGCGGAGGACGAGCAGAGGCTGGGTATTCGAGGCGCGGATCAGCCCCCAGCCGTCAGGAAACGTCACTCGAACGCCGTCCACGTCGACGATCCGGTAACCCTGCCGACGGAATGCTTCCGTCGCCCGCCGGACGATCTCGAACTTCTTCTCCTCCACCGTGTCGACCCGAAGCTCGGGAGTGGAGAACGTCTGCGGAACGTCGAGCAGAAGCTCGGAAAGCTTGCGCTTCTCGTGGGTGAGAATCTCCAGCAGCCGGGCCGAGGAGTAGATTCCGTCGTCGTAGCCGAAATAGCGGTTTCGGAAGAAAATGTGACCGCTCATTTCACCGGCGAGCTCGGCGTGCTCCTCCTTCATCTTGCTCTTGATCAGCGAATGACCCGTCTTCCACATGATCGGGCGCCCGCCCTTCGCCTGAATGTCGTCGTAGAGGGTGAATGAGCACTTCACCTCACC
>WNFG01000340.1_pt1 | contig 40064 bp, 45 predicted proteins | sample 5400431 | NCBI WGS metagenome assembly WNFG01 (sample SAMN13153346, study PRJNA577476) | soil metagenome | isolation source: 120 cm saprolite under Douglas fir tree site 2 hole 3 replicate 2 | place: USA:California | collected 2015-04-18
CTAGTCTCACATTCCGGGAATTCGGGCGAAGGAGAGTTCGGCTATTCGCTGAACATCACCGATATTCAAACGACCTGGACGGAGACGCGGGCGCTGCTGGGGAAGGGGCAAACCGCTGTGCAGCAAGCCCTGGATGAGATCGAAGGGATGCTGCCGTTCCGCCTTCTGGGCCTGGACTCGGACAACGGATCGGAATTCATCAACTGGCATCTGCAGGCTTGGTGTCAACGGAAACAGATCCAACTCACGCGAGGACGTCCGTACAAGAAGGACGACAACGCTCATATCGAGCAGAAGAACTGGACTCATGTACGAAAGCTACTGGGCTGGGAACGCTATGACACGCAAAACGCAGTCGAGGCCATGAACGACCTGTACCGCCGAGAGCTGCGCTTATGGCTGAATCTGTATCTACCCTCGGTGAAGCTGGTGAAGAAGGTTCGCGTGGGATCGAAGGTGCGGCGCGTCTATGATGGTCCGAAGACCCCCTTGGAACGGGTGGTGGCATCGAAGCAGGGAGATGCGGCGCAACTATCCATTCTGAAAGAACTCCAAAGATCACTCGATCCGTTTCAGTTAGCAAAAGTCATCGACAGGAAACTCGAACGGATCTACCGCCTAGCGAACCGGCGGCTGAGCCCGAAAGCACAAGAGAAAGTCGAGTCCAGCCAGGCCAAACAGGTGCGCAGCGGCCGGCGAAAAGGCTGTGGAAAAGACGCTCGCTTCGCGAGCTTGGAAATCCCTTCGGGATTCCCACTTTCCCACAGCCACAACAGCAACAAACATTCTCCGGTTACATATCAAATGGCGCGACATGGATAGCTCAAATGGCTTGACGCGTGCGTCTGAACCAGCCGGACCAGGCGGCAGTCCCTTATGGAACGAGCACGATTTTTCCCGCAGCGCCCGGTTCAAGAATTTCCTTGTGCGCGCGGGCGGCCTCAGCGAGCGGCAGCTCTTTGCCGACGACGGGACGAAGCGTGCCGTTTTCGAGCCCGGCGGTCAGCCCGGCGTGGATTTCGGCTTCTTCCCCGGGGGTAATGGCCCATACCGTGAAGCCCCGCGCGGAGGCGCGGCGCAGCATAAGGTCGCGTGGATTGATGGTGATCTCGCCGCGGTTACCGATAATGATGACGCGGCCGCTCGTTGCGAGCAGCTTAAGGTCGGCCGCGAGGTTCACATTCGCGAGCATTTCGAGAATGACGTCCGCGCCGCGTCCACCGGTCGCTTTCAGAATTTCTTCCTGATAGCCAGCTTGGCGGTGATCAAAAACTTGGTGCGCGCCTTCGCGCTTTACGAGATCGGCGCCTTTCTGCGTTCCCGCAGTCCCGAACACAGTGAGGCCCATGGCCCGTGCCATTTGGACCGCGGCGCTTCCCACTCCACCACTCGCGCCGTGCACCAAGACAATTTCCGAGGCCCGTGCCTGGGCGGAGTGATACAGCGCGTGATACGCCGTTCCGTAGGGAACCCAAACGCCCGCGCCCTGGCTGAAACTGATTTTTTCCGGCAGTGCGTGCACTTTCTCTTCCAGCGCGAGCGCGTACTCCGCGTAAGCGCCGGTCAGCGTCCTGGCGGTGTAGACGCGGTCGCCCTTCATGACTTTCTTCACGCCATCGCCGGCCACTTCGATGACTCCCGCAGCGTCAGAACCCGGCGTGTAAGGCAACGGTGGCTTCACGGCGTAGGTGCCCGCCCGCATGTACGTGTCGTAGGGATTCACTCCCGCGGCGTGGATGCGCACAAGAACTTGCCCTGCGGCAGGCTTGGGCGTGGGGACTTCTTCGAGCTTCAAGACTTCGGGACCGCCAAATTCATGAACGACAATAGCTTTCATTTGTGCTTCTCCAGCGAAAAAGCCAGCGAACAAGAAAAGTGGCGGCAAATTCGCGCCATCCGGGCAGATCAGAAGTGATCATCGGCAATGACTGTAGCGATTTCCTTATCGATAAGACCCGCGGACTGCGCCCAAGCAGTCGTCTGCCAATTATCTTTTCCTTTTTTCGGGGGAATCCAGGGCGGCAGCGTCTGGTTCAGATAATTTGCCAGGGCATAGATGTAGGGTTCATACATTTTGCGAAGCGCGGCGAGTTTGCGGTCGGCTTCTTCGCCGTCATGGAGTTTCATGCCGTGCTGGGCGAGGACGTCGCGGATGTGGCGCAAGTCTTGAGCGGAAAGTCGATCGTGAGGCAGCGGCTTGGGCGGCGTGCCGAAGACTTGCGAGAGATCGACGACAGCGTGACGCGCAATCGCAAAAGTGAGCTCGGCCTGTTTTTCACAAGCGCCCTCGATGCCCACGATCACCAGCGCACAGGTATCCAATATCGCGGTAAGCGATGCGATCCACGATTGGTTGTCATGCTGCGAACGGAAAAAGCCCAGCACCGGATAAGACAGATGGCTCTCCATCAGCTCGGCGGACCACAGCTCCCAATCTTTCAGTAGTTCGGCCAACGCGTCCTGGCCGTACTCATAACTGTGGCGGCGAAGCAGTTCTCCGGCCGTCGGCGGCGTACCCGCGCGGGAATCGAGCAGGGAAATATTGACTTCGCGCTTCGAAAAAGATCCATAGATAAACGGCAAGTAGCCGATCACCGCAGCGAGAAAGCCGAATCCAAAACCAGCTTCGGTGACCACCAGCGCGCGCGCCAAGCCGGACCGGGGAACGACATCGCCCAGGCCCAGCGTGAAAAAGGTGGTGCCGCTGAGATAGATGTCCGTCAGGAAACCGGGCTGGGTGCCCGTCATCACCACCGCGGACCCCGCACCATACTGCATGAGCCCGAATCCCAGCACGAGGCCGACGGCCCAAACCCCAACAAGAACGAGAAGCGAGAGCGGTCCATAAAAGCCCAGCAAAGCCTCGCGGGTCTTGCGCGAAGGGATGAGTCCAGTCATGAATCTCCAAGTGATCCACGTTGAACGGTAGAAAAGACGAGTGAGCCGGAACTTTCGCGTGACGCGGCGCGGGAGGATGATGGCCTCAAACGCGTCCCAAATGACGATCACAAAGATCGCGATACCCGCGGCGAAAGCGCCCGGAGCTGGAATCATGTGCGGCATTGTACGCGTTCGGGGAAGAGAACGCCCGGTTCGCTAGGGTTCGAGCCGCGCGTTGACGCTGATTTCTACCTTGAACAGCTTCGAAACCGGGCAACCTGTTTCCGCGGCCTTCACCGCCGTGTCGAACTTGGCTTTGTCCGCGCCAGGAATCTTAGCGACCAGGTCGAGATGACTCTTGGTGATCGCGAAGCCGTCCGCGAGTTTCTCCAGCGAAATGGTAGCCGTCGTCTCCAGTTTCTGTGCGGTCAATCCCGCGTTGCCGAGTTGCGCGGAAAGCGCCATCGTGAAGCATCCGGCATGCGCCGCAGCAAGAAGTTCTTCCGGATTCGTACCCACACCATTTTCAAATCGCGTGCTGAACGAATATTGCGTCTGCTTCAGGACGCCGCTGTCGGTGGAAATCGTGCCTTTGCCGTCTTTCAAACCACCTTGCCAGACTGCCGATGCCTTGCGCTGCATGTTTCTCTCCTTTTGCGTATTTCGTCTGTTTCCTAATCAGAGAATTCGATTCTCCAGCAAGCAGGAAGGGTATATTCACAAAATGGAACTGTCGAGCAGTAAGTGAGGCATATGCTGAGAGAAATATTGCGCGACGCTGCGTACTGCTCGTGGCCCCTGCCTGCGCCGCCGTGGGTGATGACGCAAAGCTGGCACGATCTCCTCTTTGCGCATTGGCCTGTCGATGCCGAAAAACTGCAAGCGCTGATTCCTGAACGGCTGCAAATTGACACGTTCGACGGCCGGGCGTGGCTTGCCGTCGTGCCGTTTCGAATGACGAATGTTCGCTTGCGTGGGACGCCCGCGGTGCCATGGCTCTCGGAATTTCCCGAACTGAACGTAAGAACGTACGTTGTCTGCGATGGGAAGCCGGTTGTCTGGTTTTTCAGACTGGACGCGGGCAACTCGCTGTCCGTGGCGATCGCGCGCGTGACCTGAATCGCAGCCGCTAATTCTCACCACTTGTGAAAGATGAAAAACGCCGCAGCCACGATAAATGCGAACCCCACGCCGTGGTTCCATTTGAACTTGTCGCCGAGATAGAAAACTGAGAACACCGGGAAGATCGAGAGCGTGATGATCTCTTGAATCGTCTTCAATTGCGCGGCGTTGAATTGGTAGGAGCCGATGCGGTTTGCCGGCTCCTGAAAACAGTATTCAAAGAAGGCGATGCCCCAACTCGCCAGGATCACTTTCCAGAGTGCCTCGTTCCGGTATTTCAAGTGCCCGTACCAGGCGAAGGTCATGAAGATGTTGGAAATCGTAAGCAATACGATGGTTCTCATTCGATTCGGTTGCTCCTCATGGATTGCCAGACTGAACCGGCATTGAGACTGAAAAGCATTCATCGGAGTTGCAATTTCGTCAAATGTTTAATGCCGGTTTCCACACAAAGACTTTCCTGCCCCCTTCTCTGGCATTGACCACTCTCGTACTCTGATTGCATACCCAGTAGCACTTTCTGGCTCCCGTTTCCCTGGATTGATCGAAGAACGCTTGAATCGAAGAGAGGCTTGCGTGCTATCGAGATTACGTAGGTTTTTTATTGCTTTTCTTGTGTTGACGTTTTTTCTTTCTGCCATTATCGAGAGCCAGGAAAACACCGTGCTGGTGGCCACCGGCTCCAGCATGCCGGAGCCGCTCTATAAGACTTGGATCGAGGCGTATCACAAACAGCAACCCTCGACCGATATTCGCTACATGGCCTCGGGAACCTCGGAGAGCGCCCGAAATATCCTTGCCGGTTCCGGGGATTTCGGCGGCGGCGATGCTCCCATCCCCGAAGCCCAGCTCCGCCCCGCGAAGAAACCAGTGCTCGAATTGCCGGCTGTGCTGATCGGAATTGTAGTGATCTTCGAACTATCCGGTGTGAAGGGCGAGCTCAAACTCACCGGGCCCGTGGTGGCGAATATTTTTCTTGGGAAAATCAAAGCCTGGAACGATCCGGCTATCGCGAAACTCAATCCCGCGATGAAACTCCCGGAACTTCCGATTCAGCTCCTCCACCGCGCTGACGGCAAGGGTTCCAATTACATCCTCTCGGACTATCTCGCGAAGGTTAGCCCTGAGTTTCTTGCTACGGCCGGCCGTAGCGAATCCCCAAAATGGCCTGTGGGCCAGGCTTTCCAGCGCTCGCAGGACCTGGTGGCCAAACTGCGAAACACGCCCGGCGCGATCGGATACACCGAATTAAATCTTGCCGCCAGCTCCGGTGTCCGCTTTGCCAGCATCAAGAACGCGGCGGGTGAGTTCATCAAGCCTTCCACGAAGTCGATCGACGCGGCGGCATCCTCTAGCGGCAGCAAGATGACTCATAATTTTCGGGTCTCACTGACGAACGCGCCCGGAAAAGTTAGCTATCCGATCAGCAGTTTCACCTGGCTCTATGTGCCCGCGGTTGCCAAGGATCCCACGCGCGGTCGCGCCGTGGCCGACTACCTGAAGTGGGTCTATACCAGCGGCCAGAGAATCGCCCGGGATGAGGGCTACGCCACTTTGCCCGAAGACGTCCTCGAGAAAGTGGCCGCCAAGGCTGCAACTGTTCACTGAATCTTGCCGCTCTTTGATAAGTCGTGACGCGCACAAAGAAGGCGGATGTTTTTCGGTGTCAATGAAGGACGTCCCTGGGAAAAAGGAAGATCGTGGTCGAAGTGGAGATTATCTTCCTGACCGCAGATAACGCACCGTCCTTTGTCGCGTTGCCAGACTTCTAGCTTCACGGCCGAAGGAATCATGCGTGTGGGAGGTAGGCTCTCGGGCGGCGCAGCTTCGATATCGACATCTTCGGCGAGCTCGAGGCGGTACTTGAAAACCGACCGTGCATCGTCTCGTTCTTGCCAGCAGTCCGTGAGGCGAAAGAAGCCATTGAAGGCCCAGATTCCCGCATGAATCTTTTCCTGGACTGCTACTATTTCCGGAGACTTATGGCTCATGAGAAGAAAGCTTAAATTCGGCCGCAGATGAAAATGCATTCCTTGTTGAAAGCTGACACTCCATGCCTGACACATTTCTATGTAAGAGATGATTTCCGCGGCCGCGTGAGGTAGCGAAAGCACGAGGACTTGAACTTCTCAGACGTTGAGAGTGAGGGAGACGAGATCCCGTCGCGTCGGCGGAGGGAGCGGCGGCAGCTTCGAGCGATCCACCGGACGATAGAGCGTATCGCGTTCGACGGGAACGCGCCCGGCAGCGCGGATCAAGCGCTCGAGTTCATTGCGTGGAGTAAACTCGGAAGTCTTCGCGCCAGCGTCGTGGTAAATCTTTTCTTCCACCACCGTGCCATCGAGGTCGTTCGCACCGAAACGCAGCGCAATCTGCGCGATGCTCGGCGAGAGCATGATCCAGTACGCCTTGATGTGCTCGAAATTATCCAGCAGCAACCGCGACACGGCGATGTTGCGCAAATCCGCGTAACCAGTCGGCTTCGGGATGTGCGAGAGCGCCGTGTTGTCCGGATGAAACGCCAGCGGGATGAACGCCACGAAGCCGTGCGTCTCATCCTGCAATTCGCGCAACCGGACGAGGTGATCCACGCGCTCTTCCTCGGTCTCCACGTGCCCATATAGCATAGTGGCGTTGGAATGCAGTCCAATTTCATGCGCCTGCCGCGCAATGTTGAGCCACATCTGCCCGCTGACCTTGTGGTCGCAAATAATTCGGCGCACGCGCGGATGAAAAATCTCCGCGCCTCCGCCGGGCAGCGAATCAACGCCCGCCTCTTTCAGCTTAAGCAGAGTTTCTTTCGTGGTGAGCTTCGCGATGCGCGCGAAGTAGCCCACCTCGACCATCGTGAACGCCTTCAAATGGACGCCCTGGCAGCGTTGCTTCAGCCCGCGGATCATTTCCAGAAAATATTCGAACGGCAAGTCCGGGTGCAGGCCGCCAACAATGTGAAATTCCAGCGCGCCTTCGCGCACACCCTGTTCGGCACGGGCGTAGATCTCATCCAGAGAAAAATTGTAGGCGCCGGGCGCATCGGGATCGCGGCCAAACGCGCAGAGTTTGCAGTGCGCCACGCAAATATTTGTCGGATTGATGTGCCGGTTGACGTTGTAATACGTAATGTTGCCGTGCTTTTTCTCGCGTACGTGATTCGCCAGCCAGCCCACAGCAAGCAAGTCCGGCGAGCGGTAGAGCGTGATGCCGTCGTCAAAGTTCAACCGTTCACCGGCCCGGACTCGGTCCGCAATCGGCTTCAAACTAAGATCGGTAATCGTCAGTTCGCTCATTTCGAATCCGTCGAGAGTATCAAACGCGCCAAACCGCAGCCGCCGCGCCCCAGAACAACAGGAACAACATACTAATATAGCCGTTCACGGTGAAAAACGCAGCGTCCAGCTTGCTGAGATCGTCAGCCTTGACGAGGGAATGTTCGTAAGCAAGAAGCGACGCAACCACGGCGATTCCTGCCCAAGCCGGCCAGGGCAAACCAAAGCTGAACGCCAGCCATCCGAGAAGAGCGATCACCCCCAGATGCATCCATCGCGCGATCGTCAGCGCGTGCGCGATTCCAAACTTTTTCGGAATGGAAAAAAGCCCGGCTTGTTGATCGTAATCCACGTCCTGGCAGGCATAGAGCACGTCAAAGCCTCCGACCCACAACGTGACCGCCCCGCAAAGGATCAGCATGCGCGGGTCGAGCCCGCCGGTAATGGCGATCCACGCCGCCGCTGGCGAGATTCCCAGCGCGAAGCCAAGAAAAAGATGCGACCAGTTCGTGAAGCGCTTCGTGAACGAGTAGAAAAACAGAATCGCAATCGCTAGCGGCGCAAGTTTTAGCGCAAGGGGATTCAATTGCCAAGCCGCCACAAGAAACAGGGCGACTGCAACCACGGTGAAAAACCATGCAAACTGTAGTGACAGAGCGCCTGTTGCCAGCGCACGCTGCTTCGTGCGCGGGTTCTCGCGATCGTAGCGAAGATCTGCGATCCGGTTCATAGTCATCGCCGCTGAGCGCGCCGCAACCATGGCAATCACGATCCACAAAATTTGCCGCAACGTGGGCCACCCATGTTGAGTAGCGCGCGCGGCGAGCAGCGCTCCGGTCAGCGCAAATGGCAGGGCAAACACGGAGTGCTCGAACTTAATCATCTCCAGCACCGTCTTGATGCGCCCCGCCATTTCTAGTTCATGCCTCAGCTTTCTTCGACACCGGAGTGCCTGCCCAGCGGTACATTTTTTCTTGAGGCAGATCGATCTGCGCAAGCACGCGGCAGACATACTGCGTCACCACATCGTCGATCGTTTTTGGATGATGATAGAACGCAGGAACGGCAGGCATGATCACTGCGCCCGCCTGCTGCGCACGCAGCATGTTTTCGAGGTGCACGCGGTTGAATGGCGTGTCGCGTACACAAAGCACGAGCTTGCGGCTTTCCTTGAGCATGACGTCCGCCGCACGCGCCACAAGATCGTCGCTGATTCCGTTCGCAATCGTGCCCAGCGTTCCCATCGAGCAGGGAATCACGACCATCGCATCAACCGCGTAGCTGCCCGAAGCAATACAAGCGCCGACGTCTTTGTTCAGTAGAGTTTCTGTTTTTGCTGCCGGGCGGCCGAGAATGCGGCCCGGCAGTTGCTTCAGATCGCCTGCGGAAAGACCAAGCTCTTCGGCGAAAAGCCGCTGGCCCGCTTCCGTGACTACCAGGTGCACACGCGCGACGCGCACATCTTCTTCGAGCAAAGCCAGCGTCTTTTGCGCGAGAATGGCCCCGCTGGCCCCGGTCACACCTACGGTTACGATTTGTTTTTGCGTCTCAGCCATGTTTTCCGCGAGGATAGATTCAGTCTCGCAGCGCCCTCCGGGCAAGTCAAGCTGAGGAGTTGGCCGCGAGCAGTGTTAGAATTCGCATCGGCCGGAACATATGAATCAGAGTGAATTGTTGAAGATTCTGGAATCCGTGAAATCTGGCGAGCTCGCGCCCATCGGGGCCATCGAGCGCCTCAAGCATCTGCCTTTCGAGGATCTGGGTTTTGCAAAGGTAGATCATCACCGCGCGCTGCGCCAGGGTTTCGCTGAAGTTATCTTTGGCAAAGGAAAAACGCCGCAGCAGGTTGCTGCCATCGTGAAGGCCATGCTGGCCAAGAAACATTCGCGGCACAACATTTTAGTGACGCGCGCGGACGCGAAATTGTTCGCGCCTGTGAAGAAGTTGAATCGCACCGCGAAATTCCACGCGCTGTCCGGCGCGATCACCATTGAACGAAGCACTGAAATCACTGGCAAAGGTACGATACTGGTGGTTTCCGCCGGCACCAGCGACATTCCCGTAGCCGAAGAGGCCTTACTCACCGCCCGCATGATGGGCAATCGCGCCGAGCCTCTCTATGACGTCGGCATCGCCGGCATCCATCGCCTGCTAGATCATCGACGCAAACTCGCCGAAGCCCGCGTCATCATCTGCGTTGCAGGAATGGAAGGCGCATTGCCGAGCGTCGTCGGCGGCCTCGTCGCCGTGCCGGTGGTCGCCGTTCCCACCGGCGTCGGCTACGGTGCCAGCTTCGGCGGCGTCGCCGCGCTGCTCGGTATGCTCAACAGTTGCGCATCGAATGTAACCGTCGTCAACATTGACAACGGCTTCGGCGCCGCTTGCGTCGCCTCTTGCATCAACCGCCTCTGAAGATTTCTCTGGAATTTTCTGCGAATCTCTGGGCACTCGGCGTCTCTGCGCTGTCTCTTTCCTCTTCTTTCCAGCACAATTATCGCTGCCTGCGTTCACGCTCTCAATAGGACCTTCATCACGCCCGGCTGCTGGGCGAAGCGAATTGCTGCCGCCGCATCCGCAAGAGGAAACGCGCGTGTGATCAGCGGAGTTGGATCCACTTCACCTGAACGAAGCAAAGCAATCGCTTTGGTGAATGGCCCGCACCGCGAGCCCACGACGGTAATTTCTTTCACCACGATCGGCCAAGTCTCGACGGGAGCTGCGCCGTGAAATGTGGACTTCAAAACGAGCGTTCCTCGAGGCTCGGTCATTTGCAGCGCCGTCGCCAGACCCGTTGGCGATCCGGTAGCTTCAACGAGAAGTGCAAAACCATCTTTGCTGCGATTCCAATCACTGGCATTCCCCCGAACCTTTTTGGTTCCGATCCCAGCTCGGCGAGCAAACGCGAGTTTTTCAGAGTGTTTTCCGTACATCACGACACGCGGCACGGCAGTTTTCAGAACGCGCGCGATGAGCTGTGCGAGCTTGCCATCACCCAGGACCGTAACGGAGTGGAGCTCCTTCACATGGACCTGCTTGAGAATTTCGCAAGCGGCCGCGAGCGGCTCGACAAAGACTGCCTGCTCGTCTGTAATGTTCTCCGGGACGATGTGCAGGTTTTCCAGCGGTAGCGCCAGATATTCCGCAAACGCACCATCGTGATTCACGATGCCGAGTACGGTTCTGCGTTCACAATGGGTTCTCAACCCGCGCTTGCAAAAACTGCAAACTGGTTTGAAACCATACGCCGAACAAGAAACATTGATTTTCCCGCAGACTCGCCGCCCTATCCATTTTTTCTTCGCTGTCGCTGAGACGCCGCGCACTTCCGCGACTTCGCCGACAAACTCGTGCCCCGGCGTCCCGCGAAAATTGTGATACCCGCGGAGGATCTCTAGGTCCGTGTTGCAGATTCCCGCCAGCCGCACTCGGATAAGCGCCCAGCCACTCCGCAGTCTCGGCAGCGGTCTGTTTTTCGAGACGAGCTTGTGGTTGCGCGCTGTGAACGCGAGCATTTTTGCCTGTCTCCGCAATCAGTGAAGGGCAGCAGCCAGTGTTTTGAGTAAGAGTGGCTCTTGTTCGGAGAACACCGTACGGAGATCGAGGATGAGCCGGTCGTCTTCCACACGGGCGATCACGGAGACGCCGGCAGGCGCGCGGCGGAGGCGTTGTTCAAGTTTCGTCGCGGAATAACGCGCGCTGGCGATTCGAATCACTTTCGACGGCAACGATTGCGCCGGGGTGGAGCCCCCGCCCGCGAGCGAATTCCCGTCCGCAATTTCCATCTCCACTTCATCCAGCGGAAGCTCGGGACGGAGTTCACGCAGGAAATTCTCCGCCCGGCGCTTCAATTCCTGCGGCGTCATTCGAATCATCCGCATCACCGGGATTTCATCCCAGGCCGCGCGCAGATACGCGCCAAGCGTAATCTCAAGCGCGGCAATCGTGAGCTTGTCCACGCGCAACGCCCGAAAAAGCGGGTGACGCCGAACGCGCGCCACAAGATCTTTTCTCCCGGCAATAATTCCCGCCTGCGGCCCGCCAAGAAGTTTGTCGCCGCTGAAGGTGACAATGCCCACACCCATGTCAATGCTTTGACGCACTGTTGGCTCGGTAATACCGCGTTCGGCAAGTTCGACCAAGCAACCGGAGCCGAGATCTTCGACGAGCGGCAATCCGGCCCGCTGGCTCAGCGCCACCAGCTCTCCGAGGGAAGGTTTGTCCGTGAACCCGGTGACCGTGAAATTCGAAGGATGCACACGAAGCAGCATGCGTGCTTTTTCATTGATGGCGTTTTCGTAGTCCGCGAGCTTGGTGCGATTCGTCGTCCCCACTTCGCGCAAAAGAGCGCCGCTCTGCTCCATGATTTCCGGGATTCGAAAGCCGTCGCCGATCTCAATGAGTTCGCCGCGCGAGACGATTACTTCGCCGCCGCGGGCAAGCGCCGCGAGAACCACCAGGATGGCAGCAGCACAATTGTTGACGACGATGGCGGATTCCGCACCGGTGAGGCGCGTAAGAAGCTCCGCGGTATGCACATCGCGCTTGCCGCGCGCGCCCGCTTCCAAATCGTATTCCAGATTCGTATACTGCGTGGCCGCCCGCCGAAATTCTTCCACCACCGCTTCCGGCAGCGGCGCGCGGCCCAGGTTTGTGTGGAGAATCACGCCGGTGGCGTTGATTACCGGTTGCAGCGACCGTGAAAGGATTCGTTCCACGGCAGCGGTGATGAGCTCTTCCACCGCGTCTGGATGGAGCGCCACCGCGCTCCAATTCGAATCACCGGCGATGCGCGCGCGAAGATCCGCCAGTACCGCGCGCGCCACCTCCACGACCACGCCGCGGTCCACGCGATTCGAAAGCGTCGCCAGCCGCGGCTGCAGCAGCAATTCGTCGACCGAAGGAATTTGCCGCAGCAGTTCCGCTTGCTCGCTGGAAACCGCGCGTTTGGCCCGGGCATCCATTCGAACATTTCAGCACAGTGCGGAGCGCCGGGCAATCCCGGCGGCCCGCAACGGTGGCGTATGCGCATCGCCGCAGGCTCCTGCGGTTGACGCGACTCGCTTGTGCTCCTAGCATGGAGGTTCGGAGGTTTCCTCCACGCATGGCGACCATTGACGAAGAGCTGGGCCAGCTCGAAAAGGACATCCGCCAGCTCAAGATCGAATATGATCAGTATTTCGGGGGGGGCCGCAAGCGCCCGCCGACGGAAATTGAATGGCGCATCGATCTGCTGATAAAACGCTACTCGGAGCGCGGCGGCGAGCTGAAATTCGCCCAGCGGTTCCGCTTCAATAATCTTTCGCAAACGTACGCGAAGTACAAGGACATCTTTCGAAAGAGAACCGCGCAGAAAGAAGAAGGCAAGGTCCAGCGGCACTTTGGCGCGGCAGCGAAAGAGATCGAAGCGGCTCGCCACAAGAAAGAAGAGGAAAGCCACGCTTACGAACCGAAGGCATTTCGCATGACGTGTTCCGAGCCGGAGCGCGAGACCGAGAAAGTCGAGCAGCTGTACCAGGCGTTCCTGGAAGCGAAGCAACTGGCCGGCGAACACACCGCGAAACTTTCACGCTCGAGCTTCAATGAATTCGTGCTGAAAAAAACGAAGGAACTCCAGAAACAGAAGAATTGCAAAAATGTCGAATACGTGGTGGAAACGGTCGAAGGCCAGGTCAAACTGAAAGCGCTCGTGAAATCGTAGATTTTCCCCGCCGTTTCCCACAGGCTGTGCACTTCCCCTATTCGCGCGAGACTCGTACACTGTTGTGCTTTTCCACTTTCGGAGGAATCGATGGCCGTGGAGCGCGCGCTGATCAGCGTGTTTGACAAGACGGGAATCGTGGAATTTGCGAAGCGGCTTGCCGCGCTGCAGATCGAGATTCTCTCGACGGGGGGAACGGCGAAGCTGCTGCGCGAAGCGGGCGTCAGCGTGCGCGACGTTTCAGATTTCACGGGCTGGCCGGAAATGCTCGGCGGACGCGTGAAAACCCTTCATCCGAAAGTGCATGGCGGGCTCCTCTTCCGGCGAAGGAACGCGGAAGACCGGAAGCAGGCAGCGGAACACGGCATCGCGCCGATCGATCTGGTAGTGGTGAATCTGTATCCGTTTGAGGTGACGGCGGCGAAGGCCGTGCTGACGGCGGAAGAGTTGATCGAAAACATCGATATCGGCGGGCCGACGATGCTGCGTTCGGCGGCGAAAAATTTCGAGAGCGTGACGGTCGTCACCGATCCCGAGGATTTCGAGCGCGTGGCGAAGGAACTCGAGAACGCGGGCGACACGACGCTGGCGACGCGGCTGGAACTGGCGCGCAAAGTGTTTGCGGCAACTTCGCGGTACGACGGATTAATCACCACGGAATTGGAGCGATTGGCAGCAGCTTCGGGAAATGTTTTTCTGGAAGCGAGGCCGGTGTTTTCGGAGCGTGTGCATGTGGCTCTGCGGCGGCAGCAGGAATTGCGGTACGGTGAAAATCCCCACCAGGCCGCGGCGCTGTACGTTCTAGCGGGGCGGAAACCGGAAGGACTGGCGGCGGCGAAACAGCTCCAGGGAAAAGAGCTTTCCTACAACAATTTCGTGGACCTCGAAGCCGCACGCAGCCTGGCTGCGGAATTTTCCAATCCAGCGGCAGTGATCATCAAGCACAACAATCCGTGCGGTACGGCGGAACAAGCGACGCTGCGCGAGGCGTATCTGAAAGCGCTGGCGTGCGATCCAGTGTCGGCGTTCGGCGGCGTGCTGGCGTTCAACCGCGTGGTGGATGCGGCGACCGCGGAAGAGGTCGCGAAACTTTTCGCAGAGTGCATCGCCGCACCGGGGTTCGATGAAAAATCCAAAGCCATTTTCGCGACGAAGAAAAATCTGCGATTGCTTGAATTGCCCCCCGGCGGCTTGAAGCCGGAGCGCGAGCTGCAACTGAAACGCATTCTCGGCGGAATGCTAGTGCAGCAGCCGGACCTGGGCGAAATCCAGGAAAACGAATTGCGCACGGTGACGAAGCGGGCCCCGACGGCGGAAGAGCTGCACACGATGCGCTTCGCGTGGAAGGTGGCGAAGCATGTGAAGTCCAACGCCATCGTCTTCGCGAAAGATGGCGCGACGCTCGGCGTCGGCGCCGGGCAGATGAGCCGAGTAGATTCCGTGAAGATCGCCGTGATGAAGGCGCAGTCACCGCTCACGGGAAGCGTAGTGGCTTCGGATGCGTTTTTCCCGTTTCCCGATGGCGTGGAAGAAGCAGCCAAGGCCGGAGCGACCGCCGTGATCCAGCCGGGCGGCTCGGTGCGCGACGCGGACGTGATCGCCGCGGCGGACCGTCTCGGTTTGGCCATGGTGTTCACCGGCATGCGGCACTTCTTGCACTAAGTTGGCGACTCTCCGTGGAAAAATGTGCTGCGTCTTTTTGCCGCGGCTGCGCATCCATTTGGGTAGCGCGCGAGAAGTGAAACGAGCGCAGCGAGGTGAATTCATGGCGGCACCGAGCGCAGGCACAAAGATTGTCCTGCAGGTTGGCGCGGAATTGCGCATCCGGAAAAACGGCGATCTGATCCTGGACAATCCAGAGCTGGAACTGGAACGCCAGGAGCGCGCGGCCGATGCCGTGCTGCTCTACCGCTTCGAAGCAAGCACCGGCGAGCATGTTTTGCGGCTACTGGATCCGGTTGCCGATCATAAACATGTAAAGGTGCATCACCGGGACGATTGAACTTCCGCCCGCGAGCAGCTAGGCGCTACTTCACGCGGTGGTAGGTGACTTCGATGGCTTTGGGTTTGCCGTCGGCGTCGGTTATATCACCGCGGGAGATGTAGGTATCGCCGTCCACTCGCGTCAGGATCGCGTCCTTCAGTTGGTTCACGACGGGATTCTCAAAACGGAAAATGCCGCTTTCCCATTTCGTGAGATTCAGATGATAGGCTTCCTTTTCTTCCCAAGGTTTTAACTCCGGAGAAAAATGGCGGAAGTAAAACTCGATGCCGCCGGGCATTTCGCGAATGGTGAAAAGCTCGATGACGATGGTTTTTTCGGAGTCGGTGAGGCGGAAGAAGCCCTGCATCGTGCCGTTCCTCGGAGCCATCCATTGCTGTTCGGCGGTCATGGGGCCGAGCTTTCCTTCCCAGCGGCCGGCGAGCCAGGAGAAGTCCTCGAGCGCAGGTTTGCTGGTTTCGGACGTGACGGTAATGATGGCGGCGTGGGCCGTTTCTCTTTGCGCGGCCTGCGAGTGAACATGTACGACGAAAATTGAAAAAACCGCGAGGAGTATAACGGTGAAGAGACGAAGTGGACGATTTGAAAGTGTCATGAGCGGCCTCGGTAGGTATATACAACACTCCCGGAGAATTCTGCAGAGCGAATACGTCATTGCCGGCCGATGCGATCGATTTCCTCTTCGAGTGACAGTTTGTCGAGGCTCGAAAGCGGCAAGGAAAGGAACAAGCCGATACGGCGATCCAGAGCGACAAAAGCGTCGAGAAAAGCACGTACGATTTGCGCGGGGCTGCCGGCAACGGCGGCAGGATCGGGAACGCCCCAATGGGCGGTGATGGGTTGTCCCGGCCAGACGGGACAGACTTCGCGAGCAGCGTTGTCGCAAACGGTGAAGACAAAATTCATCAAAGGTGCACCGGGCCTGGCGAATTCGTCCCAGCTCTTACTACGCAAATGGGAAGTCGGAAGGCGCGCTGCCTCGAGTTGCTTCAAGGCCTGCGGATTGACGCGGCCGGCGGGAAAGCTGCCCGCGCTATAGGCGGTGAAATTGGGCTTTCCCTTCTGGTTGAGGATGGCCTCGGCCATGACAGAGCGGGCAGAATTGCCGGTGCAGAGAAATAGAACGTTGTAGGGCGATTGCATCCTGATTTCAGGCGCGGCAGGAAGGGCCGACGACCTTGCCGCGGCGCGCGGGTTTGGTGGCGCGAACGAAGGCGCTGATGAATCTGCCGTCGATGAGCGGGGCGACTTTTTCGACATCGAGGCCGGCGGAAGCTAGAAAATCGCGGGCTTCATCGATTTTGTAAACGCGAGTGGGCTCGATGTCCACGGATTCGAAACCGGCGGCATAAAGCTTGTCGCGGTATTCGTACTCCTCGAGGGCGCCAGCGATGCAGCCGACCCAGAGTTCCATGCTTTTGCGAATGTCCGCGGGGACTTCCCCGCGGACAACGACGTCGGAAATGGCGAAGCGGCCCCCCGGTTTCAACACGCGAAAGGCTTCGCGGAGGACGCGATCTTTGTCGCCGGAAAGATTGATGACGCAGTTGGAGATGATGACGTCGATGGAGTTGTCCGGCAGAGGGACGTTTTCGATGGCGCCCTTGAGAAATTCGACGTTTTCGATGCCGGCTTTTTTCTGGTTCTCGCGGGCGAGGGCGAGCATCTCGTCGGTCATGTCCAGGCCGTAGGCTTTGCCGGTAGGGCCGACTCGTTTTGCGGAAAGGATGACGTCGATGCCGCCGCCGGAGCCGAGATCCAGGACGATTTCGCCCGGCTGAAGCTGCGCGAGTGCGGTTGGATTGCCGCAGCCGAGTGAGGCCGCGACGGCTTTTTCCGGGAGTGCGGCTCTTTCGGCGTCGTTATAGAGATCTTTCGTGATGGCGTCGCAGCAGCTGAGTTCGGCGCCACCGCCGCAGCTCGCCGTGCCGCCGCCGGCAGCGCGCTTGGCGGCTTCGCCGTACTTTTGTTTCACGGCTTCTTGGATGTTTGGCTCGCTCATAGAAGTTCCTCACTTTGATATTTGGACGACCGATTCTGCGGGGACCGCGCGGCTGCGTGTGCAGCATTCTTCATAGAGAAAATTCATAACTTCGCGAAGGGCATCGGTGTCCGCGGAATACCAGAGGTAGGTGCTCTCGCGGCGCACATGGACGAGGCCAACCTGTTTTAATTTCTCAAGGTGGTGCGAAAGAGTGGAAGCGGGGATGCCGAGCTCTTCCTGAACTTCGCCGGCGACCATTCCTTCGGGATGGGCGGCAAGCAGGAGGCGGAGAATCTGGAGGCGAGGCTCCGCGCCGAGGGCGGAGAAGCGGTCGGCGGAGCGAGTGACCAGAAGTGGATCGGGCTTCCTCATGTTTCGATAATTGCGGAAATATGGAATGACGTCAAGCCTTTTTTCGTTGTCAACGCTTACCCCGGCTGCGGCATCCTATTGGTGTGCCTCCCGGGCCCTGGAAACGGTCCCTTTTTTGGCTTTTGACCGCGTTTCGGCCGCATGGGATACTTTTTGTTTCCGGGGCTGACATGAACCTTTACAGGATTAGCTTTGCCGCAGTGCTGACCGGCGTGGCCGGTGCCGCGACCCTCGCGCAGGCAACCCAAGATTCCGTGCCGGCGAGGAAGGCAGAATCGTCTACTGTGGCTCAGGAGCAGTTCGTCCTTCCATCCTCCGCTCTTCCCAAAAAAGATTCGGTGCGCGCCGAGGCCTATTTTAATTACACGATGGGCCACATCTACGAACAGCAGTACGAGGCAACGAGCCGGTCGGAGTACGCCACGTCGGCAATTGAGGCCTACAAAAAGGCGTATGCACTGGACCCGAAATCACCAGTCATCGGCGAGCGGCTGGCGGAGATGTATTGGAAGGCGCAGCGCATCAGAGAGGCCGTGGCAGAAGCACAGGACATCCTGAAGCGCAATCCAGACGACGTGCAATCGCGGCGGCTGCTGGGACGAATCTATCTGCGGAGCTTGGGGGATCTCAGCTCGGGCAGCGGCCAATCGGAGACAGTGGGCCGGGCCATCGAGCAGTATCGCGAGATTAACCGGCTGGATCCTTCCGACACGGAGTCGGCGTTGTGGCTGGCGCGCCTTTACCGGCTGAAGAATGAGCACCACAAAGCAGAACAGGTGCTTCGAGGCATTCTCAGAACCGATCCGGAAAATGAACTTGCGGTGGAGCAATTGACGCAATTGCTGATGGATGAAGGGAAGTCCCCGGAAGCGGTGGCGCTGCTCGAGGGAATTGCCGGACATTCGCCTTCGCCGGTGCTGTTGGACCTGCTGGGTGATGCGTACACGCAGGCGCATGACCTCGCGAAAGCGGAACAGGCGTACCGCAAGGCGCAGGAGCTGGATCCGTCCGAGCTGAGCCATCAGCGCGGGCTGGGGCAGACGCTGCTGGCCGAAGAAAAGTATGTGGAAGCGCTGGCGGTGTTTCAAAAGCTCTCGGATTTGATGCCGGATGATTCGGACGTGTATTTGCGGATCGCGCAAATTTACCGCGAGCTGCACCAGCTGGACAAAGCGGAAAGCAACCTGGTGAAGGCGCGGCAGTACGCGCCGGGCAGCCTGGAAGTGATGTATAACGAGGCGATGTTGTACCAGGCGCAAGGGCGCTACGAAGATGCGATTCGCGTGTTGTCCGATGGAGTGACGGGAGTCAAGGCGCAACCCGCGGCGCAGCCGACACGGCGGAGGTCGCTGGCGATCCTGTATCAGCAACTGGGGCAACTGTACCGCGATACGCAGAATTATCAGGCAGCGGTTTTCACGTACGAAGAGTTGGGGCGCCTTGGCGAGGAGGAAGACCGGCGCGCGCGGATGATGATCATGGACACCCACCGCGCGGCGAAGGATTTGCCGAAAGCCCTGGCGGCAGGAAAAGAAGCACTGGCGAAATATCCGGCGGATCCATCAATACGCGCAAGCCATGCGCTGTTGCTGGGGGAGAGCGGGCAGACGGAAGAAGCGGCCAAGATTTTGCGCGCTCAGCTCCGCGGGAATGAAGGGGACCGGGAAGTTTATCTGAACATCGCGCAGGTCTACGAACGCGGGCGGCGCTACAAGGAAGCCGAGGAATCGGCGCGCGCGGCGGAAGTGTTGCCCGGGCAGGCACGGGACAATGAAATGGTGTGGTTCCTGCTCGGCGCCATTTACGAGCGGCAGAAATTTTTCGACAAAGCCGAGGAACAGTTCAAGAAAGTGCTGGCGGTGAATCCCAAAAGCGCCCCCGTGCTGAATTATTACGGATACATGCTGGGTGATCTCGGAATCCGGCTGGATGAGGCGGAAGCGCTGGTGCAGCGGGCGCTAAAGGAAGAGCCGTTCAGCGGAGCGTACCTGGACAGCCTGGGCTGGATTTATTTCAAACAGGGCAAATTGGCGGCTTCCGAGACGACGTTGCGGAAGGCCGTGGAACGCGAAAGCCATGATGCGACGATCCATTCTCATCTCGGCGATCTTTATGGCAAGATGGGGCGCGGCGATTTGGCCGCCGCCGAATGGGAAAAGTCGTTGAACGAATGGCGGCGTTCCCTGCCCGCGGACGTCGAGCCGGAAAAAGTGACCGAGCTGGAAAAGAAGCTCTCGCAATCGAAGCGTCGCCTGGCGCAGAAATCCGCTTCGAGCGTCGCGAAACCTTAATCAACGTCATGTCTGAGGTCCGCATCCCGGCGTACGCAAAAATCAATCTCCGCCTGGACATTTTGGGAAAGCGCACGGATGGTTTTCATGAGCTGCGCACGATATTTCAGACCATTTCCCTGCACGATGAATTGCGGCTGAGGACCTCGAAACATCCGGGGATTTCGCTGACGATTCGCGGAAATGAATCGCTTTCGAAAGAACCTTCTCGAAGAAATCTTGTCTATCGCGCCGTGGATGTGTTGCGCCGGGAACTGAAGATTCGCGGGGGCGTGGAAATTGAGTTGAAAAAAACGATCCCTGCCGGACGAGGATTGGGAGGGGGATCCAGCGATGCGGCCGCGGCGTTGCTCGGCGCCTTGCGGCTAGCGCGAAGGAAATTGCCGGCGGCGCGTTTGGTGGAGCTTGCCGCCTCACTCGGAGCGGACGTGCCGTTTTTCCTGCTCGGCGGCCGCGCCCTGGGAGTGAACAAGGGCGATGAGATTTATCCGTTGCAGGACATCCCAAAGCAGCACCTCCTGGTTGTTTCACCCGAAGAAATCCATGTGCCCACGCCGGATGCGTATCGCTGGCTGAAGGCCAAGCCCTTGCGATTGACAAAATCGGCCGCAAACCATAAACTCTTTGAGTTCTGTGCTCTATGCTGGAGCGCGCAGGGAAGCGGCCTTTCGAATGATTTCGAGCGGCCGGTTTTCCGGCGGCATCCCCGGCTTGATCGCATCAAGCGGGAGTTGCTCCAAAGAGGAGCTGCAGAAGCCTCGCTGGCGGGTAGCGGTTCGGCGGTGTTTGGAGTTTTCCCGAGCCCAGCGATGGCGCGCCGAGCCGCTGCAGGGTTTCCGCACGATCAGACCTTCGTTTGCGAGACCATCTCGCGCGATCGGTACGCTCGTTTGATGCGCTACGCAGGTTAGCTTGCGCACGCTTCGTGGATCCAGCCGCAGCGTCTCAACGTGTCTGTCTCGTTCGTAGAATCGGCCCCAGGGAACGAAGTTTGAACGCGTGCGATTGCTGAGCGGTCGCACTGGAGTGCAAGCGTCGTGAACGACGACCGATTTAAGATTTTCTCGGGAACGGCGAATCCGGTTTTGGCGGAAAGCATTTGCCGCCACCTGGACGTGCCGCTGGGGAGAGCGCTTCTTGGGCGCTTCAGCGACGGTGAGATTTATTTTCAGATTTTGGAGAATGTGCGGGGCGCGGACGTTTTCGTGGTGCAGCCCTGCCATAATCCAGTGGACAGCCACCTGCTGGAGTTGCTGCTGATGATTGACGCGTTCAAGCGCGCCTCGGCGTGGCGGATTACCGCAGTGCTGCCGTATTACTGCTACGCGCGGCAGGACCGCAAAGACAAGCCGCGCGTTCCGATCTCCGCGAAGCTCGTGGCGGACTTGCTGGAGACGGCAGGTGCGAGCCGCGCGCTGACGCTGGATTTGCACGCGCCGCAGATTCAGGGGTATTTCGACGTTCCCGTGGACCATCTATACGGTTCCCCGGTGCTGGTGGAACACTTCCGGCACTTGAACTTGCCGAATCTGACCGTGGTTTCGCCGGATGCTGGCGGCGTGGAGCGGGCGCGGTTTTTCGCGAAGAAGCTGGATGCGCCGCTGGCCATCGTGGACAAGCGCCGCGTGGATGTGGACGTGAGCGAAGTGATGAATTTGATCGGAGACGTCCGTGGACGCAGCACGCTGATCGTGGACGACATCATTGATACCGCGGGAACGCTGGTGAAAACGGCGGAGGCGTTGCTGCGGGAAGGCGCCACGCAGGTGTACGCAGCGTGCACGCATGCGGTGCTCTCCGGACCGGCTATTGAGCGAATCGAGAAGTCCAGAATCACCGAAATTGTGGCGACGGATTCCGTGCCGCTCAGCGACGCAGCGAAGAAGATGGGGAAAATCACGGTGTTAAGCGTGGCGGATTTGCTGGCCCGCGGCATTCGGTCGATTCACGAGGAAACTTCGATCAGCGAGCTCTTTATTTGATTTTGTAGGACAGACATTCCAGTCTGTCCGTGGAGAAATGGCAGGAAGAGACAGGCAAGAATGCCGGTCCTACCTGGAATTCAAGAAGGGAAGAAGGCCATGGCAGACAAGATTGTAGTGGAAGGCGCGCCACGCACGACGCGCGGCAAGAATGAGGCGCGGAGGCTGCGGCAGACGGGCAAATTGCCGGCCGTGTTGTATGGTGGCAAAGGTGAAGCCATCACGCTGGCCGTGAATACCAAGCAGGTGAGCGCGATTCTTCGTTCTGAGACCGGGCATAACACCTTGTTCCAGGTGGACCTCGGCGGAAAGCACGAGCCGGCCATCCTGAAGGATTGGCTGGTGGATCCCGTGACGGGAAATTTGCTGCACGTAGATCTTCTGCGCGTGGCCATGGATGTGCGCATGAAGGTAAAGGTTCCCGTGCACACGTTCGGCGAGCCTTCGGGCGTAAAGGTCGAGGGCGGTGTTTTCGAAGTGGTGACGCGCGAAGTGGAAATCGAATGCTTGCCGGCGGATATTCCGACGGAGTTCAAGGTAGACGTCAGCGGCCTGGCGCTGAACGCGCAACTGCGGGCCGCGGATCTGCCGATCGATAAGAACAAGTGGAAGCTGCTTACCGAGCCGGAGCGCGTGCTGGCGCACGTTGTGACTCTGAAGGTCGAAGAAGAGAAGCCTGCGGAAGCGGTGGCGGCGGAAACGGCAACACCGGCCGAACCGGAAGTCATTAAGAAGGGCAAGAAGGAAGTGGAAGGCGAAGAAGGGGCCGAGGAAGAAGCGAAGCCCAAGGCGGCGGAGAAGACCGAAAAAGGCGAGAAGAAGAAGTAACGCGCCATCGGGTGACAGTCTATGCGGCTCATTGTGGGACTTGGGAATCCCGATCCGGAGTATCAGTGGACGCCGCATAACCTGGGTTTCATGGCGGTGGATGAACTGGCGAATCGCAACGGGATTCGCGTGGAACGGCCCGAAGGCAAGGCGCTGGCGGGCCGCGGAAAAATCGCCGGGGAAGACGTGATCCTGGCAAAGCCGCAGACGTACATGAATCTCAGCGGGATCTCGGTGCGGGAGCTGCTGGAAAAGTACGAGCTGGACTTGAAAGATTTGCTGGTGTTGTGGGATGAAGCGCAGCTTCCCCTGGGCACCATCCGGATTCATCCGGACGGCAGCGCGGGGAGCCACAACGGCGCGAAGTCGGTGATCGATTCGCTGGGGACGCAGGAATTTGCGAGGTTACGGCTCGGTTGCGGGCCGGATCATCCGCTCAACAGCCGCAAGGAGTATGTCCTGCGGCCGATGAAGAAAGCGGAGCTGGAAATCGCGGCGGAGATGATCGGCGAGGCCGGCAATGCCGTGGAGATGATCCTGAAGCAGGGAATCGACGCGGCGATGAATCAGTACAACCGGCGGAAAGCGGCGGAGTCCGAAAAGCCGGAAGAAAAGTAACGACGGTATTGCCGGGCCTAGCGCCCGGGAGTGGAAGGAAAGAGGTCATCATGGAAGAACGTCTGTACGATTTGGTTTTTATTGTGCGCCCGGCGACTCCTGAAGAGGAGATTAAGAAGGTGCTCACGGTCATCGAGCATGCTTGTGCGGAAAAGGGTGGCAAGATCGAGAAGACCGAAAACTGGGGAACGCGGAAGCTGGCCTATCGCGTGGCCAAACATCGCGAAGGGATTTATATTCACCAGGAGATTCATACCACGCACGGCGAGCTGATTGCGGAGCTGGAGCGGCGCCTGCGCGTGCAGGATACGGTGATCAAGTATCAGACCGTGCGCTTGGACGAAGACTTGAAGCGGCAGAAGAAGCTCACGCTGAAGCGCGAGAAGCGCGCCGCACGGCGTCCGCGCCGGACGGCAGCTCCTCCCGCAGCGGCGGCACCGGCGCCCGAACAAGCAGCCGCGACAACCTAGCTTTGTGGTCTGGAGCTTTCCGCCCAACAGCGATTCCGGTTTTTTGTGACTCACATGAAAAGACCCCGGCACTGGCCGGGCAAGAAGTGAAAGGGTGGAACGTATGGCAGAAGAGCAGAAACAAGCACCGGCGCCGGGAGGATCTCCGCGGCGTGAAGGTGGCCACAGCGCGCATGGCGGCGGACATGGCGGACCGCGGCGCGAAGGCGGCCCGGGCGGACCGGGTGGTCCGGGCGGACGGCCGCGCGGGAAGCGGCAATATTTCCGCAAGAAAAAGGTTTGCAAGTTCTGCGTCGAGAAGATGGACTTCATCGACTACAAGCGCGCAGACATCTTGTCGCAGTTCGTGCAGGAGCGCGGAAAAATTCTGCCTCGCCGGATGACCGGCGTCTGCGCGCGCCACCAGCGTTGGCTGGGCGTAGCGATTAAGCGCGCGCGGAACATTGCCCTCATGCCTTTTGCAGGCAGCGCAGCGGGTACGCAGGCGCCGCGGGTAGTGGTACCGGGGGCGGCCGGGCAAGCCCCTGCGGTCGCACCGGCCGCAGGTGCGCCGGCTGCAGGCGTAGAAGCGCCAAAGGCCTAAGGGAAGAGGAGCCAAGAGAACACTCATGCAAATTATTCTTCAGGAAGACATCGATAAACTGGGGCACCGCGGTGACGTTGTCACGGTGAAGCCCGGCTATGCCCGCAATTTTCTGCTGCCCAAGAAGCTCGCCGTCGAAGCTACCGTTGGAAACTTAAAGGCCATCGAGCGCATTCGAACTTCGCTGGCGAAGAAAACGGCGACGGAGATGGAAGCGGCCAAGAAGCAGGCTGAGCTGTTGAATGGCATTTCACTGAAATTCAAGCGCAAGACGGGCGAGAACGATCAGATGTTCGGCTCCGTCACTTCCGCGGATATCGCCGAAGGGCTCGCGGCCCAGGGCTTCAAGATTGATAAGCGCCAGGCTCAGCTTGGTGAACCCCTGAGGACCATCGGCGAGTTTCCGGTGACTGTGAAGGTGTTCCGGGATGTGACCGCCGAAATCAAGGTGACGGTCGAAAAAGAAGCTTAGGAAGTCGCAGTGCGGGCAGAGTTTTTCTCAATAGGGGCGCAGCCGGGTGCGTCCCTATATTTTTTCCTTCTTCGCCGCTGCTCAGCCTTCGCAGCGGCGGAATTTTTTAGAAGAGATGCTTGGTGGTTTCCAGTGAAGTTCTTCAAGTTTGCCTTCCAGTCCTTTCCTGCGGGAGAAGAGCTGGTTGTCTTAATGATTAGGACTCCCGAGGGGGGCGGCCGTTCTTTTCTTCCACGAGTTTGTCCTAGCCTCAGCGATCCGCCGGAACTAAGCCAGAATCTGGTCTCGCATACCGCCGTACGCCATCGCGCGGACGAACTCTCTTCCCTTGAAAACTGATACAAAGTCGAGGCGCTGCCGACGAGCGGAGCTGGAAAAAGTTTTGCAACGATTTCCGAAGCGATGCACAGGCACTCCGGTTGACGCGCGCCGTGCTTCCGCGCACAATGCGGCATCGCTTGAATAAGAAAGTTCTCGTACCGGGAATAAAATTCTCCGCGCTTGCCCTCCCGCGCGGAACGTGGTACAAAAGCGAAGAAAAGGCGAACGCAAAGCAGACCCCTCATGCCTGTTGACCCGACCCTCGAAAAGCCACTGCCGAATAACCTGGATGCCGAGCGCTCCGTGCTTGGCGCGATCCTGCTGGATAACAACGCGCTGAACGTCGCTATCGAAAATCTCCGCCCAGAGGACTTCTTTCACGATCACCACCGGCGCGTGTTCACGCACATGATCGCGCTGGGCGAAAGCCAGCAGGCCATCGATTTGGTGACGCTGACGGAAGAGCTGCACCGCAAGGGCGATTTGGAAGCGTCGGGCGGCGCGCCATATCTGGCGGCCCTGGCCGATGGGATGCCGAAAGTTTCAAACGTAGAGCACTACGCGCGGATCGTGAAAGAGAAGGCGATTCTGCGCAACCTGATCCACGCCACCCACAATATCCAGCAGCGGGCGTTCGAAGGTGAAGAGGACGCGGACGCCATTCTCGATGGAGCGGAGTCTTCGATCTTTGCTCTGGCGGAAGACCGCGTGCGCGCCGGATTGATTCCGATCAAGGAAATTGTCCGCGACAATTTCGAGCGCCTGGAAAGAATCTTCAAGGAAGGGAAGAGCATCACGGGCATTCCGACCGGATACACCGAGCTGGATAAGCTCACGTCCGGATTGCAGTCTTCGGAACTCTTGATTCTGGCGGCGCGTCCTTCGCAGGGGAAGACCGCGCTGGCGCTGAACTTGATGGAAAACATCGCGATTCGCGGCGGACACCCAGTGGCGATGTTCAGCCTGGAAATGTCCAAGGAATCGCTGCTGCAGCGCCTGGTGGCGTCCGTGGCGCAGATTGATGCGCACAAGTTTCGAACGGGGCATCTCAGCCGGGAGGACTGGCGCCGCATGACGGAATCGCTGGGAACGATTTCGTCCGCGCCGCTGTGGATCGACGATGCGGGCTCTATCAGCGTGCTGGAAATCGGCGCGAAAGCGCGCCGCTTGAAGCGCGACAAGGGGCTCTCGATGCTGGTGGTGGATTATCTGCAATTGATCACCGCGCGAGGGCGCTTCGGCAATCGCCAGGAAGAAGTTTCCAGCATTTCGCGAAGCTTGAAGGGCTTGGCGAAAGAACTTCAGATTCCGGTGCTGGTGCTCAGCCAATTGACGCGTGCCCCAGAGCGCGATGAGCGCGGGCCGCAGCTCTCCGATTTGCGCGAATCGGGAGCTATCGAACAGGACGCGGACGTGGTGATGTTCATCTACCGGCCGCATTTCTTCAAAGCGGGCGCGACGCCAGAAGAGCGAGAAGAGACGGAGCTGCGAATCGCCAAGCAGCGTAACGGCCCGACCGACATGGTGAAGTTCGTGTTTCGCAGCCGGTTCACGCGGTTCGAAGAAGCCGCGCCGGATGCCTTCTCACAGTTCAATCCCGACAACATGTAATTGCTGCCACAAGCGCGGTAGGATAGCCACAGGCCTCGCATCTCCTACTCGCCAGGGACCACCACGAGCCACGCCTGTCTGCCCTGGAAGCCGAAGTAAATGCAGGCTTTAGACGGGTCTTTGAGCCTCCGTCGGCGAATGGCATCGCATTCCAGTTTGTGGCACTTGGCATGCAATTTTGCAACTGTTGTCTTTCACGCGGCAGTTCGTGTGGCCGCCAGCCTGCGGAGATTGAATGTCGTAAACTAATTTATTCGGAAGGTATATGGCACGCACGCAGAAAAGTCCCCGCAAAGAAGTGAGCCGGCCCGTGTGGGCCGAAGTCTCGCTTTCCGCCCTGGCACAAAATCTCCAGGCCATTCGAAAGTACGTGAATCCGCCGGAAGAAAAGCGCAAGACGCCGCGCAGAATCCTCTCGATCGTGAAAGGCAACGGCTACGGGCACGGCGGGCCGGAAGTGGCACTGGCGCTGGAAAAAGCGGGTTCGGATTGGTTCGGGGTAACGTGCACGGACGAAGGGATTGCGGTTCGCAAGATGGGTGTTCGAAAGCCGATTCTGATCCTAACGGGCTTTGTGCCCGGCGAGGAATCGCGGCTGGTGAAGCACGACCTCACTGCCGTCATTCATCGCTGCGAACAGCTGGCGGTGCTCGAGCGCGCGGCGGCGCGGCACGGCAAAAAACGCGAGCCGTTTCATTTGAAAATCGATACGGGAATGAACCGGCTGGGCATTGCTACTTCGGACATGGAATGCTTTGTACGCCAGCTTGCGAAGTGCAAGCATCTGCAACTCACTGGAATTTTTTCCCACTTCGCTTCTTCGGAAGTTTTCACCGACACCGCGGTTGGGCAACAGACACGCGAACAAGAAAAGCGATTTTATGCGGCGCTGGACCGCTTGCGCGCTCTGGGCGTGGACCCGGGAATCGTGCATCTTGCAAATAGCGCCGCGATTGTGACGCGTCCGGAAACCTGGGCGGACATGGTGCGGCCGGGGGCGATACTGTACGGCTACCATCCGGGCTACGATCCCGCGGAAAAGCGCGAGGAGGCGGAAGCGCGGCTGCCGGTGAAACCGGTGATGAGCCTGCGTTCGAAGATCATCAGCATGCGCAGCGTGCCTGCGGGTGCAGGCGTCGGCTACAACTCGACGTTTGTGCCCAAGCGGCCTTCGCGCATCGGGGTGCTGGCGGCGGGTTATGGCGACGGAATTCACCGCTCGCTGGGAAACCGCGGAAACGTGCTACTGCGCGGAAAGCTGGCACCGATTGTCGGCATTGTTTCGATGGACGTAACGATGATCGACGTTACCGAGATCGAGGACGCGGCCATCGGCGACGTAGCCACAGTTTACGGCACGGACGGCACCCACCAGCTTCCGGCGAATTTTGTAGCGCGCAGCGTGGGAACGGTGACGTCCGATCTTCTGTGCGCCGTGAGCCAGCGCGTGCCGCGGCTTTACGTTCGATAGTTCGCAGTTCCTGCCTGCTGTTCCTATTCTTTCCTAAACTCGGCAGTAGCCGAAGATTTTCGCTCGCGCATTTCTCGCTGCGCACCCGCTTGAGGTACACTCTGAAGTTTGCGAGCCCGCCATGACGCAGTCTGGGGTGGGGCCGCTCCCAATATGCACCGAATCGCCGCCATTCTTCCCGCCGCCGGTATGGGCACGCGCATGGGCGCGGAAACGCCGAAGCAATTCTTGGAGCTGGACGGGACGCCAATCGTGATTCACAGCCTGAGGCGCATCGCCTCGTGCGCGCTGGTTACGGACATCATCGTGGCCACGCGCGCGGATGAAGTCGCGCGGCTCGAGGAGCGAATCGCGAAGGAAAAGTTCAAGCAGAACGTGCGAGTGGTGAAGGGCGGGGATTCGCGGCAGGAATCGGTGGCGGCAGCGCTGAACGAAGTGCTGAAGGATACGGAAATTGTGCTGGTGCACGACGCGGTGCGGCCGTTTGTGACGACGGAGCAAATTGCACGGGTGATCGAAGAGGCGCGGCGCTGCCAGGCGGCTATTCTGGGGATACCAGCCATGGACACGGTCAAGGAAGTGAAGCGCGCCAGCTTGCCGGAGGATGTGGCGTTGATTACGGGAACGATTCCACGCGAACGCGTGGTGCTGGCGCAGACTCCGCAAGCGTTTGCGACAAAGCTCCTGAAGGAAGCGTTTGCACGCGCGCAGGCCGATGGCGTGAATGCTTCGGATGAAGCAGGTCTGGTGGAGCGTATCGGCCACGATGTGCATGTGGTGCTCGGGTCAGAACGCAATATGAAAATTACACGGCCTGCGGACATGGAGCTGGCTCGCTTTTACGTGGAATCGGAAAGCAAGAAGGCATGAGCACGCGCTGCGGCATCGGTTACGACCTGCACCGGCTGGAATCGGGGCGAAAGCTTATCGTTGGGGGGATTGAGCTGCCTTTCGATAAGGGGCCGGCGGGGCACTCGGACGGCGATGTGCTGGCGCATGCGGTTTGCGATGCGCTGCTGGGTGCGGCGGGGCTCGGAGACATCGGCACGCATTTTCCGGATAGCGATCCGAAGTGGAAGGGCGCCAACAGCCTGCTGTTCCTGGAACAGGCCAAGAAGCTGCTGGAAGAGAAGAAACTCGCGATCGAACACGTGGACGCGGTGGTCATCCTGGAGAAGCCGAAGCTGGGCCCGCATTTTCCGAAGATGCGGGAGGCGCTGGCAAAATCGCTCGGCGTGCCCTTAGAGAAGATTCACCTGAAAGCGAAGACCAATGAAGGGGTGGATGCGGTCGGCCGGGGTGAGGCCATTGCCGCGCATGTCGTCGCGACGCTTGTTTCCCGCTGATTCCTTCGGAACCACAGGATTTAACGTTACCGTAAGTCCTTTAGGAGCAACAACTTCCAACAGGGCTTGGAAGTGTTGAAAGCAAATAACTTAGGAAACGAGACTTCGGCTATAACCCGACAAACGCGCGGTGTTCGCCCGAGAAGTGCGGATTCTGAAGAGCTTAACCGCGAAACCAGGACAATAAAACAAAAAAGCCAGCAAGATGCTGGCGTTACGGGCGGCGGTCGGGGTTATACCTATGCAGTACTATACCTGAACGGTTAGTTTATGTCAAGGAGAAATCGGAGTAGTTCAAGCAGAACAGTGGCGGCCGGAGGCGGTCCGCTGTGGGCGCCCGTAGGCTACAATCTTCATGATGCTTCCTGCTGAACACTCCGACGCGCCGGTTGCGGCCGCAAATCCGTTTACGTCGACCGACGTGGTTGCCATTCTTCGCGAGCATGGATGGCTTTTGGCGGATCCCACGCCTGAGCAGATTTCATGGTGTGAGCGTGCGGCTGCGACATTGGGTGGACACGCTGCTGACGGTGCAGCGTTGGGCGAGCTGCTCGGACTGGTTTTTCATTACGATGCACGGGAGATTGTTTCCAAAGTGGAAAGTCATGTGGCACTCTCCCGCTATGCCGCGCGGGACGTTTTGCGGGATCTGGCGCTGCTGCTTCTGGATGGCGGGGCGGTGAATTCAGAAAGATTCAGCGAAATCATCACGCAGTTGAAACAGGGGATGGATCTGCGGGGACGAGAATTGTTTCACCCGATCCGGCTGGCGCTGGCGGGGCGGGCGGGGGAAGGCGAGCTGGATCGGGTGATTCTGTTGCTGGACGAGGCGGCGGGGCTGTCTTTTTCGGTGGCGGTGAAATCGGCGCGGACTAGAATCGTGGAATTTTGCGCGGGGCTGGATTAGCGATGACCGAGCGAGGACAGGCAGGAATGCCTGTCCTACTGGGGCGCCCGCCTGTAAACTGTGTCGGCCATGGACTGCCTGACAGGGATTCACGCGGTTAAGGAGGCGTTAAAGGCGCAGCGGCCGATCGACTGGATTGCCATTGCGAAGGGGCGGCAGGATACGCGCGTTGAAGAAATCGTGCAACTGGCGCGCAAACAGGGTGTGCTGGTACGGTTTGAAGAACGCGGGCAGATGGACCGGCTGGCGAACTCGAGAGACCACCAGGGCGTGGTTGCGCTGACTGCGGCGCGCGCGGCGGGAACGCTCGAAGACATTCTGAGAGTTGCGAACGCGAGCCGCGGGCAGAGAGGGTTGATCGTGTTGCTCGATGGCGTCGAGGACCCGCACAATCTTGGCGCGGTGATTCGAACGGCGCTGGCGGCGGGCGCGCACGGCGTGGTGATTCCGGAGCGGCGCGCCGCCGGACTCACCGACACCGTTGCGCGCGCGTCCGCCGGGGCCCTGGCGCATCTGCCTGTCGCGAAGGTGACGAATCTCGTGCGCACGATGGAAGAATTGAAAGAAGCGGGCTATTGGCTGATAGGCCTCGACGAGGAAGGGGACAAGAGTTACACCGAAGTGGACTACACTTCACCGGTGGGCATCGTTCTGGGAAGCGAAGGCAAGGGTCTGCACGAGTTGACGCGCAAGCGATGCGACTTTGTCGTCAAATTGCCGACGACAGGCCCAGTGAAATCGCTCAACGTTTCCGTCGCGGCGGGAGTCGTACTCTTTGAGGTCCTCCGGCAGCGGCCACACAAGAGCTAGTCTCCTACTTATTCATAGTCCCAGGCGACGACATGATGGATCGCAGTGAGCGCGCTCACCGCATGCCTTCCCCGTAGCGGTTACCGCCTTGGCACAGGAAGTCATCCCGCTTGGCCCCGTTGAGTTGAAGCGCCAACCCGGCCTCGAGGTCCAAACATATGTTGGCAAGGTCATCCAAGAGGGTCGTCGATACGAGCGAATTCTTGTTCGTCGGAAGGAACAATCAGCATGCAAAACTTCTGAGCGAGACGCGGGAAACCCTCGATGGCTTTACGTTCCTGTAGTCCTGGTGTTGTCCGCATCCCTTCACACCAAGAAATAACCTACTTGTCATACTGAATCAGGGAGAAGACGTCGACGTCGGTAAGTTTTTTGCGGCCGTTGAGGAAGGTGAGCTCGACGGCGAAGGCTGCCCCTTCGACGATGCCGCCGAGTTGCTGGACGAGCTTTACAGTGGCGGCAGCGGTGCCTCCGGTGGCGAGCAGATCGTCGCAGATGATGACCCGCTGGCCGGGTTTCACGGCGTCTTCATGAATTTCGAGCGTGTCCGTGCCGTACTCGAGCGCGTAGGAAATGCTGGCGGTCTTGGCGGGGAGCTTCTTTGGCTTGCGAACGGGAACGAAGCCGGCGCCGAGCCGGTAGGCCAGGGCGGGGGCGAAAATGAAGCCGCGCGCCTCGATGCCCGCGACGATATCAATCGTGTGGCCTTGGTAGTGCTCGCAGAGGCGGTCGATGAGAAGATGGAATCCTTCTTTGTCTTTCAGAAGCGTGGTCAGGTCGTAAAAGAGAATCCCGGGCTTCGGGTAATCAGGCACTTCGCGGATCAGCTTCTTCAAATCGTTCATTCGAAACGTTTCCTCCCGGTTCGATTCACTGCGCTGCGCACCCTTCAGTCGCTATGGTCGATGAAAAACGCATCCCGGTCTTGCGCATCCGAAATGGCAGGCTCTTCCCGCACTTCGCTGACGCTGGAAAACCGCGGCCCTCGCTCCAGCATGGTGCGCAATTCCCGGTGTTGCTGCGGCGTGCCCACGGCAAATACTTCTACGCGGCCATCGCTAAGATTCCTTACGAAGCCGCTGACGCGCAGTTTTTCGGCGGCAGCCAGCGTGTAATAACGATAGCCCACGCCCTGGACCATACCCGATACGAAATACCGCTTGGCTTGTTTTGTTTCGCTCACGGAGCCTCGAAATTGTAACAGAGACTTCTTGTTTCTTCCTGGCCTGCGCTGAGGCCGGACTTTAGCGCCGCACCTTGGATGCGATAAGCTCTTATTCCGCTAAATAGGGAGGCTGCCCTGCGGGGAATTTGGCGCATCCAAGATTCTATGAACTTTGTCCGTCCATCCTCGTCCAGTACGTGCGGCTTGTCTGTTTTGTGCGTCGTAGTCCTTGCTATCGGGCTTTTCCTTCCGGGATTTCCGGCCCGCGGCCAAGATGCGCCGCAGGGGCCGATCGCGCCTCCGCCGGAGCGCCACGTCACACGCATTACCAGCAATGCCGAGCCGGAAGCGCCGCCCGCGCTCCCCGAAGCCGAAATCATTAAGCGCTTCACGGACAAAGAGGAAAACTATCTGCTCGCGCGGGCCAACTACACCTACCGCCGGACCGTGCGCATTCAGGAATTCGGTCCGGACGGCCAGCCGTCGGGTGAATTTGTCGTCGTGACACAACCAGCGCGCGATTCGGATGGAAAATATTTCGAGAAAGTTGTCGAGCGGCCGCGTTCCTCCCTGCAGCATCTGTTTCTTAGGACTGAGGATATCGAAGGGTTGCAGCGCACGCCGGCGTTTCCGGTTACCGCCGGTCAGCTAGCGAAATATAACTTGAAATATCTCGGCAAGGAGCAGGTGGACGAAATCGATTGCTACATTTTTCAGGCAAAGCCCAAGACGGTGGAGCGCACAAAAGCGTATTTTGACGGCATTGTGTGGATCGACGCCAAGTATCTCGAAGTAGTGAAAACCTATGGGAAATGGGTGACGGACCAGGGCGACATGCACAGCGTCGCACAGTTGCCGTTCAGCCTGTTCGAAACTTACCGGGAAAATGTCGACGGGAAATTCTGGTTTCCGAACTACTCGCGCTCCGACGAGACTTTGAACCAGAAGGGGCTGGAAATCCCGGTCCGCATCGTCATCAAGTGGACGGATTTCAGGCGTGCTGCAGCCACCCCGGCCGCGACTGCTCCCGCGCCTGCGGCTCCGGCCGCCACGCCCACAAAACCATAAGCAGTTCTCGCGAAAATCTCCGCCAGGCTAACCGCGCAATCGCTTCAATACGCCGGGCAATTCGTCTAGCGATTCGAGTAGAAATTCCGGCCGAGCTGCACGCAAGCTCTTTTCGGTGGGGAACGGGCCGAGAACGCCAATGGCTCGCACGCCGGCGCGTTGCGCCATCTCGACATCTTGTGCGGCATCGCCGACATACACACAAACAGAAGGATCGACCTTCATCTGGCGGAGAGCCATGCGGAGCGGCTCCGGATGGGGTTTTTTGCGTGGCGTATCGCCGCTGCACACACGCGCAGCGAAAAACGTGGTCAAGCGAAATTCGCGCAACTGGCGGGTGACGCGGTCGCGATCGCCGCTGGTAACGAGGCCGAGAGGATGCGCGTCTCCAAGCTCCGTCAAAACCCGACGTGCGCCAGAGATCAACTTCGGCCGGTACTTGGCGTAGTGTGCTCGCCATAACCGGTCGGCTTCCTCCCAGGACTTCCGCGGCAGCCCGGCGGCGCGATAGACGTGATACCAGTTCGGCGAATAATTTTTCTCGAACTCCTTGACTCCCCAGCGAATACCCATCTCTTTGAACATCGCCAGATACGCGGAAGCGTCAGCGTGGTACGAGTTGATGAGGGTGCCATCCCAGTCGAAGAGCACACCTACGACTGGTCGTTTCTGTTTGTTGGCCATGGACATTCAGAGTAGCAGAAATATTCCGCGGACTGGCCTGGCGGAAGGAGGCAAGTTTGCACGCAAGCGGGCAGCAGAGAGAAACAGGGAAGGTGGTGGAGCGAAATACCTAGAGTTTCTGAAAACGGGAAGGCAGGCCGTCATCGCGATCAAATTGAACGTCGTCGAAGGCCGCAGCGACGCCGAACCAGCCTGGCACGGCTGCAGGCTCTGTGCGGCGAACGCGCGCCATCGAGACCAGGACGACATTTCCCAAGCCCAGGGGTTTACTGACGAGGACCACTTCAAGTTCAACCGGAGTTCCGGTGGCCAGGGCCTTCGGCGCAAGGAAGTAAACGCCGGTCGAACTGATGTCCCGAGTCACGAGGGTGATGGGATGTTCCTCAGGCACGCCACCGACACTGCGGAGCCGGAGGGGCAGCTTGAGGGTGGCTCGGGGATATTCCCGCTGCTCCGGATGTGCGCCCACGGCATGCGTTGGGACACGAACGAAACGGCGCGGCTGGTTAGGACACAGGAGAGGCGTCAAACGTAAGACCGGAGTACGCGGAGTTTCCTTCAGCAGGTGCGGAACCACAATACTGCTGCGAGTATCCGCGGCTGTTTCAGCGTGCCACTTCTGAATTGGAATTGCGCGGTTTGTGGCGCCCATCTCTCCCTCAGAGACGACTCTTCACAGTCGCTGGAACGAACCCAACAAACTTAATTTCCAAACTAGCTTTCTGGAATTGCCCCGTCCGCACCGTTGTGGTGTGGAGCGATACAATGTCATTACAGAAGGCCAAGGTCAACCTGTGGAAAACCCCTAAAGTGTCCTAAACTCAAACACTTAGTCATAGTACTGGATACTGTCCACAACATACTGTGGATTCATTCCAAAAAGACTCTACCAATATGGTCCTCGACAGAAGGGTGCTCCACGGTTATGACTTGATGGGCAGGTTTTAAGTCATGTCAACGACCATCACTGAGCCGCCAAACTCCGTAGCGGCTCCCGCTCCTCGGCAAACATCTGCCCGAATGAAGACTCTGGTCTTACTGGCTTTTGCTGCCGTATATGTGGTTTGGGGTTCCACTTATTTGGCGATTCGTGTGGGCCTCGAATCGTTTCCGCCATTTATCTTGGTGGGGATTCGCCACGTGACAGCCGGACTTGTGCTGTATGGAGTCTTCCGGCGGAAGAGCAGGATTCGCCCGACGGGGGCGCATTGGTGGACGGCAGCGGTGACAGGTTTCATGTTGCTGTTCGTCGGGAATGGCGGGGTGAGCTGGGCGGAGCAGACGGTGCCTTCCGGGATCGCGGCGTTGCTGGTCGCTACCGTATCACTGTGGCTGGTGATATTCGATTGGCTCCGCCCGGGCGGAATCCGGCCAGTTGCCAGGGTCACATCAGGGCTCCTGCTTGGATTTGGGGGACTGCTGCTGCTTGTAGGTCCAGCGCATTTGGGAGGCTCGGAGCGCGTCGATCTACGCGGTGCAGGAGTCCTGATGGTCGCCTCGCTGGCGTGGGCCTGGGGTTCGCTGTACTCGAAACACCGCGACAAGCCCGCTGCTCCCATGTTGAACGCGGCGATGCAGAGCTTTGCGGGTGGCGTGGTGCTTTTGATCGCCGCTGCGCTTACGGGAGAATTCCACGGATTCCATTTTGCCGCTGTCTCCACCAGGTCCTGGCTCGCGCTGCTTTACCTTATCGCCTTCGGGTCGGGCATCGGATTCAGCGCTTATGTCTTCCTTTTGGAAAAGAGCACTCCGGCCCGCGTGGGAACGTACGCGTTTGTGAACCCCGTCGTGGCCTTGTTCCTCGGGTGGCTTATTGCTGCCGAGCCCCTAACGCTGCGTACTATTCTTGCTGCAGGCGTCATTCTCACGGCGGTGATTCTGGTAATTACCGCGCCGCATCCAACGCCAGCGCGCGTCAAGGAGCCGTTGCCGGCTCCCGGTGAAGCGTGATTGTGCAGGGATATCGCCAATTCGACTTTTCCACTTTGGCAGACCTTTCCGGATAGATTTGTTTTTCGGACTGCGTTACTTTTGGCTTGTTCAACATGGGCGAAATGCAAACAAATACGAGGCAGGGAATTTCAGGGCACGCAGCCGCGCGCTACTGGCAAGCGACGCTAGCGCGCGATTCGAAAGCGGACGGAACGTTCGTACTCGCGGTGCGCTCGACACATATTTATTGCCGACCATCGTGCCCGGCGCGCCGGCCGTTGCGACGGAACGTGGTTTTCTTCCACACGAGGGAAGAGGCTGAGAAGCAGGGGTACCGGGCGTGCCTGCGCTGCCGGCCGAACGAAATTCCCGGAGCCGTCGCGCTGGTAGGGCGCGCAGTGCGCCATCTTGCGAACTCCACGGAAGAAAGTGTCCGCCTCGGCGTGCTGGCCAGCACTCTCAATACCACGCAAGGCACACTGCGTCGCGCGTTCCGGCAGGTGACGGGACTACAACCGCGCGAGCTTGCGGAAGCGCTGCGAATCAAGAAATTCAAAGCGATGCTGCGCTCGGGCAAAAACATTACCGATGCGCTGTATGAAACTGGATACGGGTCATCGAGCCGCGTCTACGAACGGAGCAATGCGCAGCTTGGCATGACGCCGGCGACCTATCGAAAGGGAGGAAAAGGTATGAGGATCGGATACACAGTTGTAAAATCTCCGCAGGGCAAAGTTCTGGTGGCGGCCACGGAGCGCGGCGTTTCGGCCGTTTATTTCGGCGATGCGGAGAGCGCGTTGATCGCCGAATTGCGCGAGGAGTATCCGCGGGCGGAAATTGCGCCGGCGCGCGATTCCTACCAGAAATGGGTACGGGAAATTGTGCAGCGGATCGAAGGCAAGGAGCCGCGGCTGGAACTTCCGCTCGACTTGCAGGCGACCGCGTTTCAGCGGCGCGTCTGGCAGGAGTTGCAGCGGATTCCCCGGGGCCGGACCCGCACGTACTCGCAGGTGGCGCGGTCGCTCGGGCAGCCGAAAGCGGTGCGCGCAGTGGCGCGCGCTTGCGCGACGAACCCGGTTTCCATCGTGGTGCCGTGCCACCGGGTAATTCGCGAAGACGGCGCGCTTGCCGGTTATCGCTGGGGCCTTTTGCGCAAGGAACAATTGCTCAAGAAGGAACGCGCGGCTACTGAGTAGAGAATCATCAACGTTGGAGGGCGTGGCGGGAAAGCCTGGCCACGAAGAAAATTATCCGCGAGGCTTTACGCGAGTGACGCCCTTCGGCCAATCTTGCTTGAACTTGACGTCGCCGAGCGGCAGATTTTTCATTGCATTAATGTAGTGGAACATAAAATAGTCGCCTGAGCCCGCTTCGAAGAATTTTTGCTGAACCGGCAGCCAGGAGGCTTCGTCGACCCAAATTTGGATCTTGATGATCTGGTTGCGGATTTGATCGGACTTGGGAGTCAGTTCAAGAACGACCGTTTTCTTGTGGTCGAGTTCTTCTTCGCCAACGACGGACACCAGGTAACTTTTCCTGAGGTTGTCGCTCTTCGTACCGAACCCCAGAAGCACGTATTGATCGACCATCGAACGGTTCTTGCCGAGGTCGACTTCGTCGACGCGGTTTATCTTTGGATTGAAAACGAAGAGCGAGTCGCCGGTACGCAGAATGGTGCGCGGGCCCGGCTTGGTAATCTCGATGCGCATTTTCTCATCGCGGCGGACATAGATGTGGCCCGTTTCTATCGAGGTATCCTTCACCACCGCTGTATATTTGATGTGTTCGATATCGGCACTGAGCGTATGGAAGTCTTGCGCGGACTTGTCCATCATTCCCAGGACGCCTTCGATAGTCCAGTTTGCGCCCCTTTGCGCAGCCCCCGTTCGAGACGGACCCGCCGCGCAGCACAAAATCACAAGCGTGAAGAGAAGGAGTAGGCGGTCCAAATAGCCTCGTTCCAGGAAAAATGCGACGTTTCGTGTGATCCTTCGGAATCCTAGCATACACAGAGAGATGCGTGAACTTGCCGGTACGTTTCCTGGCAGGATTTCAATAGCGTTCGCAAATGCCACTAGTGGCGGATTTCCACCTGATAGGCAATTACCGTGCCCCGGTCATCATGCACGGGTTCAATCTTGGCGATGGAGAAGTTGCCATTGTGTAGCTCCGGCAAGGCGTCTTGCAATGCGGTGTGGAGGCCGTTTTGCAGCGCGAGTTTTGTCGGCGGGGCAAGAATGCGCGCATCGACGCGATACGTTTGCCGGTTTCCCTCGCGCGAAATCAGCAGCACTTGTCCCGGCGCGGCCGGCCCGCCGCTCTCCGGTTTGTCGTGGAACCAAGCCCTTGGCGTCGCTAGCACGAAAACCAAAATCACGATAACCGCGAGGTCGTACTGCCAGGTCCCTCGTTCGTAGGACCAGAAAAATGTCTTGGAGAGGATTTGGCCGAGGCTCGCCATGTCAATCCGCAGGCACTCCGTCGACGATAATTCCGTCGCGCATATGCACGACGCGGTCGAAATAGGTTGTTGCCTCAGGGTTGTGAGTGATCATGACGATGGTCTGGCCAAGATCCTTATTCAATTGGCGAAGCATCTGCAGGACGACTTCCGAGTTTTTCGAATCCAGATTTCCTGTAGGCTCGTCTGCAAGCAGGATTTTTGGTTCGTTGATGATCGCCCGCGCGATAGCCACGCGCTGCTGCTCGCCGCCGGAAAGTTCGGAAGGCTTGTGGTGAAGCCGCCCAGCGAGACCCAGCATTTGCGTGACGACCTCGAAGCGATGCGGGTCAAAGCCGTCGCCATGAATGAACTGCGCGATGGCGATGTTGCCCTTTGCCGTCAGGGTCGGGAGAAGGTTGAAGCGCTGGAAGACGAAGCCGATCTTGTGGCGGCGCAATTTGGTGCGCGCAGCGTCATTCAAGGACGTCAAATCGTTGCCGTCCACGAGGACTTTCCCGCGGGATGCTTGCGCCAGTCCGCCGATGACATAGAGCAAAGAAGACTTTCCACATCCCGAAGGACCCATGACCGCCACGGATTCGCCGGGCTGGACTTCGAAATTCACGCCGCGCAGAGCCGGGACATCCACCTTGCCTGCACGGTAGAGTTTCCACAAATTTTCTGTCTTGAGTATCGGCTCCACGCTCTTTTTTCCCTGGAAAAACAACCCTTCGGCAGGTGTCCGTATTGTAGCCGCGATTCCCATCTGTGCCTAGTCGTTCCCTTCGGTTCGCTGCAACTGCATTTCCCTCGGTGACCTCTGGGTTCTTCGCATTCTCTGAGCTAATTTCCCCTCTCTAGTCATAAGAAAGCGCCTCCACCGCATCCTTCCGGCTGGCCATCCAAGCCGGATAGCTTGCGCCGAAGATCGCACCGGCGAGCGCAATCCCGGCTGCGCGGAATATCCATCCCGGCGTAATGAGAATGGACAACGTGGGGAATCCCGCGAGAAACGCTGCTCGGACGGCATAGCTCAAGCCGACGCCCGCAAGGATTCCAAACACACAAAGTGCCGCAGATTCCGTGAGCAGCGCGCGAACGATGAAAGACTGGTCCGCACCGAGTGACTTGAGCACGCCGATGTCCCGCGTGCGTTCAATCACCGTCGTATACATCGTCAGAAAAATAACCAACAGACCGATCGAAATGGCCAGCCCAATCATGGCGTTGATGAATGTTTGCAGGCCGGGGATATTGGTGGAGGTCATTAACGAAAGAAAGTCTTTTAGCGGTCGGACGGTGTAGCCCGGCAGATCGTGGCGGATTTGGTCCATGACGTCTTCGGTGTGTTCGGGGCGCGTGCATTTGATCAAGAAGATGGATGCTTTGTCGTGCGCACCAACAAGGTCCTGCAGTGTGGCCAGCGGCACGAAGAGCCGCGCGCCTTTTCCATGTTCGATAATCGCGGCGACATGCCAATCGTGGTTCAGCAGATTGTAGGTGTCGCCCACTTTGATGTGTTTGGCCTTGGCGGCCCAGTCGTCTACCAGCAGATCGTCCGCGCCTTCCATGTCATGGCCTTCTAGAAACACAAAGCCGCCGGAGACGGTGCGGAAGCTGTCGCGGTCGATTCCGTAGACAACGTCCACGCCGCCCGTGGAATTGAATTGCAAGAGAGCGGGAGCGACAGCCTGGACGTATTTGAGCTCGGCAAGCTTGTCAGCGATCTTGATCGGCA